>Ga0307945_1002387_pt1 | contig 15166 bp, 15 predicted proteins | sample OrgLakmetagen228_FD_201818 | JGI IMG/M metagenome (GOLD analysis project Ga0307945, IMG submission 201818) | Saline water microbial communities from Organic Lake, Antarctica - #228 | ecosystem: Environmental > Aquatic > Non-marine Saline and Alkaline > Saline | place: Antarctica: Organic Lake...
CGCACGCACGCACGCACGCACGCACGCACGCACGCACGCACGCACGCACGCACGCACGCACGCACGCACGCACGCACGCACGCACGCACGCACGCACGCACGCACGCACGCACGCACGCACGCACGTTACCATACGGCTTAGCAATTGCAGCAGAATTAAAAAGCAATTGTTGCTTTGAGAGTGCATGCATCTTTCAGGCGTAGACGCAAGCTTCTTGCATTAAAGAAATGACTCCATGCCTTCCGCCAGGATGCCAACCTGCAACGTGTCTTGGCTGGTTTTTGGCGAGAACAATCTGCTGCAGACGTGAAGAGGTTAGCGGTGCGGCTGCTTTTCGGGAGTTACAAGGTGCGCCATCTGGCCTGCAATGGTTTTAGTACTGACAACATGGACTTTATTGCGGCTATCTTGTGAAACCCCCTCATCCATCTCATGTTCCATATTATAGGCTCACCTGCAGGATTGGCATATGTACGCAATGTATGTACATAATTACGAGCAGGGAATCTTCCTTATAACCTGTACAGGGGTGTAGCAAGACCCCAGTATTGGATGGACTCACTGGCACCATCCTTGGTGAAAATATCAGTCTCAAGAAGTATGGCAAGCTGTCGACCATCTTCCACGACGATGAGGAGTTTGAGGTATCCTACTCGCTCCAGCAGGGAGCAGGCCGAAAGGGGGTAGATCAGATGCACATTCGTCTTAAGCCAAAATTTTGCAACCTGCTTGTTGCCTCTATGCAAACCTGCCATCAGCAGGGCAGCCATGCTACAGCTCAGCAACGCTTAGAGTTCAGCAGCAGCCAGAGTCTTCCTTCCCCTCCTCCTTTCCCTTCCTTACTCCAACCTCTACCCACAGCAGCACCAACCAAGCCGACAAAAGCAGAAAGGAAAGCTGCCTCCAAGGGCTCCCTTTCCTCTCTCCAACCTCCTCTACCCACAGCAGCACCAACCAAGCCGACAAAAGCAGAAAGGAAAGCTGCCTTCAAGGGCAGGCTCCAGCAACAGCAACAGCAGCAGCAGCAGAGTACACCTCAGCAAATCACTCCTCCCCCTCCTCCTCCTCCTCCCCCACCCTTATTCGTTCCCAAGGCTGCAACAAAAGGAAAGCAGCTGCAGCAGCAGCAACAAAAACAGCAGCAGCCGCAATTCACCTCCTACACTTCAACAAGCCGCCCTGCTGATGCTTCGACCTCCTCGACCACTATTCCTACACCTCATCCCTCCCTCCTGACCCCTCAATCCCCACTTATACCGCCCCCCTCTGCACCTTCCTCAGCAGCAGGCAGTACCTCCCCTTTGCCCATTCTGACCATCACCAAGTCTGGCTCCATCGAACATGCAGCAATGCTGCGCCACCTTTCAGGTAGAAAATTGATCAGTTTCCCCACCAACAGACATTCCAGCTGACTGACCTTGAGCGTTGAAGCTCAAAACAACGGAGCTTTTCCACCTGATCATATGTAGGTCTCACGCCTGATGCTGAATGTATGTTGGAACCATGACCAATGCAAGGAAACACTACAGAGCTGACGAAACATCCTTGATCCACTTTCCTACTTGAACTACCTTCTTTTGTTGCACAGACAAAAATATCTCCTTTTGCTTTGCAGCATGCACCGAGGTGGCCCTTGACTGCGAGTGGTCTTCTGCTCAGTCCAAACAGGAACTGTGCTTGGTCCAGATCATGGCTCCAGCAGTGGCAGCCAGCAACAGCTCCAGGAGCTTTGACGCCGCGGTCTACCTCATTGATCCTGTGGCTGCTGCCACTGCACATGGCACCGCTGGTTGCACTGATTTGCTGCACAGGTGGGGCTTGTGATTTGCTGCAGGGGTGCATGTCTAGCTAGTGTCAGCACAGCTAGTTTGGAGCCGTTTTGTGCATGATAAAAAACGTCATGTTGGTAACACACATACGCACACACGCACACTCACAGTCTGAAGGTAATGCTGGAGGCGACGGCCACCGTCAAAGTCCTGCATGACTGTCGTGAGGTAACAGGAGTTTGCACATGCATGTGATGTTTGAGCAGCATTAAAGATGAGACCATAAACTGGTATCCAATCAACACTGGTATTTCTGGCACTCCATCTTCATGATTTTCTTATGTAAAGGAAAATGAGGTAATCACCAATCTTGCTTGTGCTCACGCCACAGATCGCTGTGACGGCTTTGAGCCGCGGCATATTTTCATATTCCATAGCAGCAACTTACAACACTTTTAAACAACAGTGTCCTTTTCAAATGCTTTGGTTTTTAGCGTGGGCAAGAAGTTCACGTACTTCAACATGATTACCTTCTCTCCTTCACACATTGTTAAGTTAACACGTACAGGCAATTGCCAGGCTACCATATTAGTACAACTGATAGAATGAAGTACTAAACTGCAAAGTCCTTGTTCCTTACTACATATACTTATGTCACTATGTCACTATGTCACAAAGTCACAAGCATGCTGCTGCTGCAGGACATCGCTCGCCTGCACCATGCTTGCGGAGGCTGCCACATCGCCCCGGTGCTGGACACGCAAATCGGACATGCCTTGCTGCAGCTTGCGCACCTCAGCGGCGCCTCTGGCAGCAGCAGCAGCAGCAGCAGCACTTACGCAACAGGGGGGGGTGGAAGTGGCATGCTTGGTAGCAGTGCTTCTGTCCGGAGAATAGGGCTCAGTAGCCTGCTTCAAATCTATGGGTTCTCTGGGGCAGCACACAAGGATGAGATGCACGCCCTACGCATCAAGGATCCAAAGTGAGCATGCCTGTTGTGAAAGTCCGGTTCTATTTGAGCGCGTTCCCACGTTACATCATAGCTTGGATTTGACTTGAGACGACTCGGATATACTTTGACAGGCCTGTGACGCCTTAATTTCAGGGGCTCTGCAAAGGCACACTTGTATTTGCAAGCTTACTAGGGACCTGCTATGCAAAAAAGTAGATTTTTTTTCTGGTATACATTGTTAAGCTGCATTAGCGTCTTTTGGCGTTAAAAACATGTGCGTCATCATTGCACCAAGGTTTGAAGTATGAGAAATAGATCACGGCAAGCTGCTTTCGTGCACCGTGCACAGCACCGTTGCTTACTGCTGAGATCAAAGCAAGCATTTATTGTGACCTCCTCCACAGGGCTTTTGAGAGGCTATGGCTGCAGCGACCCTTGACATCAAGCCTCATAGCCTACGCAGCAACAGACGTGCTACATCTCATTGCCATAGCTCGACACCTGAATGCATTTGACGCTAAAGTTGTGCTTGCACTCAGCCAGATCCAGGTGCATGTTTGGCTTAAGCTTAAAGTGTGAAAGTGTGTAATTTTTGCAATTGTGCATACTTCTTTAGCGCAGCAACTTGTTGCAGCCATCAACGGTTGGATTAAAGATGAGAACAAGCACCCAATTAGGATGTTTGGATGTTTGCTCTATTTTTCTAATGAGCTCCTGCGCAAAAGCATTAAGCAACGCATGTTTTGCTGGACCTCTGTGCATTGCAAAACATTTAGCTTGGCATCATGGATGTGCAGGAAGCTGCCCAAAGTGCTACCAAATGCACTAGGACCCAACGCGTGAACATGCTGCTAACTTGACAACGTGGCATGTTAGGCACCAGCAAGCGCTAGGTTGTCCACTCACACGCACCACAAAATCACATGAAAACACAGGCCGACCTGTCCCAGGCTTCACACAAGCAGCTGTCAGTGGTCAAACCCGAGATGATACGGATGCTAGAAGCTTACTTCCAATCAGGAGGGCAGACTGGTGCCATGGGGCGAGCATCACAGCAGCTTCCTCGCACCCCGATGCAGTTTGAGATGGGTTTTGTGGAGGGGGCGTGGGCGCCAGAGTACAGCTTGTTTGTGCCTCATCTTGGTCAGGAGGAGGGGGAAAGCATCATCATCAACAGAAACAGCAGCAACAGCAGCGTGAATTGCGGTGATGTAGATGCAGCCTCAATCGTCGCTCTTCTCCCAGAGCAGTACGTTGTGCTTCCTTATACAAAGTTGCTCTAAAACTGCTGCCGCCTTGGATTTGAAGCGTTTTTATTTAAAGGGATTCCAATTGGAGGGAAGCACCTGCAATTTCTGTGACTGGTTTTTAGTGCTTTTCTGGAGTAGCTGCTCTGTACTGTACACCGTACCGTGTATTACCGCCTATACGTACATATGGTCTAAAGCCGTAGACGTACTTAACACTGTACTCTCCTAACGTGCATTTCAATCCACTGACTTGGTGACCACCAGCAGGCTTCCAAGAGAGGTCAGTCAGAGGCTTGCAGCCAACAGAAAGCAGCTCATGGAGGTGTTGGTGGATGAAGGGAGGGATGTCCGGCTGCGTTACAGAGAGGGATCCTACGAGGATGTCCCAGTGCAGGTGTGTCTACAGCAGCTTCTTGTTCGATGTTTGTGATTCACAATGTCCAGCACCAGCACAGCGCCCCTTCCAGCGGACATCCCATTGAGTTAATCATAAGTAAAGACGGGCCTTGTAGTGCTTCTATCATGTCAGATGGCCTGAATCATCCCTGCTGAAAACAGCAAAAAATGCCTGACCATTGCAATCACAAGCAAGATATATTTGTGCTTCAACTCGAAGCAGGGTGAGCTTTCAACCCCTTTGTATAAAACTCTCCACTCATCCCACTTCTCCAGGTCTCGGTAGCCAAGGCTGTGCACCTGCTGGCAACCTCTAAGTTCAAAAACGAGATCCGGGTATGGTTCATCCAGTATTTTGCGTCTGGGAGAAAGTCTTTACTAAGAATATGTGAAAATAACCTGAAGTGTCAGCTTACTGCCACAAAGCAGTTTTGTTGCATTCCTATGTCGCAAAGTGCTTACTCACTTATTTGTGATGAATTGAAACTGCGTGTGGCTGATCAGCCAATCAACTGAACGATTCACCAATGTGTCCTAGCTTATAACTAGTGTGCTTCTCCCACCCTCTTCTGCTGCTGTTCAGGGCCAGAATTTCGATCTCCTTCTGAGCTTACCAGCTCCTTCTCCCTTTTCGTCAGACGGCCGCATGGGCATTCCTGGCACACTTCACAGGTGAGCTGCCTCATTTCTCCACTACAACCACCCACCAAACCTGTTGCCTTCAAAAAGACACTCAACTCAGATGCTGGCCTTCATCCTTGCATAGTATGTGTTTGTAACAATTGACTGCCATACTCAAAGAGGTTGAGATATTCAGAAGGAGTTTCAACTCAATAATGCGTAACAAATAGGGCCTGTTGTGTAGGCATCATAGGCAAAACTCTACTTAGTCTATAGACCTTCAACTCATTTGTGCAACATTTCTGCTTCACAGGATCAGTGGCATGAAAAACAGGGAGGGACAGGTCCACGCCTTGACATATCGTGTTGGCAGGCACATCCCTGGCATCGCAACCATTTTCAGTGACATTCTATGGTAAAAAGCAGCTCCTGATGAAAGAAATCAAGCATGCATTTTACACGTAGCAGCAACTAACATGCCTTGGTTTGGTCCAGCACTCTCCATCTGCAGATTGTTTTTATTAATGTTTCTGCACAGTTTGTTCCGCCTTCAGCTCTGGAAGACCAAATCCATAACGTTACCTGTAATTGCAGCCCTTCAAATCCAGATTCGGGGTCCATCCTGGTTGTGGGAAAGCCTGGTGTGGGCAAAACGACGCTTTTGAGGTCAGCAGTGTTACAGGTTTAAAGATTGTCGCGTTGATTTTATGAATGTTAGCCAAAATCAGGTCACTCCTCTTCACCAGGAGGTAGCAAACAGAGGAGGATTTGAATTAGGATGAAGGAAAGCCAGGGCCTCGAAAAAGACCAAAAAGTGTTAAATTTTGCATGTGCTTTTCATCCTTCTCAGGGACATAGCGCGCATCATTGCCGATAAAATGCATCGATCAACCATTGTCATTGACACAAGCAACGAAATTGCTGGTGAGTGATGCGGGAATGTTCGCTTTACTTCGTTCCCCTGCACACTGTCATATACTGACCAGAGTTATATTGCTGAATATACACGTTGGAATACATACATTGGAATACACACGTTGCACTATGCTACTATGACCAGAGTTATATTGCTGAAAACACGTTGAAATACATGACTTACATTGCGGGATATACACATTGGAATACATTTGAATACACACGTTGGAATACATTGCTGATTACACACGTTGGAATACATCACCACACCAGATCTCAGACTTGGCGGATGTGATTGTGATCAAGTAGAATAAAGCAGGCAAGAGTGCTTTGTTGCACTATTGTTACACAACAGGTGACGCAGATTTTGCACACCCATGCATTGGCTCTGCGCGACGTTTCATGGTGCCCACAAGAAACAAGCAGCACGAGGTCCTCATTGAGAGTGTGCAGAACCATTGTCCTGAGGTAATTTGCTCTTAAAAACATCATCTTGTCTCCAGGCTTTTAACAAGAAGGTGGGAGCTTTTTCGCGACCTTTTTGAATCTGGAGACATACTTGCACATGTATAGCGTGCTCTTTCATTATCACACGCAAACACGCATCAGTGATACACGATGCCTTTGACAAGTATAATGTTTTTTTTTTTTTTGCAGGTGCTGATCATTGACGAGATTGGGACCCAAGAGGTCAGTATTTAGTTAAAGCATTAATATCCTTGATCTAAAGACAGCCCACGTATTCAGATCCCGCTTCAAGTTCTATTCAGGCGCATAAAAAGCTGACCGTGGTTGAGTCAGTTTAATTTAAAATAAGGGGGCAGGCTGGGGGGCGAGGTTGCAAGCTTGGAGATAGGCCATGGAGAAATAATTGACAATTTGCTTACTTGCAAGGTTTCCAAAACTGCAGGATTTGTATAGCAATCTGGGCAATATTTGCATGGGTAACTAAGTTTTTAGTGTATATGCAAATTACTTTGGCCTGATAAGAGCAAAAGTGTGCACTATGCTTCCTTCAAATTTCAACATTTTGCAACGCAAGCCCAAAGAAACTTGCACGTGCAATTCAGGGAAATCATAATGACGATGTTATAGAATTTGTTGCATGGATGCCCTCCTGCGAGGATACCACAAAAACGTATCCTGCATGTGCAGCGGCAGACCAGGCTGATACTGTAAACTTAATACCTGACTGCATGCAGCTTAACTAGGCAGCAAATGTAAGCATCATGCTCAATAAGACAGACTTGGGCCCCAGGTTATTCTGATTACCTTGTACCGCTTGCTCGCGCAGGAAGTAAGGGCCGCAAAGACTATTAGCCAAAGAGGTGTAACTCTGATTGGCACTGCTCATGGGATTGACATCCATTCTCTGATGGCCAACCCTGAGCTTCTGCCTCTACTGGGAGGCATCGAGGTGAGCCTGGTAAAATTGTCTGTGAGTATGGATGCGTTTATGGACGCTTGTTTAGGTGTGATCATAACGCAGCTGAAGTAAATTACAACAGACATGTAACTATTTTCTCCTTGCAGTTGCATTCCCTCTTGTGAAATCTCGCCGTGTGCAAAATTTCATTGTCCTATCTTGCTTCTGACCTCCTTGTTGCAGAGTGTGACGCTGGGAGATGAAGATGCCAAGCGCACCAACAACGGCAAGAAGGTCAAGCTTGTGCGAAAGGGGCTGCCAGTTTTTCATACACTAATTGAAGTGCAAAGCCCAAACAGGTGAGATTTTAGTCTTTGTCTTGGTCCCAATTTATATCGCTGCCATTAAAGCCCTAGAGCCCTGGGGACGAGCTTCAGCTATCCTCGGCCCTATCTTAACTGCAACTGGTTTGAAAGACATCGGTACACGTAAAGCAAACGAGAACATGCATAATCATGTGACACAACAGGTGGACCTTGCACCGTGACGTAGCTCACAGCGTGGATACGTTGCTGAATAGAAGCAGCAGCAGTAGCAGCAGCAGCGAGGCAGAAGGTCATTTTACCCATGATGTCCGAAATGTCCACAAAGAGCCAAACACGGAACAGCGGCACTACGCAGCGGCAGGGGGAAGCAAGGAGAGGAACATGCTTGTGTCCTTTGACACGCTGGAGGCAGCAGAGATAGCGCTACGCTCCTCTAAGGTCATGAGTGCAGGAGCTGCCAAAGAAAAAGCCATACCCAAAGTTTGGCAGGATCAAGGATCAGGGGTGGATGTTGTTGGCAAGCGAGAGGGGCAGCTTGACGGGGCGTGGCTAAGTGACTTGCTGCATGCATCTGTGTTTAAGGCAGCAGCAGCAGTGGCAGCAGGACCAGCTTGACCACTCATGCATTCCACCACGTGCTTGTTATGAAATTGACGTTCTACGTGGGCGCGAGTAAACGGAACCACATTCCTGTGAAAAGCTCCCTAAGTCTATCCAAATTCTATATTCCATAAATGATCAATTGCTTTTGATTGAGTGCAAGAAAGCTAGGACTTGCTGGAAATGACTGTTTCTGATGTTTGCCAGCAATTAACATGTTTATACGGACCTGGTATCTTGTAGTACATTGCCTATTAATCTTGCGTAGAATATGGGTCTTGGACGGCCTTTGATTTCTCTGTCTGTTTGGCAGCACCCCTTTTAGTTCCGGACTTCCACAGAGGTCTGTGTGTCCCTGCACTTATTTATCAAGCGTGACCTGACCGTTCCGTGACGCAGTGCATACAGCATCATTGGAACAAATGGGTGCTGCACATCCTCATAAATGGCTGCCATTATGCTGTGAAAGAGGCTGCTCTGAGGTGCAAACACACAGCAGGAAAACAGCACCATAGTTTAGTTTAGTTTGGATTACAAAGAAGGCATTCAACCTGAAATGGCTGCTCAACCTATGAGAACAAGGTAAACCTCAAAACAAACCAAGTAAAATAAGGGCTGTGACGCAGCTGGAAAATGCCAACATTAAAGACACGAGAAGAAGTAGGCAAAAACATATCAAAGTGTAGACGTTGGTTCACCAAAGTAGACGCATTTTGAAGCATTGTTAAGATTTTTCATAAGGGCAAAACCCACGCACATTGCACACACACAAACAAGTTCGGAACGCAGGGACAAATGGAGTTTGAACACAAGTTTGAGACTACTGAAACTGGTCTGTATAACCTACTGGTCTGGTCTGTATAACCTACTGCACTACTGGTACTGAACTGGTACTGAAACTGAGCATGGATTAACTGCTGCTACTGCTGATTCGTGGCGCCACCATCCCCCACATACTGTGTCGACCGAGGTCTGGTAGATGGGGCACCTGCAGGTAATGAATAAGAGCAAAAAGTCACTTAGAACTGAGTCTGTGTCAAAACTTCGAACATTTTGGTGGTGTCTCGTGTTCAAGTGCAGGGCAGCAGCTCGAAAACCATAGACTACGATACAAACGAAGCCTCGTCCTTTTGTGCCCCTGTAATCTCCAAAGCTAGACAGTCCGATAAATGAGTTAGTTTTAATTGGAGAAATGCCAGAATACACCCTCGCTCTGACATGACATGCTAGCATGCAGTTCCAAGTTTCAATTTATCTCTAACCATTTAAATTAAAACCTTCATCCAATCCACTTAATCATAATATAAGCTTATAGACATCGGTCACGCGGCACCAATGCGCGAAATTTTTTACTAGATTACACTCGCAATACTACCTGTACCAAGCCAATGTTAAAAAAACGATAATTATTAATGATGATGAATCTGTCGACTGCCAGAGGCTCCAGGGGGATCCTGCAGGTCTCTTGCTCAAACGCAACATTGTCATTACCTAGGTGAGCTGTATCAGACAACAACACAAATGCCTGCATTCACACACACACACACACACACACACACACACACACACACACACACACACACACACACACACACACACACACACAAAAACAAACACACACACACACTCACACACACACACACACACACACACACACACACACACACACACACACACACACACACACACGTACATACATACACACACACACGCACACACGCACACGCACACGCACACACACACGCACACACACACACGCACACACACGCACACACGCACACACACACACACACACACACACACGCACACGCACACCACACACACACACACACATACACACACACACACACACACACGCATGCACACACACACGCGCGCACACACACACGCACGCGCACACGCACACGCACGCGCACGCACGCACGCAGGCACGCACGCACAGGCGCACACACACAGACACACACACATACACACACACACACATACACACACACATGCACACACATACACACACACACACACTCATTCTCGCTCCTGAAAATAGAACGTGCACACAAGCCGTTACTCAAGCGCGCTCCGCACTTCGAACGTATCGTGAGGTTAAGGGGCGATGGGATCCCACCTCGTCACTCTGCATGACTATAGAGCTCCCAATCCCCGTCACACCATCTTATTTCAACAAAGGTAAGATCCTTTTGCCTGTGCAGATAGTTAGGTGCACCATTACATATGCTTTATGCTTTAACATAACATTATTATGGGGATAAGGAGAGTAGCTATGTTTTCCTTGCACTGATGCAGGAGCTGAAGAGGACTTAATTCAGGCGAATGACGAAAGCGACTGGTGTGTTCTTCTTTTCCCGGACATATCACAAGGACTGTTGCAAATTAGAGGGAAAAACAACCAACCGAAAACAGAAGCAGCAGGAAGCAAATGAGACTAGGAAATATAGAGAAATAAGAGCAGTGAACCACAACAGCAACACAGATGTAAAGCAAGATAGAGGTGATCGCTTTCCAAACTCTAAAAATATTCTCGTGTTACACACTGACCCCAACCAGAGACCTGCTGAAAAGCCAATTAATTATATAATTTCACAGCTCTATACTGCATGGTGATGCATGCACAATGATCAGAGACCAGAGCCAACACCAGTGACATTTTCGTTCAATTGCAGGCCTGGAGGTGTCACCCAGCGCTTTCGCTCCATGCGCCCGCTTGTGGATAAGCTGATAGATGGGTAAGTTCAATAAAGTGCGCCCTGTACATCAAGCGGAAACAGATTGAATTATAATATGACATGTGTAACTTGACGTTTGAGAGCTCTCCCCTAATCTGTCCTTACACATTGCTAAGCACTGCTGCATCTTCCTCCCTCAACCACCTCAGTTATGCCGGGTCGAGCTTCATAGGGTTGCTGGAGTCCGATGTGGATGGCGTTGGCCTTTGGAGTTGCCCACCAGGTAGTTGACACCTTTGTTACTCATTGGTGCAGCGTCTCTAAAAAACAATGCAGATATCCACAGTTGCTTGCAGAAGTCAATGACATTGGAGGCTGATAGACACATTTAATAAAGATGCGCGCAGTTTGCGTATTCATTGTTGTTTTCGAACCTGAGGCGATTGTCTCCTTAACCGTTTGCAATTTCACCCTGCACAGATACGACATTAATAGGGATGGTGTCGAACCCTACATTCCCCACACTGGTCAAGCTGTTGGACGGAGGTAACAAGCTTCGTATTTGCAAAGAAGATTGTTTTTGGTCGGCAGAAAACTACTTTGCTTCCTCCATTATTTGCTGTAATTTAACCCTTCCTCCTCCTTTCTGTTAATTCCAAAAATTCAACAAGATGACATAGTCTTACCTCCTGCCGCTTTTTATTGTTTAATTCAATCTCAGGGTATGGTTCAAGTGTTCAGGCACTGGGCCACACCGTCATCAATGTCAACCCGTCTTGGACAAATTCTAAAGACATTGGGCAGTTCTGGGAGCGGTGCGCAATGATTTTCTAGCATGAGGTCTGTAGGGGGTGTTCATCACGCCTTTATTGTTTGAACCCTGCAAGAAAAAAGGACACCTTGGGCTCCCTGTTTGGCGATGTCATTTGCGGCCTTCCACCCTTTCCTTTGCTGATCCAGGGCCCTAAAAAAAAGAGCCGCAGAAATTATGGGAGAATTGCCTGTGGAAGGTTCAAGCTCGGACCAAGGTACGAGTTTGTTCCTTATTTGTTTTGTTTTGGTTTCCTCAACCATTGCTTGAGAGGTGCCTGCTTCTTCCAGCAATTCACACATGTCCGCCCAGTTGCTCTAGCCAGATCTTTCAAGGAGTAATTACTTTTGTTGGAAGGTTGTGTGGGTGCGCAGCAATGTGACGAATTTCTGACACGTGCATGTAGGAGAGACCGCACTTTCATCCTCATTACAAGCCAGTGAAGGCATGCCGCTAGCTCCTAGCCAATGGGAGCCCTTGTATCACTGCAGGTAAAGCATAATGCTTTAAGCATTCAATGCAATATGCCACGATGTTGATTGGTTTAAGCTGTCGCTGTTTTTTTCCCGGCCAACAAAGTAGCAGTGTCTGTCTGTCCCAACATCGCGCTTATTCTCTCACTGATGAATGGATTCGGGTAGCTGTTCTGAAAGCCTAGTGGCCCATGGTCAGGCCAGACTCTTCGGGGTCGCAGGTTTGATGAATGTTTGAATCCGCCTGGTAGCGTGAGTTCTTCGCTGTCCAATAGCAACTGCTCCATTCCCTGATCCATAATTGGGGTGTTACCACCACTAGCGTATATTTTTATTTAATTGGCAGGAGTTCTAATTTCTCGCAGAATGGTCCGCACTAGCAGAGGAGGAACTGGCTTGCTACTTAGATCGTGGCCTGGTCCGTGGAGGCTATTCGAAGCACCAGCAGGTAGGCTTTGACACAAGGCAACATGCTTCATGTGCTGAGACAGCATCATGTATGCATCTTTTATTATGTGCATCTTTTATTATGATACCATATTTTTTGACTTCCCTGCCTGCCAAAACAATTATGTTTAAGTAGACTGTATACCTTAAATATGTATCCATATGTATCCATCTTTATATCTGCGGTTCTGGCCAACTCTAATCACGTCGACTTGTGGTACCTAAGCACTCTTATCTTAATTGCGTGTGTGGTTGTGTGATCACTGCCAAAACGTTTATTCAAGTAAACCTTGCTGTCCTTTGCAAAGGATGAATACGGTCCTGATCAGGGAAAGAAAAAATAAACTACAGCTCCAGGATGATGTTTTCCCCTCCTGACGGGGTACAGCATGCTGCCTGTAAACCTCTTTTTTCTCTTCATTAGATTATACAGGCTGTAAAATACTGTAGAAAACGTCAATTTAATATACAGCAGGTAAGGCGCTTTAGAAAAGTGTCAAGAATAGGAATTAAGGTGAATTAAAGGAAAAAACTCGCTAGTCCTGAATTTGGCTCCTGGCAAAACGTACGCGTCATACTGGCAAGAGGGCAGCGTAGCTGACAGAAACTGTAATTAATCGTGCACCTGAATTTGCAGTTGCATTCTATAATTTACAAAGTTCCAGCATTGACATTCCTAATCAATTCCTGCTGTCGCAGGCAATGCTTCAGCAATAGGGGAACTCGTGTATAAGTCGCAGACGCAGCCCACATCTCAGCAACTCCTTGAGTTGCTGAGTGTTACTAAAAAGCAGCAAGAGAGCAGGCGCTGGTTTTGATCTTGGGGTAAACGTACTTTTCTTTCTTGAACCCAATTATCTTGTTTCTAGTTGACATCACCGACGGGCTTGCGATAGATCATGGTGTGACTTTTCTCGCCAAATGAGCGCAGTTACATTTGTGGGACGATTAAGGGTCGACAGTTGGGAATTCCGTTTTCCTTGTTCTATAAGCTGGATGTGGTGGCAGAGCTCATGATCAGAAAAGAAAGAAAAGAAAAGAAAAAGAACGCAGACAGTATAAACACTACCTTGATCAGAGCTGTGTGCCCTTGGCTAGCAATTGCTGATCAGAGAGCCATGGCGCGTTCAATTCAAGCGCTAGTCGAATTAATGCGCACACAAAGTAGGGGGAGGATATGCCCCCCAGATGCATGTTCTTCAGACTTAACCCTAGGGCGTTTGTGAGCTTACAGAGTTACAGATAAAGCCATCAGTCAAAACGTGCGAATGCTAGGCGGAGTATGTAAAACATGTAAAAATTGATAGTTGTTGTTGTAGCACCTATAAAAAAACTCTTGGAAAGGGAAAAAGGCACAACGCTGTTTGTGACATTGCAGCACTGAATATTACCAGTACAAAAGAATCAAGCAACTGCCAGGACCAGCCGATTGCAATACATTAAAGAGGGCCCCTTCCCGGGGAATCATCTGTGAGTGAGGGCACATAAAAAACATGGACTGTCACATTGAGGATATCAAGAATGAGGGAGGCGAATAACATGATACATATAAATTCATGTGTGAGGAGCAGCACATGCACAACGAGAGGGTCTGGAACATCAAACATAGTCTGATTCATCACTCTTTTGCTTTGGGCCCTGCTGCTAGATGAATTTTGAACCAGCACTTGCCTGGCTAAGACTGTAAACATGTATAAATATCAAATCAGATGTAAAGGCAGATTAGCAGGCACTACCCGTCGTTTGTCTCCAGCACCTCACACAGCAAAGTACAATCAGAACCAAGAACTTGTTCAATTGCAACAGAGCATTTTTATATCATATAATGATGATCTGCCTTGGAACCAACAGCACCTTGCAGCCAAGATGTAATGATGTTTGATGCATGTTCTACAACGTTAAGACATCTGTAATGAATATGCAGCAGTGAGATTTGCTGCGCCTCCTACAACGCTGCTCGCCTGACGCTTTGCTGCTTTGTGCTGCTGAGCTTGTCGAGAGGGATTATGTGTGTGCTTGGTCACCACACGGTGGTCACAGTGCTCACCACACGGTGTTGAGGCTGGCAGGAGCCTGATGTGGAAGGCTTCTCTCTTGCTTTGCTGGTCGCTTACCCTTTCTCTCTTGCTTGCCGCCACTGACCTGTGTGTCTGGATTGACAGGCTCTGATGTATCTTTATTTCAGCAAAGATTACAGAAGGGAGATTCACTTGAAATTCAGGCAGTTGTATATTTAACTACACCCTGAAAGGGCGTCCTCACGCAACACTTTTAATATAACAAGGGTAACAGAATTATGTACAAAAGAAAGCCCTGGACAAGTGGGGGGAAGCATCGCAAGCGATGCTGAAAAGTTGGCGAAGCCTTTTGCGCTGTGAACTGGCAACTTGTGTGTGCTTTGTGCGCGCTTATACATGTGTGTGTGTGTGTAGTGTGTGTGTGTGTGTGTGTGTGCGTGCGTGTGTGTGTGCGTGTGTGCGTGCGTGCGTGCGTATGTGCCTGCGTGCGTGCGTGTGTGTGTGGGTGTGTGCGTGTGTGTGTGTGTGTGTGTGTGGGTG
>Ga0307945_1002388_pt1 | contig 15165 bp, 13 predicted proteins | sample OrgLakmetagen228_FD_201818 | JGI IMG/M metagenome (GOLD analysis project Ga0307945, IMG submission 201818) | Saline water microbial communities from Organic Lake, Antarctica - #228 | ecosystem: Environmental > Aquatic > Non-marine Saline and Alkaline > Saline | place: Antarctica: Organic Lake...
GGTAGTGACAGCAGCATCCTCGGCAGCAGCGGCTCCAGGAGGTCCAGCAACAAGACAAAGCAGCAAACCTGTCTGAGACGGTACATCTGTTGGCAAATAAGGATCTACCCACCAAACAGTTCATCCTAGGTATGAGCCTGAAAGAGTGGGCCGCTACTCTTGGACATTTGAGTCAGCAAAGCGTGTGCGCCTGTTCGGCACACCTAAGGCACTGCTGCCACCTTCGTCCACATCTGCACTTGCAGCCTCTGATGTAAGCGGATGTGTGCTGCTGGTGAGAAGCCCGCGCTGGGAGGAGACCTCCAGGGGCTTGTCAGCAAGGCTGAAGGTACGTGACAGATTGCAAGGAGAGAGGCGGTTAGCAAGATATAGCAGATCACGTCTACAAAGCATCACAATACCTCTTGATAAACACAGCCATCCACACCATAATTGGGACAGGTAAGGTACAGCCTCTTGCTTTTTCTTTTCATCTCGAACAAGGGAAAATGTCATGGTGGGAAAATGTGTGCCTGTTACAGTACAGCCTGGTGCATAAGAACAAGAAGTTTCGCCCCACCTGTTATCATGAACATTGAAACTCATCCTGGAAGAATCCCAGACATTGCTTTCAGTAGCCAAATCCTGCTCGTCGACTAGTTTGCCTGCACACAATACAGGAAAAAGAGTATGTAGCAATGTAGCAATCCTGATTGATACATTGACATGAACAGGTTTGATGAAATAAGCAGAAGTAGTGCCTCTCCAGAAGCCGAGGGCCCTAATTTTGAGCAGTTGTGATCGGCCCTGGTCAATCTCCCACCTTCATCTCACGATGCAAACAACATAACGGAATTTGAGGTATTTGCCATGTCATATTCATACAATACAGAGCAAAATTTACAAATTGGCAACACAGAAAAACAGCCGGCTGTTTCTGTGACCTGGTAATTTAGTACATCAAGCCGGCTTTTGGCAAAAATCGTAACCCTTGCTACCCAGGTCTTCGCACCCGCCATGCGCTCCCTTTCATGGGCACGCAGTGCTGCAAGCATAGTCTCCATTGCGCCTTCCTCATGTGCCTCGCACTCTGTGGGGGCAGCGAAGGTCGTGTCCTTGCCCTTCCTACCCTTCTTTGAAGCCCTGCAGTAGCGCCGGGTTCGGAATGAGGGCAAATCGGCGTAAAAACAAAGCATTAGGCAACAAGTCGACACGATGGCCAAGCAAGCGCGAGACAGTGAACGCGCTTCATCTTCATTTGTTCAGAACATGACATTGTGCATAGTTGCCTCAGCAAATGGAGCAGGGTTTTGTCTTTGACAAGCCTCAGACAGTCAACCGTTGAACATGTTCATGCCTGCGGCTCTAGCTGCAGGTATGGCTAGCTACGCTTCCTATGACAAGCAGCAGTCTGTGTCTGTTTCAGCACTTCAAGCGTACGGATCAAACACATGACTAGGTGATCACATACAGAATGTGATCACTCAGTCATCCCAGGCAGTGAGGCTCACACGTGAGGATCTGGTGGCAAAGGTGACACATGCCATCTTACAAATCTCAAGGATGCACATACCGTGATATGGTGCTGAGTCCAGTACGTATCTTGCGACCAACCTGCAGAAAGGATGGACAAGAAAGTGCATACGTGGTGGGTTTTGTTAGAATTGCAGGTAGGTCACTCACGCAGGGCTGTCATGCGCTTCAAAGCACTGCCAAAATGGTCTAGTCAGCGGAGGTAAGGCAAGTGACTCACTTCTCCTTCTGTAGCGTTGCGGTCATGGTTTAGAACGTGGGGAGGAATAAGGGGGTGACATGATGTGCTAAAAAAGAAGAAAGGAAAAACTACGCAGGCAGTAAAAACCATCCCCACATTAATGAAGGAAAAGGAGCCCCTTTGGTACCGGACACCGTAGAACTCCTCCACCAAAAGAAGCTACAAGGTCTCTAGTGGCTACTAGGCTTCAGAGCCAAGTGATTGCTAGTGGCCTGGAGCGCATTTCTAGGGTTGGTCAAAACCATGCATTGTACACAGTAACTAACCGTGTCCAAATCCCCCTATACCAAAATGCCTTACACATACTATAATCTGGGTATGGATATTGTTTTGCCCAGCTGTGATCTCCGTGCATGCTCGGCACATGCATTACCTAGCAACCAGCGTAGTTACAGAGGACGCAGTAGAGATGCAACAAATAACGTGACAAAAGAGCACTCCAGAACAAGACAAAGTGTGCGCCTCAGCCCGACACACCTTTTTTGCAGGCTTTTTGATGAGATTAATCAATAACACAGAAATGATCGGGGCCACAGAAGAGGACGTCAAAATGCCAAAGCCCTCTGTTGCATCGACGGCTTGCGAGAAGCCCACCCCAATGGCCAGCACAAAGGGTACAGTGACAGGGCCTGTGGTGACCCCAGCTGAATCCCTGGTACAAGGATGTGGGATGTTGGTGATGAGGAGCGGTGCCAGGAAATTGGAAGGAGGAATGGGATTGTGTGACATGTGTGCTCTGCTGGTTTATGCACCTTCTGGCTCGTGGGTTACTTTGTACACACTGGAAGTGGCATCAGGTGACAAGGTGAAGTGCCTGTACGGTGCGTGCTGTAGATTATACACTTATCAACTCAGGTGTAATTATGTATGGACTGGAGAACGCAAGCACTCATCAAAAAGCCCCTCACCATGCAATGTTCGTGAAGTCTTCTTTTGAGAAAATTGTCAGGATGACAACGATGAAGTACTGCGTTGGCATGAAAGGCACGAAACAACGGGGTTTGTAAGGAGATTTGCATGATTGGCATTTCAAACAAGAGCCCTTGGATCAAATGTTTCACCTTACAGAGGGCATAATCAATGCGTGACGAGGCACTATACAGACAAAACTACTAGATGGCCCTATGGTCTCCTTCTAAGGAGCCTACACACTCTGCTAAGCACAGACCTTGATCAAAATGATGTACATGATTGGCACCCCAAACAAGATCTTCGTGGCTCCAACCTGCACAGAATACCAAAGCCAGCAGTCAATGCATCATGAGTCAATTGCAAAAGTACCGGGGTACAGATGGATGGGATGACAGCCATTGAGAGAGGCATCTATCAAGTCTTCCTTCAAATTGAAAAGGAAAAACACTGAGTCAATATAGCGCGGATGCTGGAACCAAACTTTTGGCTCAGAAATCCAACCACATTATCATAAAAAGGCACAGCCATTTTCCAGACCAATAAGTTGCCAACTGTACGCATGTCATAGTTGCACCTTGAGGGGTTGTGCCAAGTGAACGAAAGCGGCAAAAACTGCTGAGTTCAGTGTGTGTTACTTGAACTCCAGTTCTTGTAGAGCAGCAAAGTGATGTCACTTTATCACTCTTGCCTTCTACCTGTATTTCTCTCCTTTTCTTCATCTTTTTATTTCCATGGCCCTCACAACTGCTCTTCTTTCCTAAATTTTAATTTTGTTTTTTCCTTCTCCCCTTGGTGAGGACCATGGTTGTTAGCAGTTGATGTGTCCCTGTAAAAAATTTCAACGCCATCTCACGATGCAAACGGAATATAACCTAAAAAGCCCTTAGTCAAGCTGCAGCAAGAGTACACAAGCACGAAAACTACCCTGTCCACTTCAACATTTACACAGACAAATGTAGGAGTTATATGTAAATTTAACAAATGAATCACATTATTCAGCTGGTATGAAGGCACACACACACACACACACTCACCGCCATGCCCACTCCCACTCCAAGAGAGACAGCGTAGATCAGCATTTTGCACGAAAACACGCCCCCACTCAACGCTTCCACTGTTCGTCCCAAAACGTTGAGTGCTGGCTCAGCTCGGGTTGCTGCGTGATGCAGCCACCAAAGCAGATTCAGAGGATGCAGTTTACCTCAAAAAAGTTCTCATGTAGAGACGAAGTGAGGTGAGGTAGGCTGCTGCGCTATGATCTCAGGTGCTTCAAAAAAAAGGGAAGGAAGGCATGCTAGGTGCGCGCACACCGTGATGACCAAAAGTTGCACACCCTCACAAGACACAGACGAATGAACCGGCAGGGCTTTAAACCCGAAGCAGGATCTTCCCCACCAGTACACACACAATACATTATGAATATAAGCATGGCCTTGCACATTAGTGAGCTCACCCAGGATGCCAAGAAGAAAGATGATGATTTCCACCAGGAAGATGCCACCGATGCGGTCATAGTAAGGACTTTTCCTCTCAGAGGGAACTGTGAGCGTTGGTGTTCGAGTAATTTGTGTGTATGTGGGCGCATGTATGTATATGTGTGTGTTTGTTTGTGTGTGTGTGTAAAATGAGAGCTCATGTACCAATACAATACACAAAGCACGAGGCGTCGATATGCAATGAACACTTATAACAGACACATGCTTTCAATAAACCTACCTACATGCCCTTATTTCAAGATATCTAAGCAAGTCTCTCAACAGCAGAGGCACTGATGGGTCAAGCGTCACTCACACCTTACAGCAGTACGTCACTCACACTCCATTGCAGTACCTCAACACATGTGGTTGCACTTATGAGCCATAGACTATGACACACTAAAACCACTCGTCAAGATCACCTTCCAGATAGGCAGCTGGAAGCAAAGCTCCGGCCTGCATGTATGAGTGCGTGCATGTCTGTGTGTGGATCTGTCACAAATAAACCGACCACCAACTGACGACCCATCAAAGAGGAGCAAGATAACACGGCTCATTTATTGTAATGCCGCCCCTCACCTGTGTCCCAAGGGCATTAAATCCATATGTCAGCCCGAGGTTGAACATGATCTGGAGGAAGGCAGTGGGAGCATTGGACAATTAAGAAGAATGATGATCTGCCTGCAGCCTGCTGGATGGAATGGGTGAGTCACTGTGCTACCCAAAGGCTTTCATTGAGTCCTGCTCCGCACGTGACCGTCGATAAATTGTTGCATGCACCCATTTAGGAGAAAATGAGTAAACCCCTTGTGCATTAGCAGGCCGCACATTTAAAGCACTTGCAATTCAAGCGTGCAATGGGGGCATGAGTACCAAAGAGAACCACGCACACACACACATACACGCACAGACAGAACATTAAAAGTTGTAGGCTTTTTCCATAGCAGTGCTAGGTGGCACACATGCTTACTGCTGCAGCAAGCACGTACCATGCCGAAAAGAGACATGCAGATGCCGATGAACAGGCCCCAGTGGCGCCTCCAGTCTATCCTTGGTTTCCCTGCTGTCTGCTGCGCCTCCACATCAACGTGGGGGCCTCCAACGTCCATCTCTGCCGCCACCTCCTCGTGCTCACAATCTGAGCTCAGCCCACTACTCTCACTACCACTGTCCCTCCCCTCTCCCTCACCTCCTTCCTCTACCACGTCACCATCAACTGCAGCACCCCCCTCAGCTACCTTACCACCCTCCACCTCCAGCGCTTGCACCTGGTTCCCGGATACTGAGCGCGATCGCAGGGTTGTGGACAGGGCGCTCCCCATCCTCACATCCCCTGATGAGATCACACCATGTAGCTCTCCAGAGGCAGACCCCCCCACCCTCGCTCCACCCTGCTGGTCCTCCTCCACACCCTCACACACCGCTGCGCCCTTTTGCAGGACTTGATGACAGCCACCCGCATTTCCTGCATACGCATGGGTGTGGGGGGATTCAAGCAAAAGAGGAGCTTCCTCACCATCACGAAGCCTGTTGGAACCCTAGATGCTCACTGACTCCCAATACATGATTTCCAGTCCAGAGCCATGCAACAGTGAACTGTGACCTCTCACCTGCAGAGGCGGTGTAAGCACTTTGCCCACAACTGCCTGATCCAGGTTTCTCAACAGCTTCACCCAAGGGGGCTCCTCCATTGGTTGTGGCATCTGGCGCTGCACCAGGGGCCTTCTCCTCCAGGTTCCTTGGTCGGACAAAGCCGCGGCGTTGCAAGCGCGGGCGGGTTTGCTCAGGGATGGTATATGCGGTTAGCGTCGGCAACGGGTCTCTGGGAAGCAGAGAGCACACGGGGACCAAGAGCGTGGATACATGCATATAGACGTAGGGTTCAGGTGCTGGTACTATGCTGGCATACAAGGTACGTGTGTACAACAGCAATGGTAACGATGCAGCAAGGGCCGTATTGTCTCGAAAACGAAGACGACCAATCGTGATGTCACCAATTTATCAAGAATTTTAGGGGGGGGGTCAGGGCTCTCAAAGCTCCAGGTACGGTGCTGGCCAATAGCAACAGCAAAGAAATCTTGCCTGAACGCGCTGCACGTTTTGAAGCACTGCAATTAGCTAATTACTGTCATTTTGGTCAGTGCCTGAAAGCGGTGTTTAGTAGCTTATTCCACGTGCCAGCAAACGACAGGAGGTCGAGAGACCCAGCAAGTGACTACCAGTCGAAAACATTTGGAAATTGTATTACACACAGACATATTGTTCTGCGATCTTAGTATTGCACCTGGTGGAGCTGCCCTCCCACATGCTTCCATTTTCGAGCTGCTTGCACCCCCATTGGAGCTGTGCATGTGCATGTGAACTGTGGCAACGGGGCAGGAAGGGATGCTGGCAGCAAGTGCTTGCAAACAATTGCTCAGGGCGAGCGTCTCAAACCTCAGGAGCTCCAAGGGGGAACCTCGTTAAAGGGTTCAACACAGTCATAATAATGATGCTCACCCTTGAAAATGATAGGAATCCTGTGTGGAAACCGGAATCGTCCACGCTGGAAATATGAAGTTTTGCAAGGTCAGGAAAACTTGATCTATTCTCGGCTTGACTTATTGCGAGGAGCCTAGGCAATAACTGTTTACTCGCAGAACAACCATCAAGCGCAGTAGGGTAGATGCTCACACACTGGACTAACCCATGCTTTCTGATATTTATCGGCCTTAAGCACAATAAAATGACCGGCACAGATTGACGGGGCTTTGGTATGGAGACGATCTGACGTACCTGATGACAAAGATTACGATGAGCATCAGCGCCGCAATGAGTGGGAGGATTGCCCTGCGCCGTGATTCAAAGATGGGGTCTCACAATTAGATGCGTACAAAGAATAACCAATGTGAGCTCGCACGACTTAAAAAAGGTACCTGTCTTTGAAGTTGGATACAGGCACCAGTTCCAACAAATGGTTATACAAAGGGTTGGCCAGAACCGTATATATACACTGTATATGACCGTATATTTGGTGATTTCCCTGCAAAAAAAAACGTATATACACCATATATATATGGTTCTGGCCAACCCTAGTTATACAGCTAAGGTATCATAAAAGTGTAGTAGCGTGGGTCTAACTTGGACAGCCCAAGCAATAATCACAGAAGGGTTGGCTCATGCAATGAAACATGAAACAGAGTTGAACACTCCCCTGACAAAGATTCTGCACTATAGACGCAAGCTGCTGAGTTCAGTGTGAAACACACAAACTCGAGATCTTGAAGTGCAGCCATAGTGATGTCACTCTTGCTTCTTGTCGGTGTTTACCTGTTTCTCTTTGTCTTTAGTAACACTTTATCCTCACAACTTGCTCTACTCAAGCTCAATTTTACTTTCCCTAGACCCCCAGCATGGCTACATTCCAATAGAATCCTTAACTTCCCCTAGAGCCCCTGACGTCCTCCCTACCGGATGGCATAAATGACCTCTTGGACAGGGGAGGTCTCTTCCACTGGCTTTTTCAGTCCACTCTGTGTTGCAATGGGAATACCAAGAGCGGAGTGGTCTGAACCGTGCACTTGTAAGTGGTAGTTGTTGTCAGATGCCATATAAAGAGAGGAGTCAACAGCAGCTGCTAATTCAGCTGTCTGTTTATTGCAGACATTTCAGCAGATTCCCTTTGCTCCCTTGCCAGAGGCTTGGTCCGCCTTTCTTTTGTAATTGCATATCTCCTGGCACCCTATCATCGTGAATTTACTTTAAGAGCTATAATATGTATGCTGCATGGACTATATACCTTGTGGGAACAGACACGCTGCTTTTTAATGCGCTGCTCCTAGGTTTAGACTTCAAATGATAAGTACGCTGCAGCTGTGCGTTCCTCCTTCAGCGTTATCCAGGTGCTTGTTACAAACAAACTAATGTGACATCGTTCTTTCCTGCATCCTGTAGCGCCAAGCTGTACCCACCCACGCACGCACGTACACACTATCCAAACACTTACTTACACAGTAAACACACACAAGTACACAAGTACACAAGTACACAAGCCCACACACATGTATGCAGGCACAGGCGCATGACCCATTTACAGTTATTCGATACTTTATGTCCTTAAAACGTGCGCTTTGTTTGTTTTGGCATTTAGCATTCTATTAAAGTAGAGGCGTGTAGAGCTAGCTAATTTCCTGGGAAGAGCAGCCTGACTCACTCTGTCTGGTCGTGCCAAGATATCGTCGCTTGTGAACATCTGACCATAGACGATACACCTGGGACACATGGGTGGGGTGGGGATGGGGTGGGGGAGTTTGATAGGTGGGTGTGCATGCGTGTTGCGTGTACGTACGCGCATGCATATTTGGGTTCCTATATACGCTCATCTGTGCGTGGCATGCATTTCATCAGCCAAGCCCAAACTCGGGTCTTTGCATGGAGAGTGGTTTCATTGCCTGCCTGATTTTCTCCTTCTTCAAGCAATACCTTAAATTGCCTTACAATCATAATCCCAGCAACGCAAGAGCTGTTACCCCAAAGACAACATTACTGACTACACTCACATCAGCTCTACAGCGAGGATAGGTAGTATGGATGCCAGGGTCACCACGCCAAACCCTTCCAATGCTTGGCCTACGAGAGAAGAAAATGGAGTGATTTGCTAAGGCCAATGCTGATCGAGTGAGGGCTGGTGTTTGTTTATCTACTGCAAGGCCCGAGATCAGCTTATTCTGGCAGGTGTGCCAGCAAATGTATGGGTTGGGTCAGGGAAGGGGCAAGTCATCGATTATACTACGAGCAGGAGTGTCAAAATGAGTGTGATGTGCAAGCATATGTGCAATCACGAGCAAGCACGCCACTAGAATAATGGTAAGGTAGCAAAAGAATGTAAATTGATTTATAATTGATGATTTGTTACATGGTCTGTATTATGACATCACACCCTGTGCCTTTAGCCCAGCATGCGTAAGTGCGCTGAAGCACCTGTGACCAAAGTAAATGTGTAATTGCGCTCCAGGACAGTTACTTGTACGCTATGAGTGAGGTGCATGCAAATTTGCGCTGCTGCTAGTCAAGCACGTGTGTAAGGGCACTACAGAACCTGTGAGTACGTGCGGTGATGCACTAGGACCGGTGACGCACGAGGACCGGTACAATGCACTAGGACCGGTGATGCGCTAGGACCTGTAAGTACGCGCAGTGATGCACTAGGACCGGTACGATGTGTGCTCTACCTCCCTCTACCTGTGTTTGTGCTTGTGGCCTTCTTCAACACGGCCTTTGCAAGCCTCTTTTGTCGCACGCTCTTCATCACCCCGATCCCCTGCAATGACACACACACACCCCAGCACGTTGCTTTGCAGTTTTCTCTGCCTCCCACTTGCTCTGCTGCTCTGCCACCACGCAGTCAGCTTGACACATGCAAGTGAGCGGTGAGCGGCAAGCAAAGTACACAGTATGCACCTCTGGAAACAATAATTACAACGCATAATGACAGGACTCCTGTCAGCTTCAGTTGGATTGCGTTCTTGCCTCAGCCTGACAGATGCGGTGAGCATTAAACAATAACCACATTTACGCTAAAACTAAAATAATCCCACAACGCAACAACAACTTACCATCGACAACAAGACAGGTACAGTCACCTGCAGGTTGGGAGAGCATAACGGATAGGAGAGGAGCAATGTAAAATAGCCGCAGCCGAATGATAAGCAGTACAGGTGGTACAGCTAGATGAGCGGCGACTAGAAGTGCACAGCGCTAGCAACAGCAACAGCGGTAGGTTACGTGAGCTTACAATCTCACAGCGCATCAAATCAGTCAGGAAAACGTGTGACTTGGTGCAGTTAGCACTCACCGGCCCTGTTGTCACAGCACCCGAATCCCAGCATAGGCCAAGCAGCGGCCGCAGATCTGTATTTCCCCAGTGCATATAGCACGCACATGCTATTGTAGGCGCGAGAGTCAAAGCGATAAAGGGCTTGAGACTCCTGAGAATGTTAGACAAAAGAAAATTTGTGGATGTTGGCCGGACAGGTGGGTAGGCAGTTAAAACTAGGGTGCGAGTGGGATGTGAGATGTGAGGTACGAGCTCAAAAACAACGGCACTTTGTGAAAAGAACAGTCAGGGGGAGTTCACTCCTGTATGAAAGCTTAAGAAGGATGCCAGAACTTTACCCCCAGAGTGAGCAAAAACGCAATGTGTGTGTCAGACTGGACAAGTGGGGGAAGCGTTGCAAGCAACGCTGAAAAGTTGGTGAAGCGAGAATTTTGTTTGTCTTGTCTCCCTTTCACAGAGCATTATATTATATGTGCACTTCTGGTCCTGCTGCTGCTGCATGACGATGGTGCGTGTGAGCGTTGTGGCCTTGCGCGCCACAGATTGTGCAGGCTTGCTGCCTCCCTGCCGGGTCTGCTTGCCTTGGCATCTCTGCGTGCACTGCTGCTGCTGCTGCTGCTGCTGCTGCTGCTGCTGCTGCTGCTGCTGCTGCTGCTGCTTGTGCTCTCTGCTCAAGGACACGGTCAGGCGTGCGGGCATTGTGGCCTGCTTCACCGCATATGCTACATGCAGCATAGCATGCAAGCACTCCACTCAGGAGCACTTGCAGGCATTAAGCAGGCTTTAGTTTGGGCATGCAAACAGCAATTGACATGCCATAAGCAGCTGCACAGGCACACACACGCACCAGAGCACAAGGAGCAAAGCCCCTCATTGAGCATAGAGAGACAGCTCCTTTAATTATATAATAGAATTATGAAGAAAGTTATTAATATGTAATGTTATTTATTTCCGGTTCAAAACATTTTGCTGACGGACCTCCCCTGCCTCAACATACGAGCTCAGGAATACATGGTGACGGAACCTATAAAGTTTGTAGCTACCCTGGGGGTCTATGCTGTGTATTTGAACTGGTCAAGCAATTACTGTTTTAAGCTGTTCTCCAGCGTACTCCTCACATCACCCCAGCCTTCCTAAATTTGTCAAGTTGTTCCATCCGCATACGTAAGGGGCTGGCCAAAGTTCCAGGGCGGGGGGTGGGCTGAGTGGTACGCATTAAAGTTTGGCCAAACTTTTGCCCAAGTTTCAAGACTCGTCGATATAACTTCACTTAGACAACCTCAGCTCTCCACCTTTTGGCTACCCTCCTAGAAGCTTTGTTTGGGAGGCTAGCCAAAGTTTCAGGGCGGCGAGTGGCCTGGGTGAGGCTGGGTGGCCAAACGAGAACATTGGTGGGAAGTTGACAGACCTAGGGGCTACGCTCCTGAGGGGGGTTTCGCCAAAAAGAGTAAATTGCTTTCTTGCACAAAATATATTATACCTAATAATTATCAATAATCTATTTGCGAAATTAAATTTATGTGTGTGCATAATGGCCTTGGTGTGAATTGTTTTGCAAATCTGCTCACCCACAGCCAACCGCTGGCCAGATTGCGCTAGTTCAACTTCCTGTGATCTTTTTAATCTTGGACCAAAAATTGCCGCGATATGAACTTTCGTCAAATTCCGGTTTTGCCTGGGACAGAGTTCTGACGTTCCTCTCCTGTCCATCGGAAGGTGCATGACGCGACTTTAACATGCCTAAACCTACTCTAAAATTTATGGGCAGTTGTGACACCCCTTGTTAACTGAGGTAATCCCTTCCTCAGCCTTCCGCACCCCACCGCATGATTCACATGAGCTCCCCATGTCCCCAACTGTTTTGGTCTGTGAAACACCTTAGGCTCCATGGAACAGGTATGCAGTGAAAATTTTGGGAACAGTGCAGCCAGAGGAGCTAAAAGCAGACCACTATTTTTGGGGAAATGACCTCCCTTGGACAGTAGAAGGGAAAAAATAATGGCTGAACTCTTACCATCCTTTCACGAAGCGGATTGTTCCGAGGACTGCAGCTGTGCCCACCCCTGTATTCAGGCATTTGCAGACAGCACAGCATATGTCAGTTACAAAGCTTACAAGGTACGCATAGGTTCGCATGATTGGGAAGCGTGGATGCATGAGTTGCTCCTCTAATGTGCAGCTGCCCACAATGTGTACCGTGGCAGTGACAAGTGTGACACCATTGAGGTGTGTCTGGATGTGGACGCTTACATACTTGCCAGAACAGAGCCATCAGCAGCACAGGGCTGCCCTCAGCGCTTATGACCAGCAATAGATTTGCTTGTAACTCACCCAGACCAATACATAACACCAGGATCTCCTGCTTTTCCGTGAGTATAAAGTGTAAGTATGGAGCCCGGCTTTTATCAACCTGTGGGGGTGGAGGTAGCACAGACGCGACCTTTCAAATACCGCTCACAAGCAGGGATTACGACCAGGTCCATGCGTATCAGGATCCAGAACACGCGACTTGCCTGCTCTGCCAGCGGCCGTAAGCTGCTAATGGCGGGCTCTGCGTAGGTACAAAGGATGCCAAGGCAGAAAGCCACGAGGAGCACAACAGGTAGGGGGAACCTTCATACAATAGAAAAATGATAAAAGAGAATGAAGGGTGGTAGGCAAGGAGGAATGTAGTTGACGAGGTGCAAGAGATTAAACTGATTGACGCTTCAAATTGAAGTTTGTTACAGAGTGACAAAGAGTATAAAAGATTGATGGGACCGGCAAAAACATGAGCCTCCTTACAAGCTTGACAGCATACAGGAAGAGTTAAGGACTCATTGACCTCATCCATCAGGGCTTGCATTGGTATTGGTCATGAAAAACGTGATTGCCCTTGTTAGTGGAAAAGACTGTCAAACATACTTGTCTGGCATCCTCCGCCCGACCAGCTCGCCAAGCGGCATCACCACGACACGCAGTCCATCAACAAACAGGGTCAGTCCTGCAGGAGGTCAGTGCACATGTTTCGCGTATTGTCCCAAACAGGGCGAACCCTTCATTCTGCTACTTCTTGCACAGCCTCTAGGTTATCTGTTGACTTTAATGTATATTATTTGAAGGGGTAATTTTATCTGTTGCAGTGCCACCTCTTTCACTTTTAACAGAGATGATTACAGCATTCACAACTGTTGCCAATCCAGACCTTGGTAGATGGAGCTTAAGAATGCAATACTTCGCGTCTGGGTGTCCGTCCATATTGCTCCTTGACTCAAACCGTGCCTCTCAATCCTGATTACGTATATTATTCTCCAGCCTATCATTCTCCTCTACCCTTCCTTTCATATTCCTTGCTTGCAGGTACTCCCTGCCTGTTGTGCTCCTCACGGCCTTTTGCCTTATATCCTTTGCACCCACTTCCTCATCCTCTGTGCTTTCCTCCTCTCTGAGCCTACCATCAGCAATAAAATTACTGGCGAAACAAGTATGCCAAACATCGACAAAGAACAGTCCGTTAATTTCGATTTACTTGTGTTTTACTAACTTTATGGCCACAAACTGGGTGCGTCATGCAAGAGATCAGTGCACATGTTGTGCGTACTGGCCATTTGTACCTTGCATACACCTCAGCTCTGGTTTTAAACACTTTTTTTGTGCAACCACATTGGTCGCCCTCAACACAAGCATGCGCGCACTCAGGCAGACACAAACTCGTTCACAGAAACAATCAAGCACATAGGCTACGGTGCAGCGTTCGCTGTCAGCCAAGACTCAGACTGTATGCTATAGTAATCGGTCAGGGCTGCACCACTAGAACAAGATACAGGCACGCGCAAGCATTGAAGCATAGAAGCATTGGAAAGCTGAAAGGTGGGAAAAACACCAAAAAGAGTCGTGTGCCTCGAGTGCCACAGCCCATTGCTGTTGTTAAAGGGTACGACAAACCCACATAGTATCCTCATCTTCATTTGTGTGTGTGTGTGTGTGTGTTTGTGTGTTTGTGTGTTTGTGTGCAAAGTTGGCAAGCAGACCTTTTCAACAAGAATATGCGGTCGTAGCACATGGGCCCCAGGATCATACATAAATCTTTTTCACCTCCTCATTTACAACCTACACATGCATGCATGCAACACATGCACAAACCCAAACCTAAAGCCACAGGATTGCTGCTTGCAGGCCAGGATTCGTATAAATACAATTACACACACACAGGCACACACAATCACACAAACCACACAGCACACCAGCTCACCAAAGATGGCCGAGATGAGGCCTGCTGCTTGCAGGCCAGGGTCGATGGACTGCCGCCGAAAGAAGATAGCTGTGCGCGCACGTGTGTGTGTGTGTGTAAACGTTTGTGTAATAATTACACCCATTACTCTGCAGATACACTAGTTGCTAGGTTACTGCGCGCATACACACACACACACACAAACACACAAACACATACGCTAGAGTAGTAATTTAAACGCTTCCAGCTATCCTGCTAGCATTAAACAAGGTCATCCCGGACACGCTTAGCCATGCAGAAGCATTGCTTAGGCAGCTCAATTTAATGCCGAATGCGTGCTAATGAAGGTTATGCTTGGCACTTACACGCAAGCAACGATGAGCAATCCCATGTTGCGCACGGGCAAATGATCGCTCAGCATTCCCTTAATCTGCTTTTAAGTGTCTCTTAGCCAGAGGAAGCCTCGACTGACAGTTAAGACTCACACTTACCCATGCACAGAACCAAATGCAGGGTGATTGGCACCACCGCCTGTACATAGATTCGTGTGTTGTGCGTGAGTGTGGAGTGTGATGGTTTGTAAGTGAAGTGAGTGTGTGAGTATGTTTTTGTATGCGCACTTCTATCAAAGTGCGACTACTCACCAAAGTGGTCTCGAACAGTTGCTGTGAGAGGTGATATACTAGGGCTTTACCCCTGTTGCCAACCCCCCATTTGTCCATCTGGTGCGAAGACCATGTAAATAAACTGGCCTTCAGAGCCTTTGGGTGCATCTTGCTCAGGCAGCCCGTCATCCTGCTGACGCTAAGACGTTTATCTACCTAATCTCTAAAATAGGAGGAGAAGAAGGAAGCATGAAATCGGTAAACAAGTAAGGTGTATAAACAGCATTATATGTGTTTGTGTTTGTGTGTGTGTGTGTGTGTGTGTGTGTGCATGTGTGTGCGTGTGTGTGTGTTTGTGTGTGTGTGTGTGTGTGTGTGTGTGTGTGCGCGCGCGT
>Ga0307945_1002392_pt1 | contig 15160 bp, 20 predicted proteins | sample OrgLakmetagen228_FD_201818 | JGI IMG/M metagenome (GOLD analysis project Ga0307945, IMG submission 201818) | Saline water microbial communities from Organic Lake, Antarctica - #228 | ecosystem: Environmental > Aquatic > Non-marine Saline and Alkaline > Saline | place: Antarctica: Organic Lake...
CCCCCTTCCCCGATTCGACCCATATATGTACCAATCGATAGCTCTTGACGTCAGGATTCCGAATATATAATTTGTAATCGATTTGACACGTGTCGTCCAAAAGTTATGCTTCCTGCAGCCTCCTGCCTTAACAGTCTTCTGGAGCCTGCGCACATTTGTTCGCAGGATAGCGTTTTTTGGAGTTTTTGACGGTCATGGAGGAAGCAACGTTGCCAGCTTAGCAGCTGCAAAGCTGCACGAGCAGGCCTCTGCGTCAGGGTTGCAACAGGTAGCTAATGCGGGGATTTGGTAGGCATGTGTCTGCCCTTCTATTTGAACTTTACAAGCGCGGCTGCCTTGTTTGAATTATGATGACGGTCTTTTGAGCTTCAATCGTCCCATATAAAAATATTCTCGTGCCCTTAACAATATCCATCATTTCCCCATCTTGAAAACAGGTATTTGAAGAGTTTTCCAATTACCAAATGACCAGAAAGATCAATGTCAAGGCAGCAAAGACTGCAATAATTGAGGTAAATGACGTGTCAGAAAGTATCTGTGTGTGGAAGTTCCCTGAATGCCTAGCGCCTGCCAATGTAAGGACGGCCCTCTACCCTTTTGAGTTCCAAGCACACTTGGGCAAAAGAATAAAATGATTGAATCCAAAATGCACGCTAGCAGCACACGAAAAATCTTCAGCACAACCCAGAAAACACCCCTTGCAAGGAGCACAGTACATATCTCACAGCTTCACAGAGGGTTTCTTGTGTTTGCAAATTTTACAATCAGCAACAAAGAGCTTGTCCTAAGATCAGCATCACAACGGCAAACCTTCATCACAACTCGCAGGCATTTCAGAGAACGGACGAATTATGCCTGACAGAGGCACGCACACACAATTGGACAGATGGGGCCTGTTCAGCAGCTTTTTGGCGGCTAGGTGCGTGGGTGCCTGACTGGGAACTCGTATTTTGTTGAGGCTTGCGGCTGGCGAGGGTTTCGTATTTATACGTCCATACTGCTTTGCCGTGCTCTTGGCAGCCCTATGTCTGGTGAACGTACGCAGGCTCTCCTCTCACTCGCACTGCCACGTTTGTGACAAATGGTGTTATGACCCTCTACACCATCTATCTTCTAGTTTCATACTGCAAGCTCTATAATCTTCTAGTTTCATACCGCAAGCTCTACAATCTTCTAGTTTCACACCGCAAGCTTTACAAGATCATGCCCTCGAGGAAAGAGATTTACTTGGAGTATCTATGTTTTGTGTGCCTCCCGCACATGTCTCACAGACACAACTGGTAGGGTGTTTAAGCGTGCAATGTCGCTCCACCCCATGTGAAGCTGCCACTAGCTGTTGGCGAGTGCTCTCTCTGTCCTCCTGCTCTATAACAAATGCAGGGCTTGTCTCAAACTGACAAGTGCTCTCTCTTTCTCTCTCTCTCTCTCTCTCTCTCTCTCTCTCTCTCACTCTCTCACTCTCTGCCCTTCTGCTGTACAGGAAGCACCGGGCTTGTCGCAAACTGCGGTGACGCAAAGTGCGTGCTTGCAAGGGCTGTTGACAAGGTGCGCCTTCTCTTGGTTGTAGTACAGATGTTATGATGTTATAGATGTTACAGGTAAAGCTATCAATGAAACATTGAGTTGTAGTATGAATAAAAACGAATATAGGCAGCGGGGCCACACACCCCGCATCAGCTCAGGTAATGCCCTCCATGCTTTATGCTCCTTACTTTGGCCCGTCCTTTTACTGGCCCGCCTTCAAAGTAATTACTACCCACACTGGTTATCAAAACAGCGCTCATCATCACGTAGGAAGGCTCAAAACGTTTGCTACTCACACTTGCCAGAAAGCACCCCAAGGCCTTTCTAATTCCGTTGCTGGCCTGTCCTCTGTACGGTTCAGTTTGGTTTAGTGTGCTACTTGGTGGCCAGTCCTCTGTACAGACTGTTCTCAGAAGTGGCCCGCTCATTTTACTATCTAGCCTTGCTACCATGGTTCCCACCTTTGAACTGGCCTGTCTGTAGCAAACTGTCCTCTATACTCTGTATTTTGATACTGGAGTTTGCACTGTGCTCCCAGGCTGGTCCTCTTGTGCTCAAGGCCGGGGCTTTAAAAGCATTGACGCTCACGAAGGTGAGGGATTAGCGCTCCCTTGTCTCTCCAACACCTTGCACAAACAACAGTGAGAACTGCTTTTAGTTGCAAACGTATCTACATCGCATGCACTATGTCTATGTACTTAAGTATATCCTGCTGTAATTATGCCTTATTAGTGTCTCAACACGCAGCATAAATCATTTGTATGAACGTGTCAAACCGGAGAACCTGCAATTGCTTTCCATGAATGCTTTTTACCAAGTGACTGCCTGCTTAATTGATGTGATGCTGTCTGTCAGCAAACTGCAAAACATAAAATTGACTGCGCATAGTGCTTGCGCTGCCTGTGTTTCTCGCACGACAATGCTTTTCACCATTAATGCACCGATATTGCAGGACCACCTTGCCATCTACCCCTCTGAGCGCACACGCATTGAAAAGGCTGGGGGCTTTGTAACCGATGGGCGCCTGCAGGGCAGAATGCAAGTAGGGGACCATTGGATACTCCCTGTTGTGCTTGCCATCATTTTTTTGCCTTTGGCTTATCCCTCTCGAGTACATATTGATAGTCGGGAGTGAAATGCTTTCTGGACCAACTCAGTGCCCACACCACGCTACGGTGCTCCTGAAGTGCTTGGACAGGATCCTTCTTAAGTTCAACTCATAGTGCTCAAACCACGCTACGGTGCTCCCTCCAGGTGGCTCGTTCTTTTGGTGATGTGGCCTTTAAAAAGGTACGGCATGCACCCATTGTTTACGGTAGGTATGAACCTTGTCTTTAACGGCGCCAGTGAGGTTTCCTGGATTATACAAAAATGCATGCATGCTACGGCAGTAGGCTACAATGCACAGGTCACAGCCGTGCTAAGACTTTGCATTCCTTTCTAGTGGCAAGATCTGGTGCATATAAAAAAGTGTACCACAGCGACAACTAAGGTTGGGGCAGTGGAAATTATAGCAAGGGCTGTGTTCAGAAACCTGTGGCCTAAATATCACAGACAACTGTGCGTGCGTCAGAGTATAGAAGTTCCTAGTTCTACATCCAGGAGAAGCATCTGCACGTACTAGAGTATCGGAAGGGGAGCTGGCCATGGCTGTAGCCTGTATGCCACGGTCAACTGAGTATGCGTCCCAATCAAGGTTGTTTTCAGCCTTCTTCAACAGACTAAATCAAATTTTGGAAACAAGTTTTCTGGCTCAGGGCACACGAGCAGTCAGAGCTTTGAAACATAATTGAAAACTTGCTGTCTGCTTTGGGCTTCTGACGACCTCCTGGAATAAAAAGCATGGACATCCCAACACACTGCTTATCTGCAGGTTGGCTGTACAAGTCATCCAGACGTTGCCGCTTTTGAAATTGGGCCTTGGGATGCTTTCGTCCTCTTGGCCTGTGACGGCTTCTGGTCAGGTGCGCGCACAAAAAGTGTTGTTGTTTGCTGTTGTTTGCTTCATCAACGTGCCATTGCCGCTCAATCTGAACACCATCACTCATCCCACACTGTTCCACGTGCTTGCATGCTTTTATCCCGTAATCATCTTATTCTTAGCTTTTAAATTGTGCCTTTGCTATTGCCATGCGCCTGTGCAGTGTTCGACGCGCAACAAGCGGTAGATATGGCTGCCGATCTTCTGGGCAGTGGGAGGGATGCAAAAAAAGTGGCAGACCGTTTGTTGAATGAGGCCGTTCGTGAGCGCAAATGCAAAGACAATGTGACATTGATATTGATACAATTTTGTCCTTAGTATTTCTTCCCTGTGTGGCTCACTGCATGCCTGACTGATTCATTCCTTGATTGGCAGTTTTGCGTATAATAAGCGGTACTACCAATGAACCTACTAACAATGCTTTCCTTACAACCATATAATGTCCCTGTTAGCAAGACCAGATGCAGGAATGTATGGAATATGATGGTATAACGAGTTTTACGTTTACTCAATACACCAAATTGGCCTTCGTTTCCTGCAGGAACCACGTTTACTGTGGTTCCCCTGGGGATTTACGCTGCCTGTATAGCTTTCCTTTTCACGTGCTACCTTCCACGTGCATATAATCAGCAAAAATAATTCATTTGAGCAACTAGGCTTGACTTGAAACCGTCTCCTGATAAGAGTTGATAGTAAGAGTTGGAAAGAAGAACACGTCTGATATGGACAAGCAAGTTTGGCAGCGTGCTTGACAGAATGAACATAAAACTTGGAAGCAAGCTTCTTAACTCTTTGAGTATCAGGACCCAGATTCTAACCCACAGTGATTAGCAAGCAGTACAGGTCACCTGATCAGGTTTACTGCAGGCTTACTGCCGCTTATTGGCCTGGCTTATTATGGCTTACTGGCCTGGTTATTTGCGGCTTATTGGTTGGGCTACTTGGGCTGGCTTATTATGGCTTATTTGCCTGGTTCTTTGTCGCTTACTGCAGGCTTATTGTGGCTTATTGGCCTGGCTTATTGTGGCTTACTGGTCTGGTTATTTGCGGCTTACTGGTCAGGCTTATTGGCCTGGCTTATTGTAACAATGGTTACAATGGGGGGTGACCTTCAGCCAGGTAGTTTGGCTGATCGGCTGCTGACTGGTCTCGGCCAGCCACAAATAAATCCATAAGCTCAGAAAGAAAAAGAAAAAGTCTATTGTTCTGCTGAGAAAGGAAATCATGAACAAGTTGGTTGTTGACCTGTTGCAGCAAAAAGGGTTGGGCTGCTGAAAAGTCCTCAAAAAAAGGTGTAAACAGGAAGGAAAAGTGTTTCCTCAGCTCACAAACTCGATGGTCTTGGCAAATTAAGACCATGCACCTTGTTCTGAACATGTTCATCTTCACCAGGACATTGGTCACATACTGGCTTATTGTAACACACTGAGCGCTTACTGATCTAGTTCTCACCAGGCTTATCCCAGAGCTTCTTAGGCTTACTAGGCAAATCTTCAATGGGCTTGTTTTGTGCTTACTAAGCCAAGGCACATGATCACGCTTACAAATCCTGGGTTACCTGCTTACTTGGCTTCCTAAGGAAGGAGGAAAGCATGACCAATAACTAAGCCATTAAATAAATACACCCTTACTTGCTTGGATTACTGCTTCTTACCTGCCGTCCTGCCTTCTTTGGCTTACCTATTCGACTTGTTCAGTAAGCCCAAAAATTGGTTTTCTGGTATCGTACGCACTCAAGAAGCCTAAAAAGTCAACTAGTAAGGATTTTTAACATTCTGACGTAAAAAAGGGACCATGCAATATTAACCAAATTGCTTGCCTGCACTGACATAGCAGTGCAGACAATCTAGAAAAACAGGGCCTAGATCTGAGAAACACTGCTCACAAAACACTGCCTTATTGGCTGCTACCAAACCTAGTAACAACACATGCTCTGAAAGCCTCTTTTTATCCCAACGCCTTCTTATTTCTACCTAGTACTATATGCTTCTTGAGAAGTTATCGGGCGTATCCCCTACTCTACAAAAAAAGAGCTTGTGGAGTTTTCATGGAAGAACCCAACCTGGGAGCCAGAAGAACTACAAAACACGTTCGAAAGCTTCAAGCAGAGCCTAGAAATTATGAAGAGCAAATCACCACGCCAAACTTATCTCAGCCTGCACCAGATGAACACCTAAGTGATCTTCAAAAACAAGGGTTCTCTGCCATCCAAGAGCCTGAGGGAATTGCGTACCAACCCTACAATGTCGATCCTCGGAACAAAGTTAGCTTTGACATCCAACCCACCAACCCACTGGCTGACATTACGGCCACAAGGCATTGTGAGTACTAAATTACAGCCATTGATCTCATGAAGTATCAAGAAAAGAGTACCCTATCCTCCCCAGATGACACTATGCTTCCTGAAGTGTACACTGACACAGTAGCCTTGTCACTCCCAATGGTTGGCAGCGACAAATCGTGTGACAGAGCAATTAAGTTGGTTGACAGTTGAGAGTTTCTATGTCTTTTTCAATAAGCTGGATGGACAGTCTTATTGATAACAATTATCTTCTGGATCTGATAGTTTTGGTAATCAATCAACAACATGTGAACTCTAAGAGATATCATTTCAGGGGACACTCAAGAGACCCTGTACCGTGTAAGGTCTCCAATTCTATTTGTTCGTTTGGTCATATTAACGTGTAACCACGATGAGGCCGAGAGGTCTGTCTGAGTCAATGGTCCCAGATCTGGGAAGGAGCAGCAGTGTGGGAACCAATTAAAGATTAGTGGCACTAGTGGCACTGTTTTCCATCAAATAGAAGTAAAAAAGGAAAATCAACCAAAAATAGTGTTCTGGTGGAAGAACCAAACATATATGTATACGCGTGTGTATGCCATTTGGGTTGCATAACGCGACTGCTCATTTCCAAAGGGTCATGGATCACGAAATTTGTAAAGCAGGTTTACAGAAGAACTGTGCCACGTTCGTAGACGGCATTTTGATTTATGGCAAGACTGCTGATGAGCACTTAAAGCACTTAAAACAAATGCTAGAAGTGCTGGAAAGATGCGGTTTGAAAGCTCATCCTGACAAGACTGTAATAAGTGCTAACGTTGTAGAATTTTTAGGCACAATGTGAACGAACGGCTTGCTTCCTAGCGAAGCAAAAGGAGCAGTGCGCAACCTCAAACCACCTACTAACGTGTCTGTGCTGCGTAGCATGCTTGGATTTAGAGGATACCACAGGTGTTACATACCCAATTACAGCAAGAGATCAGCCCCGCTTAATGGTCTGATAAAGAAAAATTTGACGTGGGAATGGGGTGGTGAACAACAGACTGCCTTTGATACCTTGAAGAAAGAACTGTATTTAAGGGAAGGTTCTGAGGCATCAGGACCCAAACAGGCCTCTCATATCGCATACGGACTGGTCAAATGTGGGAATAGAAGCAGTTCTAGGACAAATTGATGACCACGGAAATGAATATATATATGATTGCTTGCATCAGCAGGTCACTTAATGTGCACGAAAAGAAGTATGGTTTACCACAAGAGGAGATGTTAGCGGCTGTGTGGGCGATTAAAACATTTCACACGTATCTGCATGGGCAGAAGTTTACACTGGCCACCGATCACCAACCTCTAACGTACTTAATGACTAAGAATGACCTTGTGGTCACTAAAATAACTCAGCAGCACATGACCTGTGCCCAATAACTGACTTTATAGACACGTTTGCTCCCTCGAAGGGTGACATGGTTTCCATCTGCATTGACACACCCATCACTGCAGAAATGTCAGCGATTTGCATGCACACAAGCTCACATGTATACACACCCACTCTCCTCCACAACAATTTGCGAGTACATGCAGAAATCACCAGCAAAAGGGGGTACTACCATGTCTCAATGCCTCATTCCTTGCTGACAACACCACGCTACCTCCCGCATAATGTTTGCAAAAGACTGAAATGCAGAGAACCTCGGCGCACGAGAAGTATTACGGACCTAGTGACGTCTGGCTAGACACCCTGGTCCTTGATTACATCAGAAAGGGGAGTACCGCTGCTGACTTGCCTAGTCATGATATCAGAAGGGTGACCCGCAGAGCTAGAAATCACCTGATGCATGAAGATAAGTTGTTCAGACTGTTTGACAATGGAGAGAGGAAAGAAGTACCCACACTGCAAGAGCAGAGATAGTACGTTATATGCATGAGCAACATGGACACTTTGGTAGTAGACGCACAGCGAATCTTATGTACCCTAGCTTCTTGTGGGCTAACATGGGAAGCGATGTTTAAGAGTTTGTCAGTCGCTGTAGCTTGTGTGACAGAGTTAACACCACCTTCAATGCCAAGCAACTTAACCCTTTGCCGATACTTGGGTTATTCTATAGGTGGGGAGTAGACCTGGCTGGTCCCTTAAACCCCACAAGTTCTGCCGGCCCACAGTATGTCATGGTGACCATCGAGCACTTCACGAAGTTTGTGGACGTCACACACATAGCAGATAAGTCTGCTGCTACAACGGCCCAAGTGTTCCTGGAAATTTTTGTGCCATTTTGGTAGCTGTGCGGAAGTAATTTCGGATGGTGGCACTGAGTTTGCTGGAGAATTCGATGAGTTGCTGAAAATGAGTCTGATTGACCATAGACGTGCTGCGCCCAATCACCCCCAAGCAGATGGTCTGGCAGAGAGAGCAGTGCAGACAAATAAGCGTGTGTTGAAGAATGTTTGTGAGGAAAGTCAAACCCCCAAACTATGGGACAAGACTATGCCCTGGCTTGTTTTTGGCTACAATTGCACTCATAAAGCATCCACTAAGATGTCGCCATACTTCATGTTATGTGCAAGGCACCCAGCAATTCCTCCTGTCCAGATGCACAATTTCACCTTGCCCATAGATTTAGACAATGTGGAAGAGTTGGTAAAAAGTGTTTTGCATCGTGCCAAGATAGCTGAGAAACAGGAATACTTGCAGGCGAGGACTTGAAGATTGCTCAGCAGAGGGATACGTTGCGTTACGCGACTATCAGAGGAGGGGGGTATCTGCCCAGTGTGAGGCAGTTTTTAGTGGGTGATTTTGTGTACTTGAGGAGAAGGGTAATGGCAAGCACGATATAGATCATGGCTAAGAAAGAAATATATCGAGTGGAAAGTGTGCATGATAGTGGCTCAGTGTTGTTGCATGGGGAGTGTGGTGTGACGTTGCTCAATAGTGTGTGTAATGTGGCATCATGTCACCTCACTGATATCGATCCGACCATAGATCATACACTGGCAAGGCCAGATAAGAATTTGGCATGTGAAGTGTGCTCGTTTATGGATGAAGAAGAGTGCATGCTATTGTGTGACGGTTGTGGAACAGGCTGGTATACCATGTGCTAACGCCCAAGTTGACAAGCATTCCTAGAGGAGACTGGCTGTGCCCACGATGTGTATTTGATGGTGTGACTATTGCTGATCTGAGAGTTGTATGAGCACAGATCACGCCTCAGCCAGACCCATTGCTCAGAGGCAAACCAGTTCCTTTGTTTCAAGATGCGACCCACAGGCGCCGAAGACAAGAGCTACGCGCATTTGATGGGCGCACTATTGCGCACAAAACCCGCCATGGAAACGGTGGAGAAGACAGCAAGCTGGGCAGAGTAGCCTACATTGGAGATCACGCTGGCCTAAAATGCTTCAAAGTGGTTTTCACGGATGGCAGCACAGGAGAGTTCAGCACAGTGGAGATCAGGAACCGGCTCATGCCAGAATGAGCAAGGACAGCAGCAGCAGCAGCAGCAGCAACAGGGCGGGGGTTGCCGGTGTGGGTGGAGTCAGCGGGTGGATGGGTAGGACTTATGTAAGAGTGTTAGGTATCAGCTTCTGCCTACGGCATGCAGGGGACCCCACACAACGGGCAAGCGGGAAGTCAGAACCCGTTGGCACTGCATGGCTTCACCAAGTTTGGTGGACCGGAGAAGGGTGGATTTGGTGGTTATAAGCCCCGTTGTTCGAAGCTGATTATGTGCTCATCATCCTTACAGAGCAACACGGAATTGAACAGACAGACTGAGAAGTACTGAGCAAAAACAAACAAAAAAACAGTCAGATGGATCATGGTACCGCATACTTCATTCTCTTCACATACGCACATCATCTTACATTAATCTTCAAGTTTTATAGTAAAACCTCTCAGATTAGGGGAGTATTAATTGTTGTGCTGAGTCTTTTACTTTGCAGTGACGGTGATTTGATCTGACAGCCTGTATTTACAATGTCGACAGAAAGTGTAAAGGTATGATTACTCCCGAGCGCCTCAAAATACAACAAAAGGCCTTTAATTGGGCAAAATGCAGCGGTCTACACGATCTTGTCCAACCTCCTCCCATTAGCTTTGCATCAGAACTCGTAGGCCTCATTGCACGTAAAGACACCTCTAGACATCTAGACATACAAGCAAAAAAATCAGACTTTTCCACACGAATACTCCCCTCCCATATCACTGCCACCTTTCAAAAGTGGGAAGTAGTCACTAAAGAAAAAATGGCATCCCTCCTTGACCATGACCCCAGATTCCCCCATTACTGGAGTGAGCACCCAAGGGACAAAGTGTATGGGGCAAATGCCAATGCCTTCTCCTCCCGATTTTCTGGGTTCTCCATATGCCATCCCATTTACCACGAAAACACCATGCTCTGAGCTACAAGACACGCCATCTACTCTGCTACTGTCAGCACAGAGGAAACAGCCACATTCATGCTCCTCCCTTCCTGGAATAAAAATATGACAACAAATCCTTATGCATCACTCTACCGCAAGTACCCACGTCTATGTAAATTCCTGGGAACCATCCCATTAAATCAAGTCCAATACACAAAAGTGCCCTTCTAAGACAACATAGAAATACCACTTTCCAAACACTCCTGGGAATTGCAGATCATTGCCACGTGCAACACCAAGGACAGGGTCTGCCTCAATGCTCAAAACAAAGACTGGCTATAAGAACTTGCCAAACAAATCCCTGAGGCAAAGTGGGAAATTCAAAACATACATAACCATCCCTACCAAACAGCCTTAGGTTCCGGACAACACTCAGGACTCAACAAAAATAAATAAGCTACCAAATGACCTCCCTCAAACCTCAGAAGGCCCAGATATAACAAGTGCCCAGGTTAGCACGGACCAACCTCATAATTGGGATATCGACGAAGCACCCCAAAACAGCTCCAGCCAAAACCTAACCCGTAAAGTAAAAGATTGGCGGGATTGGACCTATCTACACTGATGGCAGCCTCCAATAGAATGAAGTAGGGCAAGACACCGGATCAGGTGTATACCACCCTCACTTATACGTTTCCCACAATGTAAACCCAAAAGGCATGGATATAACCAACACCATCTCACGTGCAGAGCTAGCAGCTATAGCAGCTGCAGTCATACACGGCTACCTCACATATAGCCACAGACAGCCTTACATTACTGCACCAAATTAAAAAGCAGCTCTCACACCCAAATCTCCATCGCCACCACACATAAGGAGATGGCCTTCAATCCATTGCTAAAGCAATCCGCCAATCACCATCGCCCATCCACTTCTTGAAAGTAAAGTCCCATGTCGATATTATCGGTAATGAACATGTCGACGCCCTTGCTAAAAAGTCAGCCACCACCTACTCCGACATCGCTGAAACCTCCATCAGAACAGCAGGCCCTGAGGAATTTCCCTTTTACAATATCCAATGGCTTACAAAATAAAACATAGAAAACCAAACACAAATCCGTAATCATACCCATACAACAAACATGGCCCATCCTCCTCCCCCAAGGTTTTGGTACCTACCAAACCATCGTGACGCCCTTCAAGCCCAAATGCATCTTCTCCATAAACTGGGATATGCCAAAACTGAAGCGAACTACCATGCGTACTACCAGACCCTCATAAAGAACGGTACTGCCAATGGAGCCACTAGCAATGCTTAGCTAACATCCTTCGATGTCCTCTTTAAGACCAAATGTATCATTATGAAATACGGAACAGGCACCCTATATAAATAAAAACATGCGGTATTGTTCAAACTCTCAACAGGTCAAACTTGCCCCCTCTGCCCACAAGTAGACAGTGCCCTGCACATCCTTTCTGGGTGCCAACACACGCAAATAAGGAACATGATCATCGAGAAGACACAACTTAGCATGCCGCATGATATTTAAGGCTATCAGCAAAACAGACTCCTTAGGGTCATGCGTTGTCTCCATGGATATGGCCGCAACAAACAGATGACCATGCAAAATCTCCAGATTCTGAAACAGCCGAAAGTAGAAATGTTCCCAAATGGCTCTTCCCACCCCGCTTCTCAGATAAAGACAGATTTACCTCCAGCCACCCAGATTTTGTGCTGGTTACTCACATCAAACACACAAACAACAAACTAATGTAGGGGGTGGGTTCTTCGAAGTGCCCCATTCAGGGGGCAACTGTGAAAGACTGGGAGCATCCCAGCAGCACCGCCAGCCACCAGTAGAGCCACCAACCCCAGACAGCACCGACCTTAAGACCTCAACAAAACTTGGTGTGACATCCACCTCGTCAAGATCAAGTACTGTGAGGACACCAGACCTCAGAACCAGCCGAACGCCGCAAAGAAACAGCACATAGATCTCTGCAACATTCTCCAAGGAGCCTCCGTTACTCTCCACATCATCCTTTTGGGTGTGGGCGGCACCACCTACAACACTCACACTCTGAAGCCTTTCAAGGAACTGGGTCTTGATTCCTTAAGAGTTAAGAAGCTTGCCTCCAAGCTCTATGTGCACTCTGTGAACTTTGCTGCTGAACTTGTCCATATCAGACGTGCCCTTTCCAGTAATGTTATCAACTCTTATCAGGAGTCGGTTTCAGGCCAAGCCTGCAACCCTCTTGATCCTCATTGATTTCTCCTTTCCTTTTCGCGGTGGAGGAGCGTTATGGTACTCGGAACCAAAGTGGCTTTTTCTTCCTTAATTAATGTGGGGAGTGGTTTTCACTGCCTGCGTATTTTTTCCTTCTTATCGGGTAACCACCTGCAACTCAAATTTTCAGCAGCTTGCCAAAGACAAGAAACTGAATCCAAACCAGTGGGTGGTTCACCTGATTGAGTTCTGTGAAGTTACAGGCCTGATGTCAGAAAGCAAAAGCACAGCACAGCGTGCTTATCTCCGACCTTCATAGACAGGGAGATAGGGAAGTCAAGCTCCACGTAATCCTCGTTGGATTATTGTGGATTATTTACAAAGACCATGCAGACAAATCTCTGACAGACCTCAATCAGGTTTGCCATAAGATGAAAAGACTGACATTCAAACTGAATAAACACTCCATCAGACAAGCATCTGCACTCATATAAACAGAATACTATGCACTGCAATACAACTTAAGCAACAACGGTCAAGGTGCGGGTCTGGGTGCCACGGCACACAACCCCCCTGACCCACACTAGATTTTTCTTTTGTGTGTGGTGGGGAGCTGCCTGGTGCGGGCACCTATGTAACCCCCTCCCTTAATCATGCTGGCTGTGTCTCATCACTATTATCGGAGCCTTTTCTTTTTATTTTCTTTCTAGATTGGCGTAGAAATGTGTTTGCAGTTCCTTGAAGATAACTTGCTTTTTGTTAGTTTGACGAGGCTCTATTTGTTTTGCAAAGTTGTTGAAGTTGATACGACACGCTTAAGATCATGCAACACCGATGGCAACTAAGGTGAAATGCTGGATGTTTTTACACACACCTTAGAACACTAGATTCTTCCACCACTCCTTGTCACGACAAATCATGGTACCAGCTTACGCATGGATTGCAATATGGGCCAGATCCGCCAAGCCTTGCTGAGCCCCCCCATAAAGGTGTGTTTAACATCTCCTATAGTGATGTAACCTTACCTTACCTTAACATCTCCTCCCTCTCCACGCGAGAGGGAAGCGACGGCACAAGCAAAATACCGAGGACAGGTCTGAGAAAGAGCAAGTTTGTTACAAGAGGACCATCCAAACTGGTCAAACAAACATTAACCGTAAAACCGTTGCTCACATTATAAATTCAGGGGAATCATACGATTTGTCCATGCCACTGATTTAGCATGACACACTGGTATATGCACGGCTGCCTGATAGACACCAACAGACAGAATTTACCTCCACTGTGAACTTTGCCGATGAGCGATTTTTCGTCAGTACTGTTTGGTGTCAGTGGCAGGCCCCGTTGCTTGGGTGCTCTAACCTTCGTTGCCCCCCGCTTGCCAAGACTTTGTCTTTCCTACTTAGGTGCTCAGAATGGTTGGATGCCTGCTCCTGACACTATTGATCCCCCTAGTAGCGATACCATGCTTGCCTTGGTGGCTGAGCAAATTTTAAATAGGAAAGATGAACGGACGTGCTTCCCCAGGATTTGATTGCGTGGCTGCTTCCTTTATTAAGAATGCTGTAGTGGTTCGGCCAAAGCCTGATGGGCGTGGAAGTGAGCGTGTTAACGTCTTAGCGCCTTACATTGCTCAGTTGTTCAATCTGCTGTATGACAAGGCCTGCATCCCTGCGTGCTGGAAGCAAGCGAAGCTTAACCCTCTGTATAAGAAAGGCCCCCTTTTGGACCCCAACAATTACCGCATGTTGGCTGTTGTGGCACTATGTACCGTATGTATGCCAGTGTTGTTCGCTCGTTGCTTACTGAGTGGTGTGTGGCAACTGGTCAGATCCCTGACACCCAATATGTTTTTTACCCAGGTCGTAATACTTTGCAACCCATGTTCATTCTTCGGCACTTACAACATGCTGCACGAACAATTAAACCCAATGGGTCGCCTAGGTTGCACGCTGCTTTCATTGATTGTAAACAAGCCTATGACACCATTCCAAGGGATGCACTATGGAAACACCTTAGGCGTACTCACATGCCTGCGCCTTTGTTGTCTGTGATTCAAGACATGTACAACCGTGATGAGTATATCTTGAAGGATGGTGATAAGACTGCTCGTGTGCATCCGACTCGTGGGGTTAAACAAGGTTGCCCCCTGTCTCCTCTGCCTTTTCCCCTCTATATTAACGATATTGACGACATTGCTGAGGGTGTATCAGGGGCTATCACCGGAACCGTGGGTGTGCACGTCTCACACATGTTGTATGCAGATGATCTTACTTTGCTGACTAATGAGCCCCGTGATATGCAAATCATGCTGAGTCGGTTGGCCGTGTATGCCAGGAATAAACATCTAATTGTCAACACTTCCAAGTCTGAAGTTGTGCACTTCAACTCCGCGGGTGAAAATGTTCCTGTTTTTCATGTTGGCGGTGCCACCCTTCATCACAAAGATTCTATTAGATATTTGGGCATGGTTTTCTACAGGACCTTGAACATGGCTAGGTCTGCTGAACATGCAGCCCGTCCTTTTCTTGCCTCTGCCTATAGGATACGTAGATTTGTGCGTGAACACGCTTTGGCAGACAGGCCACACACGTCTTTGTGGCTCGTTAAGACGTATGTTATTCCTGCTGGCAAGTATGGTAGTCAAGTATGGGGTACTGGATTCCTGCAGGCAGGCAGGGAGTTCTCTAGCCCGCTGTCTACGCTTCATTTGCATTTTCTGAAGGGCACGTTAGGTGTGAAGCAGTCTACCACTAATTGGGCTGTACTCCGAGAATGTGGACATGAACCGT
>Ga0307945_1002396_pt1 | contig 15146 bp, 15 predicted proteins | sample OrgLakmetagen228_FD_201818 | JGI IMG/M metagenome (GOLD analysis project Ga0307945, IMG submission 201818) | Saline water microbial communities from Organic Lake, Antarctica - #228 | ecosystem: Environmental > Aquatic > Non-marine Saline and Alkaline > Saline | place: Antarctica: Organic Lake...
TTTATTTAACCCGATTGAATTTCCTTAACCTGACATTTAACCGCGCGTTGTAAACACACATTCGGGTTAAGTATTTCCAATATTCATTAACCTTAACCATTAACCCGCCGTTGTAAACGCGCCGTAAGTTTGACAAGGGACCTTTTAATTTAAAAAGAAAACAGTTTAACTTCCGGTCTGGCTGCAACTGGCATGACGATTTGAACATTGACAAGATACTCACATTGTCAAGTAAAGGTCAAGCTGATGGTATTCAGTCAGAGGGTCGAGTTGTATTAACTGGTGGGCCAGCGTAAGCAAACGCATTGGTATGCAAACACACTGGTAAGCAGACACACTGGTGTGCCAGCGTAAGCAAACTGCTGAGTTCAGTGTGAAACACATGAACTCCAGTTCTTGCAGTGCAGCAAAAGTGATATGCACTTTATCACTCTTGCTTTATATCTGTGTTTCTCTGTTGTTTCTCCATCTTTGTATTTCCTTAATAATATCCCCCGCCTACTGCATCTCACGATGCAAACAAAAAAGAACACACTGGTGTGCCAGCGTAAACCAGTGCATGCGTAAGCAAACACACTGGTATGCCAGCGTAAGTAAACGCATCAAGGGCTGTATTAATTGGTATGCCAGCGCAAGCAAACACACTGAAAGCATAACCTCACACGCAAAACAACACACAGGCGACGACAAACATCGAGGCCTGCAAAACGCTGCGAGCAATGGAACGCACACTGCCAGTCACTGGCTAAAGTCGTTTTGGCGAAAGTGCAATGAATGACGCAAGTATGGAGGCACTGTAGGTACACCTCTGACTGCATATGGCATTCTAAAATAGCATGAAGACCATGAAGTGCGTCATTTTGGCCAACCTTGGTTCTACTTCTCCAAAACACATTCCGACCAAACTAAGAACACACACACATACAAGCATTCACACGTGCTCACGCACGCACGTGTACACTCACATACACGCACACACACACGCCAACATACACACACACTCATTCACACACACACACACACTCACCATCGCCTCTTCCACCCCTTTGCTCAGCTCGTGCGCCTGTGCCATCACCATGAGGTCAAACAGCTCAACAACGCCTCTTCCCAACCCTGCGCTCCCATTCACTTGCAGCGCCTCCTTACGCAGCCTTGATATTTGGGTGTTGGCAGTGGCTACAGCCTTCCGCAGGGCTGTAAGGTAATTGCAAGCAGGCATGAGTGCAAGCGAGGTTGTGTGAGTCTACTTTTCATTTTTAGGTGGTGAGGCTTTTGTGAGCAAGAGGATGATTTGGTGTTGGCTGTGACCCTTCACAGGGCTGTGAGGCAAGAGAACATGTACTTGTACATCAGTGTATGCTGCTATTTGTGCGTACCCGCCTTATGAATAAATTTTGGGGCAGTGGCTGCGACTATGCGCAAGGCTATGAAACTTGTCTACTTTAAGTGTGTGTGTATGTGTGTGTGTGTGTGTGTGCGCGTGCACGTGCATGCGTATCCATTGTAAATCAAATGAACCCCAAAAAGCCATGTTCAATATGTAATTTAATCTAAGCAAATTGTGAAGGTGAAATGGTGGGAGACATTGCTGCATGTTCAATGTGTAATTTATTCTAAACAGATTGGTGAAATGGTAGGAGACATCACTCCTTTTCTATGAAACTTTCTGAAGTCAACACCCGTGCCTCCCTTCACTAACTTTCCAGCATCTTGCTTGTCCAGCAGCGTGTCAGTGGTGGGAGGTACACAAATGTTTCCAAAATATACATCAATGAATCCTCTCCCTTCTCTCACCCCATATATTCCTTGGAGCCTCTCTGTGCTCTTCCCCTCTTCAATGACCCCACATGCACCTTTCAGCGCCTCGTTTGCTGCAGGCGGGTTAGGGTACTCCTTATCCTCTGCCTTGACCTCAAGTGCTAGGTGGTGCTTTACGATTGTAAGCTTGAACAAGTCAGAGGGGATGTGCTGCATGCTCTTGCTGATGCTGGCGCACGCGTCCGCCACTTTGGAGAGCGTGTGGTATATGTGCTTGGCCTGTGCAAGCGCAGCCATTGTGTGTGCAAGTGTGTGTGTGTTGGTGCTTGTGTATGTGTCCGAATGTGTGCATGTGCTAGTGTGTGTGTGTGTATGTGTGTGCCATAGACAGGTAAGACAGGTTGTACTGCATGTTGTTTTTGATGAAGGCGTACGCATTCGCCACCTGAAAAGGTTTGTGACATTGTGATATTTGTAGCTGGCCTGACCGTTGTGATATTTGGTTGTGATATTTGGTTGTGATATTTGTAGCTGGCCTGACCGTGCGGAACATTCAAAAGATTGCCTTGTTTTCCAGGTAAACGTGGTATGAACTTGTACTTTTGTTGGCGTGAACGGACACGATTGCTTTTAACGAAGGAAGTGGGTGAACGTCAAACATTGTGCATGTCTGAGATCCCGTTCTGGAGATATGTGTGACATACTTGAATGTACACAAATGATATGCACATTCCACATAAGGTTTGTAGGTTACGTAGAAACAAGGAAAGGCCAATGCGAGAATTGCCACACACACACACGCGCATACACACACACTCACGCACATATACACACACACATTCATCAGTGAAGACAATGTGCATGTACGTGATATGTATGTATGTACGTGATACGTGTGAACTTGCTTGTTTAAACGTATTTGCGTTTGCATGTTTGTGAGTTTGCTTGTAGGTTTGCCTGTTTGCAGCAACATTGCTAGCAATGGAAAATGGAAGCCTACTGTTGACTAGAATCGCTCGTACCAGCAACAGACGTAAGGCAAAACGGACCAGAGGTAGCAAGGAATAAGCAAACCTACACAGGAAGCAAAACCCCCTTCCCACATTAAGACACAGAAATCCAGAAGCAACCCCTCACCTCGTTGGTTTTGGCAACATCTAATAGCGTCAGAGCAGTCAATTCTGCATCGTCAGACCCAGCCGGAAAGGCTAGCCTGACAAGGCGCACACGAACGCCCTGCATGAGCAGGAGTGCATGAGATGGGGGGTTTTGTAGTCACGTGCCTGTAGGGTTGGCCAGAACCATATATTTATATAAACGGTGTATATACGGTGTTCTTGGCAGGGAAATACACGGTCATGTACAGTGTAAGTATACGGTCCCAACCCTACGTGCCTGATCTGATGTTGCTTGGATGACATTACGTAATTTGACTGAGTAGGACTGCATGAGTGGGCAGGCTTAATTATAACTATACTCGGATGTTATTAAGTGGACAATGAGAAATCTGACTGAGTAGGACTGCATGTGTGGGTTCATGTGCATGGCAGGCTTGATTATAATAGTATAATGCCATGCCTGCATTCTTACCTTGCATGATTGTGTGCCTGCAGGCTTGACCTCCACGGAAATCTTGAGGCCATCCCCCACTGCCGCTCGCATCTCTGCCAAGGCTTCATTGAAGCAAGCTACCTGTGTAAGGTGCATTTCTCATTAACAAATGTTTTATAATTATTCAGGGTTGGCCAAAACCATACATTTATAGGTATATACGGTGTACATACGGTATTTTTAGCAGGGAAATCACCATACATACGGTCGGTCATATACGGTACAGATTTACGCTTCTGGCCAACCCTATACATATTTATTTCAATATGATTATATATATGATATACAGGGTCAGCCAGGACCATACACGTATGGTGAACGCACAGTTGCACGCCTCAGCTCTTAATGTCCAATCTAGCATCCTAGTGTCCAATATAACCTCCTCTCAGTTGCACGTCTCAGCTCTTATTGTCCAATCATAAACAACACATGCATGCATATTTCTGAGATATGTCTGCGTATGCACACACGTTTCTCAGAATTGAACACTTGTTGGTGACACAAATACTTGAAAGAGTGCATGTTTCCTGAAACTGCATACAGACCTGTACATACCGTTACCTTTCATCATATGTATACGGAGCAAGCACCCCCCAGCAATAAATCAATGGCCTCCATGTTATGCAAATGGACAAATTTGCTTTACTGCTGCCGTCAGAGCTATAACCTGAACTTGAAAACATATCTAATACAGCTTGAAACACAACAATTGGATACCAGCTGACATGTATTCACACATAACCAAACCCATTCACACGGATATACAGACACACAAACAGTTATGCTTTAAGGATGGCGGTTGAGAGTTATGCCGTTCCTTCCAGATACTCTGTAGGTGTTCAAAAGCACAATGCACAAGCGCCCATGCATCTGTTCAAAGCATTCCTAACTCAACGCTAACTTAAAAGTATCTAACTACAAACTTACGCAGGTATACTCGAGCTTGCACGGTACCATATGGCGTGTACGCATTTATACATGCATTACTGGCCAGTCCTACACGTCCTACCTTAAAGGACGCAATCAGCGAGCCCAGGCTGTCCCTATTTTGCATAAATGCACTTCTTTTTAAATCCATCCTACTGTGGTCACATATGATACATTGGTGTACGCACATTACTGGCCTGTCCTAAACATCCAAGGTTGACAAGGTTTACAAAAAAGGCCTTCAGTCAAGAAGTGTGACTGCTAGCCTGCTCATAGAAAGCAATTAGTGTATGGGAGGAAACAAATAAAGCAAAACTATTCTAAACTAGAACCTTAACCCTAAACTTTCCTAAACCCTAAACTTTCCTACCTCAAGGGACGCAATCGGTGCGCTAACGTTGTCTCCATCTTGCATGACGCTCTTGTTGAAAAACTCCATCCAGCCGTTCAACCTGGCCAGTGCTTCATCAAGTTTTTGATTAGCTGCCACGACGGCAGGATTAGCACACAGCTCCTCGACCTGTGCATGTGTGGGGAATATGTAGTGTGTGTCCTAAGGCAGTGTCATCTTTATTTACAAAACTAATAGGGGAGGTGCGGCCGAGGTCATGTGTTGTGGCAAGCAGAACCGATCCATCTTTACCACCAGTATGAACGAGCACGCACATCTTTACCACCGGAATGAACGAGCATGGCGTGGGGAGTATGCAGTGACATCACGGTTGCTCCCTTGCAAGCTGGCACGTGTTAAGCTGCGCAGAGGGGTTTACACACACAGCTTGTGCAGGGCCTTGATAATGTCCAAGCACAGGGGATTGTTGAGAACAAGGACCTTGATTGGAGTTGCGTGCAACGCGTAATGAATTGACAACGCATAATGAGTTGACAACGCGTAATGAGTTGACAACGCGTAATGAGTTGACAACGCGGAATGAGTTGACAACGTGGAATGAGTTGACAAACAGCTCTTGATCTGAAATTGTGGGGGCAATGTAGAGCGTGAGGCATTACATATCACAGGACATAAGCAATAAATTGTTCAATGGTACAAAGTGAATTGCCTCTGTCCGGTACACAAACCTTCAAAAACTGACGCAGCAAGAACTAATGCAGAGTCGAATATTGCAGAGTCAAGGGCACAGCAACCACTGTCTGGAATACAAGCACATGGATCCACTTTTGTAAGGACATGTGCAATATATCAAGGGCCGGTACTGTACATGTGTGGGTTCAGAACCGCTGTGCAAGAGTATTCAGGGAAGGCATCACCGCACGCAAATGTACTGGGAACAAAAAAGTGGTCGTGCATACATACCAAAACCATTCCATGAACAGTGCCTATATGCCTATATACAGAAATACCATCAAGAGGTCTTGAAAACCTATGGTCATACATCCTGTGTGACATGCAGCGCTGGCCATTCCTGCGCACATACTGCCTGGACATAAACACAAAGGCTCCATGATAGCGAACTTAAGGAGCAGACTTGTCATCAACTGCCTGCAAAACGTTTTGGAAGGGGCCCTTTGGAAGGGGCCCTACGTGGTGTTTGGTCTTTGTATATGTAACGCACATGAATGGAAGGAAATGACGGTGCTACGAGCCACCTAGGGTGATATGCAGGAGTTAAAATAGTGAGAATAAATTGCCTGCAAAAAAGATTGAAAGGGGCTTTACGTGATCGCGGTGCATGCAATGGAGCTATATTACTAGTAGGGCTGCACAGAATGATAGGTAGGACACTCGCTGGGAGCGCTAGCACACTAGCATTCAAACAAGGCTACACGCGGGTCCTTGTTGCACGGTCCTGCGGGGACCAATTTAGCTGCGGCTTTGACATTTAAAATTAGTTGAAGTTTGAGATAAGAGAAAGGTAAGGGAGCAATTAAACAGGGGAAAATTGCAGGGTTGTAGATCAATCCTTGTTACTGCCACTCTGCAAGACAGGATCTGTCCACCTACCCTGACCTTTCTCTTGTTTGTGAGCAGTGAACAGGTGCTTTTAATGTGTAACCCCTGCTTTGCAAACACTCATTATTACAACTCCATGACATGTTTCGCTCTCACAAACGCACACACATACACGCGCACACACACACACACTCGAATACCTCTTCTGGGCTAGGTACGGCCCCCTTCTTCTCCCCCCCCTCCCCTGCTGCCTTCTCCAGCCGCAGCAGCACAAGGGCCCTATCATTCACGATGGAGGGTGTGCCTCCCCTGCTGCTGACCTCGATTTGCACTTGGAACGCCCCCATGGCGGTGGCCATGCTTTCACGCGCTGCTGTGATCACCTCGTTCAGGTTATTGCTCATATCCACCACTGCCACAAGGAAAAAACAAGTGTTGTGTGTCGTGCGTTTGTGGGTGGGTAGGAGGGTGAGAGGGTGGGGCTCAATGCTTTGCATACGTGTGTGTGTGTGTGTGTGTGTGTGAGTGTCTGTGTGTGCGTGTTTTTGTGTGGGGAAGGGGGGTGGGACAACGGTACAGTGTGCTGTTTTGGTCATGGCTACCGAGGAGCTGGTGCTTGTATTTACCACTGCATTTGAGTTGTAAGATTCAGGTAAGAGTCGTTCACACAGGTTTACCTACACCATTTCAGGATCGCACCTGCATTAACAGACACCTCCACACGAGACATGTAGGTGTCAAACTTCTCCACATCCATTTTGCTCCAGCTGCAGGCATAAACGGAGGGAAAGCGAGCCATTTAAATCTCTTCTGTCATGCGATGTGGAGGTCTTTCAAACGTTTCACGCCATTCGCCAACAATGTATTCTGCCTTTGAATTGCAGCATTTCCACGGACTGACCGAAACTCATTCATCTAGGTAACTCACTGAAACTCATCCTTCTCAGCAAGTCATTTATTTCAAACCTACTCACGATAACTCATCCGTCACAACAAGTCAACAAAAACCATTAAATCCAGCAACTCACTCAAAGCGCTCCATCAAAAAGTCCTGGTGCGTGTTTGTGGCTGAAATGCTATGGTGGCGTTGCGTGAGTGTAAGCAGGCCTGCTTCTTCAGGTGAGCTGCCCTGTTCCTCCTGCACCGTTCATCAAAGAGGTCATGACTTTTTTGCGCCAGTGCATGCGTTGGGAGCTGCCAAGCACACACAAGGTCTCACATTCCTTCTGAAAGATGTTTTCGGTGGTCATAGGTGCACCATTTTGCTTGACACAGGTGCATCTTCGTGCTTCGTGGATAATGCTGGCTGGAAAAAATCAGAGAAAATGGAAAAAGCTTTCCTTTTATCAGATATTATGGTAAGACAGCGATTTTTGTTCAGAAAGTCCTGGAAACTGTTGCTGCAGCAACATGAACACCAGATTCGGCATTTTGCTGGAAAGTGAGAGTGCCCCTTCCTCCCCACCCAATAAGAATAACAACAAGAAGTATTTCTTTCTTTGCACAATCTATATCCTAATGGCTGGCTAGTCCTAAGTTCTGCAAGATTTGCTGCTACCACAAGCACATATGCGCATAGGCGTACATGCATGGGTAATTTCTACCGTCATTTTCATTTAAAGTATGTTTGCATGAATTCTGGCTAGCCTTGATGGTAAATGCTATATGCTGCCTTGGTTGCGTCAGCTTGCAGCCCCTGAACACAAACACACTGGAAAAAGAAGAAGTTCCAAGTGAGTGTGTGTGTGTGTTTGTGTGTGTGTGTGTGTGTGTGTGTGTGTGTGCGTGTGTGTGTGTGTGTGTGTGCGCGCATGTGCCTACGGACCTGGCTGGGCATTAATGCAGATGGGCTCACAGGAAAATTAGCAGCAGCAGTAGAGAGTGGAGGAGGGTGCTGTGCGGGAGACTGAGGGTGTGTCGGAAGGGGTGCTTTGTGGATGGCAGCCACAGGAGACTCCCCAGCTGGACTGGCTGCATCCACGGATTTACTGGAGTTGCAACCCTAATTGCCACGTGTATGTTGCAAGTATATAGAAGCGTGAGTGTAATGTGCATGTGCATGTATGTATATATGTATGTGTATGTGTTTGTAAATTAATGTAGGTTTATGTGTGTGCGTACGTGTGTGTGAATGTGTGTGTGTGTTTGTGTGTGTGTGTGTGTGTGTGTGTGTGTGTGTGTGTGTGTGTGTGCATGTGCAAGTATACAGAAGTGTGAGTGTAATGTGCATGTGCATGTATGTATATATGTATGTGCATGTGTTTGTATACTAATGTAGGTTTATGTGTGTGCGTACGTGTGTGTGAATGTGTGTGTGTGTGTGTGTGTGTGCGTGTGTGTGTGCATGCTAATTTGTGTGTGTACGGTTTTTGTCATCCACTCACCATTCTTATCAGCTCTAACTTTTATATAAGGCTCTAACTTTCAAGCATTCGTAAACGAATCACCTTTATAGTAATTCGATAAATTTAACATTAACAGGATGCAAATAAAATGGACAAGGCTGCATCTTCGTATATATTACCGCTTATCTTTTAAATACATTGAGCAATGAGGTGCTGCTTCTAATGGGCTTCTCTGGGGAGGCTTAGACACTAGCATAGGTAGGTTCTTCAAACTAGGCCTCAATCTGCTTTGTTTGTTTGAAAGTTCTTATTGAGAGTTGAAAGTGGCTAGTTACAGGGGCACACACCACGGCCACGTCATGCCACGGCAGACCCACAGACTTAGGGACCGAAAGACTTTACGACAGAACCACTCCAAAATGCATATGCAAGCTGCTATGAAATGTCTGGCCTCAGGCATGCAGACTGAAAGCTTCAGTTTTACCTGCGGAAAGTCTTAAAGTATTCACACACGGTGTAAGCAAACTTTCCAAACACAAAAATCACTACTGCACCTTAACTATTATCCGTATACACCCGGGACCCAAGTTTCATTCATATTAAGAGTAACCCTGGGCAATCCCGATCCCTATCAAATATTATTTAAGCCATCCGCCCCACACCGCCGATCCTGGTGGGGAAGTTAGCCCAGCGTGTGCACATGTGTGTGTAGCTATGTGTGCAAGCACATTTGAAGCACCTATAGGTATGTGTAAGTTTGTGCAGGCTGCGGCAATGCGCAGATACCAATCATTGCAATGCCTCAAGTGCAAGTGCGCAAGCACATATTAAACCTGCATTTATGCTAACACACCCTTCTCAGCCTTCTGCTACCTTTACCTTGCAACCATGTGGCATCCCCCTTGCCCCCATGTGGAGCTGAAGTAGTTCTTTAATTTGAATAAACTAAAGATACTACCAAAAGTAAGGCATGGCAATTTTCCGGAATATCATCAAGTTCTTCGCCGTGCCGTGGCGTGGCGTGTCCGTGGCGTGGAAAGAAAACATGCCACGATTGGCTTCCATGGGACCTTGTTGTGCAACCCTGACTAGCCATCCCCAAAAATATTAACAGACAATTAATCGCCTGCCAGCCCTTTAAAAGAAGACAGGCCAAACTTGTTTTAAATAGTATCTCTTGACCTGTGCTTACAGGAATGAAATTGATTTAATGCCCATGCTTTTGAGTACTAATTCCAGTGACAAGTAAGCACGATGCGCCTGATTAACTTTGCAGCCGTGCAACAAAGGTACAACAAAATATTAATCACCCTTCTGCTAAGGCACGGACAGAAAATGTTTCTATTCTGGCTCTTACCTTCCAACCTCAACCCGCAACAACAACAAAACATTTGATGAGGTAGCAAGCGTAGTCTCATTCTAGCAGCCTTTCTCATCTTTTCTGTGAAGAATTTTACAGCACTTGGTACCAAAGTAGCTCCTTTTCCTTGATCAGTGTGGGGAGCGCTTTTCAATGACTGCGTAAATTTTCCAATTGCACCGATGCGGGCTTTAGCTCTATCCAAACAGATGGCCCTGCCAATCCATGTCCCCTGGCTTTGAAACCAAGAGACATACAACCAAAACAACGTAAAATACATCTGATTGAAATCAAGGACTGTGTTACAAGTGTTACGTGGCAACTCCTACCTTTCAGTGGTACAGGAAAATACTAAAGTGTGAGGTCATACTGAGTATTTGTAGCACTTACTGGAGTCAAGCGGGCGAGCTCAACTCTTGCAACATCATCACCCTAAGTAGCTGTTATTTTGATTTACCATACGAAAAGTATATCACCGCCCCCTAAATATTGTATTTTGGTAGGGGCGGTGACAGGGCGGTGGTTTTATATGTATTTATTTCTAAAGGGGTTGGTTGTTGGGCGGTGGCGGAAATTTAAGTTTTTGAGCAGTGCGAGCGATGAGTGGTCAGGACGCCTTTCGACGAGTGGTCAGGAATTCCCGCACTCACTTTCTCCCCGGCCCCAGTTCTGCCTACCCCTGCCCCTGCACCCCCAGCCCCAGCCCCGTTCGCACCCGTCGGGAAGTTCCAGCGAGGGGGCGGTTGCAGTGCAAAACAGTAAAATATTTATTTTAAGGGTGACGATTGATAAACTATTTGCTTATTCTTTTCAGGGGGGGCGGTGGATCCATGGACGTACGGTAAGTAGAAGCTGTTATTCATATCAAGTAGAAGGGGTGGCCAGCACGCCGCCTGTACTTAGTATACTTAGTAAGAACAGGAGTCAAACAACAACCTCACTGCGCAGCCGTGGAGTAAAACGTCTGCATGCCACAGCACTATTGCAAAAATTGAACTTACACGCCATCAGATCCACAACAAAAATCTTTGAGACATTAAACACGACCCCCAAAAAATCAAGCAATACTCCTCCTGGTGTTTTGGCCTCTGACCACCTAATCCCCATCAAAGGCCCCCCCCTCTGTTTTATTCTCATGGTAAGAACTTGTGTGGCTCTACATCCATGAGGCGGTGCAGGACACGAATTTCCTAATCCATGCCGATAGTGATTACGATACCCACGTTCCTGTCTTGTTTTTGTCAGGCACCATTTTGGATGCGATACTTTTCCATCAAGCAACAGCCCTTTCTTGTTCAATTGACTTCCATGTATCAATATCTACGCAAATCATTCAGCAATTCTGTAATATACCCAATTTACCACGTGCATGAGATCTCCATCTTTGACCGGCACGGAGCACACATGTCCACTGCCGTATTTTCCTGGTTTATCAGGGATGGACGCAAGGATTGCCTTGATTTACCAAAATAGCCATGCTCTGCACCACGGTGCATCAGAAGCCTACAGGCCTGGGTAGCTCAAGTAGACACATGCCGCAGATGATACTCGAACTCACCATATATTTCACTGGAAATGTAAACATGCTCAAGCCAGCAAATATTCCCCTCTAGATCCACATCCCCGGGTTAACAGCTCTGCTTTCTTCCAGGAAAGATGCTGGTAGCAGCAAATGCAGTCCACTAAGCCAGCGATGTGCTGTAACACATGAAAATATTTGTTGGAGCTGCTTCCCTGCTTGCATTAAACGAACGCCTACTTGCATAACGAGCATAACGGCCAAGACATACTGGCTCTGGACCCGGTGGCGGGTCCGAGTGAAATAATAATTTCAATTTGATTTTTTTTGCTTGGCCAAGTGCCAACACTTCGGACTTTTGGGTTTGTGAGTGCAAATCCCTCTCTTTCTTTCTTTTCTTTTTGGCGCTGAAGGAGTTGCAACATGTCTGACAAGACGTGCACCATCCGGACGCGCAAGTTTATCACCAACCGGTTGCTGCAGAGGAAGCAGTTTGTGAGTGCTCCCCACCGTTGAGCACTTGTGTGTCAGCAGTGATTGGGGCTGGAGGGCTGGAGAAGGGCAGCATTACAAGTCCTCCTTGATTCTGCACGCAGGTCATTGATGTGCTGCACCCAGGACGGCCAAACGTGTCTAAGGTGGGTGTGCACACACGCAAGCAGTCACGCACACACGCCCACCCATGCACACCTCACTGTCCATGCTCCAAACCTCATGCATGCCCCTCCACACTTGAAACACACACCCAGGCCGAGCTGAAGGACAAGCTGGCCTCAAGCTACGACGTCAAGGACCCCCAGGGCATTTTCCTGTTCGGCTTCCGAACCCAGGTATAGGAACTAATGCACACTGTAACGTGCTGTTGCGCTTTCTTTGCCAAAGATGCACAGCACCGCCTAGGGCGTACTTCCTGGGCAACCCTCGCCCCCATTCCCCCCTCTTTTTTCCAACACCGCCTCCCCACACACCCTGCGCAGTTCGGTGGCGGCAAGTCCACCGGCTTCGGGCTCATCTACGACAACGTGGCCGCAGCCAAGCAATTCGAGCCCAAGTACCGCTTGATCCGGGTGAGAGGGGGATGCACAGAATGGGCAAAGGGGGGGGGAAGAAGGGCCAGCAACAGCCACCCGAGCGAGAAGGGAACTTCGACGGAACACTCGGCCCTGGGGAATTCATTGTTTTTCTGTGTTGGGCACATGAGCATTCATGGCAGGCTGGGGTCAGCATGGAGGCTCCCTGTCAGAGAGCCTGGCTGTAGGCAGCAGGAGCATAGAGGCAACAGCAGCTGTTGCAGACTGGGGAGTACACAATGCATTGCATGTGCCTGAAGGAGGGTTTCTGTCAGGCTGCTCCCTTTGCGGAAGCCTTGCAAACAGGGAAGGCCGCTTGAGGATGTTGCTCGGCATTTTCCAGCAGTCTCTTTCCCTGGGCACTGTGGCCGCCTGTGTAAAGGGAAGGCCACAGCGCGCCCCCTCCCTTTCTATCAGAGCTCACAGTGCGCGCATGCTGCCAACCTTGGCATGTCGTGCACTTAAACCATGGGAATGACAATTTGAGTCCAGGGATACCTCCAATGCTTTTCAATCCGCTGGCTTGTCCTTTCTAGGTGAAAGGAAAAGCTTGCAAGTGTTTTAATGAAGTGTCCTCATGCTCTCCTCTGCATTATGCAAGAAGGCAGCCATGTTAATGTTGCATACTGCATCTCCAGCTTTCTCTTTTCTTTTGAGAAGAGGGCAATTTTGCACTGTCAGATCGCATCACCGCCTCATGCATGCCTGCTTCCACGACTAGGCACGGGTTCTACTTGTTGTGTGCATGCGGAGAGCGTACTCCTTCGTTTTGACTAGGCAGGACACATTTGCTGCTGTACACAGTAGCAGAGTTGTTGCACTGCCGGTGTGTCCTGCTCACTCAGGCCTTGCTTTACGTCTGGTAACATTTGGATTGTCCAGTTCCAAGCTGGGGCACCGGGACTTGCCGCAACTGGAAGGGGAAGTTAGAAAACTTTCACCGCACCTCTTGGATGACACCCCGCAAAACCACAGTTTTTTGCCCTTTGGTGTTTTAAAATATACATATCCATTTATTCGATACTGCGGAGTTCTGCGGGGCTGGTGAACATTTGTGCAGGGTTGGTGAACAGGGCTAAAAGCCCTGCAGGATGACAGCGGTAAGGACAAAATTTTATGGGTGCGGGATGAGTATGCTTAGATACGGTAGAACCAAAAGCTCCCAACCCCATGTTGAATGTAATGGTTTGCAAGGTACTCGCTGTCTAACACAAATTATGCTGCTCTCAACATCATGCACAGAACGGCTTGGAGACTAAAGTGGAGAAGAGCAGGAAGCAGAAGAAGGAGAGGCGCAACCGCGCACGCAGGGTCCGAGGTGTCAAGAAGAACGCACGTAAGTGGACAGCTGTGTTCAGCTTAGATGCTGGAATGGTTGATTGCTGGTACATTGGCGTGACGGACACATTACGACAATGCTACAATATGACTTTCTACTCATACTCTTGCATAAGATTATGCAGAGCTTGCGTAAAACTTGTGCTCCTTCATGCTGATCATACGCTATGTCACCTCTCACATGCTGCAAAAATTTAAATGCAAGTAAGAAAGCTCCCTCTCTGCCTTTTAAGGGTAACTACTCAACCGCTACTTGATCAAATTGAAACAATTTTAGCTGAAAACTAGAGCGGGGGTTATAACCAAATAGAGCATGTACAGGACTGGTTAAGCTGCTATATATAAACGCATACAAGTTGACACGACTGAACACCTAACCTGCACCTGATATCCCCTACATGCTGGGAGCATCTTGTTTTGCACCAAGCACCAAGGGTCTTGTTATTCCGTCTTTTTGCATGATATCTGTTTCTAAAAAAGACTTCACAACACCGAACACCACCTAATTGGCGCTTTAACTGGTGAATTACAGCGTAAGGGTGCTTAAAAATAGGTCCATTAGACAATTGCATCCTAACTTGCACTTTTCAAGCTGAACTGCTCCAGAAGCTGGGCTGAATTAATTACTGACTTGGATTGCACATTTGGGTGCACATACCCTAAAAAACCTGTTGGGCCTCAGTGTCCCCTCCTCTGGCGCTCTTTCAATATTTGTGCTTTGCTGTACCAACTGCATACACACTTGCACACACATTTGCAAACCCCTTTGCACTCATTTGTTACTGTCTTACAAGCTTTCTCTACTATTTTTGCACATGCGCAGCTGTGGGCAAGAAGTAAAGAGCTTGACCAATGTTGCGGCGCTTTGCTCAGTCTGGCTTGTGTTATTACGGGTGGTAGTCTTTGCTCCCAGCTCGGTCTGCAGAACAGTGTGGCTCATGGCATGCAATGCTTTGTATCACTGGTGACAAAAAACAGTCAACGCAACGATTTTCTTGTAACGACCTCTCGTACTCTTTCAGGGTGTTTCGTGTAAATAAAATTATTGTATCCCAAAAAGTATTGAAGAGGCTGGCCGTACATTATAAGATGAATGGAAACGTAGAATGAGCATATCTACAAAAATTTGTTTACAGATAAAGGGTTACAAGGGTTACAAGGATGGCCTACAGCCCGAGTCTCTGGCTGATGGCAATTGGCTGGTGAAACAAATTCAACCAGTGTCGAAAATTGAAACTAAATCTGACACAAACTTGAGGAGTCTGTATGAGTCTTGATTCAGGAATGCATTGATCTCAAAATCAGT
>Ga0307945_1002399_pt1 | contig 15129 bp, 20 predicted proteins | sample OrgLakmetagen228_FD_201818 | JGI IMG/M metagenome (GOLD analysis project Ga0307945, IMG submission 201818) | Saline water microbial communities from Organic Lake, Antarctica - #228 | ecosystem: Environmental > Aquatic > Non-marine Saline and Alkaline > Saline | place: Antarctica: Organic Lake...
GATAGGAGTTGTTGGTAGATAGGGGGGTTGTTGGTAGACAGGAGTAGGAGTTGTTGGTAGATGGGAGTTGTTGGTAGATAGGAGTAGGAGTTGTTGGTAGATAGGAGTTGTTGGTAGATAGTAATTGTTGGTAGATAGGGGGGTTGTTGGTAGATAGGAGTTGTTGGTAAATAGGAGTTGTTGGTAGATAGGGGGGTTGTTGGTAGACAGGAGTAGGAGTTGTTGGTAGATAGGAGTTGTTGGTAGATAGGGGGGTTGTTGGTAGATAGGGGGGTTGTTGGTAGAAAGGGGGTTTGTTGGTAGATAGGAGTAGGAGTTGTTGGTAGATGGGAGTTGTTGGCAGATAGGAGTTGGAGTTGTTGGTAGATAGGAGTTGTTGGTAGATAGTAATTGTTGGTAGATAGGGGGGTTGTTGGTAGATAGGAGTAGGAGTTGTTGGCAGATGGGAGTAGGAGTGGTTGGTAGATAGGAGTTGTTGGTAGATAGGAGTTGTTGGCAGATAGGAGTAGGAGTTGTTGGTAGATAAGAGTTGTTGGTAGATAGGAGTAGTTGTTGGTAGATAGGTGGGTTGTTGGTAGATAGGAGTAGGAGTTGTTGGTAGATAGTAATTGTTGGTAGATAGGGGGGTTGTTGGTAGATAAGAGTAGAAGTTGTTGGTAGATGGGAGTTATTGGAAGATAGGAGTAGGAGTTGTTGGTAGATAGGAGTTGTTGACGCCTGCAGGAGTTAAGGATGTTGGTTGAGCGTCAGAGATGTGTGTTTTGCGCCATTACTGTTGTGGGCTGTGCAGTGGGGCCACACTGCATAATCAGATGAATGCCTTGAGACATTCTATGGAAAATACGACTGTGTTAAGTGTGGCGTGGAGTTTACGACTGTGTATCCTTCGATCAATGAATCATGCATGCAAGGTACGGCTGCGGCCCCCGTCTTTCATTTTTGATCAATAAGAGGCGGAGTTTCTGCCCCCTTTTTCTACTAACCTGCGAGAAGTTGCATGAATGATATATAGGGTTGGCCAGAACCGTATATAAACAACGTATATGACCGTATATTTGGTGGTTTCCCTGCCAAAAATACCGTATACACACCGTATACATATGGTTCTGGCCAACCCTAATGATACAGGTACACTGCAGTTGTGACATCTGTAGTGTCCACGGGCAAAATCATGTGCACACTCTTGGAAGCTTTTTTTCTTGCACACCCTCACCATCAAAAGTGCCTTCTGTTGCGCAACCTCTGATAACTTAAATGCCTTCTGTTGCTCAGCCTCTGATCACTGGAACTGCGATTTGTTGCGCAACCACTGGTCACTGAAACTGCGATTTGTTGCGCAACCAGCAATCACTGGAACTGCGATTTGTTGCTCAGCCTCTGATCACTGGAACTGCGATTTGTTGCGCAACCACTGGTCACTGAAACTGCGATTTGTTGCGCAACCACTGGTCACTGGAACTGCGCTCTGTCGCAAAGCCTTTCTTGCTCAGACTCTGTTGCGCAACCTCTGAAACTAAAAGTGCAGGCAGCGGTGTGTGCTAGTGTGTGCCGTCAAATGCAATCAAACAGCAAATTCACAGGAGGACCACGACATTCAAGCCAGCGAGCACACACTCGCAGCGAGCAGCGAGCACACACTCGCAGCGAGCAGCGAGCACACACTCGCAGCGAGCAGCGAGCACACACTCGCACAAGCACACTCGCACGAGCACACACTCGCAGCGAGCAGCGAGCACACACTCGCACGAGCACACTCGCACGAGCACACTCGCACGAGCACACACTCGCACGAGCACACTCGCACGAGCACACACTCGCAGCGAGCAGCGAGCACACACTCGCACGATGCTTGAAGGCTGATCCTGACTGACACATTATTCATTCAAAGTTGAATATGTCAAAGCAACGTTGATTAGTGCAGCTGTCGATTTTTTTGACTGATTTATTTGTTGGGACCTATAGGTTAAGCAGCCATGCCAGGCTGGAGGCCTTTGTAACCCAAAATAAACTAAACTCAGAGCAAAGTTGTCTGCCACCTTCTCCCTTTCCCTGACAAAACATCCACCCTTCATTCACCCTCACCTACACAACCACACCTTTTGCAGCAGGGCTGTCTGCCATCTTGTCTCTATCCCTCTGACAAACAAATCACCCCTCATTCACGCTCACCTGCACAGCTGCCCCATTTGCGGCAGGGCTGTCTGCCGGCTTCTCCCCTGGCTCCACGGTGTACTTGGCTAGGTCAGGGGGGTTGTCACGGTCGATTTTGGGGTCTAAGCTAAAGTCCACATAGATGGGGTCCCGACCAAGGCACCTGCAAAGTCATGCATTGTTTCATCATGCTTGCCTTTGTTGGGACCTATAGGTTGAGCAGCCATGCCAGGCTGGAGGCCTTTGTAACCCAAACTAAACTAAACATGCATTGTTTCCTCATGCTTGTCATGTACAGGGTTGGCCAGAACCATATATACATATATATACACATATTTATACAGTGTATATACGGTATTTTTGGCAGGGAGATCACCAAATATACGGTCATATACGGTGTGTATATATATAACTGTACGGTTCTGGCCATCCTATGTCAAGTACTGTCCTACACGTAGGTAGAGTTGGCCAGAACCATATATATACGGTGTATATACGGTGTTATTGGCAGGGAAATCACCAAATATACGGTCATATACGGTGCATATATACGGTTCTGGCCAACCCTACACATAGGTGAGTAACGTTGATGAGTTCAAAGCCACGGCAACTGCAAAGTAAATAACCATTGTTATCATCACTGCATCACTGCAACCATAACCATAATGTAACATCAGTTCATCCACTTAATTAATAACATTTCTGAAGGTGATATCAAAGGTTTTGTTTTTTAACATAACTCCGAAGTTTACAAATTTATTTGTGCAGCTGTCAATCTTTTTAATTGGTTCATTTGTTGGGACCTATAGATTGAGCAGCCATGCCAGGCTGGAGGCCTTAATGTAGCATCACCATCATTGGTAAACCGGATTTACGAATTTACAATGCGTTGGGTTGTCTGTAACCATACACACCGCACAATCCAAGTTTCTTTTCAAAACTTCCTGCAACATACACTAAAGTAACCGACCGAAACTACCTGCAACATACACTAAAAAGTAATTGACCGATCCAATCCATGTCTTCCTTTTGCAGATCGCGTGATTTCAAATAGTCAATCACGTGACTTCAATTAGTGTGTAGCCGTACATCTCATTCACCCTCACCTGCACAACCGCGTGGGGGCGTGTATAGTTCACAGCCAAGGCGACACCAACAGGCATACACCTCAATCACGTGATTTCAATTAGTTAATCACGTGACTTCAATTAAACGCTCAAGTTCCTGAGTGACTCGTCTTCCTGCATGAAATGCAGGGAACAGCTTTCACTGCCTGTGCTGTTGTTGTTGTGTTTCCTTCTCCTGTTTCTTTGAAATTTCCTTCTCCTGTTTCTTTAAATACGTCACTCATTGTTTGCCTCCTTTGTATTTCCCGTTACTTTGCTTCCAGATATCAGTCGGAAGGAGCACGTGCCTGATTGCTTTTTCAAGTGCTGAAGGTTGCATGCTGAGGCTGGCAGTATTTACTAGTGGGTGGACTAACAGGGCATCGGTGTGGCTTCGGAGCTTGTCATCCAAGAATAGCAGAACCTGTAAGTGTGTGTGTGTGTGTTTGGGTGATTACATGATTGTATGTGTGTTAGGGTGGACTAACAGGGCACCGGTGTGGCTTCGGAGCTTGTCGTCCAAGATTAGCAGGACCAGTGAGCGTATGTGTGTTTGGGTGATTACATGATTGTGTGTGCATGTGTGTTTGGGTGGACTAACAGGGCACCGGTGTGGCCTCGGAGCTTGTCGTCCAAGAATGGCAGAACCTGTGAGCGTGCGTGTGTTTGGGTGATTACATGATTGTGTGTGCATGTGTGTTTGGGTGGACTAACAGGGCATCGGTGTGGCTTCGGAGCTTGTTGTCCAAGATTAGCAGGACCAGTGAGCGTGTGTGTGATTGGGTGATTACATTATTGTGTGTGCATGTGTGTTTGGGTGGACTAACAGGGCACCGGTGTGGCCTCGGAGCTTGTCGTCCAAGAATAGCAGAACCTGTAAGTGTGTGTTTGGGTGATCACATGATGGTGTGTGCTTACGTAGTGCTTACATGTGTGTATGTGTGTGTGTGTGTGTGTGATTATGTGCGTATGACAGAAGGAGCATCAAGGATACAGGAAACACAAGATGATGCTCACCAACACATCATGCATCCTATTGCATCCTAATGCATCCTAATGCATCCTAGAAGCATCCTAATGCATCCTAATGCATCCTAAAGCATCCTGATGCACCCTAATGCATCTTAATGCATCCTAATGCATCCTAGAAGCATCTTAATGCACCCTAATGCATCTTAATGCATCCTAGAAGCATCCTAATTCCTAATACATCCTTATGCATCCTAATGCATCCTAATGCATCCTAATGCATCCTAGAAGCATCCTAATGCATCCTAATGCATCCTAATGCATCCTAGAAGCATCCTGATGCACCCTAATGCATCTTAATGCATCCTATAAGCATCCTAATGCATCCTAATGCATCATTATGCATCCTAATGCATCCTAGAAGCATCCTAATGCATCCTAATGCATCCTAATGCAAGCTAGGAGCTGCAGAGTGTGCGAGGCCCACACTTACTAGCAGGAAAGATAATGGAAAAACATATCAAGGATGAGCCAGAATCGTATATACCAGAATGTTATGCACCATATATGCCCGCACATTTGTTGCAATTCCAGCAAATAACACCAAACACACACCGTTTCTGTATGGTCCTGGCCGACCCTTTACATAGCACTGTCCTACCTGCTTGGCCTCAGGATTTGCCACCGCTAGAGGGGTCACGCTGCCAGGGGGTACCTGCAAAGTCAATTCACAGTTTAAGTCAATTCACAGTTTTAGTGCTACATGAACAGACTGCCTAAGCCACCTGCAAAGTCAATTCACAGTCTTAATATTACCATGTACATAAATAAGTTGCCTAAGCCACCTGCAAAGTAAAATCACAGGGCATGTACTACTTGAACAGGCCACCTGCAAAGTCAATTCACAGTATTAATAAATAAATAAGTTGCCTAAGCCACCTGCAAAGTCAGGTCACAGGGCATTGTTACTTATATAAACTGCTTAAATCACCACCCGCAAACCAGACCACAGCTCTTAAGCTGCCCCTGCATCCCGGGGGCCCCTTTTTGAAAAGGGAAGCTGCAGATCTAGATGAGCCAGCACACATAAATACAAACACACACGGTCATGGCTTTCTCACCACCTTTTGTTGGAGCTTAGAAGCCATTGCGAGGAAATTACGGAATTTGAGTCATATTTATGGGTGCCATGAGTCCACTCCCCCCAGGTACACCTATGAATTCGGTTGGCCATATATACACCGTATATTACCGTATATCCAGTGATTTCCCTGCCAACAACACCGTATATACACCGTATATATATGGTTCTGGCCAACCCTACCTATGAACTATTCAGGCCAGGTTCAGGCACACCTATGAACTATTCAAAACAATGCGTGGTCTTTTCGTTTTACGCTGTACCTCTTACAAGTTTAGTAGCTCGGGTTGAAATTATATTATGGGTGCCGTGAGTTCACTCTCTCAGGCACACCTGTAAATGGGTTATGAGGGTATTAAGTACTAAGTTTACACTATCAATTCGTGGACTTTCCATTTTCCGCTGTACTTATTTCAAGTTTAATAGCTCAGGTTAAAACCATTGCTGCAAAAGGGTCCATGCTCCTTAGCATACCTAAAAATAGTTCATTCAGGTATTCGCATATTCGCATATTCGGTACCAAAGCGGCTCTTTTTTGTAGGTACCGTACCTTACCGTACTCACCCCGGTGCCCAAATATCAGAAATATTTAAGGTAACCCCGGGTAACCCCGGACCCTGTAAATAAACAATTTAGCCTTCCCTGCACCAACCCCGGTGGGTATTTAGCCCAGCCAGTGCCTGTACAAGTGTGTGTATGCGTGCACATGCGCCTCTGTGCGCGTGCATGTGTGTTTCTGTTTCATGCTTGTTGTGCGTGTGCGTGTGCGTGTGCGTGTGCGTGTGCGTGTGCGTGTGCATGTGCGTGTGTGTGTGCATGTGCGTGTGCGTGTGCGTGTTCACGCTTGTTGTGCGTGTGCATGTGTGCTTCTGCTCTGAGCCCGCTCCTCTTTTGCCTGCTGCAGCCTGGCTAGGTCGGCTTTCTGCTGCTCCACCTTTTGCTGCTGCAACGCTGCTTTTTCCTCTGCTGTAGCTGCCGACTTGACGAAACAGATTTTAAACGCCCGCTGGAACACACCTTTGGGCGCAACCGGTGCTGCTGACGCTGGGGCTGGTGTTGATGCTGGGGCTGGGGCGGGGTCTGGGAGGGGGTGGGGGGGCCTTCTCTGCTCATTGCTGTTCAGCCACCCACCAAACTTTATTTTCGCCAAACCCCCGGAGCATCTGAATAAATATATATTTTACGATGCCGATATCACGTTATTTACCCGGGGTGAGTTAAGAAAGCTACAGTATAATGAATGTAGGCAGTGGTCGTCAATGCCTGCGTAATTTTTCCTGCTTTTGTTTAGGTGAATAGGTAGAAGGTATTGCAGGTTTGGCCAGAGCCATTTTAGGCGCCGCACCTGTTTAGCTTGTTGCAAAAAATTCGAGTTTGCACCGTGCATACATTGTTCTGGCCAGCCCTACAATACGTACACACCATGTAAGCACATCAAGGTGCGCATTCAGTCCTCTCAATCGGTATGCAGGGCGACTGGTTGAGACCTATAAGCATACTTTCTGGCAGCTTCTAACGTCAGCTTGTGGTTGACGCGTGTCCAGAGTAGAGCGTACCAGGATTTTGCACACGACAATGTATAGTATACATGATCTCTGCCACAGAAAAACAAGGTGCAGCATAAAACACGGTTCCAGGCAATCCTGCAAGTAATAGAACCGGTCAGCACATACACATGCCAATGCCAACAAAGGTCTGCCCGGCCTAGCACATTAAAAAGTAAGCACACACACACACACACACATGCCGACACCACCATATTATGGCTATGGCAAGCCCTGCGCATTACCTCCAAATTCACAAAAGCACTGACCCCTGAAACTCATTCCCTCACCTTTACCTCCACACACCTTCATCTCCACACGCCTTAACATTTCCTCACCTTTACCTCCACACACCTTTACCTCCACACAAAAGCAACGACCCCTGAGCCACATTCCCTCACCTTTAGGGCTTCACCCAAGAGCTCTTCTGGAGCAAGCCTCAGCCCACCCTTGCCCACTCCTAAGCGTGCAGAGAGCGCTGCACGGTAAGGAGGAAGGTGGATACTGGTGTGAGAGATGGCATGCTCAAACAAGTATCAGTGTGCATGTGCGCGCGTGTGTGGTACGTGTGTGTATGTGTGTTTGTGTATGTGTGTTTGTGTGTGTGTGTGTGCCTGTTTTTAATATGATGTTATTTGTATGTTCTATATAGGACCACTTGTCGACCAACAACCGTAGTACTCAGCCTATCACCGACCCGTGTAAGTACTCATACAAATGTGAGTGCCGCTCGCATGATCAGCAAATGCGCATAGGTTGGGCATTTGCTCACACAATACAGGAACCCTTGCATAGGGTAGGCAATATGCATTTATCTCTGAGTGGAAATCAGTGCGCAGCTTCGACCTCAGGCACATCATAGCCAGCATGCTCGGTGACAAGCCTTGCGCTGCAAAGCCAGTGAGCAGTCAGAAGAACTTGTTCATCAAGCTCAGCATGTGTGTGTACATGTGTGTGTATGTGTGTGTGTGATCGCCTTTACACCACCTACATGCCATGTCCACTTTGGTGGTAGGGAGTGCCGACAGGATGTACAGCCGATGCTTCTTGTCCTGGGTGGTTTCAAGCAAGAGGTGTCATTAGTGGTACGGACGTGTCACGACGTGTCACTGGTAGTGAGGAGAAAAAAGTATATGAATATACACAGGCACGCACTATTGCACACAAGAGCGCACTAGCACAGACGTGTACACATACACAAAGCATGCACACATGCACGTGCACACACACGCACATATAACCACACACGCGCACACCTTGGCAAATATGTTTTTCACCACTGTACCGGGTACGCCGGCCAGGACATCAGTCTGCAAGTGAAAGCATGTGTGCGTGTGTGTGTGTACGTGCGTGTGAGTATGTGTGTGTATGTGTGTGAGTGTGTGTGTGTGTGCGTGCCTGCGTGCGTGTGTGTGTGTGTGTGTGTGTGTGTGTGTGTGTGTGTGTGTGTGTGTGTGTGCGTGCGTGTGTGTACGTGTTTGTGTGTGTGTATGTACGTGCGTGTGAGTGTATGTGTGTGTATGTGTGTGAGTGTGTGTGCGTGCGTGTGTGCGTGTGTGCGTGCATGTGTGTGTTTGTGCGTGTGTGTGTGTGTGTACGTGTGTGTGTGTGTGTGTGTGTGTGTGTGTGTGTGTGTGTGTGTGTGTGAGAGTGTGTGTGTGAATGTGTGTGTGTGTGTGTGATTGTGAGTGATTGTGTGTGTGTTTGTGTGTGTGTGTGTGTGTGTGTGTGTGTGAGAGTGTGTGTGTGCATGTGTGTGTGTGTTTGTGTGTGTATGTGTGTGTGCACGTATGTGTGTGTGTGTTTTGTGCGTTGCATGTGCGCACGCCCACGAGCATGGGCTGAGCAACAAATGAACAGGGCTTTGCAGCCACAGCACTACCTGCTCCTGGACTGTCATTACAGGGACATGCTCATGGACATCAAACTGCACGCCTCCTTCCCTGAGCTTGCACACAATTTCGTCCTTAGTCAGCTCCATCTTATGGCGTTAAATCAATTGTACAATATATTATATTTTAGACGATACAAAATGAACAGAACTGCAATGCATACACGCTGGATTGCACCCACAACTCAAGCTGCCCTCCTCCTGACCCACCCCTTCCCCCCCCTCCTTCAGCAACCAGCCAGCCGTAGCACCAACAAAACCAGAGTTCTCGTTCCCCCACCAAGTTGTGCGCCTGCAAGCATGTCACTGCTGTCCTCCAGCACTAGCGCACCGATGCTTTCAGGCAACACAGCACAAGTCCCAGCCATCCCGCACCACCAGACAAGGCGGCGCAGGAGGGAAACAAAAACGGCTGCCACCCCCTCTGGCATCCTCGAACAGGAGCCTGGCGTGAAGGACCCGCAGGGTGCAGCAGAGGAGAGCCCCCTGGAGCTTGTGGCTGAGGGTTTTGATGACAGTAGTGCATTGGAAGAGGCTATCAGGCGGGATGCCAACGTGCAGGTGAGGAAGTGTACGCGTGGTGTAGTATTCAGTAAGAGCGAGCAGAGCTTTGTACAAAATTGAACTCCTGGAGTTGCACTTGTGTACCGACCGCATAAAAGTCAGGCGTGCGAGTAGATACGCACACACACACACACGTACACACACACACACACACACACACACACACAAACAAACACAACAAACAACAAACAACACACATTTGGCGGCCCTGCAGGTTCACATGGTGCAGTGGTATCCTGGTCACATCGCTAAGGCTGAGCGACAGCTGAAAGAGCAACTCAAGATGGTTGACGTAGTCTTAGAGGTGGGTGGTTTGCAATTTTTTATTGCTTGTCATGAGTATGAGCTCATTGAGTTTCGTAAGCACATTCCACGTACACACATAGCATACCTCAATTGCACATGTTTTGTGACGTAAGCCGGTATGTGATAATATGGTTAGACCCATCCTTACCCAGGATATGCACAGAAAGATAGGTGGCATGATGGCTCAAGTTCACACCAGAGACTTGCATGCATGTGCGTCTCCTTATCACTCATCACTCATCACACATCCTTGTGCTAAGTTTTGCTCCTCCTACCGCGCAATGCAATTTTCTCAGCTTTCCTCTCAAGTCCCACTGGACGATCAGTGTGTGCGTGTGTGCGTGCTCTTGTCTATGTTGTTAATATTCCAAAAGGTATCCATGTCTCCTTAAACGCTTTTCCATTCAATTCACACCAACATTTGACATGTTTGCACTTTGCAGCCCTCCGATCTTTCATAAAGAACATTTGCCTTTTTATGACCTTTTTGTTCCAGGTGCGAGATGCGCGCATCCCGATCGCCACAAACCACCCGCAGGTCCCTCAATGGATAGGGAACAAGCCCTCCATGCTTGTGATGAATCGTATTGATCAAATCACTCCGGTGAGTGTGACCCATTTCGTGACCCATTTTGAATCGTATTGATCGAATCACTCCGGTGAGTGTGACCCATTTGCGGAGGCATTGAGTCATTCTTCTAGCTACTAGTGCGTGCTTCTCTCGAACGCCTGTGAAGAGTTGCATTGACCAAACACTTTGGTGAATGTGACTGTTATGTTTGTACTGGGTACTGGTTGTTGGCGTTGGCTCACAAGTGTTAGTGTTGGCCCACACGTGTGGGTATTAGTGTTAGCCCACACGTGTGCATAGAACACCTTGATGCCGCTGCTCTGAAACCGTACAACAGTTCCGTTTCTGATGAACTTGGTCTGGGAGCTATTGCGCCCAGAAATAAACTGGTAAATCAGATGCATTATTTGTAAGTTAATCGTCTCCACCTTTTTAACTCAACTACAACTCAGCTTGTCTCCCGCTTGACGTACAATTACAATATTACAATTCAGCTTGTCTCTTGTTTTATTTTTGCCCGTCGCAGTGAGCTTTGAGTATAGCTACAACTCAGCTTGTTTCCCGCTTGACGTACAATTACAATTCAGCTTGTCTCGTGCTTTACTTTTAGAGTTGGCCAGAACCATATATATATACGGTGTTTATACGGTATTTTTGGCAGGGAAATCACCAAATATACAGTCATATACGGTGTATATATACGGTTCTGGCCAACCCTATTTATATCATCCATCCCAGGCTGACCGTCGAGCGTGGGCTGCACACAAGCTTCATTTGTTTCATGCGTTGAGTTATTATTGATTTATGATCATGCACACCTTGTTTCATGCTTTGAGCTCCTAACTACAACTTAGCTTGTCTCGTATTTTTTTCATTCGTTGTAGGCTGACAATAGGGTGTGCACACTCGCTTCATTTTACCTTGTTTCATGCTTTGAGTTACTAAATACAACTCAGCTTGTCTCGTCGTTTTTTCATTCGTTGTAGGCTGACCGTAGGGTGTGGGCCGCACACTTCAAGGCCATCAAGCAAGAGGTGGTGTGGACAGACGGCCAGAGGGGGGCAGGCGCGCCCAGCCTCAAGTCTCGGTTGCTCAAGGTGGGTTGTATTGTGCTGGAGTTCATACACTCGTTCAGCAAGAAGTGGTGGAGACAGACGGCCAGAGGGGGGCAGGTGCTCCCAGCCTCGAGTCTCGGTTGCTGAAGGTGGGTTGTAATGGGCTGGAGTTCATGAACTCGTTCATTAGGTTGGCCGGAACCGTATATATACACCGTATATGACCGTATACTTGGTGATACCCCTGCCAAATATACCGTAGGTACACCTTATATATACCGTTCGTTCACGATCAGTTTGTGACCACACTTTCAAATAATTAATTAAGTTTTCGATTTCAGTTCGTGAGGGAGTCTGGGGAATTATTTTTGAGTTCGAGGGCACTTCGGGAGGGCCCTGTCGGGAATTAGTTTTTGAGTTCGAGAGCCCCCCTGTGAATGCTGACTGTGCACTGCTACTGCTGTTCGTTATGGCTGAAGCTGTGTCTGAGGCTGAAGCTGTGGCTGAGGCTTCAAGAACCCGGCCAGGGGGTTCACACTGGCGCGCTTGGAGCTCATTTCGATTTTCACCCTCAAAACTACTATAAATAATTAATTTATCACTTCGAAGTCAGTTCGGAGAGGCCTCCAAGAATTAATAAAAATTTTCGTTTTCTGGCCAAATAATTAATTAATTTCCGAAGTGATCGTAAACAAACGGTATATAGTTTTGGCCAACCCTACTCGATCAGCAAGAGGTGGTGTGGATAGACGGCCAGAGAGGGGCAGGTGCTCCCAGCCTCGAGTCGCGGTTGCTGAAGGTGGGTTGTATTGTGCTGGGTTTATGAACTCGTTCAGCAAGAAGTGGTGTAGACAGACGGCCAGAGGGGGTTAGGTGCTCCCAACCTCAGTTGCGGTTGCTCAAGGTGGGTTAGGTGCTTTATTAGTAGGGTTGGTTGGAACCACACATATACGGTGCATGTACAGTGTTTTTGGCAGGGAATTCACCAAATATGTGGTCATGTACAATGTATATTTACTGTTCTGGCCAACCCTATTTATTGGGTGGTGGACCTCGAAAGTAACAAGCAATAAGTGGTGTGGAGCCGACATACAAGCAACGACCAGAGGGGAGTAGGTGCCCTTGGACTCAAGGAAAAGAATAGTAACGCTTAGTGTTCGCAGGCAGTGACAGACCTCATTAATTAATGAAAAGTAGCCACTTCGGTACAAGGTACTGTAAAACCCCTCCACCTAGTGTGTTGTTTAGCTTGTAAATTACAAAGCTGACCAAACGGGTAGCGCCTATTTTCTAGGTGGGATGTTGTGTGGCTCAGCGTCCAGTGGGCGCTGCAGAACACAAAGAAACATCACTCCGATTTTGTGCCGGTGTGTTGACACTATCTTCGTTTTCTTTTATATCTTTTCGATCGCCCTGTCTGCAAACCAAGAGATGGCTGAGCAGTTTGACGACGAGTATCCCGCTGACTGAGCCACATTGGTACTTTGAAACTTCTCCATTACAAGAGAGAGAAAGGAAGTTGCGCATACTCAAGTCTAATGCCGGTAATGCTTTGGAACTGTATGCACAAGAAGCTGAACAAGACACTGAGCGACGTGCATAGTTTTTAGAGATTTATTTGCTGCTAGGTAATTTGTCAAAAAACTGGCCGCACTGCAAGCGCGCGTTTGTGCTGATTGCGAAGACGCTGAACTAAGTAATTGCCACCACACACAAACCACATGAAGGTCAGTAAGACTATCACTGAGAATAGGGGCTTGCGGTCCCGTCGCACAGACACACAGACACGGACGCAAAGGTGCACAAACTGCACGCATCGCAGATCAGCACATTATCAATGACGGCCAAGCGCGGCCTACAGCCTCGTCACACAGGCATACAGACATGGAAACGAACGCACACAAACCACCATCCACACATCACAGATCAGCAAGATCATAAACGGCAAGCTTGCCAAGCACGGCCTGCAGCCTTGTTGCGCAGACATACAGACACAAAAACACACGCACACAAACCACAAACCACACAGATCACAGATCAGCAAGATCATAAACGACGAGCGTGCCAAGCACGGCCTGCAGCCTTGTTGCACAGACATATAGGCACAAAAACAAACGTACACAAACCACAAACCACACATATCACAGATCAGCAAGATCATAAACGACAAGCGTGCCAAGCACGGCCTGCAGCCTTGTTGCACAGACATATAGGCACAAAAACAAACGTACACAAACCACAAACCACACAGATCACAGATCAGCAAGATCATAAACGACGAGCGTGCCAAGCACGGCCTGCAGCCTTGTTGCACAGACATATAGGCACAAAAACAAACGTACACAAACCACAAACCACACATATCACAGATCAGCAAGATCATAAACGACAAGCGTGCCATGCACAGCCTGCAGCCTTGTTGCGCAGACATATAGGCACAAAAACAAAAACAAAACAACGCACACAAACCACAAACCACACAAACCACAGATCAGCAAGATCATAAACGACAAGCAAAGCCAAGTGCAGACTGCAGCCTCGTTGCGCAGACATATAGACACAAAAACAAATGCACACAAACCACAAACCACACATATCACAGATCAGCAAGATCATAAACAGCAAGCGTGCCAAGCACGGACTGCAGCCTCGTTGCACAGACATATAGACACAAAAACAAAAACGCACACAAACCACAAACCACACATATCACAGATCAGCAAGATCATCAACGACAAGCGTGCCAAGCGCGGCCTGCAGCCTTGTTGCGCAGACATATAGGCACAAAAACAAACGCACACAAACCACCATCCACACATATCACAGATCAGCAAGATCATCAACGACAAGCGAGCCAAGCGCGGCCTGCAGCCTCGTCCAGTGAGGGCCTGTGTCATTGGGTTTCCTAATATCGGCAAGTCTGCGCTCATCAACCGACTTATCAACCGACGTGCCATGGCCAGTGCCCCAAAACCTGGGGTCACACGCTTGCTGCAGGTGCGCAGGTTTACTGTGTGTGCGTTCTTTTGAAGTGTGTTCGTGTTAAGCTTTTATCTTTGCATGTGCTTGCTGCAGGTGCGCATGCGTGCTTGTGTGAGCATTCTTTCAAAGTGTGTTCGTGTTAAGCTTTTACTTTTGCATGTGCTTGCTGCAGGTGCGCATGTTTACTGTGTGTGCGTCCTTTTGAAGTGTGTTCGTGTTAAGCTTTTATCTTTGCATGTGCTTGCTGCAGGTGCGCATGTTTACTGTGTGTGCGTTCTTTTGAAGTGTGTTCGTGTTAAGCTTTTATCTCTGCATGCGCTTGCTGCAGGTGGTCATGCGTACGTGTGTGAGCGTTCTTTTGAAGTGTGTGTGTGCAGCTTTTGCCTTTGCATGTGAAGTGCACACATGCACTACTGTTAAGGTTTTTTACTTGCACACGTGTTTGAGCCTGCCTGAAATTTCTACGGAAATAATATTTGCCCATGTAACGGCTGTGTCCGGTGCCTTGCAGCTTTTAGGCACCGCATTGTAGCAGAGTGTGCACCTCATAAGCAAAAAACAAAAATACACCGATGGTAGGTAACAATGCAACCAGAGATGCAGCCAGGGTGATGAAGAGAATGTGCATGTCTCTTTACGATTTTCTTGTCCCTGACTCACCTGCTGCAACTCATGTGTTGGTCTCCGACCTCTAGCCAACGATGGGTAAAAAAAGTTGAAAGTATTCACATGAGAACACACACTTGCATGTACACATACTGACACTGGTTTACACAAAAGTATGTGCACACGCATACACAAATACACCCCCCCCCGCCCCCCCCTTCACACACACACACACACACACAC
>Ga0307945_1002402_pt1 | contig 15126 bp, 16 predicted proteins | sample OrgLakmetagen228_FD_201818 | JGI IMG/M metagenome (GOLD analysis project Ga0307945, IMG submission 201818) | Saline water microbial communities from Organic Lake, Antarctica - #228 | ecosystem: Environmental > Aquatic > Non-marine Saline and Alkaline > Saline | place: Antarctica: Organic Lake...
CCCTCCCCCCCCCCCTCAACCACCCACACACCCACACACCCACACATAAAATACGCACCTGATGAGAGGCTGTGAAGTGGCAACAGCACATGAGGGGAGGACCTGCTGCTGCTGTGGTGGCCGATGTTGGGATCAATGCCACTGCTGCCACAGCGTACGGGAGATGGCAGTGGGCGCTCCTGCTGCACACACGACGTGTGTGTGTGTGTGTTTATGTGTGTGTGATCAATGCCACTGTGTACAGGATATGGCAGTGGGTGCTCCTGTTGCACACACGACGCAAGTGTGTGCGTGTGTGTGTGTGTGTGTGTGCATGTGAGCTTGTGTTTGCTCATGGGCATATGTTCTTGCGTGCCAATTCACTAGGTTATGCATCAGGGAACTTCAGGGGGTTTGAAAACCTTCGGTTTTCCCTCGCCCCAATTTTTTTTTGTTCGGGACGCCCTCAGCTGTTTTCCCCCAAAGTGAAGAAATGTGCGGGTAAGGGTAAATTTTGCCTGGGCTGCTTAGGAAGCAGTCACAGCAACGTCAATTATGCGCACGCACGACAAGCACAGACGCGCATGCGTGCATCCATGCGCGCATGGACATGCACCACAGGCAGTGTTACACACACATGCCATGCTAAATGCCATGCACACGCACGCACAAATTTAAACACCATCTATATTTCCATGAGCAAGCACGCACGCACACACACACATATACACACATAAACATGTGCAGCCGTGCACGCATGGGCAGACACGCACATCGCACATACAATACGTGCAAGTTCACGCCTGCACTAAAGCATAACTCGAACACCTTCAAGCATACAATCGTACACATACAATCGCACACACACATGAGTTTGCGCAGCTGTATGCACAGTGCACATTGCACCATGCAAGCACTCGCATGTACACATAAGCCATGCACACGCATGCAGGCAATGGAGGGCACCATCCATGTTATCATGCGCAAGCATGCACATGCTCATTGAGTGCCCAGTGATGCCGTAGTACCACACATACGAAAGCCCCACACACCATACTTACAGAAGTCCCACACATGCAAGGCGCATGCCAGCCACACTCTCTAGGTGCCCAGCAATAAGCACCAAGAGCAGGGACCTGCCCTTTTTGCTACTCTACTCCCTGGACTCCTTGCTCCCCTTGGGCACGAGAGGAGGCCTCCGCTGCGTCTCCTTCCCCCCCCCCGAACACTGGAGTCCCGGGCCTCTCTCCATCGGTGTCACATTTTCCTCCGGGCAGCCCGGAAATACAACTTTAATTTATTGTGGGCGTCCCGGAGCCAGGTTCCTCCGGAACCTGGCTTTTCTCCGGTTAGCCCGGAATCGGCCCTTCAAACTTTGGCTTTGCCCTCCGGGCAAACACAAAATTTGCTTAATAAGTGCGGCGCCCGCACGGGATGAAGTTCCCTGTTATGCATCTGTGTGTGTGTGTGTGTGCGTGCGTGCGTGTGTGTGTGTGTGTAGCACCATATTGTAGCAGTGGAGCGAGTCCACCGCCTGGTAGATTGCATTCACACAAAAGTACACTTCCTTTGCACCTTTGGTATGCAATAGCTGCAATAAGTGTGAGAAAACCTAACCTCCCTGGCCCACTGTTTAACTGCCTCACAACAATGCTCACACTTGAACATGCATGCTCACCCTTATGTGAGTTCCGTAGAGACGGTATATGACCGCGTACTGCAAACGTTTCTGACCCCTTGCGGAGTGTCAAGAGCGATTTAAATAACTAAGCTACACGGGCCTCGCGAAGCTCGCATTGGGGTTAGATTTAAGCATGAACGGGGACAGGCCGAGAAAGGCTCCCAAGCCGCCCCCAAGGGGAATATACAGCTTGGGGTTGCAGACTTCTTCAAGCCTAGTATTCGGACAGCAATTGAGAAGAAGGCAGCAGAGGGGGGCGCAGCAAAGACACATGCAAAACGTGTTGCAGGGGACAGGGCAGCACAGGCAGAGCGGGATGCAGCAGCAGGAAAGAAGAGGAAATCAGGTAGGCCTCCTAAGCTGGCTTTAGACATAAGCAACAGGGGGGCTGGCCCTCTCGTGGGGAGGAAGGACACCAAGAGGAAGGGTGCCTTCAATCACTTCACATGCGCACGCACATGTACGCGCGCACACAAACGTACGCGCACGCACACACGTACGCGCATGCACACACGTACGTGTGCAGACACGCAAACGCACGCACAAGTACACAACGCATGCATACACATACGTACACAACCTTAAACACACGCACGCACGTACTCAACGCACGCACACACACGCGCGCATGCTCACACATACACACACACACGTATGCGCACGCACACACACACACACACATGCGCACATGTATGCACGCACACGCGCGTTCGTACGCGTGCACGTGCAGCTCAGAGGGCCAAAGGCCCTCGCATAGGCTCGCATTGGGGTGTTATTAAATTAAAAGTCGCATTGGTCACAAGTCTCTACGGTACGCACACTTTTGTCACAGCATGCACACGCACCATGCATACTTGTAAAACAGCATTCTACGCATACACACTTTCGTGCGCAGCCTGCACACGCACAACGCACATGCACCATGCACGCATACTTGTTTGCCAACACACGCACATCTACACAAACCTGCAATTCAGATGCTTGCCCTCTGTAGCAGTTCTGCTGCTGCTGCTGCTGCTGCTGCTGCTGCTGCACTTGTGCTTGAGAGTGGCGGGCATCATGTTCAGGGTGTGGTGCTTGAAATTGAGACGGCAGGTTTACACCCTTCTCCCCATCCCCTATGCCGGCAACCAAGTGTTTCAGATCACCAAAGAGGCCGTCGTAGTCCTGTGGATAGCAGGGGGTACATTTTTGTGTACATGTATGTGTGTGTGTGTGACGACATTGATTGGCAAGAACAAGTGTCTTGATTCCGTGCATGGTCCTTTTGTGGATGCTGCCATTCCGTCTGGTCTGAGAAGGGACCTTTCAATTCTAAATTTTGCAAGTGGCTGGTTCAACCGAGAACAGGCAGAATGGGCAATGATGGGCAGTGACTTGTTGTCTCTAAGGCTGGAGCCAAAGCCAGCTCTGCCGCCATATGCCTGCAACGTCAGCAAACTCACACTCAAAGGGAGAGCTCTGCCGCCATTTGCCTGCAACGTCAGCAAACTCACACTCAAAGGGAGAGCTCTGCCGCCATTTGCCTGCAACGTCAGCAAACTCACACTCAAAGGGAGAGCTCTGCCGCCATTTGCCTGCAACGTCAGCAAACTCACACTCAAAGGGAGAGCTCTGCAGCTTACAACAGGGCAGCTCTGAAGCTTGCAATAGAGCAGGTCCCAGTGAATCTTGACACACACCCTCCTGCTCAGCACGACCGCACTCCTACCACCCTCTTCTCAACAGCAGATGGTGTGATTATTTCAAATGGACGCAATCAAAGACCCTCATCACTGCCTGCACACCATGCGGCATCATACATACATACCCCTCATCATACATACAACCCTCATCACTGCCTGCACACCATGCGGCATCATACACACACAGAAGCCGCACCTGCCCCATTTAATCAGAGAGTCCTCGTTCAACATCACCTTTCTACCCACACGCACACACGTACACACATTCGTTCGCACCTGCCCCCCTCCAAACAGAGATCCCTCAGCATTTGCTCCTCCGCCACTGAAGCGGCACGGCACCTCAAGCCCTCCACCATTCTTCACGACCGTGGCAACAGGCTGTGCTGCTTCCGAGGAGGGGACCCTCAAGTGGGGGCTTGGAGCGTGGTCAGCCACAAGGGCCCCTGAGTACACAAAGTCAAAGAAACTCCGTGCGTGTCCAACAGCAGCGTGTCCAAATTCCTGCCTTGTCGTACTCACCCCTGAACGCTGTATGGGTTACGTATGCTTCTTTTCATGTGTGTGCGTGGTTGTGTGTGTGCGTGTGTGTGCATGTGTGTGTGTAAGACTGTTGTGCATTTGTGTGTGTGCATGTGTGTGTGTGTGTGTGGCATGTCCTGCATTCGCTGGCAATGCATCTGTATGAATGGAGCACAACTCTTTTAATCACACGCATAAAGGTCTCACGTAGTCAGAGTCTGCATCAGAGCATGGTCCCTCCAGTGCTGTTGGTGACCTCTGCATTATTTGTCTGAGAGGGTGAGGGATGCGCATTATGCACGACACAGCCCAAATGAACAGTGACTGTCACCTCTGCATTAATTGTCTGAGAGGGCGAGGGACCAAGTTCATGTATTAGACAGCTCATTGAACGCAGTGTCCGTCACATCTGCACTGTTTGTCTGAGTGGTTTGGAGATACCGGTACACACACCGCACGATGCAGATGAACACAGAGCAACCTACATATACCTATCCTTTTACTGCACCTGCATGAACGGAATTAAGCAGACAAGCTACGTTCCTATGCCAAAACGTCCCAAACACTACACGTTGTTCAAGTATGCTAAAGCCATACGTATTTAGTGTATGAGTGTATGTGTGTGTGAGTGTGTGTTAGTGTGTGTGTGTGTGAGAGTGTGTGTGTGGATTGTCTTAGCAGGGAGAGCTCTGTAGATACAGCCATCTCAAGTGGCTGTGCAAGGACATGAATGGCTCTGGCCAGCCCTACACGTTGATCATAGGCATCCAGGGTTGGTCAGATCGTTCGTTACATACACTGTATGATTATGGTACGTGCGCCGGACAGTTAACCCATTATCGCCAGCCCTACCCAGGGAATAACAGTTTGACTAGGCTTGGCCAGGCCTGTTTTTTCCCACTCCTGTTCACGTGCAGCAGGTAAGATTCCATACTTCTGCACCGTGCAGATGCAGATTTTTACCTGAGCTATGATGACCGTGTATACACACCGTATGTATGGGAGTTTCGTTGCTGTAATTATCTCTATGATTCTGGCCAACCCTAGGGGCGCCGCTACATCTGCCTGTGATTTTACCAGCGGCGTCGTGAGTACAGAGGAGCGGTGCAGTGCGGCAATTGAGATAATCTAAACGAGTGGTTGTATACTTGCGACCTTCATCTCTATCTCCTGGCAGAGGCATTCACAGCATTTTGGGGCACAGCCGATGGGGAAACTTTCAAACTTTCTCCCTCCTTGGTTTGACGCACGCAATCATGTTGCTTCCATCGTATATCACCCCTGAGTGTGTCGCACAAAACTGAGCCCCGTCATCTCAGCTGAGCAATTCGTATGTGCATGGGAGCAGGCACGCAGGCATGATCATCTGTTTAACGTTTCCCTCCCAAAAAGTGTCACCACAACCTACTCATCATCATATCTCAATTTGGGCGAAGTCCAGGGAGCAGGTAGAAACTCACCGCCTTTTCCCTCCGCAAAACGAGCCACAAAACTAAATCGTCATCTCACCTTGGCTGGGATCATGTATGGGAGGAGGCAGACATTCACTCCACTGCAACCCAGACGTGCCGCTGGGGCCACCCAAGCTAGGGCCCTGTGTGTGTAAGTGTGTGTGTGTGCGTGCGTGTGTGCGTCCTGCGTATTTGCGTGTCAGACTTTATGTGCGTGTTGTCTGTGCCCTTGCACGTGCGTGTTGTTTGTGCCCTCGCATGCATGTGAGTGTGTGTGTGTGTGTGCGCGTGCGTGTGTGTGTGTGTGCTATGCCCTCCAGCCGCTTGGGTTGTCAATTAGAAGCCTGACCTCTTATGCATCAGCAGCCATACAAGCAGCAATCACACTACAACATACGTCGTATGATGCCTGTGTGTATGTGTGTGTGTGCGCATGTGTGCGTATGTACGCAAACTAAATGTTTGCACACCTCCCTTGCGCACCTGTTGCTTCCCCTGCATCTGCTCTGGGTGCAACCCTGAAAGGGGAGGGGCTTGCATGACGTGCTGCTGGGAGTACCGCTGAGGGTCCTGACCTGCATGGCTTTCGTACTGCAGGCTGCTCGGAGGCAAACAGTTGGGCTGACTGACGGCGGCAGCGGCATCACCATCTACGAAAACGGGGCTGACGCAGCTGTCAGGGCTCAGGTTTGGCAGGCTGGAGTGGTCGTTGTCAAGGACGGTGCTGTCGGCCTTGGTGATAATATTGGGGTTGAGGGTGGTGGGGGGGGCGCTTAGGAACTCTAACTCCCCGAGGCGTGAAGGGCCGGGGCCGCCTGCTGCTGTGTATGCTGTGCTTGCTGAGCCTATACTAAGCAAGGGAGTGTTGATGCAGCCCGAGCCTGTGGTGGAGTGGGCTGCGTTATGCGGAGGAATGTGTGTATGTGTGTACTTGTGTGCACCCACAGACGTCTGTGCATATGAGTGTGCGCCCATGTGCGTCTATGTAAATGAGTGTGCAATTATGTGTATGTATGTGTGTGTGCACGCCCACATGTGTTTGTGTCTAGGCATGTGTGCATTTTGACGTGAATAAGCATATGTATGTGAGTGCACGAAAAGCTTCCTGCTCACTCATCGGCAACTTGACCTAAACATGAATGTGCACGCGTGAACGAGTAAATAATACTCTTGCGCACAACCACTCACGACCATTTAAGCTACCCAACAGTATGTTCAGGTGGGGTGTCATTTGGCCCAGGTTACACACACACACACACACATAACTAGGAATGTTGGCACAGCGTATGCATGTAGGTAGGGTTGACACACAGCTGTAGAAACGGCGGGGGCCTACACGCACTTGCATCGTAAGGCATGCCAGAGTTGGGTGGGTGGTGCGACACAAGATCTTCAGTTGGGGGGGGCGCGCTGCCATCCAAGGGTGTGCTGGAACCTGCCCTCTTGAGCAGCGTACCAGGCGCCACTCCTGCTGTAAGCTCCCGCGGGTTTCTAGCAACCTGCAGCGTATGTATTACGTATGAGCAGCGTGTGATGTGTAGGAGCAGTGTGTGATGTGTAGGAGCAGTGTGTATTTTGTATGAGCAGTGTGTATTATGTAGCAGTGTGTATTACGTATGAGCAGTGTGTATTATGTATGAGCAGCGTGTGATGTGTAGGAGCAGCGTGTGTGTCATGTATGTTGTGTACTGTGCTACTCTTCCTTCTGTGTGAGGACAGAAGCAGCGATGTGGTGGGGTTCAAGGCACGCTACCACCATGGGGCATTGCCATTTCTGGGCCCTCCTTGTGCCTGTGCATTGGTATGAGTGTGTGTGTGTGTGCATATGCGTGTTTGCACGCGTGTGTGTATGTATGTAGGGGGGGGGGGACGGGCGTGTTGGGGCTTGTGCGAGCGCATGCACTTGTGTGTCCTGTTTTAGGTCCCCTGTATGGCTTTTTGACCACTGCAGTGATGTGGGCCCAAGCACAAGAATTCACATCAGTGCAATTGTGCAACAGTGTGTGTCTGTGTGTGTATGGTGTGTGTCTATTGCATGTCTCAAGGTTCTGTATACCTGTCTTGCACAGCACTGGGTAGACCCTTGTACACACACACTCCAACACAAGCACACACACACACATATTATGTGCACACACGTTCTAAAGGTTGCAAAGGAAACTGCTGACACGCACGCCAGAGTGTGCACCAAAAACAAATATTGCATACACACACACACACACACACATTAGCACATTTTTAGCACACACGCACACACACACACACACACACACACACAACAAAACACAAACACAGAGAAACACACATACACATGCACACTCTTGCACACGCCCCCCACTCCTGTCGCACCTTGTGCTCTTGCTGCTGCTCTTGGCACTGTCGCCATTGCAGGTCTAGCGCCCAGCACAATTGGTCTGAGGAGATGCGAGAATGCCTGGAGGGGTGGCTTGTTGCCTGTACGTGTGGTTTGTGGTGTGTGTGTGTGTCTATGCGTGCGTGCGTGTGTGTGTGTGCATGAGTGTGTGTGTATGTGTACAAACTATTCGATTCTGGCTATTTTTGCCAGAATGGAAAGGCGAGGGGAGGCTGTTAAAAATGAATTTCTGCCCGTGGGTTGGCCACAACTGTACGTTTGCGAGCACGTATATGGACGTACCAGAGATTTAAGTGAATACTCGTGGTGAAAAAGTCAGCCTGAGGATCTGCCTGTCTTTTGTTATGTAAATGGTAGGATTCCTTACGTGTGCGTGTTCCCCAGTCTGATTGCAAAACGCATAAGCAGGCAGGCCTTGGAAGTAACACAAGCAAGAGGCACGGCTGCTTCTTCTGTTGAGTTACCCAAATTCGATGAGTACTTGAGACCAGATGGAAAGTCTTTGGCACAGTCTCTTTAGCATCAAACTGACCAATGCAAGACCCAGCAATTAGAAACGGATGTGAGTGCTAGCTGCCGTGAAGGGGACAGCAGCATCATTCATTTACATGCATAGAGATGGACTTAAATGTAAATCTGCAGGGGAAAACAGTTCTACTTCTTTTGTTTACAACATCAGCACCAAATTGGTGTGTGTGTTGCCTCACCGTGTTCAGACAAGGCATGCCTGACTCTGTCTGGCTACGCTGCAGCGGCAGCTGCTTCTCATCGCTGCTGGTAGCACGTCTGTGCGTGAAACAGAAGAGGATTGTGTTGTTTGTATGCTTCCACATATGCTTCCACGTATGCTTCCACATATGCTTCCACATATGCTTCCACGTATGCTTCCACATATGCTTCCACATATGCTTCCACATATGCTTCCACGTATGCTTCCACGTATGCTTCCACGTATGCTTCCACATATGCTTCCACATGCGAGATTGTGCTTTGTGTGCGTGAAAGTGTGCGTGCGTGTTTCTGTGTGCGTGTGGAATTGTGTGTGTGTGTGCGTGAATGTGTGCGCACGTGTTTCTGTGTGCGTGTGTGTATATGTGTGTGTGTGCTGCCTTTCATTTGCTTCTTGGAGCACGCCTGCGCATGAAAAGAGGAGTGAGCTTGTGCCTTCATGTGTTCCTGTGTGCATGTGTGTGCTGTCTTTCGGTTGCCTCTGGAAGCACGCCTGCGCATAGAAGAGGAGTGTGAGCTTGCGTCCGTAAGTGCGGGTGGTGCGTGTGTATGTGTGTTCATGTGTGTGCGTGTATGTGCAGCTGCTTTTTCCACTGCTGGCAACTGAGGTTCCAATGGTTGTATGAACACGCAAGTGTTTCACAGGCCAAATGGGGAGGTATGCTGGATGCGCTGTTTGATGTCGTTTGCCACCGGGCATCTGACTCTTGCACCTCTATGTTAGTGTGCATTCGTGTGCCACAGCCCTGTTGCATCTGCTGTCTGACTTCCTCTGTCATTGACAGGAGTTAAGAGGCGTTACACTGCGCTTCATGGTGTGGCTCTATATGGAATTCGCACGCACATGCACTATACACACACAATACACGCAGACAAAGAAGCAGGGCTACCTCGCACGTTGACAGGGCAGCTACACAGAGCGATTTGGATCTGAGTTATATGCAACGGGTGGCTCTCACCGCCATGGCCCCAATCGGCTGCGCAGCTGCCCCTCATCATTGCCTGCATTTGGTGCCATGCTAGGGGGGGAGCCATGCAGGCTACAAGTCCTGTAGCAGTGGGAAGGCAGGAGGATACCGAGGATGTGTGTGTGTGTGTGTGTGGATGGGGATTGATGTGTGCATGTGTGAATGTGCATGGATTCGTGCTTAAGTGTTTGGATACGCGTACGTGTATGGATACGCGCATGTGTGTACGCAATTGACAGAGGAAACCGGACAAGGGACTCTGAAACAAACAAGGGCAAGAGGGAACTACAGAACAAGACCTGTAGCACAGCTCCGTTCGACCTGCACATGTGCGATTCCATGTGTGAGCGCATAAGCATGTGTGCACTATTGTGTGCTCAAGCATTCTCCCGATGTAGCCACGGCTGCGCTCCCTTTTTACGCACGTGTGCATCTACGTGCGGGCGCATGAGTATGTGTGCATTCTGGTGTGTCTAGGCACTCTACCTGTGTGTGTATGGCTGCTTGTGCGGCATGCCTGCAAGAGCGGGGCCTTCCGTTCTTGCGCTGTCACTTCCTGCACCTGTGCCTTCCTCAAACCTTAATGTGGGCAGGCTGATTTGGTTGCCTGCACGCACGCAGGCAGGCAGGCGTGTGTGTGTGTATGTGTGTGTGTGCTCCTCAAGCTCTGCTGCTTGCAGGTCAAGTAAGTGTGTGTGCATGTGTGTGTATTCTGAAAGAGATTTGAGGTGAAGCAAAGCCTGCCTTTGTGGCCTTTGTGTGGTGTATGGTTTCATTGCGAGTGCACCTCTGTGCATGGATGGATGGATGGATGTGCATGGATGCATGGTTTCATTGCGAGTGCACCTCTCTTCTTTCACAAGCGCGCTTAAATTTCCTCTCAACAGCGCGCTTGAAAAAAGTTGCAGGCTTGCATGGATTGTAAGTATGTTTTATATAACACACCCATGCGTACGTGCACGCAACAAGGATCGAGCAGTATGTTTCAGCGATGTTTGTATGCCAAGCGGGCGAGCGCAAAGAGGAGCATGTGTACAGTTTCCCTTTTGATAGGTATCACTCTTTCCTCCCTCCATTCACGCCTCTCACATCAACACACACCCTGCACACTTAACATGTGTAGCTCACAAACACAATGTACACACTTGGGTAACACACATACACGCACACACACATATACGCGCACACACACCAGCAAATGCAGTCCCACAATGGCCTGTTCCTGCAGGAGGAGATCCAAGTCTGTCGGTGCCCAGCTGCTGCTGGTTCTGTGCCTGCTGGAGGTGCACAGGCACATCTGTCACCACGCATGGGTGTGTGGTGCTGTTTGGGGGGTTCAAGCTGCCCACACCGGCCTGCGTAAGAGGATGATACCCCACACCTGTAAGTGCAGAAGGGACGGAGCAAGTGGGTGTGCAATCTGAGGACGTTCAGCAAATGTCTGCCTTTCAAGTGCATACACAGAAATGGATCAACGTCCTTCAAGGGAACGTGTGATGCCTGACAGAGAGAGGGGAATCAAGAAAGAGGAGCAGGGAGCCAAGGGAGTGAGATACGAGGAATGGAGTAACATACAGAGGGAGTTTGGAGAGGGATGGGGAGGTTAATGCGGACAGGGCATGTGTGTGCGTGCATGTGTGTTTGTGTGTGTGAGTGTGTGTGTGTTTGCATGTGTAAGTGTGTGTGTGAGTGTGAGTGCAGAGCAAACAGTCAAAAGGAAAGAGGGACCAGCACGTGAACCTATGAGCAATGTGGAAGCGGGAAAAAGGGGGCTTGGCACTTTAAAAAGAAGGGTACCATAGGTATATAGGATATAGGAAAGGTTATTGGAGCATTCCCCGTAAAAACCATATGCATAATGCATAAGCTGAGCAGTCTGCATTGACACACACACACACACACACACACACACACGGAGACACAGAAATACTTTCACACGCAAATGCACACAGCTACCTACACACACACATGACACAAACACGCACGCCACACGTACTTTGCATGCTTGAAATCGCACACCTTGATCGGCACTATGAGGAAGCATTGAGCCAAACCCTCTTTGTTTGCGGTGTGCGTTTTGGCTGCCGCTCGCACCTTGATCGGCACTATGATGAAGCATTGAGCCAAACCCTCTTTGTTTGCGGTGTGCGTTTTGGCTGCCGCTGGTGCTGGCGGGAAGGAGAGGGAACTCCTGCTGTTTGCAAGCACATCGCAGTAAAAATCTTGTGCATTTGTACGTGCACACACACACACACACACAAACACACACACACATAGGCCTAATGCTGCAAGATGGAAAGGTCAAAGCCTCGCCCCATGACGATTGTCGTCGCGTTATTATATACATACACATACATACACAGGTGGTAAGGGAGGGCACACATACATACATATACATACATACACAGGTGGTAAGGGAGGGCACACAGGTGAAGCAAGGATAGCACACCCCAAGCAGGTTCCTGTAATGCAATCACGCAAACACAGGTTTTTGGCAAGGAAGCAAGCGCACAGGCAGTGGGTTTTGCACGACTGCTGTGATAAGGGAGCGGGCGTTGTGCAGGAAATATAGTCGCAGGTCATTTGCACTACCTCCTATTCAACCTGCGTGACCTACGTGAATGTGTACATGAGCTTATTAGTGCTTCGAAACAAGTTGAAGGAATGCGGTGTATCAGAGTAACAAAAAGTGATTGCACACATTAGCAAACAGCAATTTTGATCAGAAAAGGATGCTGTGTTTGGTGTATGTATTTGTGTATGCGCGTGTGTGAGGGTGTGTGCATGTGTGTGTGTGTGTGTGTGTGTGCGTTTGAGGGTGTATGTATGTGTGTGTGAGTGTGTATGTGTGTGAGCGTGTGTGTGTTTGAGGGTGTATGTATGTGTGCGTGTACGTGTGTGTGTGTGTATGTTTGAGGGTGTATGTATGTGTGTGCGTGTGCATGTGCATGTGTTTGTGTGTATGTTAAAGGGTGTATGTATGTGTGTGTGTGCGTGTGTGTTTGTGTGTATGTGTGTGTGTGTGTGTGTGTTTGAGGGTGTATGTATGTGTGTGCGTGTGCGTGTGTATGTTTGAGGGTGTATGTATGTGTGTGTGTGCGTGTGTGTTTGTTGTTTGATGGCGTATGTATATGTGAGTGTGCGTGTGTGTTTGATGGTGTATATATGTGTGCGTGTATATGCGTGTGTGTGCATGTGTGTGTTTGAGGGTGTATGTATGTTTGTGTGCATGTGTGTGCATGTGTGCGTGTGTCCGTGTGTGTTTGAGGGTGTATATATGTGTGTGCGTGTGTGTGTGGGTGGGTGGGTGTGCATTTGTGTGCGTGTGTGTGTTTTTGAGGATGTATGTATGTGTGTGTATATGCGTGTGTGTTTGAGGGTGTATGTATGTGTGTGCGTGTGTGTGTGTGCGTTTGTGGGCGCCTGTGTGCGTGTGTGTTTGAGGGTGCATGTATGTGCGTCCTACAGTAGAGTGGCATGCGGATGTGGAGAGCACAGGACTGAGACGAGCCTTTATATGAGGCTACAATACAACGACCATCTTACAGCATGTCTCGGGCACAACGTCATGCTGCTGTGCTTACAAAGATGGGTGACTGCTTCAACGCACATGCAGGCCAGCGTCATGGTCGGTCAGGGAAGAAGAAAAGCACAAGCTAAACAACACGCGGTTGAAACGTCAGCAGATGCCTTAAGAGCAACCGCCAAAATAAGGTATAGGCACGCTCTTACACCTTACTGCGCCCTCACCCCCTTGAAGGAAGTAATTGCAATCTTCATTCCGAAACCGACACACACTTGCACAAATGCACGTACACACACACTTCTCCCCTCAAAACAGCACGCACGTGCACACACGCGCACACATATATTCACATGGGCACACATACACACACAACAGCACACACACACACACTAAAAATGTACACACATACTGAAACAAAGACACTCATACACACATGCACACACACATGCACACACCTTGGGCGGCCCTTTGTCGGTGTTGCTGCTGAGACGGCCCCCCTCCTCCTCACTGCTCAGCTGTTTTTCTAACGACGTAACTCTCTCCCCTATAGACACTTCAGGAAGGCCCAGGCGGAAGTCGCACTTGGTAGGGTGGGTTGGCTTGCACTGGATTTGCTGCAGCTGCACCTGGTTATGCTGCTGTTGGGGCCGCTCCTCCTGAAACTCGTGGCGGTCCTCCTGGGTTGCCGTCAGCCGAGGAAGAACAGCGGGGAAGTTGCCGCTCTGACCCAGGACTTCTAGAAGGCTGCCTGCCGCCTGCGACTCCTTGTCATCGAGAGACCCAGACAGGGCCTGCTCCCACGCACCGTACCGCAGCAGCCAGGTCTCCTGCAAACAAGAAACACACAGAGAAGGGGATATGCTGGACGTGAAGGGCAGTACAGGTTATGGCTATCAACACACATACACGCACACGCGCACGCAAACGCTCATGCATACGCACACGCTCATGCACACGCACACGCACACGCACACACACGCACACGCACACGCACACGCTCATGCAGGGGATGCTGGACATGAATGGCATAGCAGGATACGACCTTGATGGAGCCAACAACCACATATGCTCACACACAGAGCACACACAGCACACCACACGTCTGTGTTTATTGTTGCCATTAATCCCACGCATTGCTGCTGCGCCAAAAAATGCATGCATACCCTCGTACATGTTTTGTCTAACATGGGAGCATGGCCCTGTAAAAAAAAAAAAACGAATGGCTTTGATTTTTGGTGTGTGGAGGTGGTTCTCGGTTGGGGTGCCTCCACTTGTGGCGGAACACAGCGTTTCTTCCACGTGAGAGCAAAGGCCAGGAAACGCCCTTATTTGCTTTAACCCCCCCCCATCTCTCCCAAGCGCACGCAACTCTTTGCACCCTTTTTGTCCACAGCATTCACAGAGGAACACATGAATAGTTAGGCACACACTCACCATTTCCCCCTTGCCCTTGACATCGTGCACCCCGCAGGAGGACCAATCTGAGGGTAGGCTCCCTAAGGGCATCTCCATAGGTTCCAGCCCATCCTATGTACGTGTGTTGCACAAATGAACAAGTGTGGTTTTGCAAATTGCACAACTAAGGAACTAGGACAAAAGCGGCGTCCACTAAAGAAGCGTTAGCGTTTGCTGATTGTTGCGTGTACCATCAAAGATGCAGCGACAAAATCGATGAGGCTTCAAAGCATGATCTGATCTCGTAGCGCACATTCACACAAAACGGTGCGGCTGTTCGGCACAAGCTGTACGTACACAGAATGAAGCGCGCAAATGGGCAAGATCGGCCATGGCACTGACACGCCCTGTCCTCGCATTTTCTCACCCCTCCCCCCATAACGCACGCGGCAAACGGTCAACAATGCACAATACACATGTGTAGGGTTGGCCAGAACCGTGTACATACACCGTATATGACCGTATATTTTGTAATTTCCCTGCCAAAAATGCCGTGTATAAACCGTATTTACCGTAGGTTCACGATCACTTCGGAAATTAATTAATTATTTGGCCAGAAAACGAAAATTTTTATTAATTCTTGGAGGCCTCTCCGAACTGAATTCGAAGTGATAAATTAATTATTTATAGTAATTTTGAGGGTGATATCGAATTAAGCTCCAAGCGCGCCAGTGTGAACCCCTGGCCAGGTTCTTGAAGCCCCTGTCCCCAGCCTCAGCCACAGCCACAGCTTCAGCCTCTTCAACAAACAGCAGAAGC
>Ga0307945_1002403_pt1 | contig 15125 bp, 15 predicted proteins | sample OrgLakmetagen228_FD_201818 | JGI IMG/M metagenome (GOLD analysis project Ga0307945, IMG submission 201818) | Saline water microbial communities from Organic Lake, Antarctica - #228 | ecosystem: Environmental > Aquatic > Non-marine Saline and Alkaline > Saline | place: Antarctica: Organic Lake...
ACCCCTCCCATGCAGCACACCACACGCACCTGGAAACAGTGGCAGCCCCAGGTACAGCTCTGCAGCCACGCAGCCCAAAGACCACATGTCTATGGCCATGTTGTAGGAGCTGGTTCCCAGCACAACCTCAGGGGAGCGGTAAAACCTGTGTGTGTGTGTGTTAGTGTGTGCATGTGTGCGCGTGTGTGTGTGTGTGTGTGTGCATGTGTGCGCGTGTGTGTGTGTGTGTGTGTGCGTGTGTGTGTGTGTGTTAGTGTGTGCATGTGTGCAACATGCTGATACTTGCTGATACTTGCTGCGGACATGGTGATTGATGTGGTAGTGTGTAACAGTGCGTCTCCGTGCTGGAACCCGCAATTCCAAGGGTCCCTGTGGTGTTGGGGCACACGGGCAACAACACAGGCCCGCACGGCCATTTTCAAGGGGCTCATCGTTAGGGCAATATGAAGGGCAGGAAATGAAGGTATGCTGGGCCGTCTGTACAGCTTTTGAGTTCTTCCACACAGTCACAGTAGGGCGAAATGCAAATAGGCGCAGCCCTATCAGCTTAGCAGCAAGCACATCCCGTACCTGCTTTGGATGTAGCTGTACACGGTGCGGTTTTCAAAGCATGCGGAGCCGAAGTCGATGAGCTTGATGGCACCACTCTGCACAAGAATGCACACACAGTGAAGAGTGTAGAGAGAAGAGTACGCAGTGAAGAGTGAAGAGTAGTGTTGGTTATGCACACACAGTGAAGAGTGAAGAGCGTTTGTTTATAGCAAGGGAGGTTTTGAGTTGATGTGCTGGGAATTAGAGAAAAGGCAACCAAACTCGCGAGCAAAAGAGATGAACAGCTATGCAAGAGAGCTTCAACACCCCACACATGCTAAGATAAGCCAAAGAAAGCTGGTATTTCTAAACGCACGCTCATCCACACATATGCACACCCAAACACACCCATCGCCTGACACCCACACAGCAACACGACATCCCATGCCACCCCCATCCATATCAGTCTGCTTGCATGTGCAATGTGCACGAATGTACACGTTCTAAGCCGCACGCCACTCATACACTTATGGGCTCACGAGCAGGCATAATTGTGGTTTAGGGTTGCATTGGACGATGCCTATGGCATACAGCTCACTCGCGTGCACCCACACCCACAATCACCCCCACCCCACCCCAAACCACTCCACCCACGCAGACACACACACAGACACACACCTGAGGATTCATGAGCAGAATGTTCTCTGGTTTGAGGTCGCAGTGAATGATGCCTGCATCTCGCAGCACCGCCAACGAGTCCAGCAGCTGGCGCAGGAACATCTGTGTTTTAGGGCCAGGCAAAGAGTGAGGATCAATGGTGAAGGTACGTCTGTGCTTTCAGGAAGCAGGACAGGAAGAGGCTGCCGCACATCCAGTGATCAGCCTTGCACTGCAGAGAAGAAGAGGAACGGCAAAATTCAAATAGAAACAAGGAACAGTTGAGTTTCAACCACGTGAGGGTTGAGTTTATGTTTGGCACAGGAGCCTTGGTGTGGGCGGATACATAAAGCAATCCCAAGGAGGCAAATGCACTTTTTTTGGATGGAAGTAGACAGCTAGTAGAGCAGATTGTGGAGCGCAAATGACAAGGAAGACTAATACCAAACATGCGATTGAAACCTGATGACAAAAGCAACAAGATGTGCCCGGAACTTTCATGAAAAGGGTCAGCATAGACGAGTCACTTGGAAACATGTGTCATCAGTTTAAGGACACAACTCTCTTGAGTGCTAGATGAGAAGAGCGCACGAAAATGAAAGAGGATGCTAGCGGAATAAATGCTGGACAACTCGCGCACAACAAACGCGCACACACGTACACACACGCACACATACACGCACACATCCAAGCGCCCTAGCTCACACCTAAACCAAGCCCAGACTCAGGCCTTTGAATGCGCTTCCTGTCCTCCACTCACAGCACAGACACTCACAACCCTATTATTTACGATGACACGTACCCACACTCCCTCGCACCTGCACCAAACTAAGGCTCAGGCCCCTGAATGCGTTCCGCTTCAGCAGCTCAAACAGATTCATATCCAGGCGCTCAAACACGAGGCACAGGTGCTTGCGGAAAAGGAAAAAGTCAATCATGCGCACGATGTGGCGCTCGTCCCGTGGGTCGCAGCGCGTGTTGAGCAGCTGCAGCAAGCCGATCTCCACACGTGCCTGTGGCAGGGTGACACGTTCATGTGAGTGAGCACGGAGGAAAGTGTCAATAAGTGTGTTGAGCAGTCAGCAGCAGCAGCAGCAAGCCAACCTCCGCACATGCCTGTGACAGGGAGACATGCTTGTGTGAACATCTGTGAGTACGTAGGTGTACTAAGCAGCTGCAGCAAGCCAACCTTCACAAGGCTCGTGATAAGAGCAAAGGGTGACAGGGTGACACCCACAGGTTTGTTTTGCGCATCAACGCGTCTACACGTTTGTCTTTCTTTCTGAAAAGAGAGAACCAAGCTTCCTGTAACACTGCCATTAGGCAGCATGGTTTCTTAGACAGCACTATTAATGGTCAAACACGCAATGCGAGTATGCAGCAGGGTGCTACTGGCAATTGGCTTTAATCAAACTAATCAAAGAACGGTCTGCTTGTAAACTTCACTCTTGAGAAGCCTCAACACGCTACTTCTGTAAACGTGAGGTAGGTGTGGAGGCAGAAGCTCAGCCCTCCCCTCCCCCCCGAAACATGCAGATGCCGCGCAGACACCACCACGGCCCATCCACCCTCATTCACATCCACACCAACACAAACGCACCTGGTGGTAATACGCCGGTTGGTTTTTGATGACCTTGACTGCCACAGCCTTGCCAAAATCGTCTGACCAGCAGCTCACCACTTGGCCAAAGGTGCCCTGTGCCATTACATGCATGTGTGTGTGCGTGCACTACATTTAAGTGTCTACTACATTGTAAGTGTCGGTGCGTGTGAATTGTGTGACTGTGGTTGAAAGACAAGTGCTCTGATGAGCAAAGCAGATGTGTCACATCGTGTTTCGACGCGTGTGGTAGTGTTAGAAGGAAAATAGGCTGGGCAGCACGAAATATTTACCCTAGAGTGAGGGGCTCTGGAAGGGCTTTTGTAATGGAAGTTATGCATGTATTGACACACAACTTCTTAAGCTTCCCCCCCCCCAGACGTCATGTTCTGTGCGGCCTGGATAATTGCCTCTGACCAAAAAATGAAATTGAGCAAGGGCACTTAGGCTCAAAAGCACGCCACCCAAAAGGACAAGCAGCTTTCTCCCAGAGTCCCTGACTGACATTACTTTGCTGTACAATATATGCATTTGACTTAGTGATGCAGAACTTGAGTGTAGGCAGATTCACAAACACAGAAAGGAGGCCCCACACCGCACCCACATCCAGGCCGCACCCACACCCACAACCACACCCACACCCATACCCCACACTTTCATATGTACCCACCCACCTGGCCAAGCATCTCCTGTATGGTGTAGGTGCGGATGGTACCGCTGCTAGGGTTGTTGTGCACCAGGGCGTCTGACACGTACAGCACCAGATCACTGTGCTCATTGTCGTGGCCATCGTTTTTTATGCCCTCACTGGGCTTTGTGAGGGCACGCTTGGGGTTGGCCTGCTGTGTGTACTGAAAGTCTTGGTTGGTGGTCTGCAGGCAAATGATGTGTGTTTGCCTGTGTGCATGCTCGAGTGCGCATGTGCTCACGTGTGCGCATGCAAGGCACGTGTGCGCGTGCACGTGCGTTGCATGTGCATGTGCGTGTGCGTGTATGTGTGTGTGCGTGCTTTGCGCGTGCGTTGCTTGTTGCTTGTGCGCATGCGTTGCGAGTGTGTTTGCGCGTGTGCGTACACGTGTGCGTTGTGTGTGTGCGCGTGCGTTGCATGTGCGTGTACATGTGTGTGTGCGTATCTGTGCGTTTGTGTGTGTGTGTGTGTGTGTGAGTGTGTGTGTGTGCACGCTTTCACACACGAGCTTGATTTTTGTGCGCACATACTTATGCACGCTGCAGCGCCCCCTCACCTGATACGTATTCATGAGCTGCGTCGTGACCTTTGATATGACGGAACCACCTGAGGTTACCCCAGTCCGCTGCTGCTGCTGCTGCTGCTGCTGCTGCTGTTGTTGTTGTTGTTGTTGTTGCTGGTCTGCAATTGCTGCTTGTGTACTCAAATCTTCTCCACTCGCTTGCCCGCTGCCAGCGCTCTGCATCTGAGCTTGGTGGTGCTGCTGCTGGCCCTGCTGCTGTGGCTGAGGCTGCGCCAGGAAAAGCTGTTGCTGCTGCTCGTATCTGTGAAAAGCACTGGTTGGGGTGCAATCTGTCGCTCCCGGAACGCTGTTCCATGCCATTCTCCACCACTGTTGCGCTCACAAGCTGGTGGTTTGGAATCGTGAGCTACAGCCAGGCTACATCTGCTTGCTGTCTGGAGGAGCTGAGGGGGAAATTAAAGCTTCTCAATTACAGGCAGGTTCCTTCGAGCCAGTCCTGTAACAGAGGTGCGATGTGTGTTGATTTAATCTGTTTAGTGGTGCCTTTGGAGCCACGACACCAAGCGACTGTTACAGTGTTGCTCAAGTTCTTCCACCCGATAGGTAGTGAAAGGGCAGAGCACGAACAGGAAGCTGTGATTAAATTGTATCAATCATCAGCGTCTTCACGGGAATTGTCCTGTCGTTGTCCCTGGATTTGTTATGGCACTAGGAGAGGGAAGCTTTTACAACTTGCAAACAGATCAGGGATAGAGCAGCAGGACACAATTGTGAACAGGCAGGCAGAGAGGAAGAGAGAGCGCGTGCTCGGTTTCAGACAAAAGGGAAAGACTCCACACAGTAGTGCAGAGAGGCAAAGTAGAGGAGCGAACACGGGTAGGAACGGGTGTTTGCGTTTGTGCTCAGTGCATGCAATGATGATGTTCACAGATGAAATGGTCCCCTTACCAAGTAGCCTGCTTTCAAACAAATTCCTTGGCTTTGTGGCTTGATTTTGGCAAATTGAGTACAGCCTTTGGATATTTAATTTATTACAACCTATTTCTTGATTTATTTACATTTGACCGAGCAGAAATGTTTAAAAAACGTGACCAATAAATTGACCATGCATAGCCAGCAGCTCCCGTACTTTCACCATCAAGATGCAGTACTTCACCTGATGCAGTAAGAAATCAAAACAGTGCGGTATGAGGTATCTTGTGAATAACGTGCCCCAGCTGTTTTTATGGGAACGAAGACAGCAAAGCGTACTGTCTACGGTCTTAGGTCCGTCCAGAGAAGGGAAGAGCTTGCCGAATCTCCTGCAGGACAGCTGTATGAGGGCATGGGCGCACTACGTATTAAATGAAGAGTGATTATGGACACAGAAATTAACAGCGATCATTATATTGGTATAATAGTAGGAATCAGCAGCAGGAAAACTAGAACTAATTGTTTTGTAGGTACATCATATACGGTCAACGAACTTGACCACAAAATGCCAAGTGATGAGCGCTCCGACAGCAATAACTGGAGCCTCTGCCTGTTTATATTTATTTACAGCCGGATTATTTTTGCGTCCGTGCAGTGATTAGCTGTACTGGAGTCATAATATAATGTCCGCACGATCCTTGATCTCAATGACGCGGATCAAATTGGTTGAAATTTGTGCTGCCCTGTAATGAGGTGGCCCGCACCAAAGCAACATACAGAATATAGACATGCTTCTAGAACACTTCGTAGATCATCGCATAAACGTTGCAAGTGGATTGAGCCCAGGAACAATGGTTGTATGCAAGGAATGTTGAGTGTTAACACTCCAAGCATCAGACGGCGGGTGTTGTCAGATGGAAATAACCACGACACCCACCAATTTTGACATGACACACGGACTCAGCAGGGCAGCTATCAAAAGTAGCCTTTTGACCATTTTATCTCATTAACCCTCTCTTACGTTGTTCACCTGATTAGATGTTGTGTGGCCTAGGCCTGCCATGCATCTTGTGTGCCTTCGTCCTTTTGAATGCGGTGTTGCAAAAAGAGACATGGAAAATAAAACTGACATACCACCCATGGCTCTCTTTTTGGCTTCCAACTTCTCGCCTTTCCCCCCCAAACTTCCCTATTATCATTCCATCTCTTTCTTGTTTCTCTCAGACGGTTCCTCTTTTGTCTAGGTAGGTGTAGTTGCAGGCTTTTTTCAAGCTTCCGCTCAGATGCCCCCTGAGGCATATATAGCGATGCAACCTTACCTTAAGAACGTTAATTTGTGTCTTGCCTACCCAGGGGATGCAAAGTTGCACAACATGCCAGCTGGAGAATAGACAGCGGGGAGGGATTTCCTATAGGAATCAGGGGACAGGCAAGGGATAGGTTTTTCCGCTTGCTTGATCTGACAAGTCTGACTCTGAGCCAGACTGCTGAAGCTGCACTTCGTTTCTTTTGTCATGTTGGCAATAATCTATTTATTTTATTCCCTCCTCCTAACTTTTACCAAGAACTACTGCGCTAGCTGGCGGTTGCTTGGCATTAATCCCTGCTATGTGCCAATTCTAGACATTTCAGAACCTTTCTGCTGAAAATATGACATCTTTACTGATTGTAATAATATCCTGCAAGAAGAAGGGTTAAGTGAAGCAGAAGCCAGCCGTTGTTGCGTACATACAGATCGCATTAAAACGAAATTTTTAACTCTTTGTTAGCATTTCCATGTCTGTAATACTCATGGAAAACCTTGTTCAGAGAAGTGAACTGGGCATAAAACAACGATGCCTAGGCGAGAGGAGGGAATCCTTAGTCTAAGGCAGGATTGGCGGGCGTGCTGGTAGTAAGAAGTACGCGGTAAGTACGCACACAAATGCATGTACTACACCGAAACATACCTTGCTTTTGATCAGATTTTACTTCATCCATTCTTTCCTTGCTATGGAGTGTCCAACAGATTTTGCAGCAGGGACCTTGAAGATCCTTGCGTGCAATTGGAATCTTGCTTGCACGTAGAAAGGCCGCTTTGTATATGGTAAAGAAGGACCCGCTTTTCAATGGCACTAGGCTTTCAGTGAACCAAGTACTGCTCCTGGGATGTTGGTAGTTGCCAATCACCTTGAACCCTTGCCGCCTTTTATTGGGCGCGGATCTCTTGCCAGTCAGTTAATTTGTTAATGCCGTTGTCAAATTCAAACATCTGGTTTACAACTCTGGATGCCCCTGTCTTGTTTGCCAGCTTTTTTGCACTCTTTCTTGCATTGCCAGAGCATGTCTGTGGAGTTTTCCTTACCTATACGATGGGATAAGTTATGACCTGTTCCTTCCTCTTCATCAGACGCTTGTTCTACATATAAGAAGCGTCTCTTTCGGTTTGGGGGGTTTTCCCACCTTGGAAGCCTTTCTTGGTCCGATGACGCAAGCAACTATCAATTGAAACTCTCAACTGTCAACCAAATAACTGCTTGTCACACCATTAGTTACTGGCAATGATTGGGCATGACATGGCAGCTCAGAACAGGTGGGGCCTACTAGTATGCTAGTCTTTTAAACAGCAAAGACAGGAACAGCGAGTGTGCTTGAATGAAGAAAGCCGTGGCTGTATAGTCTTTGCACAATGTATGAGCAAGGCCATGCATGCAGTACTCTTCTGTATTCTTTGCAATTGAAATGATAAAAATAAAGATTCGATGCTTATATAACATCCAACATCCAACTACAACAATCAGTCCTGACTATGTGCGGTCATATTCTCTGCAGGTAGAGTCGATACACAGGTGCTCCTGTTATGTTTGCATGGTACACCTCACGCTCAGTAGCAGTGTTCCAAGGGTTATCTGCAAGCCAGCCTGCTTCCAACCAACTGTGCTTTATCTGGGCTTGTGGGGCTTCAAGAAGAGCTCGTGCACTCGCCTGCCGAGCACTCATATGGTTGTGGTGCATACTCCAAGCATTTGCCGTCAAGCTGCTGATGTTGTTTGACCCTTGCTCGTTATGCAGAGGGTGGGGCTCAAAAACAGAGCTCCCTTGCAAGCAGAATTCCTTGCGCATTTCCTCTGCTGTGCTCGCCACATCGCTTTGCAGTAAAACCACGCCCCCATGCTCAATCAGCAAGCAACAATCCTCAACAAAGGAAGGGCTGACGATGTGTCTTTCAGCACGGAAGTGAGGGTCTGGGAACTGCAGGAATGGTGGGTTGTTGAGTGGCTGAGCAACTGCATTGATATACTAATAATTTGGAGCAGGAGGGAGCAGGCTGAAAGTCTATTTATTGTGGCTACGCCACTGGAAAAATATAATAGCCAAAGAATGCACCACACTTCCCAGCCGTCCGAAACACACAGGCCTCGGTATTACCTTCCAGCAACCAATTCATACATAAAACAATGTGTGCAAACAAGTTCCCAGGTCATCATTCCAGTGTCACAAGTGAGGTCACACTGAGGATCACACAGAGTTTCCAGGTCAGTGTTTCCACTCTTGTTTTCCTTGTCTGCCTTTATTTGCTTCGCCTAAATGAGTGAAACACAGGCACTGAGCCCAAAACAGCTCCCCTAAATCATACGTCCATTCATTGCTATTGTGTGGAGGGATCCTGGGACTAACTCAACGATGTGCATGCAAATAGAACAACAAAAGTACATGGTACACGGCCAATTCCCGGCAAACCGTGCTCATAATGCAAAGGAAACACACCTGCACAGCTGCTGCATGCACTCTCCCTGGGTAGTTCTTCAGAATTTGCCCTCGTAACCCCTTCACGTCTGCTGCTAAAAAGTGCAGGCGGTGGGAAATGCCCAGCTGCTGCGCCCAACGATTTGCCGCCTGAACTACCCCCACTTGCACATCTATGCCCAAGAAATTGGCTGCACGGAAGCTTTCTGGTGGTGCTTCCCCTTGCTGTGTCTGCTCCTGCAGTGCTCGGGTGGCCAATAAAAGCATACACCTCCCACTACCACACCCAACATCTAGGACCAGCGGCCGCTGAGGGTCCTGTGTTTGTGCAGTGGATTAAAACCGCAGTCAGCCTCACCAAGTCCACCCAAAAGGGGAAACGAATGCCCCACTCTTTAAATGCACATCTGAGGTCACACAGAGGTCTATACACATGCATATTTACAAACAATCGATTAGGTTCCAGGTCCGAGGAGTGAGTTGGAGGCTAGATCTGTGCCCTTTCCGTGCCAGCCATAGACATAAATTATGACAAATATCAACGTCACCGTCTCTTTTGTTCCCAGGTAGAAAATTTGCTTCCAAATAACACTGCTTGGACAAGTGAAAGAAAAAAGAAAAAACACACAGGCAGTGAGAACCATTCCCCCCATTAATGAAAGAAAAGGAGCCACTTTGGTACTGGGTAACGTAAAACTCCTCCACCAAAAGAAAAAGGTCAATGGGGATCAGGAGGGATGCAGCCTTGACCTCAAACTGCCTCCTGATGAGAGTTTATAACAGTGCTGGAAAGGGCTCGTCTAGTATGGACAAGTTTGGCAGCGAAATTGACAGAATGAACATGAAGCTTGGAAGCAAGTTTCTTAAAACTTTGAGAATAAAGACCCAGCTCCTAAAAAGGATCTAGCGTGTGATTGTTGTAGATGGTGCCACCCACTCCCAATAGGATGGCATGGAGGGTAACGGAGGTTCCTTGTACTATAATAACCATGTCTGATGTCTGGTCATCTATTAAGTGTCAAAGGTTTTTGACGGTACATTCCCTACGGATGTCTTGGATGGACGCATGCCATGGATGCCATGGATGGATGGATGGATGATATTTTGAATTCTCTATCAAAGGTAGGGTCAAATGGGTCCAAAAAACTGACCCACACCCCAAAACGCAAGATGCCTTGCATAAAGTGCCACTGGAAGACCTGCAAATTATGGGGAAAAGCCTTATTTGGCGGGGCTTCTCCTTGCCCGCCTGGGCGCCCACCGGAAAGTGAGTGCGTAGGCGATTTCGGATTGTCCAAGGTCCCGACTGCTTGCCTACGGTATTTGGTATTAGTCATCTTCTGCTAGTAATTCAACTCTGGCAGGAGTTGCTGACCTGGTGTACAACTGACTGTGTAGCATGAGGGCACATTTGACGCACACTGTGCATTACAGGCACAAGTCCATTTCTAAGAAAGAACTCTAGGCTCGAAAACTAAGAGTAACTTTAAAAGAAGATGATCCTCCAATTTCTTCCAATCACACACCTCAAATATGCGATGCCAGTCTTCTACGCTCTGCTCACTGACATCCTTTCCAAGAGCTTTGTACCGTCTGTGGCTGACCTGAAAACACGTGTGCAAGGCCTGCCATACAAACCCGCCATACAAAACTGCTTGCATGTTGGAAAGAAACACCAAAACTAGACAGCATGGCTTTCTTCTCCAACCCACTTGTCTGTCAGTGGTGAGATGCAGGCATGCGAAGGGTGATGCAGGGTCTTTATCGGCGCCCCCTCTTCGCAGCCACGTCAGATGTGCCACCACTTGCTTTGAAGACGCTGTTCTAACTGCCAAGCTGGGTGTACTGCAACTCGCTTTGGCATTCAGCTGTCGTTGCCAGTTGACTTGGGCTTGCATTACTGTACTGTTGGTAATCGCAAAACCTAAGCGCGAATTTCGAAATTCAGTGAGCTTAAAATAAATGTACGAAAGGAGAGAGAATCGGTTCGCATTTATGATTAAGTCACCGGAGAATTTTGATTAAAAATAAGGGAAACGCACTGGTCTTACGAGTACACATGGCGTTGCTTGACCAGCATGCAACAGCCTTCGTGTCTAAGCTCTCCATATCCCCCTGGCCATTAGCTGGGCTGCCCTCCTCACTGTCAGACCTTTCAATCTGAGCTGTTTCCCTTTTACGGGAGGACCGTTGTCCCCTCTCCGCAGCCATCATGGCGGTGTTCAAACCTACGCCGCGCGTCCTCATAAGCACCAGTGCAGTTTTCTACTTATTTGGCAATCATAATCGCGAAGCAAATTTAACCAACCTAATTTTAAACCAAATTGAATTGGCGAAACGAATTGAACTAATTCTGACAAGCTGTGGATGTATATGCACTTAATTTCTGTCCCGTGCATTTTGCCAGTTGCATTAAATTTTGCTCGCGCTGAAAGAACTGGACAGAGAAATTCAGCAGGAATTGGACGCTAATGAGCTAATAAAACAATTCATTTGGTGTTTAGATACCCAGCCGAGTCATCATCCCTCTTCATGCGGCCTGAAATGATACACGTGAATACGGCTCACAACCCTTTTTCTATGAACCGATTCCACTCCCGTTGGTCAGCGCCTTCGCTGAAAGCTCGGCTGCTATCCAGGAGAACACCACCTTCCAACTGCGAGAAAACAAGATGTATAAGCGGGAGATGACGACCTTCAGGTCAGATGCCAAGGTGCGTTCCCATAGGGTAATTAACGTCCGTGATGAATTCAAAATTCTCAAATTAACTGCGTTTGAATAATTCGCGTTTGAATAAATCACCTGCGTTTACAATGGACGCAATTAACCCAGCAGAATCAGGGTGTAGCCGGGAAGGAAAGGCTGGAACTCCAGAAATGCTTGCAATCCGCTTGCATGCACTGGAGAGCACTGGCAACATCCTTCCAATCTTTGGCTGATTGCCCGGAGCCCTTTGACTGACCTGCTGGTGATCTCTCCAGCCATTCCCTCTTCAACTTAAACTTTCCCAGCCTTTAATTAATCACTCAAAACGTTTGACTGCCACCCAGGAACTAACCACAAATGAATTTGTCCCTTATCCACCCCACCCCCCCCAGGATAAAATTATTTCGGAATTAATCAACTTTTATTAATTAGTCACCAGGAGCAGGAGGGTAAAAAAAAAGTAGTGGACGTCATGCCAAAATTCTCGGCGGGAGGCCCAAAAAGACCACCCACCCACCCCACCTCCCAATACTGCTCCCCCTGGGACGAAAAGGGTACCATTCTGCTCCTTTATAAATTCTGCATCCATCTGCATACTTACCAAGATATGCAATTGAAGTGGTACAGAGTTATGGGGCAAACACTGAGATCGACGAACGCCCATGCACACATGACCTACCAAGCACCCACAACTGACTTACACAGCCCCATAATGCCTCATTTTTTCAAATTTCCACTAAGTATCTTATGCTGACACTATCCTGGAAGTGTGGAGTGAATCGCTGCTCCTTTGGCTTGACTCACCCCGCGGCCTGCACCCAAGCGCATTTGCCTCTGACTTGTGGGCTTGTCCACAGACCCCCCATTAAGCCTGATTTTCTCAAAGAGGGTGCCAATAGACAATTTACGAGCTCAGAAATCCATTGATATATTTAAAACTTCGTGAAAGTGGCTCAGAAAAATTCTGGAGGGGGGGTCCCAAAAAGTCCAAACCCCCTCGAGGGACCACCCACCCCCGACCCCCTCGGATCGCACCCATTTATATATCAATCGATAGCTCTCAATCACAGGATTCCGAATATATAATTTTTAATGGGATTGACCCTTGACGTCCAAAAATTATGCTCACTGGGGCCTCCTGTAGTCACGGTAATTAATTCCTTTGAAGAAAAACGCAAAACGCGAATAAATAATTGACATTAACGACCTTAGTGTAAACGCACCGTACGTATATAAGTGCATATAAATAGTCCGTGCAGAAATGCATACCGTACTCAGGAGGCATCAGAAAACAAGTAGGGTGTAATCCTGCCGGATCAAAAGTATTAAATAATGGGGCGGATCCTGCGCTGCATTGAAGTTGTACCTAATGTAGTGAGAGCGATTTAGGAGGGGGCACTTCCTCTGCACCCTACTGCTCCTGTTCTACCATTTCTGAGATGGCAGCCTGGTCTTTGCAATGAAGAGCGGCATTATAATGTTAGGCAACTCAGGGGGGGCTGCGCCCCCCCTGCAACCCTCCGCTCTTGCACTTGCACAGTCCCTGTCATACCATAACGTGTCTGTAGGTGTTTGCTTGCCAATGGTGTGTCAGACCTCAACAGCTGTGTGTCATGTGAGCAAGCAATTCAGGGGGGCTGCAATCCTTCTGAACTGCTCCTCTGAACGCCTGAGCTCCATACGGTTGTTCAAAGCCACCATCTCTTCCTGTGCCTGCTGAGTGGCATTGCCAGGCTGAGACTGTTGCTCCAAGTGCTGTGCCAAATGCTGTACACGGGTCCTCTCCCGGGCCCTCGCTCGCCTGTCCTCCCGAGTGCTGTGAAGCTGCTGCCGTCTCTGCTCTGCTGCTGCAAGCGCTGCTAGCGTGTTGGAATCGGTTGGCCTTCTACCACACTTAACAACACCACTGCTGAAGAAGGGCTAAAAATACGATGGGAAACATTCTTAAATACATGACAGAAACACCCAATTGAATCCCAGGGAGAACAGTGACACGCGACCCCTGGAGTCACGAGTGGAGGGGGGTTTGACCGGGGCGTTCCGGAATCAGCGCAAAATTAGCTTCTATTTCATACAATTTTACACTCTGAGGTGGCCTGGGAGGCTCAAAGCTCTATTCTTTCAGTCAAACTTGACATGAACATAAGGGGGACTACGCCCCAGGGGGCTCCGCCCCAAAAATTCTGAAAGCAACGTCTAGATTTCAGCCCGAAATAACGCCAATATAAAAAAATAGGGTGTTGTTCTGATCCTTTAAAAGTGGGCATTCATTTGTCTACTCATCACTTTTAGGGAGCAAAATTTAAGGCGAAAACCAGGGATGGGTCATACGGCGTAGGCGTATTCTACGTCGTATCGTATTTATCACGTATATATCCGTATTTTTCGAATTGCTCCGTATAATACGATTTTGGGCCCTTAACGAATTTTGCAGCCACAAGCCCCCCAGAGCACCCCAGAAGCACTCCCAGGCCCTCAAGAGCCCCACAGAGGCACTTCCAAGCCCTCTAGAGCCCCCCAGAGGAACTCCCAGCCCCTCAGAATGTAGCATGATCACTTGCCTATTGCTACCACAACCCAGAAGGTGGTGCCTGTAGCGTAGATGAATTGTGCAACAGCTGCATCCACACAAGCCTTGGTCACTGCCCTCCTGCTGCAGGTGTCCAATGGCTTTGTAGATGCTGCTGCTGATGTGCTTGCTGTAGTCCTGTGCAGGTGCCTCTCTTTTCCTGCATGCTCCTCCCTCTGAGCGCGCGCGTCGGCAATTTCTCCGATGCGAGCGCTGCGACTACGCCCTGAGAATTCCTGCCGGGTCAGCTTTGCGTGCTGCTACACCTACGCTGGGATTCTGCCTCATGAAGTGCTCGCGGATGCGGGGGGCACCGCTGCTGAAATCTCGGAATTCTGGCATCTGGCATCTGGCATCGGCATCTCGTAAATCTGCCCCTTCGGTCCCATAACAACAACACGATGCCACTCAGGGCCTTTACCAGGAGGCATTATAATGCTCTGGAGGCTGGGGGGACAATTCGTGGTGGTTGGAGGGTGGTTGGTGCAAGCCCAGGGTACCCCCCAAAATAGCAAAAATACGTTTGCGTATTATACGCGTATTGCGTATTAATAGCGTATTAATCCGTATGGGACGTCTCAAAAGTCCGTATGACCCATCCCTGGCGAAAACTGATATGCGCACGCTCTTGCATTGACCTCCTAATTGGTGCTGAAACTTGGCTAAACCTTTGCGCTTACTTGCTTCAGTTGTGCATAATATGCATCATGCAATACAACACCTGCAATTTTGTTGCCGTTTGCTGGTTACTTGCTTGGATGCGCCCCTGCCGCCTACCACGGGGCACACCAAGCTATTCTGCTGACCCCCTCCACTAATAAAAAGGGTGTCAGTCTGCTCAAAATTAAAGCAGCTATCTGTCTGCACAGTTCCCATGGCAGATACTTTAATGCTTGAAGATTTATAGTAAAAAAAGCCGATTTGTGCACGCTCTTGCACTGACCACCTGTTTTGTTGCACAATTCCAGCCAAAAACCTTGCCAAAGCACTTTTTTACTTCATTCATGCAACCTATGTATAACGCAAGACGTGAACTGCAAGTTTGGAATTAATTGCTGGTAATTTGCCTGGACATACCCCCGCGGCCTGCTTGGAGGCATTCCATGCATTCTATGACCAGGCACCCTGACCCCCCCTTAATCAAATCACCCAGGAAGGGTGCCAATCGACTGTGATTCCAAAAATATATGTAATATTCCGTGAAAGTAGTAA
>Ga0307945_1002406_pt1 | contig 15117 bp, 15 predicted proteins | sample OrgLakmetagen228_FD_201818 | JGI IMG/M metagenome (GOLD analysis project Ga0307945, IMG submission 201818) | Saline water microbial communities from Organic Lake, Antarctica - #228 | ecosystem: Environmental > Aquatic > Non-marine Saline and Alkaline > Saline | place: Antarctica: Organic Lake...
TCTCTCTCTCTATCTCTCTCTCTCTCTCTCTCTCTCTCTGTTATTTTAAAATGCGTTAAAGATAAGACTTATCTTACTTGTGTGCAATAACAGGTGCTTATGCGTGTAGCACCTTGCTCCAATAATTGTACAGTTAACTAGCCTTAATTCATTGCCTAGGTAAAACTGTGACCAACTCCCCAACACACACAAGCACATGCAAACAACTTGCATACACACACACATGTATTAATTGCAGGAAGCTGAGCGAGCAGAAAAGGCCATCAAGGAAGCAATTGCGCATTTAAAAGAAGTAGTAAAATCAAAGGAGCCTCCCCCTCCCAATCTGGACTTCCAGGTGAGCTTCCCGATGCTGGCCTGCAATATATATGTAAAGCATCTGAATGACTGTTATCATTTCGCAAGCCTGGAATTTATCAGGATTTTGTAGTGTTTGAAATGTTAAAAGAAGTACGCAGAAAGTTGACAGAAAACATGCTTGAGGTAGCTTTGCACTAGCGAGTGGATTTTGCACTTCATGCTAAGGACGTGAGAATGGATGGAACTGTTGTTTGGTTTCTGTATGTGCCTGTCTCTGCCTATCTGTGGTCAGTCATGCCCTGCAGGTAGCGCCAGGTAGGGAAGAGGCCTTTTTCTTGATGGCCTAGCACAGCCCCCGTCTACCTCCATCCACGTTACATAGAATAGCACGCCCTTTTTCTGCTCCCGGTGTCCCCCTGCAGATATCACCTGATGAGGAGGAGATCTTCTTCCATGACCCAGCACAGCTCCTGTCTGCTTACCAGGCTTTGGAAGAGTCCAACCTCTTTTACATCCAAAACGCCCAGGTGCGTGCACTGATTTATTTAAAAGAGTGCACATACGGTAGCCAATGAAGCTCGTTCAAGTGAACTGGGCATCGACGCGATCCTCACACGACTCCTAATAAGGAGGCTGCAGTGTGTTTGAACACTAGCATCTTCAGGTGAGCTGAGCTTTTAATCCTTACATATCTTTTCAGAGTACGTATGCAAAGCTTTTAACAGCAGCACGGCCTGTGCCTAATTGTGTGTGTGTGCCTTCCCTCTCCTGTGTGTGTTTCCTTGTGTGCTTCTGCACACAAAAGAGAGAGGCATCTGTATGATGCTCCACAGCCCAGCCTTGCCTAATCCCTGCACCTCCCTTTGTGCGTCTTTGCAGGAGACAGAGGAAGCTCTGGAGGAGCTGAGGAGTAAGTACAGAGACACACGTGGGCGAATGGACGCTGAGGTGGAGAGCTTGGTCAGCCAAGTTAATGCCCTGAATGCCACGATAGAGGCCGTGCAGGTGTGTAGCAGTGCGGGAAAAGATAAAAGGCATTGCTTGGGTGTGAGGACAAGGGAGGCCGTGCAGGTGGTGTGTAGCACTGCGGTTTAAGGCACTGCCTGTGCATAAGGACAAGGCTTGTATTCCTTGTGTGCAATTTAAAGGTTGAGAGCAAGTATGGTCAGTCAATCTTCTCTGATGGGAGCTCAGACGGCTAGTAAGTGCTAGGTGTGAGCTTGGATGCCAGACATTGATGCAGAGCCAAAGAGGTAATTGTGGATGGTTTTGTTTTTCCGCCACCTGGTCCCTGTAAAGACCCTTGTCTCTTGTCAATCTCCTGATATAGTGTTAGGTGGTTCATTGCAAAATTGTCACAGATTGTTATCTGTTAACCTTTCCGGAGTGGTGATGCTACCCATCATTGAAGCATACGTAGAGCTTAGGGTGCAGAACTGAGGAAGCCTGCTTTTAAGGCCAGAACTAGAAATGCCTGGAGTGGCAGGCTGCTTTGATCAAGACCGGCACACCACCTTAGCCCTATCTCCTGTAAAATTGTAAGGGCAAATAATTCCCCTTCTTTTGTACCTTCTTACATTCAGCCTACACTCCTTCACTGCTTACAATATGGGTTTGCCCGTCACATCCATATCTCTACATCGTTGACCCTTCCTTTCTGTGTGTGTGTGCGTGTGTGTATGCAGGGCAAAAGTAAACGCCTCAAGGATCGCACCATTGAGAATGTGGGTGCGCTAACACTCTCTATGGGCAGCAGCACGGTAGGCTCCGCTGCCATCAGCTTGGATCAGTTGACAGCAAAAGTGGCGGAGGTGTACGTGCGCTGCGGTTTTGATGCGGACAAGTCAATTGGCACTCTACAGGTATGTCTGCTGGCACGTTATTCGTGTGTGTACGTGTGCGCCTCTTTTCTCTCTGTGTGTTTTCCCTTGCTTCCTGATTGGTTTTGATGGCTGAGGAGGCCTCAGTGGCTATGGCCCGCTTGCAGCAGGTCTGTCAAAGGGGAAAAAGAGTGGTAAAACGAGGCACAGACAGTGGATACTGCTGCCTCCTGCAAACAGGTCAACTTAGAAGCCGTGTATGACCCGACCCTCAAACGGAAGTATCATATTGGGCGCGGTTTCAATGGCTAAAAGCAAAAGGGAAGGTGTACTTCCACAAGCACTGCTGCCAGATTGGGTATTAATGTCAGGCTTTTGTTGTCACCTTGAACATGTGTCTTAAGCACATAAGGTTGGTCCTCTTTTGGATGCACGTGCAGATGCTGACTAACTTAGAGAGCAAGCTGGAGGAGTACTTAGTGACCGTGGACTCCATGCCCACTGAGTATGCTGAAGGGATGGAGAAGTCAAGAGAAAAGGAGCGAAGAAAGGTGCGCTGTAATGCTGCAGCTGGGCAGGGTAGATGACATGGTTCTGGAAGAAGAAGATTATGCAAGTACTCTGTAAGTGCCCTTCTCTCAACCGAGCATCACTCCTTGTTGTTACTTGTAAATCTTCACCGCTCCAAGCTGCAGCAAGCGGCTCACACACCATCGCTGACTAAAGTTGCGAACTTTGATCTGATGTGTTTGTCAAAGCAGTCATCCCAGGCTGACCTTTGTGAATTACTCTTTTCCTTAGTATTTTACTTATTTCATTATATGTCAGCCACTCAGGTATTTAGGTCAGCCACTCAGGTGAACAACCGCAGGTTATTCACCAGCTCAAGCTATGAAATATTAGCTTGTTCTTCATAGCTTTGGGCTTAAGTTGAGCTTAAGATGTTGGCAAGACTTTGGGAAATTAATGGTTTTCCTTGCAATGTGCGTTCAAAGGCAATCAGGTAGAAAGCTTGAAATATAAGTTTACACTCCTTTTTGTTTGCCGAAACTTGCTTTACAATAAATTGGCTCTTTTTCCTGATCATTCTTGGGCCCACAGGTCGCGCGAGATGAGAAGCTGTCAGCACAGCAACGAGAGCACGAGGCTCGCATGGCAAGAGCCCTGGATCGTGCCAGTGCACCAGTTTTTAAGAAGCAGGGCAAGCCTGTGATGCAGCGCAGCCAGCCCATAAAGAAGAAGGTGGAGGTGAAGAAGGACGACAAGGCAGATGAGGAGGCGGAGCTCGAAGCATACTTGCGGAGGGATATGATATGATACGAAGTTAGGCGAGGAGTGTATATAGCTTGAGGTATAGCTATAATACGACGCTGGGCGAGGAGTGTATATAGCTTGAGGCGCTAGCAACACTTACCTAACAACATCCTATGTCCCTGTTAAAACCAAGTGCATCATTATGAAGTACAGAACAGGAACCCTGTAAAACCAAAAGCATGCGGTGTGATTTAAGCACTCGATAAGTCTAACTTGCCCCCTCTGCCCTCAACTAGAAAGTTCCTTGCATATCCTTTCTGGATGCCAACACACGCAAATAAAAAATTTGATCACTGAGAGACACAACTGAGCATGCAGCATGATCTCCAAAGCCCTCAGCAAGACATGCTCCCTAGGATCCTGCTTTGTTTGCATGGATATAGGTAGCAGCGAACGGCTGGCTTGTATGCAAAATCCTCGAATTCACAATACAGCTTAAACCAGGATTATACCAAGTTGAAAGTGGCTCTTTACACCCCGCTTCTCAGACAAAAATAGGTTTACCTCCGCCGTCCGGATGCTGTACTGGTTACTCCCAGCGCTGCAAAAACACAAAAACAAGTAACTAATGTAGGGGGGTGGGTTCTTCGAAGTGGCAGGGGCAATTGAGGGGCACTGGGAGCATTTCAGCAGCACCGCCAGCCACCAGTAGAGCCACCAACCCCAGACAGCACCGACCTAAAGACCTCAGCAAACCTCGGCGTGACATCCACCTTATCAATTCAAGTACTGTCTGGACACCAGATTTCAGAACCACTTGAACACCGCAAAGGAACAGCACAAAGACCTTTGCAACATTCTCCAAGGAGCCTCTGTTACTCTTCATGTCATCCTTTGGGGTTTAGTGGGCGGCACCATCTACAACACTCACACTCTGAAGCCTTTCAAGAAACTGGGTCTCGATTCCCAAAGAGCTAAGAAGCTTGCCTCCAAGCTCCATGTGCACTCTGTGAACTTTGCTGCTAAACTTGTCCATACCAGACGTGCCCTTTCCAGTACTGTTACCAACTCTCATCAGGAGCCGGTTTCAGGCCAAGCCTGCAACCCTCCTGATTCCCATTGATTTTTCCTTTCCTTTTCGCGGTGGAGGAGTGTTACGAAGTGCGTAGCGTACTATAGTTAACCAACGGCTAAGGCAGTAGGGTGGGTGTATATTACTACTTATATTAAGAACTGCCTTCTGAAGTCGAACCAGCTTCACCGGTCACCGTTGGACTAACCTCCGGTTAGTTATACACCTTTTCTCAAGGGACGTGTACACACGTAACAAGGAGCTTTACGGTACTCGGTACCAAAGTGGCTCCTTTTCCTTAATTAATGTGGGGAGTGGTTTTCACTGCCTGCGTAGTTTTTCCTTTTTTTATTTCTTTTCTCCTTCCTATTGGTGGAGGAGTTAAACGGTCCCCGATACTAAAGCGGCTCCTTTTCCTCAATCAATGTGGGGAGTGGCTTTTCACTGCCTTCGTAGTTTTTCTTTATTGAGGTTTGGTTGGGTTCTCCTCCTTTGGTGTGGGAGCAGCACGACTTTAGAGAATTTGTATCTTCAGTGCATACTGTTCTCGACAAAGGTCGATTCATTTGCTGTTTCCAGGTTCTTTTGTTTCATTCGGTGACAAACCTCCAAGTTATAATTTGTCAGGTCTGCCTCAGAAACCCTTTGTGCAATTGTACAATTGCTTCTAGCTCGTTATCCTCGTCACATTGAATTAAATCTGTCGCCGCTTGGCTACATGATTATGTTGCGCAATCGGTCACTGAAAATTTTTGGCAATCATAAATGCGAACCGCCATAACAACATCAGGCTCGGCAGGCAGTCCAGGCTTCAAACTGACCACGTGAGAAGAATGGTCCCGCTTTTACCAAGCATAAAAAGCAACAGGTTGATTAATTGCATTTACATACTGAGGTTATTAGATCCTTTATAACATCACGAATGTCATGTGTGCCGCTCCAACTCTTCCACCACAAAGGGATTCTAAAGCAGGGGTAAGGAAAGGGGACGCACACGAGCAAAAATTGCAATGGAGAACACAACTCAATCACGTGTACGTTTGCCCCCGTCCTGCTCCTCACGTAAGCTGTGTACAGTGCTTTCAAAAGATAAGCTGGAGGGTTGATATTCGCCCTTTGTCTTGGCGAGGTCCAGTGAACTTGGCAAGAAAATAACGCGTCACAGTTGCCGCCGGCGACAGGCAGAAAGTTTTAGGTAGTCATCGTCACCTTTATTGTAGCCATGAGCGAACACTAGTGGACAATGGGAAATACAACGGGGGAGAATGTTCAGCTAGGTTACGTGGCTGATTAACTGCTGCCTGGTCTTGAACAGCCACAAATACATGACAACCATTAATCCACACAAGCATCAACAATACTGCAGAAAGCCAATTGAAAGCGTCCAAAGTGAGATGATGTTTGCCTGAATGGAATAAGCCGATACAAAGTACAACGAATCTGCCTGGAATATGAAAGCAGAAAACAGTAAGATTGCAGCAAGTATGGAACAAAGCACCTGATTACCTGCAATTTGCAGGTAAGTTGAAGCTAGTGTATGTTGCAACCACAGAGGTCGCCAACAGCTCATGTTGTCAGGAGTAGAAGCAAATGCATCAAGCAACGAAAGAGGCCGTCAAAAGCAAAACTACCGGCATACAAAAATCTAAGGCTTAAGGTTTTAAGCACGACAACTAATACGTGACAAGGCTATAAACATTAAGGATGGTCATCGAGTCTTTTACCCAGAAGTCAACAGCAGCTACCACAATAGCATCTTGCTCAATATAGCAATATATTTTGGCGCTTACATTTGAGGCGTACCCACACCCAATTGGTTGGGTAACTGATGCTGCAGTGCTTGTTGCTGCTGGAACTGCTGCTGATGTTGCTGCTGCACCTGAAGCTTCTGCTGCTGCTGGATATGCTGCTGCTGCTGCTGCTGCTGGGCCTGCTCGTGAATGATTTGCTGCTTTTGTGAAAGCAGGGACACACACATATCCATGAACTGAACCGCACTGTGGGAATTGCTAAACGTGTCAGGTAGCTTGGCAAACTTGTCAAAGGAAGGTGTCACAGCTTCCAACCTGCACAGCGGCACAAGAGCTTTTGAAGTTTGCAGGCGGGTGTGAGTATCGTATGATAAGTGAAATGTTCAGAGAAGCTAGTGACTAGGGCAGCCCAAAAATGTGCCTTGCTTGGGCTGCCTGTGTGCTGTGTATCAGTTGCCATGCTGAAAGAACAGCAGAACATTACAAGCAAGTCCAGTGACTTTATACATTACGGAGAGCCCCGTACAATACACACAAGCACAAACACGTACACACATACACACACAGAGGAACTCACACTCCTAGAGGGATACCATCTTCAGAACGAGGGATGTAAGCACGCACGAGGTCTACAAAGTCAGAGACCAGGGGCTGTGCCATCCTGGCATCTGCTAGGGGAGCATACTCAATCTGCAGTCATAGAGTATAATGCATGTTTGTGTGCAAGATTAGTTTGGTTGGACACACGTGTATGTTTGTGCAGACAAGTGCGTGCATGTTTGTATGTGTGATGTGTATGTTCGTATGTTCGTGTGTGTGTAATTGTGTGTGTGTGTGCCAAATCACATGAATTCATACAACATTGCATGCAATAGTGTGCAGAATGTATGAAAAGCATGGGAATATGATTGCAGCCCCACTAAGTCATGTTATCGGCAACACCCATTATGAGCCATGCTGCAAAGATAACCAGGTCTGTAAATAAAGTAGACACGCACGCACGCACGCACGCACGCACGCACGCACACACACCTCGAGGAAATTGCCAAGAGGTTGAAAGTTCCCGTGTGCCCCGCTGATCTGATGGGTGGCACTACCTGCGTTTAGCAGGAAGTCACCCTTTACAAACCGTTGCCCCTGTGTGTATACAAGTATTTGCATGTATGTGTGTGTGCGCATGTTTGTGTGTGCGTGTATGCGTCTGTGTCTTTGTGTGCCTACTTTTGCAAGTGACAATTATCCAGTTACAAGTTTCTTTTAGCTTATGAGCCTTTGGGTAGACAGGCAGCAAGAATGAGTTGAGAAACAAAAACTGACAAGAGATAAACGTGCTTTGAACAATAAGAACAAGAAAGGCAGCTCCTTCTCCAATAATCATCTTTCTCCAATGATCATTTTTCTCCAATAATGTTCTCTGTTGGTCATTAAGAATATAAACATGACAGTTTACTATGCCACCTTAAAATGAAATGGATTGAGGCTTTCAGCATGTGATGTCTATTCATGCTAGTTTTGGTATGTCAAATATAGAGGAAAGCAAAGCACAAGGATCATGAAAGCAAGACAGGTTCATAGCTACAGTATCATCATTTGATTCACAAGTCCACGTTTATGGCAGTGGTACGGCAAGAAAGAGATGCCGTAATCATAAGAGAAACCAAGGCTTTACACGTACCAAAAACTGGACTGCAGATTTGGCTTTGTAGGCAATCCGTTTTTCCAACACATCCACCATGCCCACATCGGCCTCGAGGACCATGTTGTCGGACCTGCAAGCGACGATCGCGTCAACAGGGGTCACCCAACCTTTTCTCATGCAATTCACACATAACGTAGGCCAAAGGAGGGCATTAGGCATCCAAAGCTTGACATAATCGTAAACACTCTCAACTGCAAAACTCTTTCATCAGATTTCAGAGGCTGAGGTTCCAAGCAGAAGAAACAGTGTTCGGTGAGACCACTCATGCCTTACACACGTCTGTTTCTGATGGGCGATACAGCAGACCAAAAAGAATCCTCTGCAAGTTGCTTTTGTGGAAAGCTTCACGATGCGATCAGTGGCAGTTTTCCTTTAGGTCATGACTCAGTACGTATGCAGAGCTACTTCAGGAACTTGAGGTGTGGAGGCTAAGTAAGATAGCAGCCAACGTGACTTGGATGGATAGTGGAAGGTGTAAGCTGTACAATGCAAATCTCCCTTGCCTTCATGCTCATTGCAGGTTCATTTGTTTCAGTGCCTTTGACTACCCCTGGTCTTGTGCGCATTCCTCCTATTCATTACGGCCACATACTTAATGCATGTCTCATGACGGCCACATGATGAATGCCTGTCTCACAAATGTAATTTAGAAATTAGTGATTTCGTAAAAGATAGATTATCCTGCAAGAAAAGCTGCATCATGCCAGCCTTAGTACGAGGGTGAGCAAAACTGTGGATGTAACACTTGCACAAGCCAATGCTGCTCAAATTGTCTATAAGCCAATGCATGCTGATCAATTTCTCCATGAGCCAATGCACGCTGATCAAATTCTCCATAAGCCAATGCACGCTGATCAAATTTTGCTTTCATGCTTGCTCAGCTCTTTTCTTCAGCCTGCACACCTGTTGATGATGTAGGTAGTGCCGGCCACGTTCGCCATGGAGATCATCCACAGATCCTTCAGAGTGACGACCTGCAGGTAGCATTCAAATCAGGAAGATAATGGACAGAAGTTCACCAGGGAAAAGAACGTCAGAGGATAAGAAAAATAACATAGAGGGTGTTGGGTAGCAGGTACCAGCCAGCGTGAGCGGTTGCTCACCTGGTGCTGGCTGCTGCCCATAGAAGGCTTGCTCTGCTGCTTGAGCAGCTGGCACCTGACATCAAATCTGACCCTATCAGCACTAGGCTTGCAGTTCAAGCGGTTCAAGGCAGCTAACAGGAGCTTTTCGTGCGTAGGATGGCCTGGGCTACCGTGCTGCGGCCTCCAACGAAAGATCCTGTCCAGCGTGTGTATGTATTTGTGTGTGTGTTTGTGTGTGTGTGTGTGTGTGTGTGTGTGTGTGTGTGTGTGTGCGTGTTAAAGAGTGCGCGTATACGCTCCCGCGTGCGTGTACATGCATGTGTGTGTGTGTGTGTGTGTGTGTGTGTGTGTGTGTGTGTGTGTGTGTGTGTGTGTGTGTTACTAGCATTTGTGTGATGTCCATACACACCATTTGGCACCCATGTTGCATGGATCTTTAGTGTTCAAGTCATGTATCGATTTTAACTGTGGATTTTTATTGACATTTTATTGAATTTAATCAGTCAGGATGAACGAGGGAGGGACTGAGCGACTTTCCCCTGCTGCAGCTGTGGTGCTTGGATTGGCAGGTAAAAGTATAACTCCCCTCTCTGGTATTTAGAATGTGCATGCACACACACACACACAGGCATGCACAATGCGCATGTACACATGATCATGCACACACAATTACGCACACACACACACACATACACACACACACACACACACACACACACAAATACGTACATGCACGCCGAGTCACGATGCGCACAAGCGCGCATGCACACGCGCCACCTCGAATTCACAAGTCTCAGTTGCATTTTTTCCAATCACAGGAATTAGCCTCAGCATCATAGTTGGATTTGTGGGCCTGCTGCTCTTCAGATGTTTAAGGAGGGCGGGCAACTTGGTGAAACCGTGAGTCTTCTTTAGAAAGTGCATTTCCATGTTTCCATGCGAAGGAGCAGACAGTAGAAAACAGTGTTTAATGAGGTAGCCGGGTCCTGAGCCCATGCCTGAAACTATTGTATAAAACTGACCCAGGACTACCTCGAGGTTCTGATATGGTCTGGAGGGTCTGTGTTAAAGTCTGTTGGGTGATTGGTGATCCGAGGAAAAGGAGAGGTTCTATTACATTCCCCCTTGCTTAGGCAGAGAGCCAGAAGAGAACGAGGAAGGAATGTGTGTCTGTCTTGTGTGGTCTTTTATTTCGTGCACTGCGTCTGGAGTTTAGTCTTGTCTCACCACCCTGTGTGTATCTCCACGAATCTAAATTTGATTTTAAAGGGGAATTGTCTGGTTGCACTGCACATTGCTCTGAGTCTTGGTGTGAGGAATCGTCTGTGAGGTCTCATGAAGGCAGAGGCAAGTGAGTGTGAGCTAGCTCAGCAAACGTAGCCTGTCTGATTGCTGGAGCAGGTGCAAGTGCAAATCTAGCAGCGTGTGTGTCTGGCGTGAACTGGTCAACTGTTCCTGCAGCGTCTGAAGAATCTGCATCTGTACAGGGTCGGGAGCTGGAGGTGGAAATGCTGTCTGATCTGTCATGTGCACATCGTGGCGAACAGTCTAACGATGTCGGCCCCAAAGGTCTGCCTGAGATGTCGTGCCTTGGTTCGGAGGCTAGTTTCTTTGAGCATCCTGTAACCCAGGCACGACATCTCAGGCAGACCTTCGGTCAACACCGGACTCTCAGACTTAAAGGGCAGAAGGATTTTTCCTGGCACGAGTGCTGCTTCCTTTGCTCGTGACTTGTTCAGCTTGCCCTATTGCTATGGCCTGGGTGGGCTGTTGACCCCCATGGAAATGGATGGCCTGTCAGGCGCTGCTGCCGGGAGGGAGTAGGGTGGAGAGTCTGGTTCTGGTTCTGGCTGGTCTGTTGTGAAGTCTGCTGTGGTCTGTGGGGTTCTGTGCTGCCGCGCCTGAGTAGCTGGGCGGGTTGTATCTCGGGGCAGAACCCCCGTCTGGAGGCATGGCCTAGCAAGAGGAAGGGTCGGTACCCTTCAATACCAAATATGCAAATATGCAAGGAGACAGGTGTTTAATGAGGTAGCCGGTCCTTAGCCGTGCCTACAGCTATTATTTATTTACAGCCCAGGACGACCTCAAAAGCCTGACATAGTCTGGTGAGTCTGTTGTAGTCTGTCAGGTGATATGGTGATCCGAGGAAAAGGAGGGACTATGTTGCAGACAGCACCCCTTCCCTGCTGTTTCACGGGTGCAGAGGCCGCAGACATACACACAAACAGACAAGAACACATGTGTACCTTGCCATTGCAGGTCCGTGAAAGTGGGCAAGAAGGCCAGCGTGAAACAGCAGTGAGTGGCGTCTGGAGCAAGCAACCATTCTTGATGCGTTTCCTTTTATAAGTCGCCTTTGACCTTCCTTATTCACGGGCGTGCACGTAACCTCTGAAACTGTTATGCATGATGATGTGTGTACGTGCCGACAACTATAGTGAGTGTTTGTATGCGTGCGTGTGTCTTCATAGCTCCACATCCAAAACCAAGCAAAGCCTGCGTGCCTGTTCATTGAACATCCTTGCCATTCCAAGTATTAACCCTTTTTGATTGATACTTGCAGGAACGGCAAGCAACAGACCCAGCAGCAGCAGGTCCAAGCTGCACATGCTGAGCCATTGGAACGAGGCAAAAATTTGAAAGAGCTGATCAAGGTAGGCTTCCTGCTTGCCGCTTGACCAAGGACCTGCTGGTTTGTTTTCTAAGTTCCAAGCATTTCCTTTCTTCTACTGAGTGAGGAGGGAAATAGGGAAAACACACATTCTGGCTTTGACGTGTGACTCAGCACAGGCCAACAAGGATGCAGAAAAGAGCAGGAAGGCCGCCAGCAAGGACGACCACGCAGCTGGGCATGCCCTCTTTCTGAACACGCTCAAGGTTTGTTTGAGATTGTGTGTATCTGTGTGTGTGTGTGTCCGTGAGTGTTTGCACTTGGCTAGAACCATTACATCCGGAAATAGCTCTGCTCGTATCACAAAGTGTGCCCTACAAGTCACCCCCTCTCACCCCTCCTGTCATGTGTTGTGCGAAGTAGTAGGATCTTGGTCCCATTTTTATGCTATGTATACAAAGTGCACTCAAAAGCTGCTACGTATACAAAGTGCAAGCAAATGATACAGTTACAAAGTGCACGCAACGTACTGAACACACGTAACCTGGGTAGCACCCCCTTCCAAAATCATCCTGAACAGGGCCATGGCGATAGCGTACACTCGGTGGCTTGGAATCCTGAGGGCACGCAGCTTGCCACGGCTTGTGAGGTGCGACACAGTGTTTGCTCCTGCTTGTGAGGTGCAACACAGTGTTTGCTACGACTTGTGAGGTGCAACACAGTGTTTGCTTGTGAGGTGCGACACAATGTTTGCTACGGTTAACAAGGTGTGACACAGTGTTTCTTACCTCTATGTGTGTATGTGCTTCTTTTTGCTTAGCACACTTCCCTTTATTTTGATTGCGAGGTGGGGGCTGTGATTCCGAAACGCCCACGTTCGTGCCAGTACTTGGGTTCCCGGGTTTTCACTCCCAACATGCAGCACTGCATTCCTGTTTGTGCTCATAGCACAAGCATTCATGTAACACGATGCAAATTGTGCTATGCCTCTGATTTCTAAAGCATTATATCTGACACATGCTCGTGCCAAATATGAATTTCTGTTCCTGGTGAACTTTACATTACATTTTCATTACATTTACATTACATTACATTTACATCACATTTACATCACATTTACATTACATTACATTGCATTACATTTACATTTACATTACATTCATGGCTCACTCAAGACATAATGAGGTAGGTAATGAGGAAGGGATGAACATGGAGCTATGCTCATAAACTATGCAGTGTAGACCATGCAGTGTAGGCTATGCAGTGTGGACTAAGCAGTGTAGACCATGCAGTGTGGACCATGCAGTGTGGACTATGCAGTGTGGACTATGCAGTGTAGATTAAGCAGTAAGGAGGAAGGGATGCACGTAGAGCTATGCTCGTATAATAAAACAAATGAGGATGGAGGAATGCACGCAGGGCTGTGCATTTATAAAAGCACAGATGAGAGATGAGTAAGAAGGAAAGCACTTTCAGAGCATTTTCAAGTTACTGCTGTGCTCGTACTAAACACGGATGAGAAGTGCACACCAATAATTTGTGAGCATCATGCTTCATGCACACGTGTGTGATTGAAACTTGTGTTCATCTTACCCTTTCCGTAACCCTGCTTTAAATCATGCACAAATTCTCTGCTTTGTGCATAGTGCATGGGTAAATGTCCTTATTTCCAATTGGCTTCTATTTGGTCTTTGAATGGAAGTCTGGCACTTAAATAGAACTAAACCTTCCGCCAAATTGTCGACCATTCCGTCCACCACGCCTTCTTAACTAAACAAAAAATCTCTTCTCATGGTACACTGATTCTATAAGCTTGGACGATCACCCTCACCCTGAACAGCAGCACGTTGCAAAATACAAAAGCATCGTCAACCTGCAGGACATGATTGTGCGCGTGTTTGACGTCACCGATGTCACTTCACGCAACCCCAAATTCAAGACCATCAAGGCTGCCAAACTCCCTGTTGGAGCTGGCTTCAGCGACAACGAGGATGAAGTGGTGGTGCTGATGCGAGGTAACACACGGCTTCTCACTTTGCATTTAAACTGGGTGGCAGTAACGCTGGTTTCAGCGAGAGCCAGGGCACGGTTCTGGGGTTGATGCAAGGCATTCACAGTTGTGGTTCCAAAGCACGCATGGGAACCGTGTGCTTTTGGGATTTGTTCCATGTTGACCACATAACTTGTTGACCACGGTACACGTGTTCACCGCGTCGTTCAAATAGACAAAACAAAAAAGGATCAAACACACATGTTTCCGTTTCAGACTGTAATAAACACCGGGCGAGGAGATGCACACCTTGCTATTGACAGGGCTCTCTCTGGCTAATTTGTGCATTGACTTGTGGTCTACTTTTTAAGTGACTCGTCCACAGCAGTGAAGTGCAACCACCCGTCCTATCATTTCAAAAAGTCAATCTCTAGCATACTTACGTGGAACTGTGACTTTTAGTTACTGCAATATCCATGATGCTCCCCGCACTATGCTGCAAACGCAGGCAGAAACTAGGCCAACGCGGCTGCCCACTAGCTGACCACCAGATAGTAATAAACAATCTTGTTCATCCCTGTTATTACTTGTTCTTTTTTCCGTTGGATTGCAATTGCAGGCACCAACATGGCCTTGCTGGCTGCCTACGGTCCATCCTCCAGCAAAGCTGAGACAGGGCCCTTTGAACAAAAGTGGATGGTGAGTACGATTGCATAGTGTGTGTGTGCGCGTGTATGAAAGTACGTGTTTGTGTGTGTGTTGTGTGTGTGTGTGTGTGTGTAAGTGTGTTTGTAGGCTGGGAAGGGGGAAGGTGGGGGGGGGTATGCTTTTGAGTGTCTGTGGTTATGCATGTTTTGTAGGCATCTGTGTTGTGCTTATGCGTGTGTAAGTGTATATATTCTGGGTCACAACACAACTCTCGCCTACCCCTTCTTCAGCTGTAGCCTCTGTGTTTCAGCGCAACACGAGTGTGTGGAGATTTCCGGTGCACCGACAAGGAAAGTGACTCGTTGTTTTGCACGTGCGGTGTACTTGCATTTAAATTGACCCTGCTTCTCTGTCCCCTCCTTTTGTCTCTGTTCGCACAAACATATACACACATACACACCCAACGGTAAACACACCCTTTCCTCTGCACTCCCTGCTGGCAAAGCCAGTGCAAAAGGACGAACGCGCTCAGAAGCCTATGTTTGCTCCAAGCCTACTCGCTCATTCTCTGCTTGACCACACCATGACTTTATTCTTTCATTCAGCAGTCCTTGCAGAACCAGTCTGTACATGTCCCACCCCTCCTTTAAGTCTGCTTACACCTCCCACCCCTGCTCAAACCTCCCCTGCTTTCACTCCCACCCCTTCTCACACCACCCACCCCTGCTCACACCACCCCTGCATACACCTCCCACCTCCTAATCCTCACACCTCCCCTGCTCACACCACCCACCCCTTCTCACACCTCCCTGCTCTCACCTCCAACCCCTTCTCACACCTCCCCTGCGCACACCTCCCACCCTGCTCACACCTCCCACCCCTCCCTC
>Ga0307945_1002410_pt1 | contig 15109 bp, 11 predicted proteins | sample OrgLakmetagen228_FD_201818 | JGI IMG/M metagenome (GOLD analysis project Ga0307945, IMG submission 201818) | Saline water microbial communities from Organic Lake, Antarctica - #228 | ecosystem: Environmental > Aquatic > Non-marine Saline and Alkaline > Saline | place: Antarctica: Organic Lake...
GTAACTGGCTACCAAATTCACTGCCTTCACTCAGATACACTGTGCCCCACACCTGACTCGCATACATCCCAGCAGGAATACCATACACCTTGGACAACCAGAGCATAGCATGAGGCCTGCTTTTTAAATCGTGACTCTTGGCAATCTCAGAAATCCTGCTCTGTGCAGCCATGTAAGGCCGCACCGCATGTTCCTCAGCTATCTTCAAATTCATCCTTCTATCAAGCAGCATGCCCAAATATTTGAACCTGTCCTTCTCTGGAAGCACCACACCATCGTACGTGAACGGATTCTGCAAAAGAGAGACAGACTTACTATTAAAATGAACCACCTCCGACTTGGCCGTGTTCACAGTCAATCATTTCTTCTCAGCGTACTTACAAAGCTTGTTCAGCATCGTCTGCATTTCACCAGGCTAGGGTCATTAGTAGTTAATCCAAGGTCATCAGCATACAGCATGTGGGACACACAATTCACTCGATCACCAGTCACGGCACCCTCAATGCCCTCATCACTGACCTCTCTGCCCATGTCATTGATGTACAAAGAGAAAAGAAGGGGGGACAGAGGGCACCCCTGTTTGACACCATTCGTGGGATGCACCCGAGCCCTCTTCTCACCATCCATCAAAATGTACTCATCATTCTCATACATATGCTTGATCACGCTGAGCAAAATAGATGGCATAGCACTACTTGCAAGATTAAATTAGGTTCACAAAGTACAAGGACTGGCAACCACCTGTTGGGCTGATGGGTCTGGACATAATTTTTGAGTTTGTCTTGTCTTTGTCTTTATAGATTACAGAGTTTACATATAAAGCCATCAGTCAAAAAACGTGCGACTGCTAGCTTGAGTTTAAAGCAAGGTTATAAACTCAAATTGCTAGGTAGTCTAGTTTAGTTTGGATCACAAAGGTTTCCAGCCTGGCATTGCTGCTCAACCTATAAGGATATTCAAACAACTATCAACTAAATAATAGGATGCCGAACTGACAAGCACATGACGAAGTGTTAAAAAGCGAAACCCACTTAATATTGGAAATATTAGAAGCATAAAAAAGATAGTAGCCAACGATAAGACAAGGGGGTTACAAGGGAGTTACAACGATGGCCTGCAGCCCGAGACTCTGGCTGATGGCAACGATAAGACTTATAATACATGCACGTTGGAATAATCCTTGAGGAAATTGTTGAGGATTATTTTTCGGTGTGTTTCTGAACTTTTGGGTTCTGAGTTGGTTGTTTGCTGTTTGCTTATTTGTTCCGAGTTGCAAAAAACAAGTTTCGGGTGGAAACATGGGTATGGAGGTCATTGAGGGGAGGAGATCGGGTTGGGAAGGTGATTTTATTCGGAACAATTCAGTAGTTATGTTTTTGTGACAGGATTGGGATTTGTTCCGAACAGTTAAGTTGACTCAATTCGGAACAATTTTAAATCGGTTCGGGCACACTTTTTCCGTTCCGAACCCATAAGTCCCACATCGAAACAATTCGGAACTGGTTCAGAAACACAGTAGTAAGAGGACAAATCCAATTCCGATACTCAAAAGAACACAAAGTGTTACGAGTTTACTAAGATTGCTTTGCATTAACAAATTTAATACAAAATGTAGCACTAAATGATGCTTGCAAGGTTGCTAGCTAGGAAAATCAATCCAGTGGAGACACTTGTGCATGGCATATGCTCCTCTCCTCCCATTTGTTTGGAAAGCCTGGAGGGCATCCATCAACTGAATGGATTGTTCCTCTCTGTAAAATCCTACCAGGACACACAGGAGCTGGCATACGCCGTACTTCACGCCGCTGCAGCATTTAAGCCGAAACGCCACCTCATTGCAGTATTGGCAACCGTCGTGGGGCAGTGCGTGCCCTCCTCGGCTATTGCCATGCACTGTCTGATCTTTCTGGCCTCTGCATCTCCGCACGTGAGTTGCGTTTTTTTACCGAGCTGTGCTTGTGTGTGAGGAAATGGCTGGACACGTGGTATGCTAAACATGCTTTGCTTGGAGATTTCCTCATGCCACAATCAATCTCTGTCCATGCTAACGCCAAGAGGCATTCTCACTCCAAAAAAAAGGCTCCCCACAATAAAGAAAATTTGCAGATGACATTGCTGTGGAATTGTCATTGCTATATGATCATTGCATGAAGCACACACACACACACACACACACACACAAACACACACACACACACACACACACAAACACACACACACACACACGCACACACACACGCACACGCACACGCACACTCAGGCACAAGAGCACATGGCTGCACACAGTTTAGTGGCTCTGCTTGTGGGGCAGCTAATAGGTGCTGCTGACACCTTCGAGCCTGCACTACGTCTAGGTAGGGCTGCTCCAATAAATAGAAGCTCAAGCAGGCCTGAAGTTAGCAGTGTGTTGCTGACACCTCGGAGCTTTTGCTGTGTCTAGTTTTGGCTGCGCAGAAGTGAGGAGGTAAATTCATCGCTGAGTTCGTTGCGTGGATAGAGCCTTACAGGCTCATGCAGGCAAAAGAATTTCACCCGATGTTCTTAAACCAAAGGGTTAAGGGGTTACAAGGATGGCCTACTTTAAACCAAAGCATTAGCTGGCCAGGTGCATGGCTGACAAGCCGTCACGTCCTTTTGAAATTTTGACAAGCTTTTTGATGGGGCTTTCCCCTGCTTATATTTATATATTTGTGTGGATCCTCCTTTGGTTGCGGTGTTAATTATGGTGGTGCATCTTGCCAATGACCCCATGGTGGTGCACCAGCAGTAGAAATTTTGAGCGTCCACCTGCCCTATCGGCCTGCCTTTGGCCTTGATGAAGACAGAGAGCGCCTCGCTGTTGTTGATGCACGCAAATTTTTTGTCAGATCAAACATTCAGTTTTTCAGATGCGCTTTACTGTCTGGTGCACTTACGTCTGCACACGGTGCTCTTGAGCACCACTCTCCGCATCGACAAGTGATAGGAGCCACTTAGTTGCTTAGTACCGGGAAAACCAACTGCATTAGGATCTCCTAAAAAGTCAATTAACAGGCTGAGCCTGAAACCCGCTCCTAGTGAAGAGATGCTAATGATGAGCAAAGGGCGTGTCTGGTTTGAAATCTTTAGCAGCACACCTTCTCGTGCTGCCGGCACTTTTCCTTCCCCTCTCTCAAACACTCAACCTGTAACAAAGACGATGCTGCTCTAACACTAGCGTCCAGCAGATGTTCGACACACCATGGATCCTCCGCTAGATTGGGCGTCCCCCTGCACCAGCGCAAGTGCACAAACTTGCAAACAAGCTTCCTGGTGCTAAAGGCTAGCCAGGGCACCAAGAATAATTAGGCAAAGCCACAGCAGCAGATTAGTCCTACAAATTAGAAACGCGACCCAGAGGGGCAGTGTGCATTCATTATGCTCCCTTGTTTCTATGGACCACTGACAAGTACAATTGCTGCGCATCATTGTATTTGCACGTCATTTCAAGATGAGGCTTGGTAAACCATGTGCACCCACACATACGCTTTGCACGCGCACACAAACATACACACACAAACGCACACACACACGCACGCACACACACACACACACATACACACACACACACAAACACACACACACTCACACACACACACACTGCACAATACACACATACACACACACAACAGGGGCCTTACAACTCCTTCAGCTTCTAGCAGTGGGCAATCCCAAGCGTATCGTTAATGGAAGCAGTCTGGGCGCTGTGCTCCGCGTTGTGGTGACATGCTTGCAGGTAAGGGGCAGGAACGGCTTGTGGTGTGAGTGCATGACTTACTAATAAGCTAATACGGCTTGTGGTGTGAGTGTATGACTTACTGATAAGGCTTGTGGTGTGAGTGTATGACTTACTAATAAGGCTTGTGGTGTGAGTGTATGACTTACTTATAAGGCTTGTGGTGTGAGTGTATGACTTACTGATAAGGCTTGTGGTGTGAGTGTATGACTTACTGACAAGGCTTGTGGTGTGAGTGTATGACTTACTGGTAAGGCTTGTGGTGTGAGTGTATGACTTACTAATAAGGCTTGTGGTGTGAGTGTATGACTTACTGATAAGGCTTGTGGTGTAAGTTTATGAGTTAAATAATACGGCTTGTGGTGTGAGTGTATGACTTACTAATAAGCCTTGTGGTGTGAGTGCACAATAATAAAGCTGCCATGATGAGCTAAATTGTCCCTTGTACTTTGATTAGGGAAAAGTGGTTGTCATGATGGTTTGTTCAAATTCGTTCTGCCTCGCAGCATCACCAGAAAGAAAGCCAAAGTACTTTAAATAAACTAGGTATTCCGATTACATACTTCTTTGGTGAGCACTGTATCCTTCTTCCCCTCTAGCATTGATACCACTAATACCAGCAAGTACCTATGCTTTATAGCGTTGTCTATTGTCTATGTATGTTTAGGACGAAGCTTATGTGCTTTGTCTGAACGCCGGTTGAAATGCTTGTATGGGCCTGTTGATGACACCCACCCACACACAAACACACACGCACACCCACGCACGCACACACACGCACACATATGCACACATACGCACACACACATGCACGCACACACACACACGCACGCACGCACATACATACCTACTTGATTATGTACTTGCAGGATGAGCAGGAGAAGCCGTGTGCACTAGGACTTCAAATTCTGCAGGAGCTAGTGTTCTCACAAAAGGTGGATGGTGTGATGGATTGAGCGAAAGTGATTGTCTGTTAGTGCAATTTAACGGAGTGTTATGGTGTGAGACACACACCCTCGGCAAAAAGAATGTGGTTGTTCAGTTGCACGTTATAGTAGGATCGTTATGGTGTGCACAGCATGGATGGCTACCACTGGACATTTACGCGTGTTATGTTTGTGTTGCAACCACCCTATAAGCTATGAGGGCTACATCTGGTCTATTTGATGCTGCCTGTACCATCATAACCAGCATATTCACGTTGTCATGTCTCACTTTGTTTGTGGGAGCCCTGGTTAGATGCAAATAAGTTATGTGAAATCGACCCTTGTGCCGCAGGTATCAGATGCATCTATTCCTACACTGAAATTCTGAGTAATCATGTTTGCACGTATTGCATGTGCCGTACAGGTATTGCCAGTCCTTTTTTGACAAACTTGCGCTTCCACGCAATATTTTAGGATATCATGCCTTTGATGTGCAACCTTTTTGCACAGGCCATGAACTTTTTTGCACAGGCCATGAACTTTTTTGCACAGGCCATGAACTTGTTTGCACAGGCCATGAACTTGTTTGCACAGGCCATGAACCTGTTTGCACAGGCCATGAACTTTTTTGCACAGGCCATGAACTTTTTTGCACAGGCCATGATGCACATGCTGTACGGAGCCCAGTGCTTTTGGTCAAGCTGCCTTACATATATCATTAGTTCGTATATGCGCCACAGGTCCTGGGATGTGCCAAAACATCATCGCAAATCCTGCCTGCAATAAACGCGATTGCAAGAAATGGACGTCACCCGGAACTGTCAGCAAACGCTGCTCGCATTCAAAAACTTCTCATAAGCCTACCGCTGTTGATGAGCCCTTTCCAGCCAGAGTCTTCTATTAATGCGCCCCAGGGTTGAACGATGAATAAAAAATTGAGCGAGGTTATAGGACTTAGTTCCACGCTTTATCATCGTGAAATGGTTAGCACAATGCCTGTTGCCAAAGGCGAGGTGTTGTTTTTTTAAGTTCTCCAACTTTGCTACTCAATTCATTACTTTTCGCAGCTTTTTTTACGGTATGTCAACATTCATTTTTCTACAGATGCAAGAAGACGCATCACAACAAATGCGATGCAAAAATGTTAACTGGGTCGTTGGTTGGAGAAGGTTTCTGTTGTTGCGTTTTATGGTGCAGCTCCTTTTCCTTAATTTCCCCTTTTGTCTCTACCACCCTTCCTTACTTATTTATCAGGGGTTCTGTCAATAGCGAAGATACAGATACTGGGAAGGGTTACTTCTCTGCAATCAAATGTAATGGTATATGGCCAAGCATCCAGGCTGTATGGTGAGAGTTGAGCAAAAAGTAAATGATGTTGTGCATGTCCCACCGGGTTGGTTGCATGCTGTCTTTACCCATCAGCCATGTGTTAAGCTCGCATGGGACTACGTTGTAATTGAAAATCATCCTAAATACTTGGCAGCATGGATGTATGTGGGTTCTCGATTAAAAGATAATTTTAAGGATTACATGGGTCTGCTAAGTGACTTGGTTCAACACGCTTTGGATAACACGCACCCCTAAGTGACTATGAGTTTCAGTTATGTCATCTTGTTCTTATTGATATAAGTTTTGCTTTCTTTCCTTTGTAAGTCATGCTTGCCAAACATGGGAACCTTAATGGCTTCAATGACTCCAAGGAGGCCTATTAGACCTCCTGTTGGGGGAAACAGAGGTGAAATCCTGCGGAGAGAAATAACGTGGGAATTGGCGCAGTGGAAAAGAACATGCTGCTCATCTTGCACATCATCAGCATCACACAGGTCACAGGTTGGGGAACTACTTTGACTCTATGTCGCTGTTTCAAAATGTAAGGTGTGAGCACGAAGTCTGAAACGAGCTGTACTGCGGATGATATCACGAGGCAGGTTGAGAAACATGTATTTGGGAAGGATGTAGTAAGGCGAATGAGTGACCAGAGCCCTTTTGGTAGGAAGATCACACCATGATTGGTGATAAGTAGAGTGTTTGCTGTTGTGCTCTCTCGGATGAGTTTCAGAATAAGGAATAAGGTGTCCAGTACTCCAAGTGTCTCTCCCTGAGGTCTACCACAAAAACTTCCTCAACTAACAAACCCGATGACCTTGGCAATTAAAAAAGGGCGTGCACCTCGTTCGGGACATGCCTTTTGCAATTGTTGCATGGTGACAGAGTACAAACCTCAGGCTCAAAGGCAAGGACCCTTACGCGCAAGGAGATTAAAGCAAGTGCAAGTACCTGTGGTAATGGAACTTTTGGAGCAAATAACCACTCCACTATCACTGCTCCCGTGACATCCACCTTGTCGAGATCAAGTATTGTGAGGACACCAGACCTCAGAACCAGCCGAACGCCGCAAAGGAACAGCACAAATACCTTCGCAACATTCTCCAAGGAGCCTCCGTTACTCTCCACATCATCCTTTTGGGTGCGGGCGGCACCATCTACAACACTCACACTCTCTAGCCTTTCAAAGAACTGGGTCTTAGTTCTAAAGGTTAAGAAAATTGCCTCCAAGCTCCAAGCTCCATGTGCACTCTGTGAACTTCACTGCTAAACTTGTCCATACCAGACGTGCCCTTTCCAGTGCTATTATTAACTCTCATCAGGAGCCGGTTTCAGGCCAAGCCTGCAACCCTCTTGATCCCCATTGATTGTTCCTTCCCTTTTCGCGGTGGAGGAGCATTATGGTACTCGGTACCGAAGTGGCTCCTTTTCCTTAATTAATTTAGGGAGTGGTAAAAAAGCAAAAGCATAGCACAGCGTGCTTGTTGCCAACCTAAACAGACAAGGATATAAGAAAGTCTAGCTTCACGTGATCCTCGTTGAAGTTATGGGGACTATTTACAAAGACTATACAGACAAATCTCTGGCAGACCTTAATCTGGATTACCATAGATAAAAAATTGACACACAAACTGAATGAGCACTACATCAGACATGCATCTGCACTCATTAAAACAAGGTATGCACTGCAATATAACACAAGCAACAACAGTCAAGGTTTGGGTTTGGGTGCCACGGCACACAACCCCCCTGACCCACATTAATTTTTTCATTCATGTGTGCGGTGGGGGGTTGCCTGGTGCGGGCACCTACGTAACCCCCTCTCTTAATCATGCTGGCTGAGTCATCACTACCAGCGGAGTCTTTTCTTTTATTTTCTTTTTCTTTTCTTTTCTTTTGGGGAGTGGTTTTCACTGCCTGCGTAGTTTTTTTCTTTTTCTTTTTTCCGTGGAGCCTACTACTGCTGCCCTTGGTGCATCAGTTGAACTCGCGCGTGGCTGCCTTGAGTGTACCTGCTTGCAAGCGTGGTGCAGATGGCATGCCAGAGCTGGGCTCGAGTGTACCGCAGGCGTGAACCAAGGTCAGCTGTCACGCCCAATTATTGGTGGCAGTGATGAATCATGTGATTTAGTAAGTCGGCTTTCAAGCAATTTGTTGATATTATGAGTCTTGTACTTCTATGTGACAGTGATGTGCTATGACACAGCAAAGGCTTCAGACTCGCCTACAAAAAACGCTATCTGCGTTCCTTTAGTTTTCTTTTATTGACCTACATATTGCGTGCCCTTGGATGTCTGGAGAAGGTCATTTGGGACACAGTCTTTGTAATTAAATTGATCTCTGGGCGGATTTGCTGGGGCAGCTGGAATCATGTATGGTGCAATTCATGGCCCCACGATTGGTGGGTCATTGAGTGCAACTGGGCTTGGGAGGCAGATTTTTAAACATTGAAAAGAAAGCATATGAATTATTTGTGCTGTTCCATTGCGGCGATCAGCTGATTCTTCCATTTCTGTGGCTGGCCCAAAAATATAACAACCAAGATAGACCTGACTTATTTTTATTATTATCCAGGTGGGATGTTGCTTGTGTCTCTCTGCATCCATTGGGTGGTGCAACACAAAACAACATCCTTTCCTAGTCCATGCTGGTAGTGTTTACGCTATCTGCATTCTAATTATAGGCACGTACTACAGAGAAAAGGTAGAATTAACGCACCCAGTTTTTTTGTAGCTTACGGCAGACGGCAATTCGCAACAATATTACTTCACGGCAAGCACCATGAAAGCTTTTGAATTGTGCCCGAGCCTGAGATATGGATACCCTGGAACTGAGGGTGTTGTAAAAACATCCCATGGAGATTCTGAAGCTGAAATTTTTCCTTTATTACTCAAGTTTGCACAGTACCATCCGACCTCGCTCCAAACCTCTCTACAGCTCCTCCATCTTTTAGACCCTGATCATGCCTTTAGCACTTATAACAACTATTGTCAATTATCCGGGCATTGTTGTATGTAGATTGACGTTTACTAATATAGTAGTATGTTCCAGCAAGCTTGCAAGGACCGCTGAACATTGCAAGAGCCAACATGCATTCCTCGTACTTAACCATGTTCCAAACAAACCGGGAAAGAACTCATGTGGTCCAGGCATATCTTATTGCATGCAGGGGGAAATCGCCGGTCCAGAAGTAACCGTGCAGAGTTTGGAGCTCCTTCTGGTCTGCGCACTACCGTATTTTTATTCTCTTACACGACTTAATTTCTTTTATAACTGACTTCGATAACAAGCCCTAAGGTCAACGCACGAGTGGGAGGCGCCTAGGTATCAGTCAGACGCAACAATAAATTTAGTCAGACGCAACAATAATTCTCTCTGCATTTCGAAGCATGCGTCTATAATTATTACGTATTTTTCAATCGTCCTGCATGGCATTGGCTAAGCTCGGTGTCATAGCAGACATCCAGTTCGGTGATTTTGATCATGGATGCAGTGAAGGGAGAGTGCAAAGATTTCGAGAGTGCCCTGGCAAACTTAGCATGGCCTTAGCTGCAATGCATGCTTGTACTGCAATACTGACTGTGGTAGGCACTTGTGGATGCATGCATGTACTGCGATTCTGACTGTGGTACGTACTATTCATGTCCAGGCCAATGTATACTGAGCACACACGCAACAAGTGCAACAAATCAAAGTAGTTCTACCGCTGTTGCTTGCCCAACTTTTTACGTTCGCCCGCACCCACATCTTAGGGCGATATCATAGAGGGGCACAAGCCTCAGTCAGCTCCGGACGACAAGGAGGACTTGAGGGTTATTACATCCATCTGTGAGGAGGCCAAATGCCCAGTCTACCACACTCTTGGAGTGCGTGTAGCAGTTTTGTTTGGAAGGGCGTTGATACAATTCTAAGGTTTCTTAAAGGAGAAGAGAAAATGAGCCCTCCTTACAATATACAATAGTCCTAATTTGCTCCGTGCAGCCATGATGAATTCAGCCCCATTGCGATGGTCTAGTAATAAGCAGTCTCTCCCTCTGCTTGCCTTTACAATAGAACCACGACGTATGCCTGGACCGAGGCTACATGATGACTAGCCTAAAGATGCCCGCCTGCTACTATGCGCGCCCTCTAGCTCACGGGTGGAAGCTCCTAGTCCTTGACACCACGGAGCTTTCTACTGGCACAGAACACAAGCCTTGCTGGCCAGAAGGTGCGTGCGTGCGTGTATGTGTGTATGTGTGTGTTTGTGCATGTGGGTGGGTGTGTCCTTAGGGGGGGTTGTATGTTTGTATGTGTGTGTGTGTGTCCTTAACGGGGGTTGTGCATGTCCTTAGGTGTGTGTGTGTGTCCTTAACGGGGGTTGTGCATGTCCTTAGGTGTGTGTGTGTGCGTGCGCGTGTGTGTGTGTGTGTGCGTGTGTGTGTGTACTGCTTACAATCGAAGGCAAAGTCTGTTGGCTTTTACACGTCTACCCTAATCTTAACCCTAATCCCTAAGCTTAATCCCCTCTCGTTTATGTGTAAGAGTGACTTCTCATGCACAACACAGATGGCAGCTTGCACTATTTGAGCTTACTCTGCTCTACCCTTTTAGTTCCAGGTCAAAATGTTTGACCACCCCAAAGTTTGCAACAATCAAAATAAGCACGCGAGAATAAGGAGGTTAAAAACCTTGACGAGGGCTGGCCATTCCTGTGCATCAGGTACCAGGTTCTCGGATTTGCAAGTTGAAAATGAATGCAACGTTTTCAGTGGTTCTCGCCAACCCTCTCCCTCATTGCAATTGATGCACAGGAAGCCCTCAGCACATTGAAGCTCGAGCGTATCTGGAGGACCATCCACAGGTGTGCTCTAAGGGCCCTCCTGATGCCAATGGTTTCCCCCCATTTTTCTGCGGAGGAAGTGCCCGGTACTTCAGTTATCTAAATCATTTCTTTGGCTAGTGTAAGAGCGATTTTTTGGCGTCATTTCTCTGTTCCAATTGTTCCACAGATTTGGCACTGTTCCTCATTTGTGTAGTCCTGTTTTCTGTTTGTACCCGTATACTTACATAGCCAAGCTTGGCTTTGCCCCTTTGCAATCACATGTTTTACTGCGTTGCTGATGCAATCGAGTCTAAATTTAGCCAAGGACCTGTTTCTCACTCACGGACCTGTGAGGCGTGTGCTTTGTGCATGGATTGCAAGCCTTATTGACTTCAGGGTCTCGTCAACAAGTTGTCGCATGTAATTCCTTGATTTGTAAAACACGTCTTGAACTTCTTAGGACTGGCTGGATGAATTGGTAATAAAATCAGCCCTGCTCACAATTCCACCCATTCTCTCTCGTCAATCCACAGGACGACGATGCCAACCTGCACATGTTCCCATGGAATGGAGGAATCGCGGCGGCGCAGATGAGGTGCAGACTTGACTGGTGCAAACGAGTGCGTGTGAATTTGCTGGAGAAGAAGTGTTGGAAAAGGAGTGTGTGAAATTAAACAAAAAGTGTGAGAGATTGCTGGAGAAGCAGTGTTGGAGAAAAGGTGTATGTAATTGAAGAAGAAGTGTGTGGAGTTCTAGAAGAAAAAGTGTGTGAAATTATTGGAGAAGAAGTGTGTGAAATTATTGGAGAAGAAGTGCATGATATCAGTTTGCTTCTGTGCACTTTAGCAAATCAAATGCGACATTGAAAATGTGCTCGTACCCGTCACACTATTGGTGATGGGCTCTTAGGTGCTCCTTCCCTTAATCATGCTGGATGTGCTCACACTACCAGCATTGCCTGATTTCTTTCCTGTCCTGTTCTGTCACGCGTGTGGAACACGACAAATTACGTGCACGCAAACAAGCAATGCTTGCAAAGGAAAGGAGGGCGCAAATGAAGAATGCAGGCAGAATGTTGGGTTCACGTAAGCAAACGTGAACGGAACTGTAATGAGTTGGAATATTTGAATTATTTGGAGGATGGGTTTAGCTTGCCAAGCAGTGTTGAGCAGGGATCTCCAGGGATGCCCAGCAGGGGGGGAGGGAGCCCTTGTCCTTAAACTGGGATCAGCGCAATCCTGTGGGAAAATGCAAAGCCCTCTCGGCTTGCATCCTGCTCTTGCCCTTTTGTCCGTAGCATAGGCACTGGGAACCTGCCCATCCCAGCATTCCAGCACTACGTGGCGCAGGTGCGAGGTCGTGGAGAAACATGTGTGATCAGGCTTGCTACGTTTGCTACATACTAACACAGAATTGCTACATTTGCTACATACCAACACAGAGAACAAACCAACACGTGTGATCAGGCTTGCTACATTTGCTACATTTGCAACACAGAAATGGAAATGTGAAATGTTTAAGTTCTTGCTCAGCCTGTTTCCGGTCGGCGTACAATGCTTTGCATGCGCCAGCTCACTACCTGGTTGATGTGCAAAACCAAATGGGGCCGGCATGCCCGTGGTCTTTCAGGAGCAGTTCGTGATGTACAATGATGTCCATATGCGAGCCCTGTCCTCACGGCAACCATTGCTGAGTCGTGCGATGCACGTGACGTGAAACATCGGCTGCGCTTCTTTTTCCTCATGCAACTAGTATGAATTGCCGTAATTTAACTAGATATGCAAGCTAATTTCAGACGTCCAGATTCCACCACGCCTCCCCCAATCATACTTGTGGTGCAATAAACAAAAATCCTCAGCCTAGAGGATATGCTGGCGGCCGATTTTTTGCGATTCGTTTAGCTAGAGAAAAACATGGTAGAATGGTTTACTATGAAAAAGAGAAGCCTTTGTTGATTTCGATCGGTTCAAAAAATCATGAATTCTCTCGGATTATTTCACACAGGTACCACTCCTCAAAACAGATCGGTTTAAATAGATACTGATCGTGCACCCACGGTGCAGGCAAACAAAGGAACCTTTTTAATCGTATGCCTGTGAGCACTAATCCTGAAGTACCTGCATGGAGAGCCTTGCATAGATATCTCACTGCATAAGTGATATGCTTCACGGTACTAAGATGGCTTTAGTAACTTTTATTTCATGTAAGAGTGGTCCCACTGTCTGCGCGGTTCTTTTCTTTTGCGCTTGAATTGGGGGTAGGCCTAGGTGTGGTAGGTTTCAGAGTAAGAGTGAACATTTCAGAGGAGGTTAGTCGGCAAATGATGGCGTACCCAGCTATTTTTGTTGACGCGTTTCTACAAGACAGGCAAGGATAACAACAAGAAGCCCTCTTCTACTTCAGAGAGATGGAAGGTTGTTATTTTGGATCAAAGTCTGATCAAAGTGCTAAAATTGCAACTTGGTCTATGAAATCCAGCTGTCTATGATAAACCATAAACCTAAAGCTTTTTAGGGATGGAACTGCACGCACCCTTTCGCGAGCAGGTTTACCACCTTTGTACTTGTCCACCAAATAGTGTGATTGTGCAAATTGCACAAATCTCACATTAATCAGTATTGGCCATGTCAAATCATATCTGGATGCCATCTGCAGTGCAATATCATTTCTCCTCAAACCACGAGAAAGGCATTCAATTGTATAAATCTGCACGCCAAAAGCCTCCTTGGACGCTTTGCTCAGGTTGTATGTGCATTTGTGTGTCAGCAGGTGGCTTCAGGAGGAGCTGTCTGCGGCTGAGCAAGCAGGTCAACATGTCATCGTATCCTCGCACCATCCCATTGGCCTCGGCAGTGCGAGGCGGACCCACATGGTGTGTGTATGCGTGCGTGCGTGTGTATATGTGTGTGTGCGAGTGTGTGTGTGTGTGTGTGTGTGTGCGCGCGCATGTGTATGTGTGTGTGTGTGCGCACGTGTATGTGTGTATGCATGTTCATTTTTGTATTCGAGTTTGCGCACTATTATGTAGCGAGCTTGAGAGCAGTGAAAATCAAAAAACTTACAATGGCATAAAAATGTCATTAATCAGATCAATTTTATCGTCCTGTTACTTATATGTTGCGAGGTGCCAACATAGTTACAACACCGCAGGAACTTTATTTACGACTCAAAACATTGTTTTTGGGGGTTGCGGCCAACCCATCCCCCTAAAATAAATAATTTTTTGAGGGGGTGCGGATTACTGCAGATAGGATTTAAATAAATATTAATGATTTTTTGACGGTCATGATGGGAACGAGCCCCCAAGAGCCCCTCAGGGTTTGTGGGGCGTGTCCAGACAGGGATGGCCAGCTTCTGCAAGGCCCCCCCAACCGCCGAGCAGCTTAAGCAGCAACATCTAGAGGACGGGCAAAAGTTCAAGCAGCAGGTGCAGAAGCAGCGTGCAGACAAGCACGAGCGTAAGTCGGGAGGGGCAGTAAGGAGAGCGAGAAATCCAGCAGCAGGGATGGGGAAGATGATGATGAGGGCTTGAGTTAGGAGAGAGTAGAAGGCAACACCAGGTTCCAGCTGACATGCAACGGATGACTGAGTAGAGCAGAACCAGTGGTTGTCAGTGCTCTTGGACAAGAAAAATGTAAATGTGTTATGGAATATGGAATACACCTCAAATTTTTTGTGCGTTTCTATTCTCTTTGTGTAGTTCTGAGGGTATTTTGCCCCTGCGGATTGGTCCGGCAAGCAATAAAATGTATATTTAATGGAGTGCGGATCGGTGTGGATAGGGTAGATATAACTAACTTATATTGAGGGGATGCAGAAGGAGTACATGTTACTACGGTAATAAATTTGCGAGGATTAAGGTTTTGCGAGCCCCTCGACATTGGCAAACTTGTGTGATTTTCTGGAGGACTGTGTCCCCTCCACTGCTCATGGTGAGATGGTGCACATGGTATCATGCATGCTTCTCTCCTGGGAGGGCTTGCACCCCAAGACTGTGTGCTTGGGTCTGCCCACTGTGTGTCCTCTGACAGGGCCAGGGAGGATTCTGTTTGCAAGTAACTCCATTGCTCAGCCCCATCTAAGGCCCGGGCTGTGTGGTGTCAGCTGTGGTTGTGTTACCCTTTGAAACGACGGGGGTCAACTGTGTGGTGTGTGTGGTGTCAGCTGTGGTTGTGTTACCCTTTGAAACGACGGGGGTCAACTGTGTGGTGTCAGCTGTGGTTGTGTTACCCTTTGAAACGACGGGGGTCAACTGTGTGGTGTCAGCTGTGGTTGTGTTACCCTTTGAAACGACGAGGA
>Ga0307945_1002418_pt1 | contig 15096 bp, 19 predicted proteins | sample OrgLakmetagen228_FD_201818 | JGI IMG/M metagenome (GOLD analysis project Ga0307945, IMG submission 201818) | Saline water microbial communities from Organic Lake, Antarctica - #228 | ecosystem: Environmental > Aquatic > Non-marine Saline and Alkaline > Saline | place: Antarctica: Organic Lake...
CTCTCTCTCTCTCTCTCTCTCTCACACACACACACACACACACACACACACACATACAAGCCAACACACGCATGCGCACGCGCGCGCACACACACACACACACACACACAAGCAACACACACATACACACACACACATAAACATACACACATACACACACATACACACACAAACGACTCTGACACACATACGCATGCATAGGTATCGTGCTGACCAACGACGGCCACGCCATTCTTCGGGAAATTGATGTCACCCACCCAGCAGCAAAGGTGAGGACAACCATGCAGCCGTACAATTCCTGTGTTGAATGTGACACGCAGGAGCAGAGTACATTTGCGTTCTGTTTTGGTGCATTTGTACCTTGCCCCCCCTAAGATGCCAATCCCAACTTAACATAGATGGTGCTCAGGTGAAGGCATTTGCGCCCTTGCAGTTAGGGAGCAGCACGTCAGTTTGCACGTTTCCTTCTGTCATAGATTGTGCTCAGTGTAAGCACTAGCACAAAAATGAATGTTTTTTTTCTCCAGGGTTTATGTTTTGGTAGGGTGCAGATATGAATCACCGCAGACTTACAACCTCAGTGCTTGCAACCATGTCAAACAGTCCATGATTCAATTGAGCCGGACTCAAGACGAAGAAGTGGGGGACGGCACCACCTCCGTCATCATTTTAGGTGAGGAAGAATGGCTCTCACGAATGGAACAAGTGCCGAGCAGCAGAACAAACAGTCTAAGCAAACAATTGATGCCCCCCTTCGAAAAGATTGACAATGCATGCCTCATTAAGCATCGTATGTACTTTGTGCAAGAGGTGTTGTGTACGTACTCAGGGATGCATTTTTCTGTGCGTGTGCGTTTTGTACAATTTGCCAAGCCACGCTAGGACCACTTCACTAATCATTATGCAACAGTGGTAGATGGGACCTGGTGCAAGACACAGAGCCTCGCAAAGGACCTACAATGCAACTGAATCGCTCATTTATTTATATTTTTCACGTGTATTCCCTGTCCGAACTGCAGCTGGGGAGCTGTTGCACGTAGCTGAGCCTTTCTTGGAAAAGAACCTGCATCCCACCGTGATTGTCAAGGGTTACGCCAAGGTAAGGTGTTGACTGGTTGGGGTACTATTGGGGTACGAATTATGGGGGAGAGGCTGCATGAATGAAGTGGAGAGGTTGAATGAATGAAGGGGTAATAATGGGGTACTAAATATGGGGGAGAGGTTGAATGAAGTGCGTCTTTGCTTGCACACACCATCGTGTAATAACCAGCAGATGACGTGTAGTAGAAAGCCCCCAGCCCTGCGGCTTGTCGGTATTAATAGACAGCTTGCAAGAGAGAGGAGAGATCTTGGCATCACGGAACATGTTTTCCCGAGGCGTTGATTTATGAACAGTTAGGTCGTATGTGCGTGTGTGCGCTAGATAACAGTGCAGGGATTAGGTTGCAGGATGCCAGACCAATCGGAGTTTGTGTTTGTGTCCTTGCATAAGCCATGCATTTCAGCACGTGATATATCTTATATCTAGCTGTAGTTAAGGACATGCTATTTAAGTCAAAGGAGAGTGTGTTGTGATTGTTATATCGTCCGTCAGTTATAAGTCTTGGTAGGGTGACCTCCACATTTTTCGCGTCATGTTAGGCCTCATGCACATGGCACGACTTTGGAGAGTCATAGCTTCGTTGTTACCATTGCAACATGTCATTGTAATGGAATCGTTGTTACCATTGCAACATGTCATTGTAATGGAATCGTTGTTACCATTGCAACATGTCATTATAATGGAATCGTTGTTACCATTGCAACATGTCATTGTAATGGAATCGTTGTTACCATTGCAACATGTCATTGTAATGGAATCGTGCATGTATGGGCTTGAGGCAGTGCTCCCAAGTCCGCACAGGACATGGCCCATGCGCGCCTTTTCTACATGTGTTTTAAAGGTCTGCAAAAATGCACGTTCTGCAGGCTTTAACAGATGCTGTGAAGATTGTGGAGAGCGTGGCCTTCCCCATTGACACCAACAACAAGGAGCAAATGCTGAATGTGGTGAACAGCTGTGTGGCCACAAAGTTCACACACCGATTTGGCACCCTCATGGCGGTGAGTGATAATGTGTGTGTGTGTGTGTTTGTGTGCATGCGTGTTTGCTTGTGCACCACCAATGTTGCACATGCGTGTATGCATTTTGAGTGTGTGTAGTGTGTGAGAATAAGGCTGCCTAGCTCACGAGCTGCTGATGCCCTTATGGTGCTGTCTGTCTGTTTACTTGGTGACTTCCTTTCACATCATGCCATTCCCTCCATGTTTGATGTCCATACAACAACCCTGGCCCTGTCCTGGAAGCTGGCTTGAGGGTTCAGGATCTTTCCTTTAGTGTTGCTAGGAAATTGCCTAATACGTGTATCTTTCCTGTGCAGCTTAAAAGACAGTGCCACCCACTGGTGAACTGCGCTTGTCTGCGCTTGCCTGTGTAGCTTAGAAGACAGTGCCACCCACTGGTGGCATGCGCTTGTCTGCGCTTGCCTGTGTAGCTTAGAAGACAGTGCCACCCACTGGTGACATGCGCTTGTCTGCGCTTGCCTTTGTAGCTTAGAAGACAGTGCCACCCACTGGTGACATGCGCTTGTCTGTGCAGGAGCTTGCCCTTACAGCCGTGCAGACGGTGGCCATGGACGTAGGCCAAGGCCAACGTGAGATTGACATCAAGAACTATGCCAAGGTGGAGAAGATCCCAGGGGGTACCATTGAGGACTGCAAAGTGCTAAAAGGTGCGCTGTGAGTCTCTGGCAGGGAGTTCTGCCTTTGTGTGTCTGACAAAGCGACCAACCACACCGTTGGACTGCCTGCATTGTTTCATGACGTGCAGGCAGCAGGGTGCGCTGTCTCACTGTCTTCTGCACGAGAAGAGGGGGTGTCATTCACACTTACAATAGTTACAGTGGGGGGTGACCTTCACACTTGCAAGCACATTCGTGAGCCAAGATAGGCGAACACACGCATTTGCAAACGCAAAGGTGGCTTGCAAATGCAAAGGTGGCAATGCGAAGGAGGTGGTGGTGATCCGAGCAGCACGCTTGTGATGATTGGCCTGTGTTAAGACAAGTTGCTCTCACTCACACCTGGTGCACAGGTGTGATGTTTAACAAGGATGTGGTGGTGCCAGGCCGCATGCGCCGCAAGGTGCACAAGCCACGCGTGCTGCTTCTGGATTGTCCGTTGGAGTACAAGAAGGGAGAGAACCAGACGAATGTGGAGGTGTCAAAGGAGGAGGACTGGTGGGTGTGGTGTGGCTGCTGCGTGTTTGTGTGTGTGTGTGTATGTGTGTGTGTGTGTGTGTTTGAGCGCGTGCATTTTGGGGGATGCACAATTCTAAATGTTCAAAGAGAAAGAACCAAGTAAGTCGAGTATGTGAGGGGGGGAGGTCTACACAAGGATGAGCAGGAGGTCCCTTTCCGTGTGAATGTATGTCTACATGCGTGACCTGGTCGCTTGCCCGTTCGGTATAAACAAGAGAGAAGAGGGTCTGATTGCAAGATGACGCCAAAACTTGATGTTTGACTCACCTTGTGCAAGGCAGCTTGTTGAGGCTAGGCAAATGCTGCATGGTAATTCTTTTGCACAAGCTGATACGTGCTTACACTCCCTTCTCGCCGTCGTTTTATAGCAAATTGATGAGTTCTTGTATGCATGCACATCTGCAGGGCTGCTCTTTTGAAGGCTGAGGAGGATTCAGTGCAAAAGATGTGCGCGCAGATTGCTGCCTTCAAGCCTGACTTGGTGATTACAGAGAAGGTGTGTGAGTGTGGGTGGGTTAAGGTGTGTGTGGATGCATGGAAGGTGAAATTATACCATGCTGTTAGCGTATTTATTTGATTGGTCAGGAAGTGCGCAGCCTTAGGCCTTGACGCAGGTGTGCGCACGCACACAAACAGGTAATTGATCGCACATGCGTATGTGCAAACTCTCAAACACACACACACACACACACACACACACACACACACACACACACACACACACACACACACACAAACACACACACATACATGCACGCACGCACGCACACGCACACACACACACACTTACACACATACACACGCACAGGGCCTGAGCGACCTGGCCGCCCATTTCCTGACCAAGTCTGGCATCTCAGCCATCCGGAGGTTGCGAAAGACAGACAACAACCGTATTGCTCGTGCATGTGGGGCAACGATCGTTCACAGGTATGCATGCAATGTCTACATTATTGTTGTCAGCTCTGGCCTTGTTGTTGTGACATGCGCAATAAAAGTACACCTGCACTTTTGAGCTCGTTGACATTTTTAATGATGCACTGCATAAAGCAACGCATTCTCTCCACCGGACGAGGACTGCAGAAGCCGACTAGGACAATATTAGGCATTTTCAGGGTTAGGGGCTATGCCAGGGGGAGAGGGGAAGGGGGGGTGCAGATCAAAAGAGTGTCTTTAGACTGCATCTTCTGCCACTATCTTTCTTTCAAAATTAACTCACTTATTCGCTTCGCTTTGTTGCTCTGCTCACCTCAGGGCCAAGGAGCATTTCACCATTGTATTCAACTAAACTTTGCTTTGCAGGACAGAGGAGATCCGGGAAAGCGACATTGGCACCGGGGCCGGTCTGTTTGAGGTGGGCAGCGTACTCATGTTGTACGTGTCATGCATGTGTGTACAAATTGTGCACTTGTTAGTACAGCCTGAAGTGCACCCATGTGTGTGTCTTGCACGTGCATGTGTGCTCAATCAGGTGGGCTGTGTGTGTTATGCCAGTGCTTTGTATGCACGTCAGCATGCTAAGGTGGGCAATTCCTCATCTATGTGCGTTTCATTTTTGTGTGCGTGTGCTTTTGGGACAGGAGTTCAATACATTGCTACCCAAAGGGGCTCCAGCACTTTGACGCTTTTTTGGTCCTTCAGGTGGTCAAGATTGGTGATGAGTTTTTCACCTTCATTGTGGACTGCGAGTCACCCAAGGCTTGCACCATCCTACTGCGTGGTGCCTCCAAGGATATCCTGAATGAGGTAAGGGCCATGAGAAATGGTGTCCGTGTTATCCTGAACGAAATAAGTAGCGTTGGCCAGAACCATATATATATACGGTGTATATACGGTATCATTGACAGGGAAATAATCAAATATACGGTCACATACGGTGTATATATACGGTTCTGGCCAACCCTAGAAATAAGGGCGTTAAGAAATGGCCTCTGTATCTCTATGGCAGCTGCAGCTCCAAACGCACGCGTGTTTGCCATGCCATGCTTCATCATAAAGGTAGGGTTGGCCAGAACCGTATATATACACCGTATATTTGGTGATTCCCCTGCCAAAAATACCGTATATGCACCGTATATATATGGTTCTGGCCAACCCTACATAAAGGTGTTATTAAGGGCATTGTAATAGGTTTCAGGTTGTGAAAAGGTAGGATCACTAATTCATGAGCAGAAACATTGCCATCGCCATTCCTGCATGGCAGTACGCTCAATGGCACTTTCAGAAATATTATGTCATTCTTCATGCATGTAATCGTGTGCACAACATTGCTTTTGCGCTGCTGTTATACGCATACAACGTACAGTGTTATTCTTCATGCATGTAATCGTGTGCACAACATTGCTTGTGCGCTGCTGTTATACGCATACAACGTCAAGTGTTATTCTTCATGCATGTAATTGTGTGCACAACATTGCTTGTGCGCTGCTGTTTTACGCATACAACTTAAAGTAACATCCATGAGGCCACATTTTCTTTTTGCTTCCTTGCAATGATATGGCACACACCAAACACACGCAACATGATTTGCTACTCCATCGCACATTTTAACGTGTGTGTGCACTCGTGCACATTACACACACACACATACACACACACGCACACACACATACACACACACGCACACACACATACACACACATACACACACATACACACACATACACACACATACACACACGCACACACACACAACCCAGGCACACTCACAAGCACATGTGCACGCACGTGTGCACACACACATACACGTATGCACATGCGTGTTCACACGCAGGTGGAGCGCAACTTGGTTGATGCTATGGGAGTGGCCCGCAACATTTGCATCGACCCTCGTTTGGTCCCTGGAGGTGGTGTCTGTGAGATGGCAGTCAGCCGTGGCTTGGCTGATTGTGCAGCCAGCCTACAGGGCGTGGAGTCATGGCCATACAAGGCGGTACGTTTGTGTGTCTGGTTTGCTTAATGTTGTAGCATGTTATACGCTTGCTTAAAATCAATAAAGGCCGTTTGAAGGTGGGAACAACCCTTTGCTTAATCTGTTTGGCAGCAGCGTGGAAAAGAAAAGAATAATGTTGTAGCATGTTAGTGGGAAGCAGCTGAAACCTGGCTGACCGTGCTGCGATGTTATAGTGAGCACGCGTTTGCAGTGGGATTGACGTGTGGAATGTGCATGTGTGGTAATGCAATGAAATGATATGTTGGGATTGCAGCAGACCTGCAGTATGTGTGCAGTGGGTGTCCTAACAAAATTGCCAGCATGGTTGGAATTTGCGGAACGTTGGGATTGGGTCTTCTTGGCTTTTAAGCTTTAAACGTATGATGGCCGTTTGGAGCCGATTACTTCAGGCTGCAGCTTTGTCCTTCGCGCAACGCCTCATAGCAAGGCTTACCAGGATGTCTGCTTATTGAGTCGTAGACAAAGATTGGCATTAATTGATTCAGAACGACGGCCTGCTGTGTGTACTTTGCTTGCTCAGGTGTGCGTGTGCACTTTGCTTGCTCAGGTGTGCGTGTGTGCACTTTGCTTGCTCAGGTGTGCGTGTGCACTTTGCTCGCTCAGGTGACGGCCTGCTGTGTATACTTTGCTTGCTCAGGTGTGCGTGTGTGGCCGCGCAAGTCCCCTTTGTTATTGCTTTCGCGTGTACAAGATGCCTTAACTGTGTTTCATTGTCATTGTGATTGGTTACCTGCTGTCACAGGTGGGCGTGGCCATGGAGGTTATCCCACGCACGCTGGCCCAGAACTGCGGAGCCAACGTCATCCGCACCCTGACCAAGCTGCGTGCCAAGGTGAGGGGCTGTGGCCAAGTGTAACTGCAAGAGAATGTGCTTGTTTGGGAGCAAGCAACAGTTCACGTGCTCTGTTCTCATCATCCTTGTACAAATCCCACAACAGCATGTACCCTCCTTCCCACATGCTTACAATAGGCCAGAAATTGACATACATAACGCATTGGCGGTGTGCGTTTCGGGCAAGAATATTTTGTCAAGTATACCGCTGTATACAGTGGAATTCTCCAGTCCTGGCCACCTTTCCACACGCCTAAACCGGGGCCACCCTGCCAGGGGCACATGCAGCGCGGAGCAGCTCCGTGCACAGCAGCTATATATCAGTGCCCCTATACGTGCTGCCAAAATTTGCATTCTGCTTGCTTCTTTCCTTCTCAGCACTGCGAGCCAGGAGGCTCCAGCTTTGGCATCAACGGAGACACAGGCGATGTCGTGGACATGAAGGCTCTGGGCATCTGGGAGCCCCTGGCTGTCAAGGTGAGTGTGAATGGGAGGGGGTGATGCGCATGTATCCTTTTGATTTCAGCCCTTGGCTTCTCCGATACCAAGGGCCAAAAGTAAAGACATTAGGCTCCCATGCCTCTGTCAAGCGGTGTGCAAACAGAGGGGAGAATGCATATGCAGTCTTGCGTGTATGTGTGCAGTCGGGACCTCCGGTATGACTTTCGGCCATTAATGTGAGCCTCAAGACACTGAGCGAATGTGGGAGCCTTTCGGCAGTCTGTGTCCCTGGTTATGTGTCCGGAGGGTTGGGATGGGGACGAGGGCGGGGGTGGGGTTGGGTGTGTGTGCTTTCGTTCGCATGCGCATGTGTGCTTGTGTATGTGTGTGTGCGCGTGCGTGCGTGCGAGCGTGCGTGCACTAGCCTTTGGCAGAAAGTGCATAAGTATGGATGTGGACCCCAAAAGCTGCATGTGATGATTTGCTAACCTCAAAGCCTGGAACATATGACATATGAAGCATGAGCACATGTGCTTCTGTTTACGCAGGACATTAACTAAATTGTGGTGAGCACTTTTGCATACACGCTTTGCATGAATCCCTTACATAAGCGTTTGGTCCGTCACCCTCCTCGTATCTTATTATCAGCATTGTAATTTGCCAAGGTGAGGTATGGGCTGATCAAGCCCTGGAAGGTCAAGCAGTACCTGTATCTTTTTTTGTGCATTGTGTGCTATATCTATGCCAGCGGTACTTGTGCAAGCATAAACTAACATGACGTCTTGGGCGAGCCTGTACTGCTTCCGTGCACGTTTTAAGTAATCTACACGTGCTGTGATAACCGTGCAGGTGCAAACCATCAAGACGGCAATTGAGAGCTCACAGATGTTGCTGCGCATTGATGACATTGTCAGTGGCATCAGCAGGAAACAGCAGGTGTGTGTGGGTGAGGGTGTGGGTGCAAGAGTTGGGTGCATTTAAAAGTTGGGTAGATGTGGATTCGAGTGATAATGGGTCTAGGTTACGGTTAAAATGTAGCTGTGTGACTGCTGCGCACCCTAGCAACGCTGCTGATGCTCAGCAGGTATTTAAAGTCGAAGTAAAAGTCTACACTGGAAGTCACCAGCGTGCATTTATGTGAATAATCACAAGCAGGTATAAAGAAAGGTAACAAGAAAAAGAAACAAAAACATATGCGTGCGCACGCACACGCACATGCATGTACACACGCACACACACATACATATGCAAACACGTGAGCACACGTACTCAAATACACGTACACACTCATTTGCACCTTTGTTGCACAGGGTGGCGGCCGGCAACCTGCAGCAGAGGAGGAGGGAGATGGTGCAGATCGCCAGATGCCTGAGATGTAATAGGTCTTCCCTTTTACACAGTCTGGAAAGCGTCACGATGGGACAAAGTTTTTCATGTGCAAATGTGTGCTTGTGTTTGTGTCTGACTGCTTTGCCTTGCCTGTTTTTGTTGGTTGGAAACACAGCGTGCGAGGCCGACTTGGGCACCTGCGTCTGGCCTAGCTGTATCAACACATTTATGGATGCTGCATTTGTGTAAAAATTATCATCACGATGCTGCAATACTGTGAAGAAAGTGGTGAGGAAATTAAGCTGTCAGATCAAATTACCGTCACTGCAAAGTAAAGGACTCAGCACATCAAAATGTTGCCTGGTCCAACAGGTTGAAGCCTGGTAGGATGGCTGGATAATCCAGGAAAATTTACACATCTAGGACAACATCGAACGAACGACACTAGAATAATATAACAATATTTCAACATAGCCCTGTCTTTGGACTCTGGCTACTGCAACATGTGCTTACGATTGTTTAGCTAGGTGACACAGCTCCCTCTCCTTCATTTATAAGCTAGTGCATTTCATAACACAGCCCCCTGTGGCACTGGGCATACATAATCTGCATGAAAAACTTGCGGAGCGGAATGGTACTAGGTTTACAAAGAAAGGCCTTCAGAATGGTACGCACATAATGACTTGCACGGAACTGGAAAGGGTATATGGAAACAACAGAGTGAAAGACAAAAAATTAGTTGCTTTAAATACTATTACAGCCGCTATACCTAAAGTTCTCATAGTTTTGGCTACAGTTTTCCATTCAGCCTCAAAGTTTTAGGGGTTAGGGCCATAGTTTTAGGGTTTAGGGTTAAGGTTAGGGTTAGGATTAGGGGGTTAGGGGACCAAAACTATGAGGTTGGATTTGAAACTATAGGAACTGTAACACAAAACTATGCAAACTTTGATTATAGCGGCTATTTCTCTTTAAATAAACTAACAGCCCTGGTGAACAAAGAGTTTGATCCTGCAAAGTCAGAAAGTCTAGGCAAATGGCTGCTTGGCCACAAGAACAAGGAAATCTGCATATGTAGAGAAAAGAATATTAACACATTGAACACTTCATCAGACATGCATCTGCACACATAAAAACAAGGTGTGCACTACAATATAACACAAGCAACAACAGTCAAGGATTGGGTTTGGGTGCTACGGCACACAATCCCCCTGACCCACACTAATTTCTTTTGATTGTTTGCGCGGTGTGGGCACCTAAGTAACCCCCTCCCTTACTCATGCTGGCTGTGTCACCACTACCAGCGGAGTCTTTTCTTTTTCTTTTTCTTATTAACACAAGAAGTTAATAATGTGGCGCTTTAATAATAGACGGTGGAGCCTGCTTGCTTTTCTGCGGTACAACAGACAGGCCCCGCCAACCTTCCCCTTCGTTAACGAAGGAACGCCTTTTTTCTCATAGATAGTCTGGGGCTGGCTGTGTGTCGTGGTGCCTTGGCATGCTGTTGCACCTCTAGGGTGAAAAACGCCATGGTGTTTGGCTAGCTTGCTGTGGCTTGAACATCATGGGAGTGTGGACTGAGATAGTTGAGTTTCTATGTATGTGCAGCAATTAACTAGGCCAGGATGGGGCTCAAACAACCTAACAATTTGAGGCTAAGGTTTTTTCCTTCCAACACTTTTTTGTGCTTTTCTTAGAACGAACATGCTGGTGCACTGTTGTAAGTCGTATGTTAAATTTGAATTCAGCTTCCAATTTGTTTGCACGAACAGTCATGGGTCTCTATTAATATAGCACTCCCTTCCTCCCCTTGGATTATACATTCTGGTGTTCAGTTAGCATGCCTGATGAACTGCTTGTTGTAGCTCTTCATTAGGCTCTTTTTATTGTCTCAGGTTTTGCCTTTCATCATTCATTCATCACCTCTTACTTATAACTTTCCTAAGAGAACAATCTGGCTGAAACCAGTTCTTTTTTACGACCTTACGTTTACTTTAGGCTGCCTGATCCAGCAGTGCCTATCAGCCCAAAATATGTGCGTGGCTGCCGATTACTCCCCTTTGTAAACCCTTTGTAAACCCTTTATTAACACAAACACTGCCCAGATAACTGCATTGGATTCAAGAAGCAACATCACACTAGATGCTTTGCTTGTTTACCATCTGGACATGGAAAAAGGAATCTGAGCTCTGCCACCAAGCGCTATCTCCAACAGGAACCAACCTTATACACGTACCAATAAGATGGACCACGGGACCAAAACGCATACCATTTAGGCAGACCAAGAGAATAAGAACAATCACTGAATGCCCGGAAACCAAGAAACGGCTTAAACATGCAAAGCCTCCCAACAATAACCATCAAAGCACATCAACACCTCCCCACGCAAATGCAAACACCCAAGAAACACAACCATTTACATACCGAAAGAGCCTCTTCTTAAAGAATGTAGAACAATCGTCTTACAAAGCTGAAGGAATAAGTCATGACTCCAGTCCGTCACATAAGCACCAATCTACAGACGTGCTCTGGAAATACAAGAGAGAGTATGCAAAAAACCAGCAAACAAGTAGGGGGCATCCAATTATGATGCTACTAGGCCAGAGCATCATATGATGTACATACTACTAGTACTACTAGGCCCTGCAGTTTTCCCTTGACATGTCCGGTGATGTGCTGGTGCTTCCAATTTGATTTTATGGCGAGCTGTCCTTGTATTTATTTTTATGGCGAGCTGTCCTCAGCAGGGATGATTACAACATCGCTAACTTAACAACTGAGCCGGATTCCCTGCGCAAGCTGCATGGACTAAATGTGTGACTATTCCTGGGAGTTTTGATGTGATCAACAATGGCTTTGTCAGTGTCTGGTTGTTTGGCCTATGCATGGGATAGGGGATCGCTACACGTGTGCGTATAAACATGTTTAAGCTGGAACCATGATTTTCTATGGCGAGTGCGGGAATATTACTGTCGCAGCCATTCATCATTTTTATTTCCTATTTCCTGTGCAAATTCACCAGGCCAGGGCCTTAAAGACAATAACCTGTTTTTGATTCTAAAACAAATATAAGACGCCAATATGGCAAATACCAATCCAAAAGGAATCGCTTGATAATACCATTGCCGTGTTTTCCATAGTTACGTAACAGGCAAATTTGTGGTCGGACAGTCTCTTGCCAAGTGATCACCTGCAAATGGAGGCAGCGCACATAAGAAAAAGCATCTGTGAGCAATGCAACACGCCTCAAAACTGTGTCACTTGCAAGCAGCGGCTGCCTGTGCTTGCTGTTGCCCTTTGCTTGCTCGGAATCCTTAAATAGCTTGAACACTTAAATGGGGGGGATGCTTGCGATATCAATAAATGCCAAGGAATAGGCGGCGAACCGGACATATATTCATGCCTTCGCTGAACGTTTAAAGTGGCGTTAAAAAACAATTGGATCCTTTTTATTGTATTCCATGGTCAAGTCCTGTCAGAGGAAAACACGCCTTATTGGAACCTTCATCTTTAATATTTCATGTTATGTGGCAGCGGTTTTGTGAGCAGACTATTAATGAATGATTCAGTGGTGGGGGTATCCATTTGCTTCTTGTGCCTTGAAAGCGACCCAGGGTGTTGTTGCTGTGCTTGAAACACATACACAGATATAAGTGCATCTTTCATTCGTCTTTTAGAGTACACATCATACCTTGCTGGTAGCAATTTTACAACGACAGCTAGTAGAGAATTGTACAACGACTCTGAAAAATAGAGCCTAATGCTGGTCAGAGGAGAGAGGGCCTTTAGCACGCCATGGTGGTAGGCATACCTATTTCTTAAGAGCTCGAACTTAGCTCTTGCAAGGACATTTGCAAGCTGTGAGAGGGACATCAAGATCATGTTGTGAGCTGTTTGGCAGGAGAACAAATCTTTAAGCGACCTGAATCGAAGCAAATCTAGGAACTTTAAGCAGTGCAGAACAAGTAACCAAAGTTTGAAACGACCCAGCCATTACTCACCCCCACAAGTGTAGCAGCCGCGGCCAGAGCGTGGGAGGCCCCCCATGGTTTCGGACGGTGCGAGCCCCATTTTGGACTTGGCTGAGTTGGAGAAAATCATTTGGTGGTAAGACCCACTGCGGTGGTGGCGGTATTGCTGCAGGAAGAAGAAAGGCAGGAAATACGCCCAAGGCGTGTGAGCTGGTGTAGCTGTCTGTGTCATTTGTTAAACAAATATTGCTTTCCACCTTCATATTAACTAAACTACATCCCATGTCACGTGTCATGTCAGTTGGTTTGGGTATCTCTAGCTTTTATGGTTTGCTTTGTCGCCTAGGATCCACGGCAGGCCATTAAAAACATTCATTTCCTTTGCCAAAATATGCTACTACAGCCTCTCACTCTTGACTCACAGTATGTTTCAATCTTATAGCACCCCATCCTTACTCCACTCCCGTTGCATATACCCACACGCGTTTCTTACAAGCAGGTGCAGGAGGCATTCATCCACAGCTAACGACTCGACCAGCCACCCAATCCTCAATGTGACCTCAGCTTGCAATGACTATTGCAGCATGGCCTTCAAGAAGTAACGGGACAGCAACCTACCCTTAGGCTGCTTCCAGATGCAGAGAAGGAGAGCAGGAATGTCGTTATAGTATAGATTTAACTGCCCTATCACTCCCCATCCAAACGCCATCAAGTCAGCTTTACCGTAATTGGTGGAATAATGCTAAATCATTGTGTATGGTTCATTTAATTCTGATTATAAAAACTTAGTTTCGCAAATGTCGATGAAGATCTAAGACAACAGCCTGTGCATCCCACTCCTCATGCACAAACACAACCACGCACGTTATACATGTCGTCGATCCTGCTCTTGCCATCTCCCACAGGCGCTGCTGGCGCTGCTGCTACTGCTTCAGGATGGCTCTCACGGGCTTTGACAGCTGCCAAGTGTGAGCCCAAGCCCGCATGCTGCTCTGAGCGGCCTGTAGGATGATGATGCACAATTAATTGTTTGTAACACATTGCAAATAATTGTTTGGAACATATTGCAATTAATTGTTTGGAACATATTGTGACGATGCACAATTTAATTGTTTGGAACATATTGCAATTAATTGTTTGGAACACATTGCAATTAATTGTTTGGAACACATTGTGACGATGCACAATTAATTGTTTGAAACACATGGGCATGCATGCTAGAGTGAATGTGGTCAGGCGCCCCGTAATAAATGAATGTGGTGATATTCTTGTGACGTGCACAGATAGTTGCCATGTGGGAAGGTAGTTGTAACGTTCGCAAATTGTTGCCATGTGGGCCGGAAGATGTATGGGCAATAAACAATGGGAATCTGATGGTTTCCTGCTTTTCACAATTTGGGTCACCCAAGGGAGTTGTCATCAACCACACAAGACAGGATTGATGACAGCAACGAAGGCACATAATCATATGGGCGCTAGCCTGCGACGCCGTTTTGTTCAGCCGAGCCATTTCCGGCATAAATTCCACTTGCCTTACACCCTGGCGCGTGCAAATTCAAATAACCCTCTTATTTCAAAGACAATTGTCCCCCCTGTAGAAGTAGTAGCACTCCCTTACGTTGATCCACACCACGTAGGCACCCTTCAAAAACAACCACACGTATGATTCAGCCTGTTCACAATGAGATGCTCACCTGAAAAGGTGCCATCAGCATGCAGCTTCCCAGGCTCTGCTCTGCCTCCAGTGACCCTGCCGCAGTCAGGCATACGTCAAACATTTAGAAAAGGTACTTGGCTGAAACAAGGTGAGTGATTGACGGGGACATGGTGGAAGTTTAGGTAGACGCAAGAACCTTGCGCACTCCCTTTGTCTGTTGCTATGCTTGCCCTTCCAATTGGACACCCCTGTTGCTATGCTTGCCATTCCAATTGGACACCACTGTTGCTATGCTTGCCATTCCAATTGGACACCACTGTTGCTATGCTTGCCATTCCAAAACATCACTGTTGCTATGCTTGCCATTCCAAGACACCACTGTTGCTATGCTTGCCATTCCAATTGGACACCACTGTTGCTATGCTTGCCATTCCAACTGGACACCGCTGCTGCTATGCTTGCCATTCCAATTGGACACCACTGTTGCTATGCTTGCCATTCCAATTGGACACCACTGTTGCTATGCTTGCCATTCCAAGACACCACTGTTGCTATGCTTGCCATTCCAATTGGACACCACTGTTGCTATGCTTGCCATTCCAAGACACCACTGTTGCTAT
>Ga0307945_1002424_pt1 | contig 15083 bp, 12 predicted proteins | sample OrgLakmetagen228_FD_201818 | JGI IMG/M metagenome (GOLD analysis project Ga0307945, IMG submission 201818) | Saline water microbial communities from Organic Lake, Antarctica - #228 | ecosystem: Environmental > Aquatic > Non-marine Saline and Alkaline > Saline | place: Antarctica: Organic Lake...
TTATTGAGAGAGTGAGTGTGAGAGAGAGTGTGTGTGTGTGAGTGAGCGAGAGAGAGAGAGAGAGAGAGAGAGAGAGAGAGAGAGAGAGAAAGAGAGAGAGAGAAAGAGAGAGAGAGAAAGAGAAAGATAGAGAGAGAAAGAGAAAGAGAAAGAGAGAGGGAGGGAGGGAGGGAGAGAGAGAGAGAGAGAGAGAGGGAGGGAGAGAGCGAGAATGAGAGTCTGGAGTGCGTATGTGTTATATTCTTTATGTGTTACAACAGTGAGACACTGCAAAAGTTTCCTGCCTGACGCTCCCCTGAAAAATTGCAGGTGAAGTGCACAGTGCGCAGCGTCCTTTTACTGCCCGCTTGGTCAATGGCAATGTGGCAGGCTCTCGCGTGCGCGTGCCGCACCCCATGTCTAATTGGAGGCCAACAAGAGGGAACGCTCTGCAGGTCTTCCAGGTGATTTCCTGATAAGGCTCCTCAACCCAGGCAATGAAGTGCTCTAGCAAATCATATTCCACAATTAGTCTGCGACCAGCTGGTGATAAAAATATTATTGAACAAGTGTGCAGAGCTCTTGTGCAAAAGCACCCACACTTTCACATTCAACATCGCTTTAAATATTTTTCACGGAGCAACCCCACTGGGACCCCAAAAATTAAATAGGGGCAAGGATATTGACTGCGATGTCTGTGTCCAACCCTGCTTCCCTCTTACAACCAACCTAAAATCCCTGACTTCTCTGCAGCACCTGGATAAAGACAAGAATGGAAAAGTGACTTTGGCAGAGGTCGAAGAAGTTGGGCTGTCCCTGGGATTCTCACTGGAGCAAGCTCAACGGCTGTTCAAAAGGTGAAAGTGAGATTTGTCAGGTTGACTGAGCATGTTCAGATCAATTACTAGCAATTAGTAATGCTGCAAGGAAGATTGCTGAAGCTGCTTGAGTGGAGCCTAAATATGTAAATATGCCTATAACCTTTTCCAACTTCTGTGATACTGTCCTTGTGCATAAGTGGTTTCAATGGCGGATCTGTATTTGGACAGCCTCTCCACTCACATTCCTGTTCAAAGCAGTTGTGTGCTGTATAAAGAAAGAGCAATGCATGTTCACTTCACTGAAGCGTGCACACATCTGTGGTATGTGCTGTAGGATGGACAAGATGAATCGAGGCTTTTTGAAGGCTTCCGACTGGGGAGCAAAGGAGTTTATCCACGTGGTAGAGCTCTTCTCGCTCATGTACATGCAGAAGTACCTGGGTCTACCCACACAGGCATCTACTCCAGAACAGGTGGGCTTGCACTTTTCCTAACAAAGGATTCCCTGACCCCTACTGGTGATACCTTCGAACAGGGGCTAGCCAGTTTTTGCCTTGTGCTTTGCCAGTACCACTATCAGCTCTCATCAGGAGCTCTCATCAGGCCAAGCAACCCTCTTGATCCTCATAAATTCTTCTAACTTTTCTTTGGTGGAGGAGTTTAAAGGTACCGAATGGCTCCTTTTCCTTAATTGATATGGGGAGTGGTTTTCACTGCCTGCATAATTTCTTCGTTTTCTTTGCTTGACATGCCATTTCTGGCTGCTTTTTGGAGTAACAACTTCTCCCTTGCAAAAAAGAGCACCTCATCACACACAAATCCTAGAAAAGTACGTCCGTTTGAGCATACACACTCACATGTCAGCATATACATACACGCACAATGTCGCCTCCCAGGTCGGCAAGTACTTTGCTAACCAGGAAATCCGCCAAGTAAAGTCCCTGCCAGCAGCAGTCACAATGGCCCGCACAAACGCAGTCATGCGTGGGGGGGGCCACGGCCAGTACAACGATTTCATTCACAACTGCTTCAAGTGCGTTCCTTCATCTCTGTCCTGCCTGTTTCAACTTTACTGCCTCCTAACACCGTCTTTACCTCTTCCACCGTCCCTGCCTCTAACAGTGTACTGCCCCTCCCCAAACCTTGCTGGTTGCCTGTGCTTGTTGGATTACTTAGTGACAGCGCCTGGGTAGCAAACCCAGCCTCAGCTCCGAATTTGTATTTGACCTTTATGCTGCAATAAAAACAAAAACATTTGGCGCTAGGCCATAAAAAAAGTGATTTGTTAAGCACGTGTTACACAGAAAATCTGATTCTTAATAAGTGCGCACGGAATAATCACCTGGTATTTGCAACACATGTCTGCAAAGTCTTGGCATTGTTGTTAAGAGCCTCCCTGCAACAAGTGAAGCTTCCCCCCACTACCCTTCCCCCCACTACCCATGCTACGGGTGCTGCAAATGCTGACCTTCACATTCAGCCACTCTGTGATTTGTATCTACTTTTGTAGGTTCATTGACACAGAGGATAAAGGTGTCCTTGACCTGTCCGGGCTGCGCGATGGATTCTCTGCGTTAGGCGTCCAATTGACAGAGGAGGTGCGTTTCCCTTTTCTTCCTCTCTTGACAATTATATTGCTGTTTCTGTAACTCATGCCGCATGTCTTTGCACATTCACGAGTAGTTATGTGGTGAACAGCGCCAGCTTAATTGCACTTCTTGGGTTGGTCAAAGATGTGTGGCCTAGATAGATGCAGACGGGGAAATAGATACAGTGCAAATAGATTGATCAGCATGTTTAGTGCCAGAAGCAAGGTTCCTAAAAGCCTGCTGTAGTAAGGACAGTTGATTTGCTCTTAAGAGGAATAACGAGTTTTTAATGATTGAATGCGTGAGTCTAGCATTTTCCCCTCTCTATGTTCTCGACAAATCATCCAAGTCACCCTTGAATGGCAACCTCGCAGGTCGCTCAACAGGTCATGAGCAAGTGCGGGACAGACTCCAAGGGCACCGTGGATTACAGGGATTGCTTGAACAGACTGTTTGGGAGCTCAGGCACCTGAGGTCCTCTGAAGCCGGAAACGGTTCTGCCACTGCTTGGTAATATGTTACACCTTTGGCGAATGGGCGAGGTGGCGATAAACATCCAACACAACCAATTTGGCAGGTTCTACTCTTTAAGCAGGTTCTGACTCGACATCTGTGAAATGATGATCATGACATGGCATTTTTGAGTATAAAAGGGCTCATTTTCCAGCTTGTCGCTGTATTCTCACTTAATTTCTCGGGAAAAAAGAAAAGAAAAAACTACGCAGGCAGTGAAAGCCACTTCCCACTAAATTCTTGGGTCAACCCCGTTCTCATCGGGAAACAAAAATAGGCTCTCTCTCTACAATGTACGCCAACGATTCAACTTGCAGGTCTCTAAACTGCGGCATGTTTGCTAGCTATTAACTCTCCTGCTCTGGAAGTAGTTTCGAGTTTGCAGGAAACGTGGTCAATACTCGGGCTGGTGCACAGGATGCGCAAGCCAGTAAATGCTTTGAAAGAAGGGTAACTCATCTGGGTCGCACTTCTTGACTGAAGGTTATGCGCAATATAAAGTAGATTCCGCTTGCGTGCGCATACTTTGAAAGTTGAGGCAGCAGCGTGGCATGAAGATGGTTCTTGCGTATGTGACCAATGTCCTGGTGAAGATGAACATGTTCAGAACGAGGTGCATGCTCTTTTAATTTGCCAAGACCAACGAGTTTGTGAGCTGAGGAAACACTTTTCCTTTCTGTTTTCACCTTTTTTTGAGGACTTTTCAGCAGCCCAACCCTTTTTGCTGCAACAGGTCAACAACCAACTTGTTCATGATTTCCTTTCTCAGCAGAACAAGACTTTTTCTTTTTCTTTCTGAGCTTATGGATTTATTTGAGGATGGCCGAGACCAGTCAGCAGCCGATCAGCCGAACTACCTGGCTGAAGGTCACCCCCCATTGTAACCATTGTAAGGAGAAAGAGCAAAAATATATGTAAGAGCAAGAGTGACTGAAAAGGACAAGAAAAATTATGCAGAGAAAAATTCCCCCCCTGTGAATGAAGGAACAAGAAGCCATTTGTTGATGATTGGTACTGAAATCACCAGACAATGACAACCCTATGAACAATCTGCCAAGAACGCATACCAGCGCGAGACTTTTGCTTCAAGCAAGTTGAAAGTTAGAGGGAATAAATGGGCTGCGAAATTAATAGGCAGCTTTGGCAGTGGATCAAAGGACCACTTCTTGTGTGGTTCTTGTGAAACTTTGGGTACGAGGGCTGTAGCTGTTGTAAATGGAAGTAATATAGGTACCTTGAATTGTAACCATTGTAAATGGGGGTGATTTACCCTGTTCTGCAATGGTGTTATTAGGAGTTTGGATGCCAAAAAGCAAGGCACGCGCTAGTAGCATATGCTAAACTGGCTTTTTATTTTCCTGCAGTAGCTGCTTTATCATAGGGCAACGTTTGCTCCTGCAAAGCAGAAATTGTTACCTTTCATGGCAAAAATAATTTAAGGGGGAAACCCTACGGCGGTAAAACCCAATAAGCAGTAAAAAAAGCTCCAAGCCCCACAAAAAGCACTCAAAAGCGAAAATTATAAAGCATCCAATGAGTGCAGTTAGGATCCACAAGTAAAAGTCGCAACAAACAAGAATGCAACACTACAAAGCATCCACATTTCCACATCTGGACAGGCTAAATCATACCTTCTTATTTGGTAGTACGTGCTTAAACGGCTAATGTACAGCATGGTGTTTGTTTACACTTGCGTGCCTGATTGGCGCTACCTACAATCTACAATCTAATATTACATAGTATCAAGTTGAAAGCGCCAGGCGCAGAAGGCAAAGTATCAGGCAAAAGCATGCATCATATTTGCTGGATTGGCTGGCTCCAGCTTAACTGTAAAATAACCTACGTGCTCGTTAAAAGCCAACCCCTGCTTAATTAGCCAGGCTCGCATAGCACCTAACAGCTTGGGCTCGCCGTCACTATGAACACCACGGCCTGTGATTACGCGCACCTCCTTGCGGCCTGCGTGTACATGTGTGTACGTGTATTGTACTGCTGATATACTGTAAGACCTTTGTTCGCAATACTTAAGCTACGAGGAGAGCAGTTATATGCAGGACAGCAATGCGTGTGGTAGGGAGGTGAGAATGCAAACACATGTTATATCATCTTGAAGCGCACACCCTTTTATCATTTTGATGCATACATTGTTTCATCACACCAGGGAAAGGCGAGTTTGACGTGCAGGTGGCAATCAAATTTCCTTTTTGCTCATGCTCTCCTTTCCCTCTAACCCCTTTCCCCAGAAATTCCTCTGTTCAGGCTTCTGCACCTACAGCAAGCACCTATCCGATCCACTCGTCTGATTCACTCTTTAATTCACTCAAGAGCCAGCCGCTCTACACATCTTTAAAGGATCAGATAGCGGTCCCAACAGAGATGAAAAGCGCACAAGAGAATAAGGAGCAGAAGGGGATCTGCTCTCGTAACCATCACACCTGGCAGCAGGGCGGTTGCATATACGTTTTGCCGCATCATTGACAGTGCCTCTTCCACGTGCAATCCGTGGAAGTCCCACTGCATATGGTTAACACGCTGCGCATTGCGCCATGCATGCAACCGCTTGGTTGCCAACGTGGACGCAGCACAGCTTTTGGCCTGTTTGTGCATGTGTATATGTGTGTGTGTGTGTGCCCACGCCCGCGCAAGTATCCATGCATGCGCAGGAATGGCGTAAGAGCCCTCCAAACCAGCAGCTGGATGGACTTTTGCTTTGCTGTGTAGGAGTGGAACTTTTGAGGCGATTCGTCAAAACATTCCGAATGCAAGCATGCACAAAAGCATGCACGCTCAACACACAATCACACACACGCATTTACACACACATTAACACACACGCTAACACACACAAACGTTTGCACACACGCTCACACAAATGCTCATTCACACACAATCATACACACATGCTCTTTTACACAATCACACACACAAACCGCACACACACACATGAACACACACAACCAGTCACCCAGACACAAACCTTCAAGTTCTCTGCATGCTGCCACATCTCCAGTGCTTTGTGCACTTGGCCCTTGTGCTCAGCACGCTGTGCTGCTGCCTGCGCGCTGCGCCGCAGACCATGCAGCCGATCAGCTTCTATGCGCTGAACTCGGTACATGGCCTCAGTCCTATATAAAGGCGCAGAAGTATGTACAGCAGGCAGGTTTAGTACGCGTCACGCAAACTTCAGAATATGTTCAGAGCTCCGCACCAGTCTCTCTGTGTACCCACCCTATTGTACCCTGAAATAGGCACATTGCAAGCTAGTGTGTTTGAGGATCAAGGTGACCAAGGAACTCACAGGCTCACACTTTCTCAGCACGTTGCGGTTTTTTTAAGTGCAACTCGCGATCCTGATACGACGATGCACCTGCAGTTCCTCCCTTGTGCTCTCTAATCTCGTGTCTGTTTTCCTCCTTCTCTGCAGGCTTTGTGCATCTTTGTCTGAAAAACTCCTCTATATACACACACTGTTACACACGCACACGCACACACACACACAATTGATCACACAAGCGCACTTACTTACATACAAGAGAGAACGTCTACCCACTTGGCATGCATGTCGTCCTTGTTGGTAACACCATTGGCCAGCATGGCCATCCACTCTCGCTCAAAAGCTGCGTCCATGTCAGCCTCACCTTCGGCTGCAGCGCAGCGTTCGCCCTACACGTGTGTACTTGTGTGTACTTGTGTATTGGTATGTGTGAATATGTGTATATAAATACCGTAGCTTCACGATCACTTCGGAAATTAAATAATTATTTGGCAAAAAACGAAATTTTTAATAATTCTCGGGCCCGAACTGAATTCGAAGTGATAAATTAATTGTTTTAAGTGGTTTTCAGGGAGGTTTTAAGAATTAGCTCCCAGCGTCTGGTTGAAAACCCCTAACCCGTTCTTCGAACCCCAGCTGAGAGGCTGGCCGCTTAGCAGAGGGACCATGAGAAGCTGCAGAGGGAGAGGCAGCCCAGGGAGCTGGCAGAGGCAGAGGCAAAGGCAAGGGGCGCGGCTGTGAAGAGGCCCGTGGGGCGTCCATGCATGCTGCTCCAAGAACAAGCCTCTCACCGGCCCTCCAGGCCCTTCCCTTGGGGCATCCACACAGAGTTAGTGAAGATGACAAGTGGGTAAGAAGGTTGCTTCTTTGATTGAGGGAAGCACCTGTGCACTCAGCAGTGGTTCTCCCCATGCAGCCAATGGGCAGTCTGCCCATCAGCCTGCACAGCAGCAGCAGCAGCAGCAGCAGCAGCAGCCAACAGTGGGGGTCTCTCGAATTCACAAATTAATTCTTGACAGGGTCTGCCCGAACTGGATTCGAACTCGAAAATTAATCCCCAGACCCCCTCACGAACTAAAATCGAAAATTTAATTAATTTTTGAAATGTGTGGTCCCGAAGTGATCGTGAACCTACGGTATGTGTTTGTATGAGTGTGCGCACGTGAGAGTAGTCTGCGGATGTGTCCGTGCGAGAATTGTTATGTATGCTTCTGTGTGCATGTGCCAGCGTAATATGCTAGCAACCTATCTGCCCAGAAGCAATGTATCAACAAGCAGAGAAGCACAAAACAGATTGCGCAAGAATGAAGCAGCGTAATCACCCACCAGGCTACTTGAACTGCCCTCCTCGGAGCTGCGCTCCTCGTCATCAACATGGTTACCAACAAGGGCGCCCCGCTTGCCTTCACCCCCCCATTGAGCATCAACAATCTCCCTATTCTGACGTTGCTGTTGCTGTTGCTGCTGCTGCTGCTGCTGCTGCCTCTGTGCTCGCATCTTGCGTTCAGCAGCAGCAGCTACGGCCAGACTGGGCGCTGCTGCTGCAGCTGCCTGCGTGATCTGGGACTTGTCAAAGAGGGGCCTGTTGGCGCCAGCGTTGTCAACATTGAAGCGATTGATGAGGTGGTGGTTGCTGAAACGCTGCTGCTGTGCTTGTTGGTGTGGGTGCTTTGCGGCAAAAGGGACTGGGGTGGGGGCACTCAGGGCCAGGGCTGGCTGCTGCTGCTCTTGCAGCGAGATATCTTGCAGGCCCAACGACCTGCGAGGAGGGAGGCGTGAGTGTTTTGCGTGTTGTGGTGTGTGTATTTTTGTGCATCTGTGTGTGCGCGTGTGTGTTTGTGCATGCATGCGTGTGTGGAAAGTACACGTGCTGGTTGTACATCATCTTTTTTACATGCAACATGATCATTTGGCCTCAGTATTGGTCAGTGTTGGAAGAATTGTTAAAAGCAGCTAGGACCTTCATACAGAAACAGAAATCTCACCAATTTGGTATTATACCAATCAGGAAGTATTTTACTAGCCAATAGCAGACATATTTCTGAGCCAAGAATGTGCCTTGACCGAGCGCTGGGTGTCAACCTACCCCTCCACACACACTTCTGCAAGGCTTGCTGGCCACCAAAAATACTTGCTCGCCCACCCCCCCACACAGAACATCCACTCTTAATATAATCTCTAAACACCAAACACAACCCACCACATATATCATATATCACGCACCAAAGCATCTTACTCACCCACCCCCTTTCCTTTCCACACACCTCCACACAGTGTGGGGGACATTCACTCTATATAACCTGAATACCAAACACAACCCACCACACATACCAAGAGTTGACTTACTCGCCCACCCACCCACCACACATTCATTCTGGATTCCTAATCACCAAAAACAACCCTCCACACAGGCTGAAAAACCTACTTCAAATGTTTGCGTGCTGTCTCCAGGCTGCCGCCACACGTGTTGAGTACATCTGTCATCAATCCGCTGTCTACCTTGTGACCAAACCACCTAAAGGAGAGGGAAATGCGGTCAGTTACTGCTCATGCTTTGATTTGTGTGAGGAAAGATATATAAATGCACACATTGTGATGACACACGAAAGTAAATGAGCAGGGCCAGCCAGAACTGTACGTACGTCCTGTGGTTTCATACAAGGACAGTATATCAGGTAGGGGACTTTAGACCCGCAGTGTATACAGACCGTTCTGGCCCAATTTATTTAAGAGCGCAGCCACTTCCTCACCTAGTCAAAATGGCCAGCCGGCGTGTATTGCGGTTGGCCTCTACCTCCCTCCATACTTGGCGCTCCTGCTCTGGATTAGCATACACCCCCGGGCACACCATGGTGGTGCCTTCTCTGTCCTGCGCTGCCTGTGTAGTTGCGCGAGGCGTGTGCAGATGTGTGTGTCCGTGTGAATGTGTGTGTGTGTGTACACGTGAGTTTGTGTTATTGTGCGCATGCTTGTGAAAATGTGTGTGTGTGTACACGCGGGCGTATGTGTTTTTCGAATACAAGTACCCGCTCCCTTAATTAGCAGTGAAGGTGCACACCACGGTTGCTGGCGTGCACGCGGTCATCCCATAGGCACAGACCCCAGTAGAGCACACACACCCCCTTCTAATTGTACATGTAGCTTCTATCAGAAGAGTGGGAACCAAAGACGCCTCGCTTGCACCTGACCTCCAAGGACCACTCTTTCTAAAGACAATACACATCCCTGGAGTTGCCTCGATGTCCCTATAGATGAACTCCAGCTTTAGACCACAACTCAAGATAGAGGACTCTATAACAAACTCCCCTCATATTTTTGCCTGAGCTCCCTCCCCCTTTCAAACCCACCCTCTTTTCCACACTAATCACAGCTTACCAATTCCCGCCACCCACGCCGTTTTGTTATCTCATCCATTCACTTTCAAATGAACTTCCAAAATAATTCAAATGAGTGAATTTGGAAGCGCACATGCAACCGGCTTCACCCACCTGCTGCTCCAAACCCAGCTCTGCCAGTGCTGCAGACGAGCGCTGCAGGGCAGCTGCACCCGTGACGCGCTCAGCACAGCGTGATCGCCACACGCCTGCCTCAACACCACTGCATGTGCACGACGCATACACAAGTCTGTATCACGCATGTCAGAACAGTTTTGAAGCGGAAGCGACACCCGTTACTTGGGAAATAAGTTTGTGACTCACTGGGTGCTTGCAACGATGAATAGCCTTGCTCTTTCGTGTGTTGGCTGCTCAGGGTGACTGGCCTTTGTCGCCTCTTGACATCCTTTACTGAGGGACAGATACTTGCCTTAAATAGCTATAGCATTTCAATGCCAGAGAGCTAGCTTGGGTAAAGATGCGCTCACACTCGCACAAATATTTTTGCTATTGCTAACAATTAAATGTCCAGCTTCCCTTTCCTGCTCATCTCCTGCCTGCGACCAGCGACCTGGGCATTAAAACACATATGCATACTCACACGCGCACAATTGCTAACTGCCTTTCGATTAACCACACTCGAAACACACATACACATGCACAAACACACATGCGCTCACACACGTACATACACGCGCACAAATACACACATATACACCCACACCTGCTCAAGCCGTTGAGCTGGCTGGGGCTCAATCCTCTCCACCTGCTGCCCTTGCTCGTGTTGCCCTGTGTGGTGCATGACGTACTTGCGTCAAATTGGGCGAGCAATCGCGGAGCTGGGAGTGGTCCTATGGTAGCTACAGTTAAGCATAAATCCAGTGCGTTCTAGGAGAGGCTATCCTAGCAAGAAGACACAATTGATACTTGAGATGGCAAACGTATGATTTCGTGTCTCAGAATAAATGGAGCCATGGAATGCAAGGTCCTATAGCACCTACTTTGTCCAAATATCCAGACAAGTGGTTCAGGCTGCACGTGTTGATGTTGCTAAAATTATAAAGTTTTTATAATTGCTTAGCCGGTCGTACCTCAAGCAAATATTACAGGCACACACTACAGCACAAGCACACACACACACACACTCTCTCTCTCTCTCTCTCTCTCTCTCTCTCTCTCACACACACACACACACACACGCACACACAGCACCTCTGCATTCAGCACATCTGCCTGCTCGATCCCTGACAGTCCCAGCCCATCGCCTGCAATCCCTCTTTTCTCCTCTTCCTCCTCCAACTCGTGCATTGAGCGCGCAAGCTCAGCATCCTGATCAGCCTGCAGGCACAAACACGGTAAGCTACGATAACACCTCAAGCCCTGACGTGAAAAGGTCAGCATGCTGGTCAGCCACAAGCAAAGGAAGCCAATGCTGCAAGTCAACAATTCAAGTAACGCTACTAAAAATTCACTCCAACGCAGTAAAATGTGATCAGCAAGCATGGCATTGATGTCAAACTTTACAAGAGAGCTGAATAATTCCAAATTATTTAAGGTCGCTAAGAAATGAAGCAAAATGCATGCAGCAACAAAGGTGCAATGCGGGTATCTATCATGGAGGATAGGCTCATAGTCAGGCCCACCATTCCTATCATATCAAACATTTGTTTTTTTCCACTTTACAGTAATCGGGACCCTTAGTTAGACAGGTTTAAGCACCCCTGCACACTCAGTTTGTGCAGACGAGTGCCCAGATGTGTATTTTGCCTGCCAGAAGGTCGATTTTTAAAGGATTCTTCCAGGCATTAAACAAAATACAGGGGCGTTCTGGGTAATATTCCCTACGTTTTGGTGAAGGACCCAGTTTTGGCTGGGAAATTTGCGAAGCTTGGAAAAATCATGCTGTCCATGTCTGCCCAAACTGTATTTTAGACTATATAAATATACAACTAAGTATGCGATGGGGCCCTCCGAAAAAGACGGAATTGCTCAATTTAATAAATGAGACCATACATCTTTCCTGTTTATATGACCTGCTGATAGCCTGTGGCGTCAGAATTGGTTGTGATGAAGGTGTGCACAAAAAGCATACTTTATGAAAATATCAGCTGTCGCTGCCCACCCCCAGCTTTCCAGACCATAAAACTTGGTAGGGAGCATATTGAAGGGCCCCTGACACTCAGGACACCAGTGGCCAGAAAGCGTGTCACCAGGATTTCAGAAATGCTTTAAATTTGCCCAGCAAACAGGCCCACGCACTAGATCCTTTGTGGCATATTTTACCCCCCCCCTATTTTTTGCTGTAATGGGTGGTTTGACCTAAAACCTGTCTGGGAAGAAAAAACGGTAAATTTTGGTTTAAAAAATCCCTACACGTGCATGGGAACAACAACCTTTTTGGCATGGAAATGGCACAAATCATGCCCCCGACTCAGATCCTGGACTCCAGACCCTTATTTAAAGCAGTGTTTCATACGTCAATTTTAATACCCTGAACACTGCCCTGAACCATAAAAAGTGGGATATGGTGAGGTTCGTTTTGAGACAAAATTTGGCAGGGAATGGTGGGCCGGACGCAAAGGCTGCGATCGTCTTCTTGCTCAGGCACCAGAGAGTTGGCTAACATGAAGGGTGAGCTACTGGTACAGAGACAGGGCAAAAGCGTGGTTCCACGGGTGCTGTTGGCCAGTCACATCAACACACCTGCTGTAAGCGAAAGCTGGCTGCCTCGTCCTGTTGCTGGATCAAAAAGTCGTTGGCAGCCAGCAAGTCACTCTGCAGGCACAGGGGCAGCAGTTCAAATCGCGGTCAGCTGAGGACTTGTTTCCATTGTTGCTAGATCCTGCACGGGCCATTTTAAAACCCCTCCACATCTCACACAAAAGCAAGCACGCAGGTACATTCCAGGGGGCCTCTTCACACGATGGCGTCCTACGTCTCAGCAAACACAGGCACAAAGCAGGCAGTAGGCAGATCTGTCTATGCCACACCTGAAACGCCTCGAGCGGTTAAGCCGCACCTGAAACGCCTCGAGCACACCCAGGAGCTCATATTGAGGGATGCCAGGAAAAAACTCTTCTAGGGCCGCCAGCTCCTGCTGGTACTGGAGGAAGTTGTGGGAGGGGGGGGGGGAGGGGCTGGAGGGAGGGGCAGCAGGCTGCTCATACGTATGTGTGTGTAAGTCAATGTGTGTATGTTTATGTGTGTCAATGTGTGCTTGTGTGCGTTAATGTGTAATGATGATGTGTTAATGTGTGTGTGTGTGCGCGTGCAGTGTCGGCTGCTTAAACATAGTGGACGTACGGACGTGGTTCCTTCCCAGTCTGAGATGTGACACACACGGAAACACATACAGGCACACACAACACACAGCACACCTGGGGGGTGAGCAGCTTCTGCTCTGCCTGCAGGGCCTGCTGCAACTCTTCTTCAGACACACCAAGATCAAGCGCGCAAGGGACCTGACACGAATGCAAGTGTGTATATTGTCGGGAGAGTGTTTGTATGCATGAAAGTGGCGTGAACGATTGTGCCTGGGTTTGCATGCGAGAGAGGGCATCGGTCAAAGTAAGGACTGGAAAAGCTAGCGTACAGCTTGATTTTGGTGTACAGCGAGGATTATAATGAAGGGGGGTTGACCACAGGATAGCTGATTACGCATCACCAATCACCACACCACACCAGCACCCATATACACATACCTGCTCAGGCGTCTGCATCCCTGCATCACCAGCTGCTCCGTCACAGGAGCTCGGGGTGGCTGCAAGAGCAGGTGCTAGCGGTGCGTCCAGGCATTGCGCATCATTCAGGGAGCTGCGTGAGTAGACATGTTCAGAGCTGCCATCCTGCTGCTCCGCTGCAGTAGTACAAGCACCCTGAGCCAGTGTTGCATGTCCCTCTGCGCTTCCTGCCTCTGCTGCCACGCTGGCAGGCTGCTCCACACCCCCATACATCACGTGGTACGCCTCGCTTGGGTTGCCCATCAGTGCAGCCAGCAAAGCATTGTCCTTCGTGTCGCCTGTCATGCTGCTGCCCGAGCACACCAAAGCTGTTGAAGCTGGTGCTCTGGCCGCTGCTGTTGAAGCTGGTGCTAGTGGTGGTGCTGGTGCTGCAGATGCTGGTCCTGCTAATGCTGTAGTAGCTGGTGCTGGTAGTGATGGAGTCTTGTGAGGTATTTCACCAAATGCTGTTTCTTCTTGGTTGCTGCCTGCAGCGTGAGTGGTGGCGCAGGTGTGCCTGAACCCCGTCCTTCTAACCTCTATATCCTGCCACCTGAATAGCCTGACGCTCATGCTTTCCCCTTCTGTGCCTATGCAAGAGCGTGGCAAGGGAAAAAGGCTTCGAACTCAACCTACCAAAGTTCTGTGCCTTGAAGGTATTAGCTTTTATGAAAGTCATCATTTCGTCATTCCTCGCATTCTTCTCAGCATTCAATGCCTCTAGCATTTGCCTCTCTCTTTCCTCCTTCTGCTGTGCAACCGCTTGCAGCTCCTCCTCGTGCAACATTAATGCAAGCACCATATCAGCTCCCAGTGTATCAGGCTTTTTTTCATGATGAGGTGCAGCCAAGAGAGGATTATAGGGAGACTTATCCAGACTCATAACTGTTTGGTTAGGCGTAACTGAGACGGGGTCATAGTTAACAGGAGGAGGGCTCGTGCAGTGGGGGCTGTAAGAGGGTGGGGTCAGCGTGGGTGCAGGAGGACCTGCTCCTCCTGTTGGAGCAGAGGGAGCGAGCTGGGCCTGGAGAGCATGTGCAGTGGTGGCAAGAGCTGGAGGAGGGGGACCAGGGGTCGCCCCAGTTTGGTAGTGCCTTCCCTCCTCCCTTTTCTGGTCCCACTCCGTAAACCGACTGCACGGCTGGTGCTGGGGCTGGTGCTGATGGAGATGCTGGGGCTGGGGCTGGGGCTGGGGCTGATACTGATGGGGCTGATACTGGTGGTGATGCTGGGGCTGGGGCTGGGGCTGGGGCTGCCGCTTGGTGGCAGGAGAGCTGTCAACCGGCAAATTCCCAGGACCTTCGGGTGGAGGGCAAATCAGCCCTTGTATCTCGGGGGGGAAATTGGAGAGCAGCGGCAAATAGCGAGCGGGTTTGGAATTCCTGGGATGCATTCGCTGGGGCTGCCTAGATCCGTCCGACCAAAAGGACACACAGACTCGCGCGCGCAGGCCTGCGTGTGCGTAAGAGGCGTGTAAAGGCGTTTGCTCGACACAATGAAAGTAGCATGAGGGAGCAGGAAACAACGCATGAATCTTACGTCAGAAGGTTTATTGGGCCCAGGATCAGGTTGTTTGTTTTTAATTTGGATAAATGTTCAATTGTACCTCGCATTCCAAGTTTGACCAATTTATTGACTTTTATGGCCATTCCAATATTGGTTGCATCGGAATTATTTAAAATGGCGCCACATACTGGAGAAATCTACGAAGTGTTCTGCTCTGGAAGACTATGCCTGTATGAAACATGCAAGCTCATACACACACGCGCACACACACACACACACACACACACATACACACACACACACACACA
>Ga0307945_1002426_pt1 | contig 15083 bp, 17 predicted proteins | sample OrgLakmetagen228_FD_201818 | JGI IMG/M metagenome (GOLD analysis project Ga0307945, IMG submission 201818) | Saline water microbial communities from Organic Lake, Antarctica - #228 | ecosystem: Environmental > Aquatic > Non-marine Saline and Alkaline > Saline | place: Antarctica: Organic Lake...
TCGTGCCACGCACGCAGAGCTTGCTTCAGACCATAGAGAGCTCTCTGCAACTTGTATGCCATCCCTGATCCCCCCTGCTGATACCCTTCAGGCTGCTTAACCCACACCTCCTCCCCTAGCTCACCGTTGAGGAAGGCGGTGCAGATGACTAGCTGGTGCAACTCCAAGTCCTCAGCTATAACAAAAGCTGACGCGCCCGCTTGTCGGCAGTACATATGATCTCCGCTATAAAGTATAACATATTTTGTGCGCTGACATTATAGCAGGTGTGCTTCTATGTAGACCTTCTTATCATTCCCTACTCAGCCGTACACACCATCAGCACGCTCAATCGTGTCTTTTGGAGTGCTTGATTTCATCACTGGTTTGCCTCCACACACACGCCTTATTGTCAAATCTATATATCAAACCAGCGCGCCCGTGTTGTTTGTGTGTGTTGAATTCCGTTAGTGTGCCTCCACACAGGCCTAATGGTCTTCCCTGCGCAACACGTTGGATCGCGTCTTTTTGTGTGTGTGCGTGTTTCCTCGCAGGTGTGCCTCCACTCATACCTCATTGTCTTCCCCTCAGGCTCAAAATATGCGTATTAATCAAGCATGCTCGTGTTGTTTTTGTGCGTGATTTCCTCGCAGGTGTGCCTCCACACAAGCCCTGCATGGCGCTCCCTCCTCCTCCCTCAGCTCCTGCGTACCTCAATCCCTTGGCTCAGCAGCCACGCACACGCAGTTAGATCCTACGTGCAGCTGGTGCGTTGCTCCTTGTTTGCGTGTGCTCACTTGCTTGTGGGCGTGTGCGTACGTGCACGCATTTGTGGCACGCACATGCAGCCACGCACATGCAGTTAAGTTAGATCCTACGTGGAACTGGTGCGTTGCTCCTTGTTTACGTGTGCCCACTTGCTTGTTGGCGTGTGCGTACGTGCACGCAATTGTCGCACGCACATGCAGCCACGCACACGCAGTTAGATCCTACGTGCAGCTGGTGCGTTGCTCCTTGTTTGCGTGTGCTCAATTGCTTGTGGGTGTGTGCGTACAAGCACGCATTTGTGGCAGCTACGCACATGCAGCCACGCACATGCAGTTAAGTTAGATCCTAAGTGCAGCTGGTGCGTTGCTCCTTGTTTGCGTGTGCTTACTTGCTTGTGTGTGTGTGTGTGTGTGTGTGTGTGTGGGTGGGTGTGTGTGGGTGTGTGTGTGTGTGTGTGTGTGTGCGAGCACGCATTTGTGGCACGCACATGCAGCCACACACAGGCAGTTAACTTAAATCCTACGTGCAGCTGGTGTGTGTTTTCTTGTTTGCATGTGCTTACTTGCTTGTGGGTGTGTGCGTACGTGCACGCATTTGTGGCACGCACATGCAGCCACGCACACGCAGTTATGTTAGATCCTACGTGCAGCTGGTGCGTTGCTCCTTGTTTGCGTGTGCCCACTTGCTTGTTGGCGTGTGTGTGTGTGCGAGCACCCATTTGTGGCATGCACATGCAGCCACACACATGCAGTTAAATTACATCCTACGTGCAGCTGGTGTGTGTTTTCTTGTTTGCAGGTTGTTACTTGTTTGTGGGTGTGAGCGTACGTGTACGCATATCTGCGCACTCACGAATTTATTAATGGTTTCAGATTGAGCACTATACCCTTGCTTGTGTGTCGTTACCTTCCACACAAATCCACGTGGGCTCTCCCTCACCTGTGCCCAGTCTCATGGCATCACCCCTCACATGCAACCCTCGAATTGTTCAAGGAAAAGGAGCAGCAGCTACATGCAAAGATTCACATTAAAGTGAGACCGCAATTGTGAAGCAGCAACCACACAGGGCAGCTGCCGAGGAGCAAAAATAGTCCACAACTCAGCGTGGTTCACTAGATTTTGACTCACTCATTTCAGCTTCTTTGCTCTTCCAGGTGGTGCATGCGCTCCTTCAAAAGTACCCACCCACGTGCGCTCTTTGGTCTCACAAAGAAGGTGGGCTTCTATTCTGGCTTGGTTCTGTTGAATTTAGGAGGGGAAATTTATACTTAGCCAACATCTAACCTCATAAATTGGCTAAAATGCACACTGTCTGAAAGACCTCTGAGACTGCTGAATGGCTAGAAATGAAAATTTCTAGAAATTGCTGAACAAGAAAGCTAGCAGCTGTGCCATTGACATCCATACCTGCCAACAAAGGGAGCCTGGCAAGAGCAACCAGTTGCGGAACTCAAGATGCAAGGGAGCAGCAAGAGCAAAATCCCAAGCCTGAATACTGACTACAGCCTAATAACAATGATGGTTCACAGGAAAATCTTTGCCCAGACAGTTCCAACCATTTTATTGCAATTTCCTCTAAGAACCTGAGTGCCTGAGTGCCTAGGAACAGATTAGATTGAGTTATCAGCAACTCAGCATACTCCCTCTTAAACCCTTTAAACTAGGGTTGGCCAGAACCGTACATATATACACCGTATATGATCGTATACCTGTTGATTTCCCTGCCAAAAAAATCGTACATACACCGTATATATATATATATATATATTTATTTATTTATTTATTTATTTATGGTTCTGGCCACTTTACTTTTAAACACACACACAAGCTCGAGAGAATAAGAAATCATGAGGCATGCACAAAAATCTCAACACATACATAAAAGAACAAGAGTACTTTTTTCTTGCTAAGTAAGCGGCATGTACAAAATCTCGACACATACATAAAAGAACAGAAGAAAAATAAAGTATGAGGCATGCACGAAATCTCAACACTTTTATAAAAGAACAGAAGAAAAAGATGAAGTATGAGGCATGTACAAAACGAAGGTGCACAGGCAGCAACCTGAATTATTATTAACTCCCACATTAATCCAGGAATGAAGCCACGTGGGCGCTGAGTACCGTCAAACTCTGCTACAAATAAGGACGGAAACTTTATTGGGGATCAGGAGGGCTGCAGGCTTTGATTGGAGAATTTTGTGGTGCAAGATGTGCTGAGCCATTGTTCCCCTTTCTCACAGAGTCACTTTCTCCAAAGTTCAGAATACCCAGAGTACCCTTGCCTTTGACGTCTCAAAATAATTGAATATGCATTGCACCCTTGCCTAGAGGCATCAGTGTCACCAAACCCCTCACAATGACCTCTATAAAAGACACCCACTCAGCTGTTATTGCTGCTGCTTTGCTCTGCTCGTCTGCACTGGGCGCAGGCGACCTCGTTCATATCCAGCACCTGTTCAGATTCCTGAACGAAAGCTCAGAGTTCCAACGGATGCTGCGTAGTGTGGGAGGTCCCACGCTTGACTGGAGTCCGTATGGATTGACTGCTCCTCGCAGGTTTGTGTGTGTGTGTGTGGGTGTGTGTGTGTTGTCAATAGATCACGTACAATGATCAAGCTATTTTGTGCAAAGGTCTTCGTATGCTGCCTTCTCTTTGCTAATTTGGTGTTTACATGGTGGTAGCATTGTTGAGTTAATCTTTAGTTCAGATGAACTAGGTGCGCCTTGCGGGCGTGTAGTAAGGTAGTAAGTGTGCCAAGATTGTGCCAACGAGGTGCCCAGATTGTGCAAACGAGGTGCCATGATTGCACAGTGTTGTGCCAGTAAGGTTTAGTATGGTGCGAGGTTGAGTATTGTGCAAAGCAGTGTAGTGCAATGCGTCATGAGTCATGATCGACATCATCGATGCAGATTTGACAGGCTAGATCCACAAACTCACACGTTGCTGCTGCACACGCCCGCCACAAAAGACACGGACTGCAAGGCTTCGCGCAGAGTCCGCTCTGCGATCTCGGTGATGCTCCCAACAATGTGCCCAGGCACCTCCTGCTCCGCGTTGGCTATTGACGCAGACACCTTGGCCTGCATGCCCTTTATGCTTATGAACAGTTTCATTTTTGTTGAATAATTAATTTTTTTGGCGTGCCTGCGTTTTTCACTTTTCACATTTCACTTTTCATTTTTCACATTTCACGTCAATATTTTCTTAGTAATGACCAATTTATGAGCATGCTGAGTCGGTTGGCTGTGTATGCCAGGAATAAACATATAATTGTCAACACTTCCAAGTCCGAAGTTGTGCACTTCAACTCCGCGGGTAAAAATGTTCCTGTTTTTGATGTTGGCGGTGCCACCCTACAACACAAAGATTCTTTTAGGTATTTGGGCATGGTTTTCTACAGGACCTTGAACAGCAGATTCCTGTTGGAAAAGTGAGTGTGGCTGCTGTTCCAGTGCCTTCCTTGCTGCATTCATGAGTGTGGCTGCTGTTGCTACTGCTGCTGCTGGTACTGCTGGTGCAATTGGTGGTGCTGCTGCTGCTTCTGCAGATGGCTGCAGAGCCTCAACACTTCCAGTTCCTTGAGGGAGTGAAGAGCTACACGAAACACATAGCTTACTCCACCTGCACTGTTTTCAAATGTTCTTTTTTGTCGTGCTGGCTGATCGTATAGCAGCATTCCTATGGAGCCCATATAGGTAGTAAGGGAACCTGTGATACCGGTCAATACCAGACACACACCAAGTCTGACTGTATCCTGCTTACACGCGCAGGCTACTTTGTGGGGGTTCGAACCTTGCACCTCAGACGGCTGACACTGTGTGTTTTGAGGGCGCTCAGCAGACTCTCATGGATCGCCTGAACACATTCCTGGCCAAAGAGCGATTCAGGTGTGAAGTGTCCTTGATACAGTTGGTTTCCTGAAAGGATTGAAATATCTGTCAATGTGAGTTGTGTGTGTTCATATGAAAAATTCCCGCCAGCCCATTCCTTTTTGAATACAAAAGCTGGTGTTTATGCTATAATGGAATGCACCTCTTATTCTGCCAGGGTTGTACAGATGAATAGTACATACAGCAGATGGTGTGTCTGCATTTGCAAATGCACTGGTATTCAGATTAAACAGGCCTGTGACATTTTGTCTCTACTTATTCAGGCTGCGTGAGGAGCTGAATCAGCGGGTGCTGGACGTAGAGCTGCAGGACCATGCATGGCAATTGTCAATGCTTTCAACCTGCTTCAATGACCAACAACCCAGGGACTCTAGAAATATATCCGACTTCCAAAGAAAAGTGGGTGCTGCCTTGGTGTTTTTACTAGGTCCAAATTACAGGTATACCTATGTTTGCTTGTGGTAAGTGTCCTGTGGTACACACCTGGCTGCGCACAAAATCTAAGTTTTACCGCACACACCTGGCTGCACACAAAATCTAAGCTATACACACCTGGCTGCGCACAAAATACACAAACCGCTCATACTGTACACGCCTGGCTGCGCTTGTATTTTTAGCCATACACACCTGCGCACAAAATACACAAACTACACGCACCTGGCTGCGCACAAATTACACAACAGCAGCACTGCGCACTGAATACAGTAAACAAATCCACGTTTACTGTCATCAGTGTGCATTATATAAGGCTCTCCATTACTACCCAGCACAATTTAGATCCCTCCACTTCAACCTCATGGATCACCACAATCAGGTAACTTAGTAGGCACTGTTGTAAGGCACGCGTGTGAATTTCAGAAGAATGTTTGCTCTATGGGTGCCATTGATCTGCAAGCACTTGCACATAATTATTTGTTTGTCTGCTACTGAACCTGGATTGGTCCGCCCCTGCTGTTATCTCTTGCAGTTTTCCTTACAGTTAGTTATGTTAGGTAAGCATTGCTAGTGGCTCCATTGGCAGTGCCGTCCTTGATGAGGGTCTGGTAGTACGCATGATAGTTCGCTTCAGTTTTGGCATTTCCCAGTCTATGGGTAGCTGCCCTGAAAGCCTAGTGGCCCGTGGTCAGGCCAGACTCTTCGGGGTCGCGGGTTCGAATCCGCCTGGTAGCGTGAGTACTTTGCTGTCCGACAGCTCCGTCTCCGTTTCCTTAATCCATGCTTGTGGTGGTATCACCACTTGCGTATAATTTTTGTTAAAGGTGTGGCCTCATTGCTCTGTGCAGGTGGCATCTCATGCGTGTAGGGTCGTCCAGAATATGCATATATATGACGTACATGTGGCATCCTTGGCAGGAGTTTTGTAGTGTTCGGTCATTTGCAGCGTGCTAAATATACGATTCCGGCCAACCTACTCACGCGTAGGGTTGGCCAGAACTTTGCATGCACACCGTATATTTGGTGATTCCTTTGCCAAAAACACCTTAAATTCACCGTGTATGACCGTATATTTGGTAACTTGTTTGCCAAAAACATCTTACATACACCGTGTATGACCGTATATTTGGTGATTGCCAAAAACAACTTACATACACCGTAATTCGTGGCTCTGGCCGACCTATTCATGCGCAATCAAACCCACCACACCTGATATTGATTGAGGCTTCACATGGGGCTCTAGCTGCTCTAAGCACCAGCATCGAGTCTGGCCTTTCTTTGATGCTGGTGTGTGTGCCAACGTTGCTGAACAAATGATTCCGACACCGACTGTCAACGCTGGTGTGTGTGTGTGTGTGTTTGTGTGTGTGTGTCAGCGTTGCTGGACAATGATGATTCTGACACCGACTGTCAACGCTGGTGTGTGTGTGTGTGCGTGTGTGTGTGTCAGCGTTGCTGGACAATGATGATCCCGACACCGACTGTCAACGCTGGTGTGTGTCAGCGTTGCTGGACGAATGTTGTTGACATCGACTGTCAACGCTGGTGTGTGTGTGTGTTTGTGTCAGCGTGCTACTGTGTCAGTGTGCTACTGTGTCAGCGTGCTACTGTGTCAGCGTGCTACTGTGTCAGCGTGCTCCTGTGTCAGTGTGCTATTGTGTCAGCGTGCTCCTGTGTCAGCGTGCTCCTGTGTCAGTGTGCTACTGTGTCAGCGTGCTCCTGTGTCAGTGTGCTACTGTGTCAGCGTGCTACTGTGTCAGCGTGCTACTGTGTCAGCGTGCTACTGTGTCAGTGTGCTACTGTGTCAGCGTGCTACTGTGTCAGCCTGCTCCTGTGCTTTCTCTGTGCAGGTGGCATCTCAAGAGCAATCAGCCCTGGTGTCAGGTTCGGACCAGGGGGCTTGGAACACACACCAGGGGTTCTCTGCAACTGACGACCCTGAGATCTGGACAGAAATCGTGGGAGGTGCAGCGCACACAACTGTGGTTCTGGCACACAAGGCTGCCTATCAGCAGTGCAGTGAAAGGAGGGGGGCATGTGAGGGACCGTCGAATGATGCGGCACTTCAGTGTCAGGATGGGGCTGGCCGTGGAAGAAGGAGCCAGGTGCGCAAATAAATTAAACAGTGGCTGTGCGCAATCAGATGAACAGCAGCTGTGCGCAATCAGAATAAACAGCGGCTGTGCGCATGCAGTGTGTAGAGAGGCAAACAGCGGCCACCAACTCAGGCATTTGCCTCTGAAATTGGAGTTGATGAGGAACGAGCACAGGCAGTGCTTTTAAAGGCAGCATTGCCTCAACCCTTTTTTTGCTTAGCATCGATGTCGATTTAATGGCAGAAGGTGAAGTGGGTAAGAGAAGCACTCAGCTTACCACTCAAGTTGAGCACCGTGGCTGGATGCATCTGTGCAATATCTTGAGATCCTGGGCGAGCACTACTACTTCCTTTACAATTGCAGCTTATCCTTGTGCAGCTCATCATTGTGCAGCTGCAGCTTATCATTGTGCAGCTTATCATTGTGCAGCTGCAATTGCAGCTTATCATTGCAGCACGATCCTGGGCGAGCACTCCTACTTTCTGTGCAATTGCAGCTTATCATCGTGGCGAGCCTCTTGGAGAACGCTGTGAACTTGGCGGGGCTTTCTAGGACTTGTGAGGTGCGTCATGGTGGGGCTTTCTAGGACTTGTGAGGTGCGTCGTGGTGGGGCTTTCTAGGACATGTGAGGTGCGTCGTGGCGGGGCTTTCTAGGTCTTGTGAGGTACGTCGTGGTGGGGCTTGAGTCATTGTAGCTAGCATGTTTTTTGTGCTGATAGCAGAGTGAGGCAAGCCTCGGAGAGCCTCCTGGAAACGGATGGCGTTGGCAAGGCACACAGTGAAACTGCATCCCCGATCGAGAAAGTTGAGTAGGGTTGGCCAAAACCGTATATATTCACCGTATATAACCGTATATTTGGTGATTTCCCTGCCAACAATACCGTATATGCACTGTATATACATAATTCTGGCCATATATATACACCGTATATATATGGTTCTGGCCAGCCCTAAAACTGATCCACCTTGGCACCGAAAACACAAGTGAGCAAGTGAGTCAGCACGAGCAGTATTAGAACCCCAAGCATCGATGGATTAAACAGAGACACTACTGCTTAAACAGAGACGCTACTGCCAGGCAGCAAAGGTTTTACGCTACGAGGAGCTTGGACCTGTAATCTCTACATGTCTGGCCTGACCACCCCTACAAGTCCGTAACCCCTACAAGCTAGGAACTGTAACTAAGCTGTACCCCCTACAAGTCTGGCTTGATAACCGTAACCCCTACAAGTCTGGCCTGACCACGTGGCACTCAGTGTTTAGGGCAGCAACCTTGATAAATTGTGTTGCGCTTGTTGTGCATTGCAAGAGAGGACTTTGTGCTGTCGGGCAAGCTCGCGTGTGCAGCATATCAATATCTGTGCATTGTTATGGTATGGTATGGTGTGCGCGTGCAGCATATCAAGATTTGTGTGTGGTTATGGTATACCATGGTATGGTGTGGTCACAATGGTCACAGTGAGGGGGCGACCTGGTTATGGTATGGTATGGTATGGTATGGTATGGTATGGTATGGTATGGTATGGTGTGTGCGTGCAGCATATCAAGATTAGTGTATGGTTATGGTATGGTATACCATGGTGTGGTATGGTCCAGGGAACTTCAGGGGGTTTGAAAAACCTTCGGTTCGCCCTCAGATAAAATTTTCTTTTGTGCGGGTCGCCCTCAGCTGGTTTTCTAAAAAGTGAAGAAATGTGCGGCTGCGCCGCACATTACTTCACAAAATGTGCGGGTGAGGTTAAATTTTTTGCCTGGGCTGCTTATACGTCCAAAGCAACGGCATCTAGACCTTACATTGCGCATGCACACGCATGCATGTGCGTACATGCACAGCAAAGACACGCACGCGCCGACGTGCACACGCACATGCACACACAGGCAGTGGAATGTGTACATCTTTCTGTGAGCACGCACACGATGCATGCACATACACACATGCACATACAAGCACACACGCATACGCACGCACATACGTATGTGCACACACACATTCATGTACAGGCAGTTAAACGTTTTGACATTCACAATTGCGTTTTTGTGAGCATGCACAGCGCATGCACGCACGGGCACACGCCATACGCATATGCGTTGTGCATACATACATGCACACACAGGATTTGAACTTGTACATCCATGCTATTGTATTGTGAGCAAACACATGGATGCACGCGCATCCACTCACACACGCACCTACATATACACGCAGCACGCGCATGCACACAACGGATGCACGCATACACCCATCACGCGCACAAGTGCTCCTGAGCAACATGAAACTGCTCCCCGTGCTGCTTCTGCTGCTGCTGTTGCTGCTGCAGGTTGCATGCTGGCATGCTGCTGCTGCTGCTGCAGGTGGCATGCTGGCGCGCTGCAACTCTTGCTGCTGTTGCATGCTCTTGAGGGAGATTGGCCTCCCTCTCATCATCACTTTAGCAAGCACCCCGAGCAGAGCAACCCAGAGGAACACATCCAGAGGGGGTTCCTCCTTCCTGTTCCTCCCCCCCTTTTCTCTTCCTGCCCGGGCCTCCTCTACAGCATCATCGAATTTTCTCCGGGCAGCCCGGAATGTAATATATTTTTTATTACGGGCGTCCCGGAGCCAGGGGTCTCCGACCACTGACATTTCTCCGGGAAGCCCGGAATCAACATTTTAAATTTTGGCCTTGCCCTGCGGGCAAGACCAAAATTTGTTTAATAAGTGCGGCGCCCGCACGGGCTGAAGTTCCCTGGTATGGTCACAATAGTCACACGAGGGAGCGACCTGCATCCAATTATTTTGGCTGAACGAGGGATTGTAGAATAGCAGGTTTGTCCTAAACATGAGGTGTGCAGCACGGCAACAGGCGCATTGGTGTGCAGCACAGCGACAGGCTCATTGATGTGCAGCACAGCGACAGGCTCATTGGTGTGCAGCACAGCGACAGGTGCATTGGTGTGCAGCACAGCAACAGGCGCATTGGTGTGCAGCACAGAAACAGGCTCATTGGTGTGCAGCACAGCGACAGGCTCATTGGTGTGCAGCACGGCAACAGGCTCATTGGTGTGCAGCACGGCAACAGGCTCATTGGTGTGCAGCACAGCAACAGGCTCATTGGTGTGCAGCACAGAAACAGGCGCATTGGTGTGCAGCACAGCAACATGCTCATTGGTGTTTTGTACCGTGCAAGTATGCACGCTCACCCTCCACTTTTTAAGGGCGTGGGCAGGACGTGTGTACCTCTGCATTGAAGATAATTCTATCGTACATACCCTCTGTTGTGTATTTTTAGGGTTGGCCGTAACCGTACATATATACACCGTGCATGACCATAAATTTGTTGATTTCCCTGCCAAAAGCACCGTATATGCACCGTTTACATATGGTTCTGGCCAGCCCTGTGTATATCCCTCCTGTAATCATCTTTTTTCCCGCTTCCAGCTCCTATATAATCGCAAGGATACATTTTCGTGTTTATGTGTATGTAAGTATGTATGTGTGTGTATGTGTGTATGTGAACACTCATGTGTGTATTCTTCCTACATTCTCTACTGTGAGGGACTGACCGACAAGCAGATCCTCTGTGTAGGCCTCCTTGTGGTAACCTACTTGCATGTGCTGTCTGACAAGGCGCACCCTCTGTGTTATGAGTGGCTTCAGCTCTCCATCTCGCTTCTAACTTGTTTACTGCCTCTCGTCAGGTGTCCCATGCTGGCTTCCTCGTGATAACCTGCCTGCGTGTGCTGTCTGACAAGGCATACCCTATATGCGTTGTGAGCGGCTTCAGCTCTCTATCTCGCTTCTAACTTGTTTACTGCCTCTCGTCAGGTGTCCCATGCGGGCTTCCTCGTGATAACCTGCCTGCGTGTGCTGTCTGACAAGGCATACCCTATATGCGTTGTGAGTGGCTTCAGCTCTCTATCTCGCTTCTAACTTGTTTACTGCCTCTCGTCAGGTGTCCTGTGCGGGCCTCCTCGTGATAACCTGCCTGCGTATGCTGTCTGACAAGGCACACCCTATGTGTTGTGAGTGGCTTTTAATCTAAAGGGGAAAACAACTACGCAGGCAGTGAAAAATCACTCCCCACATTAAAAAGCTCTCTACCTGGCTTCCAACTTTTGTGTTGCCTTTTGTCAGGTGTTCCGTGCGGGCCTCCTCGTGGTGGCAGACCTGCGTGTGCTGTCTGACCCTGTGTTTCAAAGCATCTCTGTTACGGCTGAAAAGTGGGTGCCTATGACTGAGGTGAGTGATGTACTGATCAAACAGCCATCCCACCAGAGGTTGGATGCTCTGTGACTCGTCCTTGGTTCCTTTAAGTACTTGCCTGCACATATTAGTTGAAAGGTTTTTAGTGCTAGCATCTGAGTGCTCCTTTCGTAAGCATGCTGGATGCAATCTCAACGCCTGCGTAGACTTTTTCTTATTCCTACTATCAAATAAAAAAGCTCTGTCCTTCTATGCGTTCCTTTCTATGCGTAATGTTCTATGCATACTGTTCTATGCGTGCTGTCCTATGCGTTCTTTCTATGCGTGCTGTCCTATGCGTACCTTTCTATGCGTACTGTGCTATGCATACTGTTCTATGCATACTGTTCTATGCGTACTGTTCTATGCGTACTTTTCTGTGCGTAAGAATCTTTCGGCCTTGATCCTATGCCCTGTGCTCATGCCTAAAAACGGATCTTTGAGGACATGCAGGACCTTTTTACCAGCAGGAAACAGTTACATTACTGGTACTTATGTTTTGATTGCTTCATGAGGACTTCAGGATCCTTTTTTACCTTGTTCAGCATTGGCCACATCTGTCTTTGAATTGGCATATTGATTACACAGAGGACGCCTGTCTGACCTTTTGTCTAGTGGGCAAAAGTACAGCACACGATTGTGCACTGCACTTTGTGCAGGTGCGCCCGGAGGTGCTTACCCTTTGGTTACTACAAAAGCAGGCGGAGGGATTCACATGTGTGGGCCTTGAGCAAACCGCAGAATCGATCAGCATGCCGAGCTATTCATTCCCAGACAGGTAGTTAACACCTGTGCCCCCTGCGTACTGCGGACTTGTGCCCCCCGCGTACTTCGTACTTGTGCCCCCTGCGTTCATGCGTCTCCTACGTACTTGTGCCCCCTGTGTACTTGTGCCCCCTGCGTTCATGTGTTTCCTGCGTACTGCGTACATGCGCCTCCTACGTACTGCGTACTTGTGCCCCCCGTGTAATTGTGCCCAGCACTTCATCACGTGTCTTTCAATGTCAAAACACCGGCTTGATGTCACGTTCCTAATAAACACTTTTCAATTCACAAATAAAGCCCCAGGTTTGTGTGTGGGTGGGTGGGTTGCCTAAGCCTTTACCCCATCTGGTGCAAACCACTCACTCTTTTATAGTGCGTGCTCACCACGAACAAAAAACAAAAGAAAAACGTTTGGACAGAAAAGGATGTTTCCCTGAGTGTCGCACCTGTTAAGGCAGTCACTCTGATGCTACCCATCTCTGCTATTGCTTTCACGTGCATACGTGTGCACCAGCTGCCCTATACACCTTCAGCCCGTCAACCAACTATTGCTACCCATGTTGTTGGCTTGCGGAACACACGCATTGGACAGATGGAAATTGCTACTGGGATCATTCTTACACTTGCGCAAGCACAATCATAGAGGAGCACACACATAGAGGTACACGCGGCGCGAATACTGAAACATGGCATTAACTGGTTTACTTGCAACTTCAACTGTGTTTGGCGACAATTTCATTCTTCTTTTGCTCTTAACCTGCTTGTGCTTGCATTCAGGTGCGTACTAGTGCTGGGAAAAGAGAAAGAAGGCATGCCACCTGAAGTGCTACAGGCCTTGGACCATGCTATCGAGATCCCTCAGCTGGGATTGATCAGATCTCTGAATGTGCATGTCAGCGGGGCGTTAGCGATGTATGAGTATGCACGGCAGCACAGCGCTGTTGCCACGCATAGTCCATGAAAACTCCATAGATGTAGGCACAACACTTTTCAAGAATCCATGGAGGGTTAAAGGGAGGGGACTGGCAGCCATATGTATGTCCAGCTGATGGGATTTTTGCTGAGCTCAATTAACAACAAAGCAAATAATAAAAGGTGAGGGAAGAGGGAAAGCTGGTCTTAGCCATTGCAGAGCTATTGTGACGGTTCGGAAACTGCATGTCCGGTTTTTGAGAGGGAAACTAACATTTCACTCGTAGACTGAAATAACAGAAAAAATTGTGCTAGATCGAATTTGAGTATGAAATTAGCTACAAAAACCGCGATGATGGGTACTCGTTTCTCGTAATAAACTTGCTCTTCCAGACATATATTGTTAAGTTACAAAGAAGAAAGACTACGCGCTGGCAGTGAAAACCACTCCCCATAATAATTCAGGAAAAGAAGTTTGGTACCCAGTACCGTAGAACTCCTCCACCATAAACATATGAAAAAAGAAATGGGGATCAGGAGGATTGCAGGCTTGACCTGAAACCGGCTCCTGATGAGAGTCCAACTCGATAATAGTGCTAGAAAGGACACATCTGGTATGGACAAGTTTGGTATTGTTTTACACTATCTGCGCCCTGACACAATCGTATATCTTCAGACAGAAGCTGCATAACTGCAAACCCATTGATCTCAGCGGTTTTGTCGTAGAGGTCAGACAGAGACACTCGGAGCACTGGACACCTTATTCTGAAACTCATCCGATAGAACGCAACAGCAAACGCTCTACTTATCACCAATGGTGTGCTTTTCCTAGAAAAAGGGCTCTGGTCACTCATTCGCCTTACATCCTTCCCAAATACATATGTTTCTCAACCTGCCGCACTATGTCATTCGCATTACAGCTTGTTTCAGACTTTGTGTCCACACCCTACGTTTTGATACCGTCCTCAGCGACATGCATGGAATTTAAGTAAATCCCCCACTTGTGACCGTGTGATGCTGATGATATCCAAGATGAGCAGCATGCGCATGTCCTCTTCCACTGCATTGTCAGATCAAATTCTCGTTACTGCAAAGTATAAGACGTTCAGAACCGGCGCACAATGACCTTTGCAAAATTCTCCAAGGAGCCTCCGTTACTCTCCATATCATCCTTTTGGGTGTGGGCGGCACCATCTACAACACTCACACTCTGAAGCCTTTCAAGGAACTGGGTGTTGACTCTCAAAGAGTTCAGAAGCTCCATGTGCACTCTGTGAACCTTGCTGCTAAACTTGTCCATACTAGACGTGCCCTTTCCAGTACTGTTATCAACTCTCATCAGGAGCCGGCTTCAGGCCAAGCCTGCAACCCTCATGATACCCACTGATGTTTCCTTTCCTCTTCGCGGTGGAGGAGCTTTACGGTACATTTATCAAAATATGATAGAAAAATCTTGGTTGAACACAGTTGGACGATACAATGGCTGGCAAGCAGAAAGGAAGTTCCTCTCGTTCTCTCTCGTCAGACAATGATCCGATTCTGCGTGACTCAAACATCTCTGACAAGATTGATGCCCTCTCAAACAAGATGGACTCCAAGTTTGATGAGCTTGACTCCAAGTTTTCTTCTCTCCACAACGAGTTCTCTTCCTCTAACGTCCGTATGCAAGCCTGTGAGACCCAATGCACTGCCCTTGCTGCTGATTTGAACGCCGTGAAGGCTGATGCTGGTTTGACTGACCCACTTTTCAAAGTCAACATGGCCAACTTCCATGCTCTCACACAACGTCTCACAATAGAACGATACAACACGATTTACTACTATGACCAACCTGAGCGCGCTGAAAATTCAAAATGCCGAGTTCTGAGACTAGCTGTCGGTAGTATTCTCCCCACTGACTTACCCACCCTTTCCAATCTATTATGTTGCGCACCCTCCCTCATCACCCAAGCCACCCCCCAGCGCCCCAACAGCCAGGGCAAAGCGCGCCTGCTCGTCCAGTTCAAGGACCAA
>Ga0307945_1002428_pt1 | contig 15069 bp, 13 predicted proteins | sample OrgLakmetagen228_FD_201818 | JGI IMG/M metagenome (GOLD analysis project Ga0307945, IMG submission 201818) | Saline water microbial communities from Organic Lake, Antarctica - #228 | ecosystem: Environmental > Aquatic > Non-marine Saline and Alkaline > Saline | place: Antarctica: Organic Lake...
GAGAGAGAGAAAGAGAGAGAGAGAGAGAGAGAGAGAGAGGGAGAGAGAGGGAGAGAGAGGGAGAGAGAGAGAGGGAGAGAGAGGGAGAGAGAGAGAGGGAGAGAGAGGGAGAGGGAGAGAGAGAGAGAGATCCAGTGCACAACCGCTGAAGCGAACCACTTTACACATACCACCAATGCACATAAATTATTACCCAACCTACGAGGTCCAATGAATAGCCCACACCTGGTGGTTGATTACATCCTCTGGTGAAGCGGTAGCTTGGAATGTTCAATTGACAATGATACATTTCATACCCCTAATCTGACATAATGTTTTGAATTCCTATCCCCATGCTGTGGGCACTTCTAAACACGTTCAATTAATAAGCTCACAGCCATATCTTGCTTGATGCATTCCACATCGCCCATCTACACATTCTACGGTAGCATTTCATACTCAAACATTATTTTGAAAGGGAGGAATAAATAAGCTCACAGCCATATCTTCGCATGATGCATTCCACATCGCCCATCTACACATTCTACGGTTGCATTTCATACTCAAACATTATTTTGAAAGGGAGGAATAAATAAGCTCACAGCCATGTCTTGCTTGACGCATCCCACATCACCCATCTACACATTCTACGGTAGCATTTCATACTCAAACATTACTTTGAAAGGGAGGAAACGTCCCAAGCAGGGGCAAGGCCCTAATTGCTCACCTTTGACACTTTGGCGTACGTGTCCATGGCACGCACCCACAGGCACATACTCATGGCGGCCTTGGACTGTTTTGCAACTTGGTCTGGTGTGAACTGTGGGTCGTCAATGATGCGATTGAGCAGACGCACCACCTTTTCACTCATGTTGTCCTTGTCGTACTGCGATGTGGAGTTAGGGTTAGGTTCAGGGTTTGGAGGAATATCAAGTTGTCCGTTTCATACTGCGATGTGGAGTTAGGGTTAGGTTCAGGGTTTGGAGCAATATCATGTTGTCCGTTTCATACTGCGATGTGGAGTTAGGGTTAGGTTCAGGGTTTGGAGCAATATAATGTTGTCCTTGTCGTACTGCGATGTGAAGTTAGGGTTAGGTTCAGGGTTTGGGGCAATATCATGTTGTCCGTGTCATACTGCGGTGTGGAGTTAGGGTTAGGTTCAGGGTTTGGAGCAATATCATGTTGTCCGTTTTATACTGCGATGTGGAGTTAGGGTTAGGTTCAGGGTTTGGAGCAATATAATGTTGTCCTTGTCGTACTGCGATGTGAAGTTAGGGTTAGGTTCAGGGTTTGGAGCAATATCATGTTGTCCGTGTCGTACTGCGATGTGAAGTTCGAAAAATATGAAAACGCTTGTAATATAAACAATACAATATAGAAAAGCCATTTATAATAATATCAAACCACCTGCTGATTGTAGATTGGGGGACTTGATGCTGCACAAGAGCAACGTTTTATCACAGCTTGTGTTTATTGCACACCACTGAAATGAGAGGCCCCCCTCGCTGACGTGCCTCTCAATGCAGGAGACCAATCACAATTACGCAGCATTGCAGTATCCCAGGTAAGTATTCTGGTATACGTAAAGTATTGTGACGTATACACATACGTATACGGTACCGCATACGGAATAGGCTCGGAATACCGCATACCGGAATAGGCTCGGAATACCGCATACGGACCGCATACGGTATCGCATACGGTATACTTAGAGTATTGTGATGTATGCACACTTTAACAGCATCAGTCGAATCATCACCACCAATCCCCATCATGCGGATTCGGTGTGTTGTCCTTCTTCTTCAACACCTCAAAAAGGCTTGTGTGCACGAGCCACTCTACTCAATAAAAAAGCCTCCTTACCAACAAGCACCTGTAGAGCCAACCTTAACGAACCTCGTGACTCACCACTCCTCATCCGTGCATTGCATGAAGACATATCTCTTGCACTCAATATTCTCACGAAGATCCACACACACACACACACACACAAACACACACACATCCCTAAAACCCACCTCAACCAGCCTCTTCACAAAACCTCCGTCTCCCAGGACACGCTTGGCTGTGTCCCAGTCAGCCCTCTCGCCCAGCACAGTACACACACCCTCCATAGTGAGCTGGGAAGCACATGCAAGGTTAGTGAGTGTGTGTTTTTATTAGTTTGTTGCTGCGAGTATTGTTGGGTTTGTCAGCTCATGCAGACGTGGTAGGGTCTGTGTGAATGTAGCCAGAAGAAATGACATTTGGATGGCGTGTGATCCTAATTGTGCCAGCTTATGCAGACGTGGTAGGGTCTGCGTGAATGCAGCCAGAAGCAAGAACATTTGGATGGGCGTGTGATCCTGGAAGGAAAAGCTTTCTATTGAACTCACCATCACCAGAGCCGGTGGCTTTGAAAATGACTTAATTTCGATGATGTCATTTTTGTTCAGGCCAGCCAGTGCCTTCTCGGCGTCCTCCAGAGCAGGCAGGACCTGTTAACGAACATACAAGCGTAGCATATATGTATATGTTTATATGTATGTAAACATGTATTTGTGCATGTGTGTGTGTATATGTGTGTGTGTGTGAGAGAGTTAATGTGAGTGTGTGTGTATGTGTGCACGTGTGTACTTTTATTTGCAAGAGTTCATTTCCTCAAGATCCCCAGCACACATGACAGCAAGCTTCTGACGCTTCCAACTTATGGCATGCACAACACCAAATGCCTCATATATACACTAAAGGGATATTTTAACATTCTTCCTGTCCTATTTCAGCTCCCCGTGAATCATTGTTTACCTCCATACCTATTCACACCTTCATCAACATAAAGAAACCGTGCTTTCCTCTTTGCCTGAATCACCTCAGTTTGTGCTCACACCACTCTCATCAATCATACCTGGTAGGAATTTGGGCAGAGAAGCCAGCCAGGACCTGGTAAGAAATTGCGAAAAATACCCAACACCGGACTTGTAGCTGAATCTCACATGTTCTAGATCCCTCTGGGCATCGTCCTTCAGGTGCTGAGTTTCAGCCTGCTTTAACTTGACCTCCACCTCCTCTTCCACAACAGTGCGGCGGATGGCCTTTGCATCAGTACGCTCTGCATCCACCTGTGTGTGTGCAAGACGCAGACGCACACAAATACGATAGTGAATTGGTATCCCCCACGCAATCTCTCTTTACACACAATTAAGAGGCGAACGACTTTAAGAGGAAAAACTGCACAGGCAGCGAAATCTACTCCTCACAATATCAAGGAAAAGGAGCCACTTTGGTAACAGGTACCATAAAACAAAAAAAAGAAATCATCTCAGCGCTCTGAGAATATTTGTACGCACGACACAGGCATAAACCTGAATATGCATACATTAAAAACGTTATAGATGGTGTACTTTGACATTTATTCTGGGCAAACATCCATTCTTTGACTCACCAAAACACATTTCAATGTTTCTTTCATAATTTCAGCTACCAAACAGCAATTCGTGACTCACTTCTGTGCAAAAACCAGCCTGGAAGTGTCATTGCCTTTCTGTTCTCTCCAAGGATTCCAAACACAGAAATGCAGCTCCCCCTAAAAGTATATAGCATGCAATCGAATATCTCCCTGGGCCTTAGCCATCCTCCTTTTATTCAGCAGACGCTGCATGGCCTATGTAATCTCAGCCCAAAACAACCGTAGCTGACTCACCTCCCATTAAAATTAACACGTAATCCACCAAAAACCGCGTGCCTCTTTTCTACTCAGCCAGGATGGGCTACTTTCAGCTCACTCATTCTCTGCCATAATTCAAACATGCTTTCACCAGAAGAAGCCTTCATGTCAAGGGTCGGCCAGAGCCATATATATACGGTGTATATAAGGTATTTTTGGCAGGAAAACGACCAAACATACGGTCGTAAACGGTGTATATATATATATGATTCTAGCCAACCCTTTTAATTTTTGTTGTTGCTGCGTACCTGAGTCAATAGGCGCTGTGTGTCTTTAGTCTTCTCAGCCAGAATGGGCTGCAGCTCACTCAGCTCTCGTTGCATGCGGTCCACCACAATGTTTGTTTCTTGCAGCTTGGCCAAACCATTGAGCAGACGATCACGTGCCATGGCCATTTCCTGTGTGCCACGCCATCCAGAAAATTCAAAATGTAATACGCAGTAAAGCACTGCGCCATTCACGTTCCATGGCATTCCCTGTATGCGAAGCACTGCAACGATCACGTGCCATGGCCATTTCCTGTGTGCCACACCATTCAGCAAACTCAAAGTGTAATATGCAGTGAAGCACTGCAACGAAAACATTCCATGGCATTCCCTGTGTGCGAAGCACTGCAACGATCACGTGCCATGGCCATTTCCTGTGTGCCACGCCATTCAGCAAATTCAAAGTGTAATATGCAGCAAGGCACTGCAACGATCAAGTGCCATGGCCATACCCTGTGTGCAGAGCACTGCATCAATCACGTGCCATGGCATTCCGTGTGTGCGAAGCACTGCCAGATCACGTGCCATGGCAATACCCTGTGTGCGGAGCACTGCATCAATCACGTGCCATGGCCATACCCTGTGTGCCACACCATTCAGCAAATTCAAAGTGTAATATGCAGTGAAGCACTGCAACAATCACGTGCCATGTCCATACCCTGTGTGCGGAGCACTGCATCAATCACGTGCCATGGCCATACGCTGTGTGCCACACCATTCAGCAAATTCAAAGTGTAATATGCAGTGAAGCACTGCAACAATCACGTGCCATGTCCATACCCTGTGTGCGGAGCACTGCATCAATCACGTGCCATGGCCATACCCTGTGTGCCACACCATTCAGCAAATTCAAAGTGTAATATGCAGTGAAGCACTGCAACAATCACGTGCCATGGCAATACCCTGTGTGCGGAGCACTGCATCAATCACGTGCCATGGCATTCCCCGTGTGCGAAGCACTGCAATGATCACGTTCCATGGCATTCCCCGTGTGCAGAGCACTGCAACAATCACGTGCCATGGCCATACTTTGTGTGTGAAGCACTGCAACAATCACGTGCCATGTCCATACCCTGTGTGCGGAGCACTGCATCAATCACGTGCCATGGCCATTTCCTGTGTGCGGAGCACTGCATCAATTACGTGCCATGGGTTTTTCTTAAGAGAAAGATGTTAAGGTGAACGAGGCGCACATCTGAAGATCAATTACATGCCGCGCTTTCCTCAGGAGAAAGATGTTAAGGTGAACAAGGCACACATCTGAAGGTCACTCACGTGCCGTGTTTCTCTCAAGAGTGAGATGTACAGGTGAATGAGGCTCACATCTGCAGGTCACTCACATGCCACATGCCGCGTTTTCCTCAGGAGGAAGATGCTACAATGAATGAGGCTCACATCTGCAGGTCACTCACGTGCCGTGTTTCTCTCAAGAAAGAGATGTACAGGTGAAAGAGGCTCACATCTGCAGGTCAATCACATGCCGCGTTCTCCTCAGGAGAAAGATGTTGAGATGAATGAGGCTCACAACTGCAGGTCACTCACGTGCCGTATTTCCCTCAGTAGAGAGATGTACAGGTGAATGAGGTCCAGGTATGACTTTGGGGTAACGTAATATTGGCGGCGCAGCTCTGCGTAGTATGCCTCTGCCGTGCTTGACACACCCAAGTGTATGTCCACACACATGGAGGAGATGGCGGCGTTGACCAAGTCGCCGCCCAGTTGCTACATGCGCAAACAAGGAGAGCAAAGCTGTCATGAATCCCTTGTGGGCAAGCAGATTGTGTATTTTTGATTCATATGTGCATGTGTGTGTGTCTACGGATATAAAAGGAATGACAGTGTCATGTCTGGTCTCCTTTTTGTTGCTACATAGCAAGAGGAGGAGGCTTGCAGTCGTTTCCGTGACTTATTCACTTAATTCACAATGACTTCCGTTACTGCGTTCCTTGGCACATGCCTAGAGTTGGCATCCGCTGCCTACCTTCCCCACCAGAAACTTAGGATCGGACAAAACTGTACATTTGAACAATGCGCGGCAATGCAATTGAAGGTGTTCTTACATCTACGTACTCACGATAAAATAACAACTTTACGTACTTATGATAAAATAACAATTTTATACAACATCGCACGTAGATGTGTCGAGCCATCCCTTCACGTGACTGGAGTGCTGATATGCATATAATCAAACAAGCATTGCCCCTAAAGTCCCGAGGAGCGTGTGTGATGACAATGCTATATATATTTATGCGGCTTAACCATGCACATGACTGTGCACAACCCACCTGAGACTCCAATAAACGAGTGCTCACACTCTTCAGCGCCTCTGCTGGCCAAGGACTAAACCAGTCGATGGTGCAGCAGCTGATGAGAGATGGGTACTGCAGACAACAATTGCATGCAATGTTTGTGAATAGCCATGAAGGATATCACTGCCAGAAATTGTCAAGGGTGCAGTCATTGACAAGGAGGCGTACTGCAACCAGTATGTACGACTGTCACAATAAAGGCACCGCTTGCACATTATCAATGAGGATTCATGAGCATACACAAGGAAGAGCAATGCCAACGTGTTGAGCAGCAGCAGTTCATGGCGGAGAAATATAGGAGAACTACACCCTTATATTATTATATTAAAGAAAGTGTGGGCATTGTGATGCGCGGTTGATAGCTGAAAATTTTTATGGGTATCAGCACCTGTCTATAGAATAGAAGGAGCGCTAAAATGTGTCAGGAACATAAGGCTTCAATGGGGATACTTGCATTAGGCCCTAAACTAGGGAAAGGGTCATAATTTCAGAGGAGGGAAGCTCCTAAAAGTCCTGTGGATATGCAATCGAGTCCTGTGGATTTGCAATTAACCTTTGTGGATATGCAATCGAGTCCTGTGGATTTGCAATCAACTCCTGTTGATATGCAATCGAGTCCTGTGGATACGCAATCGAATCCTGTGGATATGCAATCGAGTCTTGCGAATATGCAATCGAGTCCTGTGGATATGCAATCGATTCCAGAAGAAAGAGAGGCACTTGGATACACTGTGGACACACAACCAAATTCGGAAGTGGAGGGCACGTATATGTCTTGTAAACATGCATCCAAATGCAAAGGAGCAAGGGACTCCAGCACACGCACACACACACGCACAAACACACATACACACATACACACACTCACTTGGCGGCACCGCGCACGGAAAGACTCCCCCACCGGACTCATGGCCAGTACGATGTGGAGGTGGTCACGCACGCGGTTGATGAACGCAGCCCACATGGCATCGCGCGTCTCTGCCACACCTTGCTTGTTGATCCACGGCCTGTGTGGCGTGCGTTTTGTGTGAGGTGCTGGTGTGAGTGAGCGTGCGCTTTCAAAAGCACCTCAACGCCACGGCAGTTGGGTATGTGCTTTACATGTAGGCAGCTTGTAGCGTGTCATTAACATTGTAGCCAGCATATGTTGCTAGGTGGCAAAATTGGGTGTGCGTCCTTTACGTGTAGGCAAATTGTTGCGTGCCATGGACATTGTAGCCAGCATATTGAGCTTACTGTGGTGATGGTTCTGTTTTTTGTATTGACAAGATTGCATTGTGATGTTGCTGATGCATTGAAACCTTGCTAGGTGGCAAAATTGGGTGCGTGCTTTACATGTAGGCAGAATGTAGCGTGTCATGGACATTGTAGGTAGCATATGTTGCTAGGTGGCAGAATTGGGTGCGTGTTTTACGTGTAGGCAGATTGTTGCGTGCCATGCACTTGTAGCCAGCCTATGTTGACGCTTACTGTTGATGGAACTGTTCCTCGTACTGACAAAATTGCATTGTGATGTTGCTGATGCATCAAAACCTTGCTAGGTGTCTTAGCGGCAAATTTTTATGATGCCTGCTTATAGCCGCCTGTGGCAGCAAAAAAGGGACAAACTATTTCTGCGAGGCACGCAAAGTAGTCATCTCGGCTAATTAATTCATTCATTTCATTTACGTACATGTGCTGCCTTCTTATTGCGTTTTGCCTTCCAAGTACAGAAACACGTGAACTTAAAGGACATGAAATCAAGTATTATCTTGTATGCTATTTCCAACGAAGGACTCTCACCGGATGTCTGAGTAAATACGCTCCCGTTCGTCTGCAGGGAAGAGGCCTGTGATCTCGCCACTATTGAGCATGTTGTTGATGTCCTCCACAAAGGACTCGCTCACGATGTGGTTGTCCGTGAACAGGAAGGCCACGTGCCGTCCCTCCACTCCAGCAATCCTGTGAGTGCATGTAAAAGGATGAATGCATTTAAAAGGATGAATGTATTTAAAAAAGGATGAATGCAATTTAAAGGATGAAGCAGTGATAGCATACTCTACCCACCCCAGCAATCCTGTGAGAGCATGCATTTAAAAGTATAAAAGTACAAAGCAGTACACACACACATGCACGCACATACACACACACACACACGCACACGCACACGCACACACAAGGTTTCGCCAGCATACTGTGATGTGTACTTATTAAAGGATGATGCAGCGATAGCATGTTCTCAAAAAGATACATCTTTGCAGTGGAAGGTTGCACTTTACCGAACGTTGTTTAGACTCTCACGGATGTAAGGTCAGCGCATGCGGATAGGCAAGGCAGTTGTGAACAATGTGTAGGCTGTTGCAGACGGTATCATATGAATAATAATCAATGTATTTAAGAAAAAGATGTATCTGCAATAAGGTTGCGGTTTTGCGCTAGCTGTCAGAGAGAGAATCTTTGTGCCGCTTTAAACGACGTTCCCAAATTACGAGCACGACATCTTATTGCCGCAGTAGTGAAGCTGAACACTGCAAAGAAGCTTTGCGCCGCTTTAAACGACGTTCCCAAATTACGAGCACGACATCTTGTTGCTGCAGTAATGAATCTGAACACTGCAAAGAAGCTTTGCGCCGCTTAAAACGACGTTCCCAAATTACGAGCACGACGTCTTATTGCTGCAGTAGTGAAACTGAACACTGCAAAGAAGCTTTGCGGCATTTTAAACGACGTTCTTAAATTACGAGCACGACATCTTATTGCCGCAGTAGTGAAACTGAACACTGCAAAACTTCACCATATGCTGAACTAGAATGCATCAAGGAGACGCTTTGAGCAAGTGCACCAAACTTACTTGTAGAGCTTCTTGATGCTCTCTCGAAACTCTGTTAGCCCATAGTTACGCGTGAGCTCGATGGAGAAGCACTGCAGGGTCATTGCATTTGCACATCAACTTTACTGTGATGAAAGTAGAAGAAATGTTTGAAAAGCCACCATTTGCCACACAAACAGGCACATTCTCCCATTGGCTGTCCTGCATTGGGTTAAACATTGTTAGACAAGGTATGCTTCATTGTAATATAATGAAAGCTAGCATCTGCTCGATAGTTTCATATCCAAGAGGGAGGGACACAGAGGCAAGACATACCCACAGCAAATTTCTTCTCTCCTTCACATTACTGATCAGATAATATGCACGCACACACAAACATCATGGCATGCAAGTGATGTGTGTGCAACAACAGTCCACACATGCTACAGTGTGAAATTGTAATGATATAAGTGTCTAAAGGAGGACAAAGCACAGCTTTTCACGCCACCTTCTCTTTGGACACTAGCTAGCTACGGGGCCACGTCATTGAGGAAATGATCACTTTTAAACTTGCATCGACCAGGCTCAGCACGTGGAATAAAACAGCAGAGCAACGCATATCTGTGTTTGACTGATGAACGCTGCACACACACACGCACACACACACGCACACACACACACACACACACGGACAAACACACACACGCACACACGCACACACACACACCCACGCACCCACGCACACACACACACTCACACTGCTGCGTGAATTAAAACAGCAGAGCAGTACATACCTGTGTTTTACTGATGAAGGCTGCGAAGCGAGTCAGGCTCTGCTTGCCTGACCCACCCACACCCACAAGCATAGCACTCCCTCGCGGCTGGAGCAGGATGCGTGCAATGCGGCTGATGTGCTGCACAGCGTCCATGAAGAACACTGCAGTGGCAAACACAAAAGTTGGATGTACATTGCGTCGATGTTCAAGGTGGCTGCTTCTGATGCATGTAATGCGGCTGATGTGCTGCACAGGGTCTATGAAGAACACTGCAGTGGCAGAAACAAAAGGTGGATGTATTTGGAAGAATATAGGTAGCTTGTTATGATGCGTGCATTGTTGATGATGTGCTGCTTAGCACCGTTGGAAAGATTGCAGTGGCAGGGCAATTGCCAGAAAGGAGAGTGCCGTCCTCCCAAGGCACAATTCACGTCAAGAAACAAAGGCCAGTAACAAACAAAATGAACACTATTCCAGAACACTTACCCAGGTGCAGAGGTGCTGTGTGCTCCAAATTATACTCCTCCAGGTAGTTGGTCATGAGGTTGGTGAGCTGATTGAAGTCCCCCCCAACCTCCTCGTACGTCCGCTTCTCTCTGGGAGCCCCCATTTGCATGTAGTCGCCTGTGCGTAACACCATGCTGCAATCATATGTTGTTCAAGCACCAAATTACCTGTCCTCAATCAATCAGGCAAGGCCGCATGTTATCTCTGGCCGCATGTTATCTCTGGAATAGACAGAACGGTCAATAGACACAATGGTATACACAGAATGGTATACAACTAATGGTATACCAAAAAAACACAATAAAGTCAGCTTGAAAGATGCTTTCATGTCGCAGACCCGTACTTCCAATCAAGTTGTACTATTTCCTTAGATGTTATCCCATTCGCGCAGGGGGCCTTTGTCCCCCTTCATGCCGATGTTGTAACCCCGGTTTTTTTCAATCGAGTTGTAATTCTGATTTTGGAAAAGGATATCCCAATTGCCCGGGGGGCCTTTGAGAAAGTCTCGTCCAAAGGCAAGTACCCTCCATAAGCCCTCCTATACAACTCTCTCCCCTTTGACTTCTTCAAGCACGATTCCTTGGCCAAGGGGCCTTTGAAAGAGTCTCATTTCAAGGCAAGTACCCTTTATGAGCCCCCCTATAAAACTCTCTCCCTTTGACTTCTTCAAGCACGATTCCTTGGCCAAGGAGCCTTTGAAAGAGTCTCATTTCAAGGCAAGTACCCTCCATGAGCCCCCCTATACAACTCTCTCCCTTTTGACTTCTTCAAGCACGATTCCTTGGCCAAGGGGACTTTGAAAGCGTTTCACCGAAAGATATGTACCCTCCATGAGCCCTCCCAAGACAGCCTAGAGCATACATCCTCCTCATTTGCTTCATTTCTAGGGTTGGCCAGAACCGTATACATACATCGTATATAGCCGTATATTACGCAAAACCCCTGCCAGAAATACCGTGTATACACCGTACCTATTATATACATGGTTCTGGCCAACCCTAATCATTTCACGAGAACCTCTACCCAAGGGATCTTTCAAAGCGACTTACCAAACATAATTTCGTTGCCTGGGCCAAACAGTGCCTCGTACTCCTCCCTCACTTCGAACTTAGATTTGAGCATCTCGTACAGCATGCCCTTGAAGTAGTCCTTGTCCTCGTTGCAGATGAGCCTGTACATGTATACATGAGTGTCGTGTACTTCATTTTGATGTGCCCAGAACTTCAAACTTAGATTTGAGCATCTCGTACAGCATGCCCTTAAAGTAGTCCTTGTCCTCGCTGCAGATGAGCCTGCACATGTATGCATGAGTGTTGTGTACTTCATTTTAATGTGCCCAGAGCCATGGTGCATGAACGTTGAACATCTTGTACAGCAAGATTATGATGAAGCCATGCATACACTCATGCAACATTGTGGCCATGCACACACTCGTACAACATTGTGGTCATGCACACACTCATGCAATATGCAATATCGTAATTGATTGGCCCAGGCTTTCTTGAAGCAGTGCGCTGGAGGTGTGATGGGGAAATTGAGGTAGAAGTTCAGCCTGTAGACATAAAAGCACCCACTGGAAAATGTCCAAAGTCAATGCCCAAGCCTGTAGACATGAAGAATTTAATAAAAGAATAAATAAATTTTGAGTTACCAGATTGAGTTGAGTCACCAGATGATCTAGCCCTTGCAAGGTTTTCCCACATGTCGTGGAACGCACGCAACTTTGTAACCCACAGCGCCAAAAGAAAAGTGCGTTGGTGAGGAATGAGGGTGTACATGTACTGGGCTTACAAATGCAGTAGACCCACCTGTCGTGGAACACACACTTGTTTTCGTGCACCCACAGCCGCACGAGATAGACCCACCTGTCGTGGAACACACGCATGTTTTCGTGCACCCACAGCCGCATGAGTGTGACTCGTGGCTCAGGGCACTGACCAGGTCGAATGTCCAGGATGCCCTGCATGCAAGCAAGCGTGCGTGCTCCAGACATATCAGTTCAAAAGTGTCCAATGAAGAGTTGTTACATGGGGGCGTGCACAGAGTAGAAGTGACATGTGACTTTGAAGAGAGCAAACACGTGACTTTGAAGAGCAAAAGAGTTGAAAAGAGAGTAAAACAATCATGTGAGTTTATGAGGGCAATTGAGGCGGCATATTAGCTTGGTCGCAGTGAGTCCTATGATAAATTAAAGAGCTGCTCAAGCGGCCTTTTGGGGGTCTGGATCAGTGAAGGTGGCAATGTGTACAAGTATAATGTAGTTGCAGCAACCACTGCAAGAAGCCCACGCTCAGCTTAACGAAGCACCACGCCCACACACCTTGCACATTTCAGACACACGCCTTCCAGGTTCCAGGTTTGATGAGTCTTGGCACTAAATCGCCATCAAACTGTCACTCAAAGTACACGACCATTTAAGAGCGCGTCTCATCCACGCACCTTGCACATTTCAGACACACGCCCTCCAGGTTCAATGTTCAATGAGTCTTGGCAGTAAACACCATCAAACTGTCACCTAAAGTACACAACCATTTAAGAGCGCGCGTCTCATCCACGCACCTGGAACACTTTGGACACATATCTCAGGTTAAAGGTGAAGTGACCTAATTTACACGACCATTAAAAGTCTCACTTGGAACACTTTGGACACATCTCTCAGGTTAAAGGTGAAGTGACCTAATGTACACAACCATTTAAGAGCGCGCGTCTCATCCACACACCTGGAACACTTTGGACACATCTCTCAGGTTGAAGGTGTAGTGACTTTTGGCAGGGGTGGGCAGCAGCTCATTGGCGATACGCAGGTACACCTCCACAGCAGAACTGACCATTGGTTTGAGCATACGGTTCTTGGCCTCTGTTTGGTGTACAACAGGGAAGGGTCGGTGCAAGGTTAGGTGTGGTTGAACACAGATGCTCTTAAAATGTTAAGTCTAGTGGCAGGGGAGTTGGATAATACCTGGAGCTGAAGTAGCTCCTTTTTTAGAGCAAGCTGTTTTCTCAAATTGATGTGGCTGCCTGTTCTCGATTCGGAGTGGGGAGCGAGCTCCCTTGCTGCTAACCTGCTTCTTGCCAGTCATCGCATGTTAAGGAGCAGGGAAATAGAAGAGCAAGACGTGGGAAGTAGTAACGCACTGGCCCCTTGTAGTAACGCACTGGGAAGTAGTAACACACTGACACCTTGTATTTTAAGTTTAGATGAACATATCACCTTGTGTCCAAGTTTAGATGATCATGGCACCTTGTGTCCAAATTTAGATGAATATGGCATTTTGTGTCCAAGTTTAGATGAACATGGCACCTTGCTGCCAAGTTTAGATGATCATATCACCTTGTGTCCAAGTTTAGATGAACATATCATGCTGGTCGTCCGTGCTGGCACGCGCTCAAAAGCACACCGACGAGCACGAGCCAGCCTCACCCTATGCTTACTACTTTTATATGCTATATCATCGAGCACAATTTATGTTTGCTTGGCAACTTGTACCTGCAGTGAAAAAAGTGGCTACAACAACCGCTGAGGAGGGCGGAGGAGATTTGACGCACTTCCATACACACATATATACAAGCTTAAGCCAGCCTCAGCCTGCAGTACACTTATACACTTATACCTGCCTAACACACTTGTACCTGCGGTGAAGAAGATGTTAACGAGACCGCCCAGGATGGTGGAGAAGACGTGATGCACTTACATACACACGTACAAGCATAAGCCAGCCTCAGCCTGCATTGCACTTATACCTGCCTAACACACTTGTACCTGTGGTGAAGAAGATGCGAAAGAAACCGCCTAGGATGGAGGAGAAGACATGATGCACTTACATACATTTACATACACTTGCATACGCTCACATACACGTACACACACTTACATACACAGCATGACCCAGCCTCACTCTTGTAGCACACTTATACTCGTCTATCACAAAGAGTACCTGCGATGAAGAAGGTGTCAAAGATACCGCCCAGGATGGTAGAGAATACGTGATGCATTTGCATACACTTGCATACACTCACATACACGCACACACACACTTACATACACAGCATGACCCAGCCTCACTCTTTTAGCACACTTATACACGTCTGTCACAAAGAGTACCTGCGGTGAAGAAGGTGTCAAAGAAACCGCCCAGGATGGTGGAGAATACGTGACGCATGATGGTTTCAGAAGGCTGTGGTAGGCTGAGCATTGTGAAGTGACGAAGGAAGCGAGCGGACACATCCTGTGCGTTTGCATGCCGGTGGTGTGCAGTTAGTGATATGTGCGTGGTGGAGCAATTTGTAGTGACGTACAAAGTGAGCAGACATATTATGCGTGTGTGTGTGCTTGGGCGTAAATGTGTGAGTATTTGGTGTGTAGTGTATACTGCTGTGATGAGTGATGGTGCAGGCGTGGTAAAGTGATGTAGAAAGCGAGAGCAAACACGAGCTGTGCGTGAAAGTGTGCGAACAAGGGGCGTGTGCAGCTGCGATGAGTGATGGCGTTGGTGCGGTGAAGTGATGTAAAAAGCGAGCAAACACAAGCTGTGCGTGAAAGTGTGCGAACAAGGGGCGTGTGCAGCTGTGATGAGTGATGGCGTTGGTGCAGTGAAGCGATGTAGAAAGCGAGCAAACACAAGCTGTGCGTGAAAATGTGCGAACAAGGGGCGTGTGCAGCTGTGATGAGTGATGGCGTTGGTGCGGTGAAGCGATGTAGAAAGCGAGCAAACACGAGCTGTGCGTGAAAGTGTGCGAACAA
>Ga0307945_1002433_pt1 | contig 15052 bp, 12 predicted proteins | sample OrgLakmetagen228_FD_201818 | JGI IMG/M metagenome (GOLD analysis project Ga0307945, IMG submission 201818) | Saline water microbial communities from Organic Lake, Antarctica - #228 | ecosystem: Environmental > Aquatic > Non-marine Saline and Alkaline > Saline | place: Antarctica: Organic Lake...
ACGTGAAGAGGAGACGGCGAGGCTGGTCTCCTGATAACCATGCATAACCAACACAGGTCGCCAGACCCGACAAAAATTGAGAGAGCCACTGCAACGAGCACAGTGGCTCTATTTATTTTATTTTTTCCTTATCTTTTCGGCAGCATACGACAGAGCATCAAATGCTATCTTTTCGGCAGCATACGACAGAGCATCAGAATTGTCTTGCACTAGAGCAGCCCCCTTCCCACTCTTTTCCCCCTGTTTAGCTCGCACGTCTATAGAGTTTGTATAAGCACGCTTAAACGATTTTACCTTGCTAAATTGTGCGCTTCTCACATTTTAGTTTGTGTTACACGCTGAATTGAGTTTTGTACTCGTGTTTGTGGTAAAGCGCTGAAATTCACACTCCCTTGACTGAGCCCTAGAATCGAGGGTCTGCTGTGCGATGATAGTTCGTTGTGATGGCGCAGCAAAACAAAAGATTTGAGCACATTATGTACCATCCTGGCACTTTAAATCTTTTGTTCCGCTGCGCCATCAGAACAAACTTTGCGGTGGCGTTTGGGATGTCAAACTGGCCCGTCCCTGCACCATTCGCCGAGATTTTTAAAGCATGCTGCTCATTATGCAGCTGAGAAAAATTTATGACATCCTGCGTCAAGCGCGGGGCAATCCGTGGACTGGGCGCGGAGATATTGGCCGGGTTAAGGCTGGAGCAATCTGAGAGGGTGGAAATTGGCATCAAATTGAGGTTGTATAGGCCTTGAGACCTCCTGCTGTCTGGGAGAGGCCTTGGCAGTAGTGTAGTATATTATTCCAGCCTTGTTAGCGTCTCTTGGCAGATCTGGAGGCCATTAGGGTGACAAACACCATCACATGTGTCAAAAGCTTTTGTGCGCTGTTTAGTGTACTACCCATTATTATCTGCTGCCCAGTCCATCCTTTCCCCTTTTTTCATAGTTGCCCAAGAAAATGAACGTTAGTGCCACACGTATCTTGTGTCTCACAGGAAAGGCACCCATACTCGCCAAAGGATTATCATGCGCAAAGCTGCAAAAGTGATTGTCTGACCTCCTTTCAGATGTAAATTCAATTTATATGTAAATTAAGAGCTAACGGTGCACTGTGTGAGCCGCAATAACATCACACAGCACGAAATTTCCTTCACGTTCCTTCACGTTATCCTGTGTGCTAGCGTTCAGTCAGGCTAGTGTGCTAGTTTCTGATCTTCCCATCCTTGCCATTTGTAACATGCACACAGGATTCGGAGTTCACAGTGCAAGAGGGACGGCTGTTCATGTTGCAGACAAGGAACGCAAAGCGCACAGGAATGGCTAGCGTCAGGGTGAGTAGTTTCTGTCGTAGAATATACTGCCTTCAAGTTGATGTCTATGTCTTGTCCCAGGTAGATTGAATGGAACACTGTTATTGGCGATGCGCAGTTTCTGTCGCAGAATATTCAGCCTTCAAGTTGATGTCTGGTCCCAGATGGATTGAATGAAAATCTGTAATTGGCGATGCGGGGCTCTTAGGTGCAGGCTCATGGCTCTGCCAGCGTAGCCTGTTTCTTTGTCTATTTTTCAAAATGTCTGCACGAGAGGCTGCGCATGCACTATATTATCCAAATGTCTGCACGTAAATCGTAAAGGCTGCGCATGCACTAAATAATTTAAATGTCTATCAAATGAATCGTAAAGGCTGCGCATGCACTATATCATCAAAATGTCTGCACGTGGATCGAAAAGGCTGCGCATGCACTAAATCATCAAAGTATCTCCACGTGAATCTTAAAGGCTGCGCATGCACTTAATCAATAAAATGTCTGCACGTGAATAGTAAAGGCTGCGCATGCACTAAATCAATAAAATGTCTGCACGTGATCATCCAAATGTCTGCACGTTAATCGTAAAGGCTGCGCATGAACTAAATCATTAAAGTGTCTGCACGTGAATTGTAAGGGTTGTGCATTTTTTCTCTGGTTCCAGGTGTCAACAGAGATGGTTGCTGAAGGGCTCATCACTTCCAAGGAGGCCATTTTGATGGTCGAGCCACGGTGAGGGGCTTTGGATTAGGACAATTTAGATTATTACGGTGCAACTGTCCTACCATCAGCATGAGAAGTGTGAAAGAGATTAACATCTGCCGTTGCTTTGCCTACTTCTTTTAAGTCGTAGACTGTGGCCATAAACAAAGAATTGAATCCATCAAGTTTGGCAGCGTGTCCAACAGTTACCAATCGCCACAGCTCACACACACACACACACACTCACACACACGCACATACACCCACACGCACGCACGCACGCACGCACACACACACACACACACGCACGCACGCACGCGCGCGCACACAAACACACACACACACACACACCATGCACCTAAAATGCACGTCCCTGTTTCCTACCTCAAAACCTCCACAGGCACATTGAGCAGCTTCTGCACCCCATGTTCAAAGGTAATAGATATTCCTCTATGATACCTCTAGGCTAGCTGCCGTGCCGCCTGGTGTTTTTACCACAAACATGCCGATAACACTAAGCAGCCGTCTAAGTATGGTGGTCACACTTACATTGCTGATGTTCAACAATTGTGTTTACAGATGAGAACAAGTACAGAGAGGAAAAGAAAGTGCTGGCGACGGGTTTGGCTGCATCTCCAGGTCTGTATTGTGCAGCAATGCAATGTAAGAGCGAGACATTGTCAGGAGACAGTTCCTGACACACACACACACACACACACACATACACACACACACACATACACACACACACAGACTCTCACAATTTAGTGTAGCTATATATGAAGCGGTATGCGTGTTACACGCAGAACATTGTAGTTTACAAGCTATCAAGCCCTCCTGCTTGTTATGCCCAGGAACCTTAGGAGGGGAAACAAAACGCCCACTTTTCTTGCTCCTTCCTTATCCTGATAAGACAAGTGATATCTATCAAGTCATGTTCTCAGGCAATTAATCACTAAAACAACTGTGGAGACACTTGGAGCATTCTTGAGAAACGACGCAGCAATATCTCAGCTCCTCAAAATGTAAAACAAGCAGTTCAGAGAAAACCAATTTTCAAACCTTTTACCATTCCAGGTGCTGGAGTTGGGAGGGTGGTGTTCACTGCTGAAGAAGCATCAGCATGGAAAAAGAAGGTGCGATGCTGAAACCAAAAATTGGAGGATCCTTAGCGTCGTTTTACCAAGATTTCAAGTCGCTCATCATTTTTTGTATCCTTAATACTTCCGTCTGTGAAACGAAGAGTGACAGGGGCTTGATCTCACTTGGTCATCAGATCGGCATCAATCCATGTTTCCCTGTTTTAAAAGGTGGCAATCGAACACAACGAGGATCTAATATTATGCAAGCAATTATTCTTGTTATTACCATGTTGTATGGCTGTGTTATGAGTAGCAACACAAGCTATGTGATAAACAAATTTCGGAACTCCCTTTACATGCCCTAGAATGTGTACAGGTGGTCAGGTCTAATGACAATCTAAATAGTAGAACCTTATGGTGGAATTCTGTGTGAGTGTGGTTGTGTTATCTGTTATTTATTTTGAACAGGTAGTGGTGGAATTCTGTATGAGCGTGGTTGTGTTATCTGTTATGTATCTTGAACAGAACATGTAACGTAGTGGCCTGTTCGTGGGCTTCCAGGCTGCTTCATAGAAATCTCAAAAGTTCCAAAACATGTTCATACATATATACATACTGCACTTACGCAGGGTAAGGATGTTAAGCCTTGTTGTGAGGACACATACATGTGCCTATAATTCCTTCATGCCACTGGAATATGTGTCCAATACTTGTTGCAAGTACGCAGGGCGAGGATGTTGTGCTGTGCCGTGGGGACACATGTCTGTGTTTTCATGCCACTTGAACACGTCCAATACTTGTTGCAAGTACGCAGGGCGAGGATGTTGTGCTGTGCCGTGGGGACACGTGTCTGTGTGATTATGCCTCTTGAACACGTCCAATACTTGTTGCAAGGACGCAGGGCGAGGATGGGGTCCTGTGCCGTGAGGACACCAGCCCTGATGATGTGGGCGGGATGCATGCGAGCATGGGCATCCTGACACAAAGGTGTGTTTTGATACAGAATGAAGCACACAAAGTGCATAGAGTCAAGGTTGGTGTGATACGCTGCTTTGCCTGCTCACAAACAAAGGGTGTTGTTCCTGATACAGAATGAAGCACAGGGTGTTTCTCCTGATACAGAGCAAAGCACACACGTTGCATAGAGGCAAGGTTAATGTGATACGGTGCTTTGCCTGCTTAAAAACAAAGTTGTTTTGTCTGCAAGCAGGACCGTCTTCTTGCGTGCACATCATGATATCTCATAGTATTGCTCCTTCAACGGCACTGCTTTTGAGCTCATGTCACACCCAATTGGTAGTAGTACAATTTATCGGGTGAAAACAGTTGGGTTTTTCGTTGAGTGTTGCTTGTCTTGTAGAAACACGAGTGAGTAGACATGAGTGCGCTGATGCCTTTGCAATATGTGGTGAACAATCCACGAAGATCTACCAACGAAGGTCTACCATGTATCGCAAATGCATCAGCACACTTGTGTCAGCACACTTGCGTTTCCACGAGACAAACAACACACCAACCAACAATCCAACTGGTGGCACACGATTCGGCACTACCAATGGCATCAGCACACACCCCGGGATGCCAGCATGACTACCAATGGCATCAGCACACCCGTCCCCGGGATGCCAGCATGACTATGTAGGAATAGATGGTGTCTTTAGATTGTCTGATGTTGTGCATCGTTGTACGTTACATCCAACAATCTAAAGACACCATCTATTCCTGCAACGGTTTCAAAAAATTGGCATGTCTGTGCTGTTTCATGCGCTCTGGGTAGGGATGTTTCTTGCTTGCCATATGCTCTAGCGCTGTCTGTTGTAGTATGCGTTTTTTTTGAGGTGTTCATTGTCTTTCTAACTGATCTGGGGAAGCGAGGTGGTTAGTTGATGTGCTGCGTCTTAGTTTGCTGTGACAGCGATCTGATCTGAAAGTCACATTTTGCTTTCATAGGGGAGGAATGACACAGACAGTTAACATACTCACACATACGTACACACATACACACATACACATATACACACATGCACACAGGGGAGGCATGACATCTCACGCGGCAGTTGTAGCACGAGGCTGGGGGAAGCCCTGCGTGGCTGGCTGTGGCGCTGTATCGGTGGACGTTGAGAAGAAGGTACATACTTTTGGTGTGTGTGTGAGTGTGTGAGTGTGTGTGTGTGTGTTTGTGTGTGTTTGTGTGTGTGTGTATGTAGGTGCACTTGGGATGCTCAGTTGAATGCTCTTGCATACATGGATTTGAAACCATGAGTGCAAATAATATTGAATGGCTCCACTTAGCATGCACATCACCAGGGTGTCTGCACATCACCAGAGTGTCTGCACATCACCAGAGTGTCTGCACATCACCAGAGTGTCTGCACATCACCAGAGTGTCTGCACATCACCAGAGTGTCTGAGTCCGAGAGCTGTGGTAGGGAGTGACATCCTGTTTGCTGTGAACAAAGATGTAAATATCCTAGCATAGATCACATGTAGGACGTGAGCATTTCCCCTACTAATCTTTTATTTTTGTGTCCAGATCATCATTGCCAAGACAGAAAGGGGAGAGGTCACTTTGAAAGAGGGCGATTGGATCAGCTTGAATGGGTCTACTGGGGAATTGGTCCAAGGTAGGATTGCGTGTAGAAGTGTTCTCATCTTTCATTCTGGTTTAGATATGCTGGTGTCTTCTAGCCACTGGTCTTGCGTCTAGCTTGAGGCTGCAAATACATCAGCTCAGGGTAACGTTGTACCTAGTGCACATGCTAGCGGAAATTGTGAATAGCTATACTATACTCAGCTCAGAGGAACGTTGTACTAGTGCACACGCAAGCAGAAATAGTATGACCAGCCAAGTTATAAACTCAGGTTTACCTTGATCAAGATGACACTGCGTAAGGATTTCAGTGAATCAATTACATCGACAGATCAAAATCACGATGCCTTGCTCAAATTGCTGCTGCTTTGCTCGCATACAGGGAAGCAAGACCTGAAGGAGCCAGAGATTGCAGGCAACCTTGCTCAGCTGATGGAGTGAGTGATTGTTTCTTTTCTAGACTTGATTCAGGTTCCTTGGTCAGCTTGCACAGCTGCATTCGGTATTTCCTGTGTCATCCTTTTGTTTTTGTTGAGGTGTATATCGGCGTCCGGGATTTGGCATTGGGGAGACGTGCAACCTTGGGGGTTGATGGTAGTATTCTTGGCCTCCCTTTTTTGTTGAGGTTCATGTCGGAGGTCTTACATTATTGGCAAGCAAACGCCTTGGCTTGCCAATGGAATGCTGCTCTTATTGTGTGTATGTGTGTGCGTATGTTAACAAGCAAAACCTGTGTTACTGAAAGATACAAACCACATAATGTCTGCCTTGCGCATACGCTAGCAAGCAAATCCTGTGTTCTAAAAGATAAACACATATAATGTCTACCTTTGTATGACCTCTACTGCAGGTGGGTGGATGTAACATGCAAGCTTACTAACAAGCAAATCCTGTGTTACTGAAAGATACAAACCCACATAATGCCTGTCTTTGTTTGGACTTTTCAAATATTATAATCTGTATTGTTTGGACTTTTCAAATATTATAATTTGTATATGTTCAACCCACCTCTGTTACAGGTGGGTGGACGCAACACGCAAACTTAAGGTGATGGCGAACGCAGACAGCCCTGAGGACGCAGCCATGGCGGCTAAGAACGGTGCTGAGGGCATCGGACTGTGCAGGACAGAGCACATGTTTTTTAATGTGAGTACTTTTGATTTTGCCCAGCTAAGTGACTTTGTTTGGCTGCGCAATTCTTGTCCAGGTAAGGAAAGTGCTGAGGGCCTTTTACTGTGCAGGACAGATCATTTTTTTGTATGTACTTTTGGTTTGTCCAACTAAGTGATTTTGTTTGGATGCGAATGGTGCTGAAGGCCTGAAGCTGAGCAGGACAGAGCATAACTTTTTGAGCACTTGTCTTCCAATGTGCTTCTTAATTGTTGCTTTGTTCTGTGTCAGCAATGTACTTGGAAATTACCTGGCTCTGGTAAGTACTAGCATCGAGCCGTCATCATTACATCATGCACTCTGGTTATCTTCAGACTTAACTTGTATATGGACTTTAAAATCGGCATGCAGGATGGGTTACAACCTGTGCAAATTGCACTGTCACAACTTATCACAGTGCAGTTTGAACAGGTAACCCATCCTACATGCCGATTTTATAGTCCATATACAACTCAATAGATTGAATGTGTGGTTAGAACCAGAAAGTGAAAATCCAGTCTGTTACCCATTTCCATGCAGGCAGATGGGGGCCTCATTTGGTGCACCATCAAAACAAGAAACCCAATAATGGCTCAGGCTCCAGCTAAACAAGAACGTGCTCAGTTGTATCGATCAACCCCCGTTCTCGTCCTACACTTGCTGCAGACTCCTGAGCGTATTGCCACCATGCAAATGTTGATCGCTTCCACCGAGCTCCACTCCCCGAGCCAGGTTGGTTGCTTCCTTCTTGGCGCCGTTTGCATTGTGTAGGTGCCTTAATGCTTCTTGGCGCCCTTTTGACATTATTACAACATTTGCATCGTGTAGGTGCCTTATAGGTAAGTGTGCTAAGATAATTGCGATCCTGCGTGTGGTGTGACTGTTGGTGAAATGCGAGGTAGCTATGGCAGGTTTTCTGCCTTGCACATTCTTGCAATAAAACATGCACTTTATTCCTGCAAAGGAATTTGGGCAAAACGTGAGGTGAATAAAGCATGTTGTCTGCCTTGTTCAATAGATAATATGCCCGCTTTTGTGCTCCAGCGGTTTAAACCATTAAAACCTAGAGAGGTACGGCTCGAGCGTAACGCAGGACGCAGACAAATCATATAACAGCATGCGCTATCATCATGCCCAAATCCAATTTGCTGGTCGCTTTGATGGATTGGTTTTGCAAAATGTAACCAGAAAAGGTAGAAAAAGCTACGCAGGCAGTGATAAACACTTCCCACATTAAAAAGAAAACGGAGCCGCTTGGGGGCAGATGAATACAACATAACTGAAGGCCCTGTGTGATTGCATTAGTGTGCTAAACACCTTCCTCAAGTCAACGCATGCATCTTGCGCATTGCTGAAGCTGCTTCAGGCAGGAGACCCTGTCTGCTTGTGCGCTTACTGCAGGCCCAAGCCCTAACGACGCTCCAAGAATTTCAGAAGCAAGACTTTGAGGGCCTCTTCAGGTATTTTGTGATTGGGTCACAAGGGCTTGAGGATCTAATTGGTAAATCATATTTTGTGATTGGTTCACGAGGGCTTGAGGATCTAATTGGTAAATCGTATTTTGTGATTGGGTCACGAGGGCTTGAGGATCTAATTGGTAAATCGTATTTTGTGATTGGGTACGCGAGGTCTTGAAAATCTAAGTGGTAAATTGCGCATCTTGCCACCTTTAGAGGATCTAATGGTGGAATAACCATTTTTGGTATCTAACCTTTGGCATCTAATGGTGGATTAACCATTTACTATTTAGCCCTTGCTGCATTTGAAGCACTCTAACACTTCAAAGGTGGCAGAGCTGTACTCTCACTTGATAAGCATTGTGAGACATACCTGTCTCTTTTTTGCGTTACACTTATATCTTGACCCCTTCTGTCTCATTGTTTTAACTTATGCTGTCTACGTAACTCTAAAATTTACCTGTGCTGACGACTCCATACTCATTACTATCTCACATCTGTTGCTTTTGTAGGTCCATGAACGGCAAGGTGGTGAGTACTGGGCTCGTGTCCTGTTGCATGAATCTGCCATCTCTCAGCCATTCCAAAGATGGAGTAAAAGGAGAATAGGACCAGCAAAGAGTGACATGTTTCCATGTATTAATTCCTTATAGAAGCTAATACTACTCTTGAGTGGTAATATGTTTAACCGGAATAATTACTTTTGCTACATTAGGTGTGTTGCTAACATTTCCTCGCAAAACCACATGCCGGTCCTGATCCCCTATCTGCTAAACGTTTTTGCATTTAAGCGGATTGCTCCCTTTCTCTCCTCCTGTTTAATGAATGAATAATAAGTGTAAGGAGTTGTATGGTACCCGGTATCAAAGTGGTTCCTTTTCCTTATTTACTGTGAGGAGTGGTTTTCATTGCATGCATAGTTTTATTTCGTTTAGAGGAAGGAGTGAAGTTACGCCATATTACGCCATATGTGCACAATGGCACGTGTGCACAATGGCACGTAACTCCTTTTGCAAATTTATTGTGGAAAGTTTCGTACCTCAACATGTCTTGTTTCTTTAATGTGACGAGTGATTTTGCTTGCGTAGTTACTTCCTGACATTGCATGGTACATGATATGCACGTAAATCAAATGCTAAACTCCCACCGTTCACTCAAAACAGGTCACCATTCGCCTCCTTGATCCTCCTCTTCACGAGTTCTTGCCTCACGCTGGTACGCAGCTGTGTAGATAATTGTTTGTGGCACCATAAAGCATCAAATCAAATCACACGGCAATAAATTAAACCACCATTTTCTGGCCAAAACGACTCGCACAGACAAATGTTTGGAATAAGTTTTTTTTGCTTTTGCCTTAATTTTCTCATTCAGATTGTGTGTTTCATTCCTCATTTGCAGGGCCTGCATTGGAGCAGCTGTGCCTTCAGCTTTCTAAGGTGAGAGTTGCGGAGGGATCTTTGCTCTGATTCATCTGCCTTTAAGGTAAGGACTGTGGTGAGGCTTTAGATAAGAGATCTAAGGTAGTTGATCTGCTTGCCAAGGGTGATGCACTGCAAACTTTTCATACTAAGTAACGCGACTGCTAGCTGCGCATGTAAAACATGCAAACTTTTCACCCGCATATACCCACCTCCATGGGTGGCGCAGGCCCCAAAATGTAACAATGTGTTCCTCCTTATTTATGCCGGTGGTTGCTTCAATGAAACAGATAGAACAAGTAAACTATGGGGACAGGAGGGCGTGAACCCTTCAACTAAAATAAGGAAAAGGTGCCACTTTGGTTTTGGATACGACAAAGCTTCTCCACACAGAAAAGAAGAAGAACAAATTGATGGGGATCAGGAGAGTTGCAGGCTTGGCAAGAAACCTGCGCTTGATGAGAGCTGGTAGCAGCACTGGAAAGGCTACCTTCTGACAGATCCATTTCATTTAACCTTGGCAAGAAACCTGCGCTTGATGAGCGCTGGTAGCAGCACTGGAAATGCTACCTTCTGACAGATCCATTTCATTTAACCTTGGCAAGAAATCTGCGCTTGATGAGCGCTGGTAGCAGCACTGGAAATGCTACCTTCTGACAGATCCATTTCATTTAACCTTGGCAAGAAACCTGCGCTTGATGAGCGCTGGTAGCAGCACTGGAAATGCTACCTTCTGACAGATCCATTTCATTTAATCTTGGCAAGAAACCTGCGCTTGATGAGCGCTGGTAGCAGCACTGGAAATGCTACCTTCTGACAGATCCATTTCATTTAACCTTGGCAAGAAACCTGCGCTTGATGAGCGCTGGTAGCAACACTGGAAAGGCTACCCCCTGACAGATCCATTTCATTTAACACGTATTCTCACTCGTCTAGTTTTTTTTAACACGTAGTCTCACTCGCTGGTAGCAGCACTGGAAAGGCTACCCCCTGACAGATCCATTTCATTTAACCTTCTGACAGATCCATTTCATTTAACCTTGGCAAGAAACCTGCGCTTGATGAGCGCTGGTAGCCGCACTGGAAAGGCTACCCCCTGACAGATCCATTTCATTTAACACGTATTCTCACTCGTCTAGTTTTTGTAACACGTAGTCTCACTCGCTGGTAGCAGCACTGGAAAGGCTAAACCCTGACAGATCCATTTCATTAACACGTATTCTCAGGCAAACCTGAAGTTAAATATAATATGAACGCTCACATGTATCTGAAACAACATTTCACTTCATACGCAATCACAAGATCTGACGTTGAACACCATACAAATGTTTCACATGTATCTAGAACGATCTTGTTTGTTGCACTTTCATGGGTAAGCAGCGCTTGCTCGGCAACTGTAGCCTGAGTGCATTTCACTGCTCATCAAATTGTGCAGGACCTACGCTCTTCAACTGGGGTGATCCAGTCCCGGCTGGAGGCATTGCGAGAAGCTAACCCTATGATGGGTCTACGAGGCTGCAGGTACGCAATATGTTAGCTGCAGTGATCATGAGTGTGTGGACTGACAGAAACTTTTTAGACTGTTAAAAACACATCCCTGCAATGGTTCTATGAGGCTGCAGGTGCGTAAGCTGTTAGCTAAAGTGATCATAATTGTCTAATTTAGTAATAGAGCATTCCTGCAGGTGCGTAAGCTGTTAGCTACAGTGATCATAATTGTCTAAATTAGTAATAGAGCATTTCTACAGGTGCGTAAGCTGTTAGCTACAGTGATCATAATTGTCTAAATTAGTAATAGAGCATTTCTCCAGGTGTGCAAATTCCAGCTGTTTACCGCACTAATCATGGGTGTGTATATGTATGGGTCAATAAAAAATCCTTGACTGTGTCATGCACGACTTTGATTTCTAAATTGCTATAAATTGAAGCTGGTTATGCATGATCCTTTACACCTTGTTTATTATGCAGGCTGGGAGTCGTTCACCCAGAGATCTCTCAAATGCAGTGTGAAGCTATCTTTGAAGCAGCAACTGGTAAGTTGTAAACAGAACAATGTTGCGTAGATCAACACTATTAAAAGATTCGTGCACGTGACATAATTGTGATTTGTGAATTTCGCACCTTGCAGCTGTATTCTTGACACCATGGTGGCAAGCCCTTGATCACCCAGCAATAGACTAAGATGCACTCTTGTATAACCGTACATTTCAAAATACAGACATAGAAAGAGAAGCGTTGTCAGAACACCTTTTTTACCAAAACTTTTGATTACAGGAGTGGCAATTGTTTGCCTGTAGGAAGTTTGTGTACTTGTGCGTTTTGACATTATGCTCAAAAAAACGTCAATGTGCAAAACCTTCCAGTGTCAAACAAGGCACCGCTCCACGTTCATCCCTCTTATCTGTTCAAGACCTGCTGCCTCAAAAGGCGGAATATCTTTTTTTTGTGCATTTCAGCCTGCGTCAAGGATGGCGTTCACGTGCGCCCAGACATCATGATCCCCTTGGTGGGAATGACAGACGAATTGGACCAGCAGGCGGAAATTGTGCGCAAGGCAGCCACAAGTGTGCAGGCACGCACAGGTGAAAGAGAAATCGAGAGCAATTATGCATCTACCATCCATAGCATTCTCCTGTCCAATTTTGCCTTGCAGAGGTCGGCTAGATAGAAGAAGTTGTCAGGCAAAAGTGAACATCCATGTCAAATTTAACAAAATTTTAAGAAGCAAGCAACGTGGGCTATATGAAAAGAAAAGAAAAGAAAAACTACACAGGCAGCAAAACACTCCCTGCATTAATTAAGGAAAAGGAGACACATTGGCCCGAAATACCGTGAGTTTCCCCCACCAAACTATTTAAATGTTAACGCACACACAGGGGTCATAGTGCCTTTCAAGGTTGGCACCATGATCGAGGTAAACAAATGACTCAAGGAGCATTTTTCTTTTTTACCTGCTTTGCTCATATCTGATGTGCACTCGAATGCGGAAACTGAAGTGGCGACGTGTAGTGTAGTGCTGACGTGCAATAGTGGTGACGTACAGTCTAGTGCTGACACGCAAATAATTGATGGCTTGCAATCAACAAACATCATAGGAAATTTTTATCCTAGTCGTTTCTTTTCATTCGAAAAATGCCCTTACAACTGTATTGTGCCTAAAGGTGCCTCGTGGTGTGCTTCGTGCTGGGGACCTTGCCAAGACTGCCGAGTTCTTCAGCTTTGGCTCAAACGTAAGCTATTCAAGCTATTCTTTTGGAATCAAGCCGACACACTATTTTGTGTCTTGATGACTGATGCTTTCCATAACAGTGTCTGCTGTGGTCGTGTTTAGCTGTGGCAGTTTATTGCCGAGGAAGGTATCCGTAGTGTATGCTCATTGCGCTGGAATGACTCTATAGGAAACACATACATTTTGGGAATTATTGCTTTTTTTCAACATGCTTATGCTTACATTAGCAAACGATTACTGCAACAGTCTGGTCTGAGGGATGAAACACGCAATTGGGAATCCATTTTTAAGAGCTGTTTTGCAGGACATGACCCAGCAATTCCTCATTTCAAACAAATGTTACAGGATTTGACCCAGCTCACATTTGGTATCAGCAGAGACGACGCTCAGGCCAAGTTCCTGACGTTCTACAGGCAGCATGGTCTACTCCCTTCTGACCCCTTTGAGAGCATTGATGAAGTCGGGGTCGGAGAACTGGTGAGTAACGGCATGCATCTTGGAAAGGCTGCACTGGCGGTAAGAATGAGAGTTTTTGTGCTTGATCTCCTGCATATAAGAGTCGTAGAACTCAAATGACTTGCTGATAATTTTGTGCAGCCTTTGCAAATGCTGCATTGGAAAACAGCCAAGATAGGTGACTGCGTGACTTTCACCTTCCTTGCTGTGCGTTTCCAAAAAGATATTCGTGAGCCTCCAAACACGTCACACCCAATTCCATTCATTTTGCTGTCGCTTTGTTGCAGATCAAGGTCGCCATTGAGCGCGGACAGGTAAAATTTCTGCGGTGTATTTCAATTGTGACCTTCAATGTCACACACACACACACACACACACACACACACACACGTATGTGACTGGCGGTGGCAACCTATCTGGATCATACACTTGTAAACAGAGCTTTTAGCTGCCCTGAACTGTACAGGCTACTCGTCCTGACATTGAGCTAGGAATTTGTGGAGAACATGGCGGTGACCCCTCGTCAGTTGCTTTTTTCAACAAGGTAAACAGACAGTAAACCGCTGCAGACACAAAATTGGTGTGTATATGCTTTCCTATGATACCAATTCCAAACGCTATAGGCAGCAGGACTATGCGCTGCTCCTTCCTACACAATTTTGTTAATTGCTGAATACCTTCATGTATGGAGATTGACAAGCCCCAAGTTGCAGGGCAGAAACTTGTATCAAGGATTGTGTTTGCCTTTGCAACTGATGCATTTCCTTCTTGCTCTGTTTCGGCACGCAGGTTGGGTTGCACTACGTCTCTTGCTCTCCTATGCGGGTACCCGTTGCTCGGCTTGCTGCTGCCCAAGCTGTCCTAAAACAAAAGTAAAGAGGATATAACGATTACAAAGGAGTTATTTTTTAGTCTAGATCCACGATTTTGTTAAATGTACAGTAAGATACGGGTATACATTTCCAGGATGTTTGTGTTTTGTTATTTGGTAGGCACAGTTTTGTAGAGAGTTGGGTAATCTGTTCTTTGATCTGCACCCATTGGCTGCAGAACCATATTTCTTTTCCGGTGAATTTTGAAAAGAGGGCTGTTCAAGGGGGATCAGGTGGTTGGGAGGTAGCGCTGGAGGGAGAAACTCACCAATATAAGCATAAAACTCTCACTAGGTACATAGTTTACAGATAAAAGCAAAGATTGCTAGGCTGTTACGTAAAACGTTGCAAAAATTCAGAGGGGGTTATTTGAGGTCTAAAATGGGTATGCTTTTCAGAGGTTCCTGGGGTACGTTTTCCGTGACTAGCTTCAAGCCCAGCATCCAAAAGTGGCCCTGCTTACAGGCCTCACAAAGCACACTATCTTGAAACAGGCCCATTACGGAGAACGTGCCTAAACAGCTGTGGCGTGAACCCTACTTTTCACCACAAAATTTTCACAGCAGATCACCAAAATGGCATACTTTCGTGTGGTATGGAGTTGTTGTAATAAACAAATACGATTGCAAAAAAAATCAAGTGAAAAGATGGTGAAAAGATGAAGTGTGTGGTGATGTGGCTCAACATGTGCTGTTTTCCCATAGAAAGGCACCAAATTAGGGTTTGGGCAGTCAAGGTGAGCTTTGACCCCCGTCAATTTGCGCACACTGTGACTTACATGGATATAAGCACAT
>Ga0307945_1002435_pt1 | contig 15043 bp, 16 predicted proteins | sample OrgLakmetagen228_FD_201818 | JGI IMG/M metagenome (GOLD analysis project Ga0307945, IMG submission 201818) | Saline water microbial communities from Organic Lake, Antarctica - #228 | ecosystem: Environmental > Aquatic > Non-marine Saline and Alkaline > Saline | place: Antarctica: Organic Lake...
TGCTGCTCTTCCCCTTCCCTGTCCCCCTCCCTGGCTCCCCAGCACCAGCAGGCGCATTGGTAGATGTCTTTTGAGCCCTTCTAGCCGCTTTAGTAGTGCCCTTGCTTCCCTTGCCCCTGCCCCTACGACGACCACCACGGCCACCACCACCGCGGCCACCATCAGCTCTTCCATCGGCATCTAAATTGCCATTGCTGACAGCATCACCAGCAGCAAACTCAGCGCTGCCTGCCTCTGTATTAGCACCAGCACCAGCACCTGCGCAGCAGAGGGATCAAGCAGCAGAGCAATCGAGCAGCAGAGGGGTCGAGGGGTCAAGCAGCAGAGGGAACGACTAGGGTTAATTGGTACTTTGACCTGGGGATCTGTGGTTGTGCTCTCTTGTATATGACTGTACATATGGTAATCCCCTGCCAAAAACAACGTATATACACCGGTACGTACGTATGTATGGTTAGGGCCAACTCAATGATTTTGTATTCTAGATTCCTTTTCTGTGTCCTCCTTTTCACTCACTACTTGCTTACTCACTCACTCACTCACTTACTCACTCCTTCCTCACTTACTCACTCACTCCTCACTCACTTGCTAGGGTAACTGCTTCAAATCCTAAGACGCTGGCACAAATAGTTGTATCGTTCATCATATCTCCTTGCGCGAAAATGAAACCACTCAAGTCTGCAGACAATTATCACTCATTTCAACAAAACCACTACTACCTGCTACTCAACTCCGTTTACCCATCCCTACTTTGAGTATAGAAACCGCTCTCATGGTGTCATGCTTTGAGTAGGTAGGTAATGCTGAAACCTACAGTCGTAGGCCATCATGACTATTAGAGACATCAAGGCACATGCTTGCATGTGGACATTTGCTTCGACTTGGAAAAGGAAGCCTTTGAGACTCGTGTTACAAGCAGGCCCGTTTGGCTCTATAATGAATAATGCTTAGAAAGCTTTCAGGTTTTGTATTATATGCAGGCTCACGCAACTATTGAAGTGCATGAAACATTTCACGCAATAATTGAGTGATAAATCTGAGGCTAGACACCAAAAGCACAATCCTGCACTGATTCATTGCTAACAATCACCAGCCTTTCCAAGCGACACACAAACATTCAATTGCGTTTCATCCGCACTGCAACTGCCCGATCTTTTCTAATGAAGCAGTTCTCTCAAATTAAAAAAGAGTGCAAGCATCACTGCAACTGCCCGGTCTTAATTACTCACGTGACCACGTGACAAAAGCAAGCAACACCTGCAGGCATGGCACGCAACGAGCATGGCATCTCACCTGCGGATGAGGCCGGCAGAGGGGTGGGGGTACTTCTGGAAGATGTAGCCGCAGTGGCCGATGGCACTACGAGTGTTTGTGTGTGTTTGTATGTGTGTGTGCGTGTGTTCGTGTGCATGCATGTGTGCGTATGTTTGTGTGCATGCATGTGTGCAAGAGTGTAGAAGATTACACAAAAGGCACTTGAAGTGCCTTTTGTGAAATCTGCCTGTGTTTGAAATGTGCATTGGATGTAATTGTGTTTGATGTAGATATAGGGTTGGCCAGAACCGTATATATACACCGTACCCTATGTAAATGTTTTCCTCCACACTGCAATGTGGCTGCAGAGGACCTTTGGAAGGAGCAGCCATCAACACGCAATGCACCTAAACATGTACACATACACACCACATATTCATACACACACAAACACCCACACATACATACACACATGCACATGCATACACACGCAAACAGTAGGCACACACAAGCACGCACACATACATACACACATGCACATACATTCACACGCAAACAGTAGACACACACAAACACGCACATATACATACACACATGCACATACATACACAGGCAAACAGTAGGCACACACAAACACGCACACACACACATGCACACATGCAAACAACACACGCAAACAGTAGGCACGTCCCCCCTTACCATCAGCATCCGGAAACTCAGCATCTCCAAACTGGAAGGACACCCCAGCGCTGCACTTGGGGCTGCCTTTCTCTGCTGCTGCTGCTGCTGCTGCTGCCGCTGCTCCCTCTTCACAGACCCGCTGTGAGCCTTGCGTACCGGCCGCTCTCTTAGCCACCTCACCTCCTATTGCAGCAGCGTACGCTGCTTCTGCAGCGGCAGACGCCTGTGTGTGTTTGTGTGTGTGTGCACGGGCACTCAGCATTCACTCACACATCTATATACTATACACACACCCAGCAGCTACATTGAAGCTGCACCATTGCCTGCAATCTTCACCATTTCCTGTAAGAGAGCAATACAAGGAATGTAGGATGGCCTCTAACGAGATACACGAGCAAGAGGAAGAGGAAGAGGAAAAAGGGAAAGAGAGAGAGAGAGAGAGAGAGAGAGTGAGAGAGGGAGAGAGAGAGAGAGAGAGAGAGAAAGAGAGAGAGAGAGAGAGAGAGAGAGAGAGAGAGAGAGGAGGAGGTTGCACGCATACGTAGGGTTGGCCAGGACCAAATAAATAATACAAATATATATATTGGAGGATACACTGTTGAAGATACCACACATATCTAAGCGCGAACAACTTTCACCCTCAGTAATCACATTACTTTGACCCAGGGGTTTTCAGTTCGGGGTTTGGTCAAGAGTTCAAGTTCTTGGACTTTCACGCATATCAACGAACCCTAAAAATGCCGTTCGCGACTGTAAAAAGTCCGTTGAACTTCATGCCCTTTTTACGATTTTTTAGTCCAAAATTGTAGCCCAAAATGAAGAAAAGAGCCTTGGATGGCCGTCAAACGTTCTGATTATTTGTTTACTGATTTTTTGTGAATACATAAACGAGACAATCGAGAATGTTTTGGACAAGTATGACCACAGAAACCAGCAAATTCCTCCATTTCCTAAATTGCCATCCAAATGCTCGAACAGTTCGAGGGTGTAAAACTCTCACAAACTTTATCAAACCCTTGTTCTAGTCAACGAACTGAACAACCCTGCTTTGACCAAAGATACGACAGAGAACAATGAATTTGTCAACGGTACTACAAACCTGGCAAACTTGGATACCGAAATTCACCACCTTTGAAAAACAACCGTAGCAAACGTTTTTGCTTCCATCAACACTGACGAGTATATGGCATTTTTATCAGGGCATCCTCTAGAAGTACGAACATAAACAACGCATATGCACAATTCTGGCAAACCCCATGCACGATAGATGTGGTCCTGTGCAGTGCATGTTGGTACACTAACCATGCTGAGCAGATCTTGTTACCTGCGCTACTGCAGCAGCTGCCAGCTCCCGCGCTCCTGCCATTGAAGCATCACAGGGTACCTCTTGTGCTGCTTCAGAAGTTTTCACGTCACGGTCAGGTGCTGCAATCGCTTGCGCTGCTGCCGCGTCAAAAGCGGCGGGGGCTTCTGCACAGGCAGACTCAGCTGCGGCTGCTGCTTGTGCTGCTGCCGCCTCCTCACAACTCACTGCAACACCCTCATCCTTATCTGGCTGCTGCAGCTGCCCTTCCTTCCCCTCTCCCTGAATTTGCTCCACTTGCTGCCCCTGGCTTGTGCACTCAACATCCTCCATGGCTGCCTCTTTTTGCTGCTGCTGATCAACCTGTCCTTGCCCTGATCCCTCCACATCCTCCATTTCTTCACGCTGCCTTTTTAGTTGCTGCTGCTGCTGCTGCTGCTGCTGTTGCTGTTGCTGCTGCTGATCCTGACCTTGCTTTGCCCCCTCTTTCTTCATCTCTTCACGCTGCTGCTCTTGTCCCTGCTGCTGCTGCTGCAGATCTTGCCTGCCGCACCCTACACCCTCCATCTGTTCTTGCGTCTGCTGCGGTACATCTACTTGTCCACCCTCTTGTACGCTTTCCAGTGCCTCCTGCTGCTGCTCTTGCTGCCGCCCAGGCATTGCTACTTCTACACTTTCCATGTCCTGCGACTGCTGCTGCTGCTCTCCTTCCTGCGGGTGGCCTTGCTTTGCCACTTTCCCATCCTCCATGTCCGCTTCTTGTCTCTGCTCTCTCTGCCGCTGCCGCCGCCGCTGCTGCCGCTGCTGCTGCTGCTGCTGCTGCTGCTGCTGCTTTTCTTGAAGCTCCAGACCAGCTTTAGCAACTTCTGCATCCTCCATGTCTTCTTCCTGTCTCTGCTGCTGCTGCTGCTGCTGTTGCTGCTCCTTCTGCCCTTGCCCCTGCTTCGCTCCCTCCCCACCCTCCATCTCTTCTTTTTGTCTCTGATGTTGCCCTTCTTGCTGCCGCTCCTGTTCCTGCTGCTGCTGCTGCTGCTCTTCCTGGTCCTCCGGACCAGCTTTTGCACCCTCCACATCCTCCATCTCCTCCTCGTGACTCTGCCCCTGCTCCTGCTGTGGCAATGATGAAAATTTTCTAGGACCGAGCCAGGAGGTGTAAAATGAAGACATATGCACGTGTGCATGCGATCACAAACACATGCACACATACACTTTCTGCAACCTGCTCCTGCATTTTCATGTTAATAGGCAGAAGGCCCGCAAGTATTTGGTTGCTGCAACATTTGTTATCATTTGCTGGCAGGACTTGCAAGCGTGCAAATGCCTGGCAGAAAAGTAGCTTGTTTCATGGGTGGCTTTTCAAGGTTGCCTAGGCACTAAACACTGCAAAATGATGGGAGCAGGGGATACAAATTTTCCCCCCCGCATCAATCGACCACCTTTGTCACCTCTACTTTGGGCGCCTCAGACAACTCCTCTCTAGGCCGCCCTTCCTCCTTTATTTCCTCAGGCAGGGGGGGAAATCGACGTAGAGCGGTTGCGAGATCCTTTGCAGAGGGATGAAGCAGGCGGAGAGGGTGAGCGAGGTGAACACACACACGGGAAGGCACTGATAATGAATCAGAGGTGGAGTGACTGATAACTGTGAACGCGTGTGTGCACGCTTTGCGTGCGTTTAATTTTTTTACTTTTTGTATCTGTGACCGCACCTTTGGGGGAGGTGGTGGCACTTTGTACAGCGGAACCTCACGCGATAGAGACTCCAGACCCATCTCCTTGTTGCCCTGCACAGCAAGGGCACAAACACTGCGCTCCTTTGAACCAGAGACCTAGTAAGCAAGGATCATTGCATCTAAGGTGTATAGTTCCCCCCCCCCCTCGACACACACACATGGCCACTCCTTTGTAAACACAAGCACGTCGAGTTGGTACGTAGCCTCAGCTTTGGTGGTGCACGTGTGAGCATGTGAGGGGGGACTTATGAACGGCAGAGCCCCTTGGGTTCCCTTGAGCCCCTAGGGCTTGAAACTGAAGCAGAGGCCCTTGGTGGCACCCTAAGTACACACATCAAGACAGTGGTTTTGCAATGGAGAGCGCGTGGGGGTCATGTGTGTAAAAGGCAAAAGGCAGTCTCATGCGCCAAGTGCGCAAATTAGCAACAGACTTAAGGCAAACGGGCATTCGTTGAAGCCCAAAACTTGCTGACAGGTCCACTTTAGGTGTGTTTTTGAAAGTGCGTCTCCTTAACTCTTTGTTTGTGTGTGCAGTAAAAGAAGCTACCGGTAGCTGCTTGCACGCACTGTTGCTTGCTCAGCAAAATGGTCAAGGCTGTACAGGTATTGGTTTCCAGGGGTCCTCTCATCCTGCATGGGCATGAGGATAGTCAGCAGTGAGCCAAGCTGTTTGTTCAGGGGCAGTTCATTGCAAACACGGGGCGGGAGCACTTTCTATTCTTGCAGACCAACAAGCAAGAAGTAAGGTCGAAATCAATACATGATACAGTACTGCACGATACAGTACTGCACGATACAGTACTGCACTGCACGATGTGAGAAAAAAAGTATATCCAAACTTGCACCCTCTTTGGCAAGCCACCCAGCAGGACCAAACCACCCACCTCATCCTTCTCCAGAACCAGCTCTCCGATGTATGCGCACACAAACCCTCCGATAGGAATGTCTACATCACAGCGGACGGCCCAACCCTTGTCCTTGTGACGAAACACCTCAAGAGGCAGCGTGATGCCACGAGTGACCTGTGGGGTGTGTGGATTGGCAGTGCTTGTGTGTGTGTGTGTTTGTTTGTTTGTATGCCACCATGTACCCACCCACAAGACTTTCAGAGGCAGTGTGATGCCACGAGGTGACCTGTGGAAATTGTGGAAGTGGCATTGCTTGTGTGTATGTGTGTGTATGTATGCCACCATGTACCCACCCACAAGACTTTCAGAGGCAGCGTGATGACATGAGTGACCTAAAGGGACAGTGGAAGTGGCAATGCTTGTGTGTGTATGCCTGTGTGTTTGTATGTGTGTATGCCTGTGTGCTTGTGTGTGTGCTTGCGTTTGTGTCTATTTTGTACGCGGGTGTGCATGCCCTGCCACCATGTACCCCCCCACAAATCTGCCGCATGTCCCTGAAGCTCATGGCAAGAGCTGTGTGCCGGCCACTCGTACGTTCATTGGCTTTTTTGTAGCCTCACTGCCATCCTGCACCTACCCACAAATTGGTGCACGCCTTGAGCAATCCATGGCAAGCTAAATGCGCCACCCTCTTTTGTATTCATGTACTCATTGGCTTTTTGCACTCCTTCTTTGTGCAAAGAGGTGTAGGTCTTTTGTCAAATAACAAGACAAGTAATGTGTGGATTGCTCCCTGACTCTGCCTAACGCTTGTGCCTTCTCTATTCTGCATACCTCCTCAACTGCCCGATTCTTATTTCGATTGCACCCTGAACTACTCGTGCACATAGTGTGGCCACAGGAAGAGTCAACCAGATGGCAAAGTATCATCCGATCGTGTGACCCTCCCCTTTTTGGCCAGGGCCTCTCTCCACTGATATCTTGGTCAACCCTGAGAACATCTTCCTTTTTCTGCCTCTCCTACTCACACTCTCACAGTCTGTGCATAGGCGACTCGAAAACTCTCTTGTGGCTTTGGTCTTTGGTCTTTGGTCGCAGAAAGCTTTTAGTAAAAGCCAAAGGCAGTTGAGAATGATGACAACCACAGGCGGCAAAAACCACTTCCAAAATGAGCTAAGGAAAACGAGCCACTTCTGCAACTGAATTGTACTAGTTTTTAAGAAAAGCAGTCGTACTTTGCCTCTCTGTTTTCTCACCTTTTTGAGTGGCTTTGCCGCTTCCCCTCCACACACTCGCTGCTGCACTCATGCAGCTCAAAAGATAGGCCACCTTCAACAGTCCCTCGACATTACGTACCAGTAGGGTTGGCCAAAACCGTATATATGCACCGTATATTTGGTGATTTCCCTGCCATAACTACTGTATACCTATACACCGTATACATATATATGGCCCTGGCCAACCTACATACCAGCATTAACCTTTTACCAATCTGTTGGCTTGGCACGTCTCCTTTGCACGCTTGCCACTGCACTCGTGCAGCTCATAGCCAGTCCACCTCCAACACGCTCTCAACAACAAAATCACGAACCAGCGTCAAATAAACACCTACCACTTTGTTGGCTTGGCACTTCTCCCCCGTACACTTGCCACTGCACTCGTGCAGACCAAACCTGGGGTTGAGTGCACAATCTTGGTTGTAGCATGGACTTGCTAGAAAAATGTGTACGCACACTTTCCTGCCAGGACCCATCTATGGCATGCAAGTCACACAAATCACAAATCACCCACACCCTCACCCTCACCCACCAGTCCACCATGAACATGCAGCCCTGCAAATACAACAGATGTGACAAGATTAAAGTGGTCAGTAACCTTGTAGGCATGCAAGGGTTACGACAAGTAGAAGTCAGAGGGATGTAGGACTGAATTCAGGAAGACCGAACCAGCCTACAGTAAACAGGCCACCCTACATGTGTAAACAATAACAAGTAACGAGGTAAGAACGCACGCAAAGAGCACAGGTTATCAGCAGTGATCTGAATGAGATGGAAAAATCCTACAACTCTTTGTGTTCAGTGGACTGGTGTCAGGAACGGTCACATATCTTGCCATTTCCTCCATGAAAATTTTGTGTGGTGGAGATTATGCTTTTGCTGGAAGCAATTCAATTTGGTTACGCTGTAACATGGCGGCAAATTACTGAAATCGTTTAAAATCACAAGGCGGGCCTCACGACTGATGCTCAGACAAAGAGGAAAGAAACACATTTGGCGGATTTATCCAGAGCCTGGACGGACGTGTCACCTTGTTGCCATGCCATGCCACAGTGCTTGTACAAGAGAAATATGCATACACACGCCATGTAAACATAGCAATACTCTTTTGTTGTTTAGTAAATGTGTTCAAGAACTTAAGAAATACATTTTTGGCGAAGCCCCCCTCGTGGGGGCGTGAGCCCCTAGCGTTGTCTCCTTCCCACCACACTTCACACAGGCCTCCCCAGGCTCACCCAGGCCACCCCACGGGCTAAAATTCGACATAGGCTCCTAAACAAAACCTTCTCTGTGTCAGATGAACTCTGGGACCCTAGGGTGCGGTGTGTGATGATGTAGAGCAAAATGTTTTTTGGGGGGTCCAGCCCTCCTCCCCAGGCCCATCCACGGCACCTCCCAGGCTAAGACTCGACATAGGCTCCTAACCAAAAACTTCACCGCACCAGATAAATTCTGGGACCTTGGGGTGCCGTGTGCAAAGTTTTAGAGCAACATTGTATGTTTGAAAGTTCCAGGAAGCTGCCCAGGATTCCTCATTCAGGCCCCCGGACCACTTCCTGATGGTGCAGTATCCATCAACACACTTCCCCGGCTGCGGATGCTGCGCCAGGAGCCGTGGTTGTGTTCGGAATGCAAAGTTCACGGTTAACCATGCAAGCAGAATCACGTAATACTTATTTCAATGGGCTATATAAATTTTGTTCAGTCAGATGTTGATGACGCGCGGAAGTTTGCTTGGACGGAAACTTTCATGAACGCGGTGTTGGACTGTTCATGGGGCATGGAGCGCACAGTGCAGGTGCTTGCTGCGCACTGTGTATTGAAGCAGAGTTCAGACATTGTGGCCAGCCCGGGCACCTGCCCTTTCAACAGACAGGGAACAGCAGCAGCAGCACATCCTCACGCCTGCTTCAGCAAAGGATGCTCTAGCACAGCATCACGCGCACCACTGCGGCGTCTGTGGGGCAGCAAGGCACACACATACAGGCTAGCACGCACATACGCGCACACACACGCACACATTGACATACACACACGCATACGCACACCTTACACACTATACACACATACAAACACAAATGCGCGTGAATACTCATAGGCGCACACAAGCACATCCACATGCACAAAAAACAAACACACAGACACACGCACGCGCACACATACAAATGCCCAAACACACAGGCACACACACGAGCACACATGCACGCACACACACACGCACACATGCATATGCATGCACATGTTGCATGTGTGATGGGTTTCGCCAATTTTTCAGCATCGCTAGCTACGCTCCCACACTTGTCCAAAAGTAAAGTTGCCTCTCTCTTTTTCTATTTCTCTTTCTCTTTCTTTTTTGCTTTCTTTTCCCGTTCTTCCATATTCATGCACACCAGACAGGTTTTTCTCACAACACCCACTTGTTGGTTATAGTTGCCGGCATCTGTGCGGAGGGCCTGGCTAAGCTCCGCTCGGTCAGCCTCCGACGTGGCAAGCCACTCTGGTGTTGTCTGAGACCATTTGTCCTGCAAAACAGCATCATTGCACTTGCACCCTTGGATCGTGCCTGTTTAATGAGTCAGTGTTGTCTGAGACCGCTCGTCCCGCAGCACAAATCATTACAACTTCATGTTTGGACTCGCCTTCTAACACTGAGGCCTCAGGTCGATGGAGATCCATCGCAGCATAGTTGTTTCACAGCAACCTTGTTGGACACAAAAGGAACTGATCAACGGAAAAGCTGCTTTCTTGTTAAAGGCGCCTCCAGAAAAAATGTACCGTGCGTCAGTAAAGCTACTGGTTGCACACCTTGAGCATCATGGCCTGGTTGAATGCCATACTACACTTGTGGCCCCCGCGGTAATGCAGCATCTGCTCGTCCAAGGCTTTCAGCACCCCAGACACCTGCATGGCTCATTGTGCATGTGTGTGAGTGCAAGTGTGCGTTTACGTGTGTGTGTAAGTGTGTGTGTGTATGTGTGTATGTGTGTTTGTTTATGTGTGTACACGTGTCCGTCTGCTTAAAATGGAAACGAAGGATGGAAAGGACCTCAAACCCAACCACACACCCACCCTCACTTATTCGATTTTCTACGCTACGCTCACCCGCAAGTTCTCACCACCCACACACACCCTACTCTCTAAACCCATACCATCCACTCCACCAACACCCACATGTCCCTGCGCCTGTGCCCGCTCCTCCATCAATAATCATACATGTCCCCACACTTGTAACCGCTTGTCCATCAACACCCACACCTGCACCTGCACCTTCACCGACACCCACACGTCCCCACACCCACCTGCTGCTTCACGCCTGGGTGCCACTTGTAGTCAGGTGTGTAAGACACCCTAGGGGGGGGCTCACCGTCTCCTAGCTCGTTGTAGCAAGGTATGGGCACGTGAGGCTCCAAGCCGTTACTCAGGTCGGCGCTCACGAGGCCAGGCTTCCTGGACGCTGCTCTCTTACTTGACTGCGGAAGATTGTAAATGTGTTTATATGTATGAATGAGTTGTGCGTGTGTGTGTGCGTGTGTGTCAGTGTGTGTGTGTGTGTCTGTGTGTGTGTGTGTGTTTGTAAAGTCTTTGCTCAGGTTGGCGCTCACAAAGCCAAGCCTTCTACACGCTGCTTTTATGTGAGACAGCTAAGGTGAGTGTGTGTTTGTTTGTTCTGCAGGTTAAGGCGTCTGTGCTAAAGCCCATGTTTATCGCAGATAGGGTTAGATGGATCTCGTTAAGTGAAAGTTCTGGATAGGAATCTCTCTGGATTTCAAAAACCAGACCACAGCAATAATACAACCGTGGCAGAAGAGCAGAGCACACGCACACGCACATACTGAACGCACTCACTCACTCCCACACACACATCCACATCCACATCCACATCCACACCCACACCCACACCCACACCCACACCCACACCCACACCCACACCCACACCCACACCCACACCCACACCCACGACCACATTCACACCCACCTGTCGTGCCTGCCTGTCGATCGGCCCCCATGGAGCTTCAGCAGAACCAATGACCGCCACTCGACTGAGCTTGGAGGGACGGGGGCCCGCAGGAGCTGAGTTTTCATCAGGTGCTGCCAGACGCGCACGTGGCTGGTAGGTGCCAGATTTTTTGGTCATGGAGCGGAACTCTACCTGCGTGTACGTTTGTGTATGTGTTGGTGTGTAAGTGTGTGTTTGCCTGTTTTTAAGCTGAAAGGTGCGGTGAAAAGAAAGGTTAATTGCAAAGCAGCTATTCGCAGCTGCCCAATATGCAATGAATTCGATCACAAAATACTACCTACACGCACGCGTACACACACACACACAAACGCGCACACACACATGAGTACATACACACACACACACACAAACGCGCACACACACATGACTACATACACACCCATTGCATCCGCACACCGCACACGCACCCTCGTGGACGCCACACTGTGACCGTTGGGCAAGCCATCGATAAGGAACTGGCAGATGAGAGGCCCGTCTTGAGATTTCTGCGAGAGGAAAGGTCGTGAAAACGTCAGAGCAATTGCTCCCAGATCGGTGGTGCTTCACTTAGGTTGTTACATCGAGAAAGCCTTCAGATGATCGATTGGATGCCAATTCTTTGTATCACTGGGTGCATATACCACACGTAACACAGGTGTGCAGTCTGACACTCACGCTGAGAAAGTAACCGTTGAAGCCAAATGCTGCAAAGGAAGGCACCATCAACATGCTTGCAGCACCTGACTGCAAGTGCTAGCAAACTAATCAATTTCACCCAACAAACATTATAAACATTTTCCACACCTGCTCACCCCAACCACTCTGCCACCGCTCATACACTCAACACACATACACACAAATGCACACACGCATATACACACGCATATACACACATTGAGCATCAGGCATATAAGTGCTAAGCCAGCTTGGCAATTCTCACACTCTACTTCAGCCTGTGCGCTGCTCACCTACCTTCAAACACGCACAACCAACACGTATCATCAACAAATGCACCCCACTCATCTACCCACCATCACCTACAATGTCCACCCCTCATCCACCCACCTACAAACATGCACAACCCACAATTATTTAAAAGCGACGAACCTCCCTTAATCTCCACAATAACAACACTCACCCGCCCACCCGCCCAGTATCATCAACACACCCCTTACCCGCCCACACTTACCCTAACCCTAACCCCCTCACTCACCACGCGTCGTGCATCCTTCACTGCGTACAAACCCTCATAGGTGTACTGTGTGTTGCCTTCACTGTCGCGGGAGCCTCGGAACACACGCACAGGGGTGCCCGTCTGGGCGTTGCGCTTGAGCCCTAGGTTGTCTCTGACCCACTCTTGGTCCTCCACCTGTTAGCACACACCCGTGTTTTGTGCATGCACATGCGTGTGTTTATATGCTTTTTGTGCATGTATGCTTCATTGCAGGGCAGCGAGGGGAGCTCACAAGGCGTGGTCAGAGAAAGGGAGCATAGGAAGAAGTGTGGATGAAACCAACAAGGAGGTGACCGAGACTCATAACTTTGTGCCTGCCTTCGTGCATTCGTACATTTCACCATGCCCACCACACACGGACATTACATACATTCTAAAGAGCACGCCCATTATGACTGGCGTATGCCGGACACACCTCGCCCATCACAACTCATGCACTTTTGTACACCCACTCACAGCTGTGCTACTACTTACAACTGCACCACCAACAACTGTACGCACGACCACGTCATCATCAGACACAGTCAGTCAGACACACCCCACTCACCACACACTCCACGCCCATCACACACCTGCTGCTTGTTCTTCTGGCCACCTTGCCCGGTGTACCACATGGTGCTGCCGTGGTCGGCGTCGTCCTTGTAGCCGCCTGACAAGACAATGGCACGAGCGCCCTCCAAGTCTGAAACCCTGCGCAGGTTCAGAGGAGTAGTGTGTGTGCGTGTGCCTGTGTGTGTGTGTCTGTGTCTGTGTGTGTGTGTGTGTGTGTGTCTGTTAGGCATTGACGCACTCACAGCAGATCAATTACCTTGTAGCCGCCATTAGGATATTAGGATAGGAAACAAGCGTGCCGTTGGCCTGCCGAAAAAACACAAAGGCTTCCAAGAGCGTTTTGCATGCAATGTGGGCCGATGCATGTGTGCTGATGAATTTTCATAGGCTGAGCCTAGACCACATATGTGCAGGGTTGGCCAGAACCGTATATATGCATTGTATACGATTGTATATTTGATTAATATTGTGCAAAAAATCACCGTATGCACACTGTTTACATATGGTTCTGGCCAACCTACATATAAGCAGGTGTGTACACGGCTAGGAGTCTCCTAAACGCAGTCCTTATTTTTGGCAGACACATTAACACTCAACCGTAGTCCTTCTCTTTTGTAGGCACATTTAACTCCAGCCAACCCCAACGTGCGTGCCATGACAGCCTTTGCCTCTGTAGATAGACGCCGGACAGAGTTTTACATGCCAAAGGTTCTCGGAGCACAAACCGGGCACAAGCCTCTACCATGCGCGTCGCATCACCTTGCTGACCTTTGATCGTTGTGAAAGGGACCAACAAGCATGAAAAGACAGACACGCCTTTGGGTGTTGAGGAACATTATAAGGCATCCAACAATACCGCTGCCCTTCACAACCTGAAACACGGCATTCTCCTGTTCCTATTTCGGCACATGTACATACATACATGAAAAAAAGTACGCAGGCAGTGAAAACCACTCCCCACATGTAACATGCACACGTGCTTTTGAACGCACGTCTGGACCCACCTATTGTCGATACCCCTTGAGTACTGGGTGTGACCTCCCAGTACAGCAATCTCTCCCCTGTTCTTGTACACATCTCCAGGCAGCATGCCGGGCACATGGCCGAAGATCACGGTAGGAGTCAGGTGTCTCAGCCTATTGGATGTTTGGATTTACGATCTACGATAAGTGGCTCGCTGAAAGATATGCTCATGGGAACATTACCTATGGCTGGAAATATCCAGAATTATTCGTGGTTCAAGTCTAACTATCACTTGATTGTCAAGATGGCATCCAAAAAGAGAAATGAGCTTAGCCTAGAAGTTGTGAGGAACAAGATGACAAAAGAGGGAGAAACAACGGATAAACACAGATAAAAAGCAAGAACGTAGCATACCACTTTTGTTGCACTAAACAAAACTAGAGTTTGCATGTTTCACAATGGACTCAGCAGCTTTGTTCGCACCTGCTGCAAGCCTGCATGTCCGGCTTCTTCTCATTCTGTGTCGGTGGGTGACATAAATTGCATGTGTTGCATCACTCAAGCAACGGTTGGTAAACAGGTAAGAGGACCTCTTGTCGCACAAAAAGGGATGATCTGTACTTAAACAATTGAAATTATTAGATTCATTATACCGCCCTTTACCTGTGCGCGCAGCGAGCCCTCTAGCTCACGATACTGCAGTGTGTGTATGTGTGTGTTTGTGCGTGTGTGTATGTATGCGTGTGCGTGTGTGTATGTATGCGTGTGTGTGTGCATGTGCGTGTGCGTGTGCATGTGCGTGTGCGTGTGTATGTGTGTGTGCATGTGCGTGTGCGTGTGCATGTGTGTATGCGTGTGTGTGTGTGTGAGTGTGTGTGTGTGTGCATGGATGTGTGCATGTGTGTATATGCGTGTGTGTGCGTGTGTTGTATGTGTGTGCGCAAGTGCGTGTGTGTGTATGTGTGTGTGTGTTTCTGCATGTGCGTGCGTGTGTGTGTGTTTGTGTGTGTGCGCGTGCGTGTGTTTGTGTTGTGTGTGTGTGCACGTGTGTGTGTATGTGTGCGTGTGTGTTTGTGTTTGTATGTGCGTGTGTGTGTGTGTGTGTGTGTGTGTGTGTGTGCGTGTGTGTGTGTGTGTGTGTGTGTGTGTGCGTGTGTGTGTGTGTGCGTGTGTGTGTGCGTGTGTGTGTGTGTGTGTGTGTGTG
>Ga0307945_1002449_pt1 | contig 15005 bp, 15 predicted proteins | sample OrgLakmetagen228_FD_201818 | JGI IMG/M metagenome (GOLD analysis project Ga0307945, IMG submission 201818) | Saline water microbial communities from Organic Lake, Antarctica - #228 | ecosystem: Environmental > Aquatic > Non-marine Saline and Alkaline > Saline | place: Antarctica: Organic Lake...
CCCCTCCTACTTGTACAAGGATCTGGACAAACATGTGTTGAGGAATTTCAGCAGGTTCAGATTGCGTGCACACCATTTGAGAGTGGAGTCTTGCAAATGGCATGGTGGTTCTAGCATTTGTGATAACAAATGTGAGTGTGGAGAAGTTCAAGATGAGAAGCATGTGCATTTCTTTTGCAAGTGTGCTGAAGTGTGCGAGCTGCGCATGAGATACAGAGACCTTTTTGAAGAATGTTTAAGACTCTGCGTGCACTTGCTCCTTCGAGCTCTGAATTTATTCCTTTCTTGGCTTTTCATCACAGTATCACTGATTTTGAGATCAATGCATTCCTGAATCAAGACTCATACACTCCTCAAGTTTGTGTCAGATTTAGTTTCAATTTTCGACACTGGTTGATTTTGTCTCACCAGCCAATTGCCATCAGCCAGAGTCTCGGGCTGTAGGCCATCCTTGTAACCCTTAGAGGTTTTAAGGCATGGTAACATTTATGATGGTGATCATATTAAGGGTTCAAATTTTCAACACGAGACTTTTGTAAACCAGACTACAAATTGGACGAACTTAAAAGTCTCCCCCATTTTGCGCTGATTCCAATGACAAGCTGTGCAGCCGTTAAAACAAACAGTCTCCTCTGCCTCAGCAAGTAGGTACATAAAAACAACACATACATGTGCGCACTTGGCTTTATCTGTAAACTCTGACTTGAGTAGGTACATCAAAACAACATACACAGGTGCGCACTCGCACAAAACAGGAATACGGCGTCATTGCCTCTAAATGTACAACATTGCTGATACGCACAAAGACGGGGATGGCTGTACGCAAAAAAAATAAAGTTGAGCATAGAAATTCACCGAGCGCACACAGTTGTTGGCAACTGCCCTGGGACCTTTTTCTGTACAGGAACACGATTATTAGGTATAAGAAAAACACAGTTCAGCTTCACAGACAGCTACGAAACAGAAAGAGGGCGCCCACATGCACAAATGCTGCCACTGTTATTTGGAATGCCATTCTCAGGATTCATTCGCTAAGGCACCGACAAATTGTGCGGCCGTCCTCCTACAAGCACCGGCGGCAGCCCATTGCCGCTGCTAATACTGCTGCTGTGGTCCACCCGCACCATACCCTCGCTCGCCCTATTCTCCCTCTGCTGTGCAAGCCCCCCTTGGGCCTCCTTCGCCCCCGCCAGATTCCCACTCCCTCCGAAGCTGCTACTCGAAAAGCTTCCCAAGCGGCCCTGCGATTCACTCCCCACCCCCATCAGATTCCGCAATCCACCTATGCTGCTGCTCCTGCTGCGGGTGCTGCTGCCGCTGCCGTGGAGCCTACGCTCCCCCTCTCCCTCCACTATCACATCACAGCTTGGATCCAGCGGCAGCTTCGGAAGCTCCAAGTCCTGGGTGGTTGACAGGCTACGGCCGTGGCCAGTGCTAGAGGCAGGGGCTGCGTCGGTGCTGCTGCTGCTGCTGTTTGCAGATGCGTTGGCTATGCAGCTGCTGCTGTTGTTCCCACCCCACGCGGGCCCCCCTTGAAGGTAGCGATGCAGGGACTGTGTGGCACGGCTGTTGTGGAGCCCGATCTTGGAGGTCACCTCGGAGACGACGGACATGAGCATGTAGATGCCCTGCAGTGGGGAGGGGTGGTTGTAAGGGTGAGCGTGGGCACCCTTGCACACTTTAATTGCAGGGTTCAGCAAAAATGTTGGAAGGGAGTGGGGAGGGGTGGTTGTAAGGGTGAGCGTGGGCACCCTTGCACACTTTAATTGCAGGGTTCAGCAAAATGTTGGAAGGGAGTCAGGGCAGATCTTGACGCCATGAGCATGTGTATGCAGATGCGGCCTGCGGTGAGAGGCGTACATAAGTTGCAGGGTTTAGCAATGTAGGAAGTCAGGGCAGCTCCTGACGCGATGGGCGTGTGCATGCAGATGTGGCGAGAGAGGTAGGTTGGACGTGGGAAACATTGGGGAGTGGCACGCAACACAGTGAGGAAAGGGGTGTGAGAGCATATGACAGCAAGGTTGGCGGCGGGTGGTAAAACTACTGGATAGGGTGCTGGTGAGCATGTGTGTGTATTTGTGTGTGTGTGTGTATGTATGTATGTAGGTATGCATGTATGTGTATGTGTGTGTGCGTGCGTGTGTGCCTGCCTGACCTGATTTGCAGCTTGTACCCCAACATGCACGTCCTGGAGGCGGCCATCCATTTGGTTGACGTGGTTGATGGTGTGGTTTGCTTTGGCATCCAGGCCGTCAACATTGTCATCCACCTGTGGAGGAAAGAAATAGATGCTTTCACAGGTTGTGAAGCCGTCTTACACATTTGTGCGGGAATCACACACAAAGCGATCACACACAAGTGAATACAAAGCCACATGGTGTGAAGCCGTCTTAGTTGCTGCGCCCTGTCAGACAAATTACGATGGCTTGGTAGGAGTTAAGACCTCTCTGCGTTGGTGGTCGCATGGGGAAGGTGGCAGGTGGTGGCTGCCATTTTATTAGAAAGATTGGACGAGGATAGCAAAACTGTCAAAGGGTGGGAAAACGAATGTGCTTTGGGATCAGCAGCTTTGACATGCATGATTGTTACTGGGTTTGAAAATCCGTTGGTAAAACCAGACGTCAACTGGATCAAGGATACTGCACAGGTTCACACATCTGATCAGCTAATTTGAAGGAAAGCCCTCACATCATACCAAACAACGACACCCCCATACACTTTGTGTAAAATCTTTGCTGAATGTGCCAGCGCAAACAAGGGGGTGCTGAGATCTGAGAGCGACTGAGGGCAAAGTACCAAAACAAAGGGCGGCAAGAAACGGTGACATGACGGAGTAAAGATACAGAACAGGGAAACTCAGGGTTATGGACGCCGCCACATTACCAGCCCTCACTGCCAATCCACCAAAATGTTTCAGTGCCTTTGAGAACCTGCCGGTCAATGCTCGGCAACGGTCGGTCAATGCTCAGGTGCTAGGGACACCAAAGTCAAACCTGACTTGACCGTCGCCCAGCGCCGCACCACCTTCACATCACGTGCAATTAGCAAGTTACACCAGCCTTTCAAATGCCTGTGCACCATAAACAGCACACTACTTGCTTACCCGATGCAGCAGGCTGTCCATCTCTGACTGCTTGGCCATGAGTTGATCTTGGTTGCCCTGCAGTAGATCCTGCTTCTTGCCCAGGCAGCCCACCATCTTGACAAACTCGTCCTTCTGCTTGCGCATCTCCCCCCACACGTTGGACAGACCCTCTTGCACGGTGTTGCGGAAGGCAGACATGGAGTTGCGGGAGACGAACAGCAGGTCCAGCACACCGGTGCCCGTGAGTTTACAGTACACGTACAGGCAAGCCCCGCCCGCGACAGCCGGGTAGACGAGCACCGCCCAGCCGTTGCGCCCGCCCAGCTGCACCACGGTGGGCCGGCCGTTGTGGCCCGAGCGGGCGAGGTCCGTAACCAACCCGGCGAGGCGAGACATCTCGCCACGCAGCGCTGCAACCTGTGCGTGTGGTTAAATATTCTTGGGATTTTGTGTGTGTGTTTTGAGACCAACACTCAAGCTTCCCCACGGCTCAGTTATGGATTATGACCACTTCCAGTTGAAAACCATGAGAATTCCTTGGCACAGACTGCCTAAGGCCAGTACTCACATCAGTGCCTCCTCCAGACCTGGCTGCAGAGCCTGCGGAATCCCACGGGGACTTGGGCACCAATCCCCACAGGTCGCCCCAACTGCTGTTGGACGCCGTGTTCATGCCATAGGCACCCGCTGCAGCTCCAGCAAACAGGGGCCCTAGGCCCAATCTGGCTGCCTGCAACAGGATGAGGGTGTGTGGGCGTGCGGGGGTTGAACGAAACAAGAAAAGGCGTAACCGTTCCAAAAATTGCGTGCTAGAAAGCTTGAAAAGACACATGCTGTGCATGAAAGGAAAGGCCTTATACGTGCAGGTATGTACGTGTACTAATACTCAAGACACAGAGTATTGAGAGCACGCACCATGACACCTCTTGTTTTCTCAGCTTCTGTGCCTCTCTTTTTGTGGTGGCTTGAAAAGCATACTAAAAAGTTATTTTTAGTTATGGCATTTGCCTGAAATCTTAGCACAAAGTTTTGCCAGGCCAAACCCTAAAATATCTTTTACGCTTTCACAGCATGCAGAAGGGATGAGAATCTGGCATGATACTACACTCAGGTTTAGGTGAGCAAAGCAAAGACACACACACATACACACACACTCACACACGCACGCACACACACGCGCGCACAAAAACACACACACACACACACACACACACACACACGCACACGCACACGCACACACACACGCACACACACTCACACGCACACACACACACACGCACACACACAAATACTTGTACGCTCAGGGAACCCACGGGGCACGTAAATGCACAGCCTGCCATTGTAGTCCTTGGCTCTGCTTTCTTGTGCTTGTGCCTGCTGTACAAGTTGGTGACTTGGTTGGGTGGCATCAGGATGAAGTCCCGCACCTTCCGATATGTCAGCTTGAAGGAGATCAAGGACGGGGTTGACAGGGTCTGTCTTGTAGACTGCCCAGGTAAGCGGTCTTTCTTTGGAAAAAGTTGCTGTACTGTTTCAGCCGTAACCACACTTGAGAGGAGATGGTGCCATGATGTTCACTCTTTGTCTCCTTTCTGTGTGTGTGTGTGCGTGTGTGTGTGTGTGTGTTTGTGTGTGTGTGTGTGTGTGTGTGTGTGTGTGTATGTATTTGTGTGTGTGTGTGTGTTTTGCGCCCTCAGCCATAGGCAAGCATCCCACCTTGACGCACCATAAGAGCAACCACAACCCGAGGAAGGCAGGGACCCAGGACACGAGCACCAGCCTCGTCCTCGACGCTCTGAAGGTGCAGCTCTGAAACCCTACAACGCTTTTGTTTTGCAATTAGACACAGTGTTAGCATCCATGTTGTTTTTTGCACGCAAACACAAACACACACGACACACAGACACACATACGCATGAACAAACACATGCATTAAAATACACACATGAACAAACACACGCATTAAGTTTATAACAAACACACGCATGAACAAACACACACACACACATTAAAACAAACATACACACAAACACAAGCACACACACACACACACACACACACATACACACACACACTGTCTCGAGACACAGGCTGGCTTTTTTCTGGGAGGCGATGCCTATAGCCATTGCCAGTGTCCTGCTGTGTCTACCAACCACTTTGACATAGACAGCTTTCTGTCTGTCTGGGCCTATTGCAACCGTCCTTTGGCACTCGCCAATGAAGGAGGTGCGAGCCGTCACTTGCCAATGAAGCACTTGCCAATGAAGGAGCACTTGCCAATGAAGGAGCACTTGCCAGTGAAGCACTTGCCAATGAAGCACTTGCCAGTGAAGCACTCGCCAATGAAGCACTTGCCAGTGAAGCACTTGCCAATGAAGGAGCACTTGCCAATGAAGGAGCACTTGCCGGTGAAGCACTTGCCAGTGAAGCACTTGCCAGTGAAGCACTTGCCAATGAAGCACTTGCCAATGAAGCACTTGCCAGTGAAGCACTCGCCAGTGAAGCACTTGCCAATGAAGCACTTGCCAATGAAGCACTTGCCAATAAAGGAGCACTTGCCAGTGAAGCACTTGCCAATGAAGCACTTGCCAATAAAGGAGCACTTGCCAATGAAGGAGCACTTGCCAGTGAAGCACTTGCCAGTGAAGCACTTGCCAGTGAAGCACTTGCCAGTGAAGCACTTGCCAATGAAGCACTTGCCGATGAAGCACTTGCCAATGAAGGAGCACTTACCAGTGAAGCACTTGCCAGTGAAGCACTTGCCAGTGAAGCACTTGCCAGTGAAGCACTTGCCAATGAAGGAGGTGCGAGCTGTCATCCAAGCTGTCATCTCAGATAAAAAGTACATGGGCACGCATGCTCATACACCCAAGAGTTTCCACCGTGGAACGGTTTTTGTTTAGACAGCTTTATGCTTGTGTGGGCCTCCAGCAAGTGGCCATTGGACGCACCATCACATTTGCACTGTGCACGTACATTTACACACACGCACGCTCACATGCACACATACACACACTCGTACACACACGCACAAAAACACACACAAACGTACACCCGCACAGTGCTACGGCACATGGCACGTATTGGAGACTTCCGTGAGGGCTTCCTAACTCCGGAGCTTGTCAGCAAGCAAGGCCACTTGGATTCCATAAGCAACATCAGGTGCTGTTTGCAACGCACTGGTTTTAGGGCAAAATTGACGTGACTTACTGCTCTAGACCCCCCCACTAATTTCTTACTGCTGAGCCCTCAAAGTTGTCCATTGCCCACATACTATGTGCTGTGTACAAGGTTTACAAGGAAAAAGGCCCACACCCCAAGTGCTCCGTACCACCTCAAGCTTTTCCAGGAACTTCTATTTTGCGCATTGCTCAAAATGGTTCTTACATGGTCTTTCCTTAATGCACGCCGGTTCTGTCCAAGCGTAGACTGCCTTTGCGACACGGCATGCTGCTCACTGTTTCCTTCTGCCCATGTTCCTCAAACTTCTCCAGGGACTCCTACTCAGCGCTCAAGCTGTGCTGCTACATCAACACCATGGAGAAGCAGCTTTTCTCTGCACCCTACGCAACAAAGGCAGGTGGCACACACACACACACACACACAAAGGCAGGTGGCATCACATCACACACACACACACATATACACACACACACACACACACACACCAAGTGTCAGGACTGGCCGAATCCGTACGTTATTTAGACAGGAAAGAGATGAGCATCCCTGATTATTGCATCGCGTTTAAGGAGGGATAGAGAGACCTCTCTGCCAGAATGATGCTGTTTGGTTAGAGAGAGACCTCCCTTCCAGATCGATCTTGTAAACCTAGTGAGATACTGGTACATTGAGGTAGTCTGGATGTGCAGGTATTCTACAAACAAGTGCATAGGCCATAAGGTGCACGCGCTTGGCGCGCGCGTGTCAAATCTGTATACCAATAACGTGTGCACAAATATGCGCGTGAGCCTGCTTGAGTATTTTGCCAGAGGGGGTCAACAAAGGAAATGCCTGATAAATGTGCAATTTTGCATTCAGAAGGCAGCCACTCACAGCCACTTCATCCAATCGGCACTATTTTAGTACTGAAGTGTAGCTGGCATTGAGAGGTACCCGAGCATGTGCCCAGTTTTATGTGGGTCGCTTTGCGTGCTGAGATAGACTGGATTAAGCACACATGGTGCATGTAAACCCTAATGTGGTGATTTCCATGGGAAAATGGCTCAAATCCTCATAACACACCAACCACTCAGATGTTTTCTTTCATTTTTGTTGCAATGATATTCTTCAAAAATGATTTTATACCATGAAAAACATTCCAGATTGATGCAGTGGGTGATCTGGTATGAAGAATTTATGGTAAAAAGTTGGGGTGCACGCCGCGGCTTACCAGGCATGTGCCCCCAAATTAGTCAGCCTCAAGCAAAAGTGCTCTGGAAAGAACATGTTGATGCCTAGTTTGATGCTACCAAAATTGGGGGCCCTACGCGGGGAACATTTCCATTTTGGGGGGAGTTGTCCACCTCTGGTATTTTGCACAGAGATCTCCCTAGAATGTTGCTGCACATGATTAGAGATAGGTATTAGAGAGATACCCCTACCTGGTCAGTGCTGCGCATGTAATTATTATTATGCATGGCTCTGGCCAACTCCATCTAGCGTTTGGTTTTGTGATCGGCTTTTGATCTAGCCATTGTTTTTGCCAACTTTGTCCTAAAAAACGACACCATTCGTCAACTTCCTAAATTAAACCTCGAAATCTTCTTAAAATTCGAGTTATTTACACACTGTTATGCCAAGTTGACTCAATTTCTGGCACCTTTACTAATTTTTATTTATGATTTTATGATTTCAGGACTGTGATGCCAAGATGGCCTACTTTCTGGAGGCATTTGGGCCTGCACTGGCAGATGTGGAGGGGCACTGGCAGCTATGGCAGGAAGAGTACAAGCAGGTTACCTTAATAACTTTGTTTGTGTGTGTACATGTGTGGGTGCGCGTGTGCGTATGTGTGTGTGTGTGTGTGTGTGTGTGTGTGCGTGTGCGTGTGTGTATGTGTGTGTGCACGTGTATGTGTGTATGTGCGTTTGCGTGTGTGCGTGCGTGCATGTGTACGTGCATACCTGGCAGCTGTAATCTCAGTTGCCTGTCTCCCTGCATGCACCCAATTTGTGTAGGAACGGCAAATAGGGTACAGCAAGTGACATTTGCTGTACTCCTTGGACTGATGCTGCTCTCTTAGCCAGTTTGCTATGGAAATTGAGTAGCAACTTTGTCCGTAAATATTACATTTCATAAATTAATGGTTTGGTGGGGGAGACTCACGGCACTTCGGGCCAATGTGTCTCTTTTTCCTTAATTGATACAGGGAGTGTTTTGCTGCTGCGTTTTTTCTTTCTTTTCTTTTCTGGTATAATATGCAGAGCGCAAACTAGCGAATGATGAAAGCAGTTGTGTACCTTTTTGGCCTCTGCCTTCCCACTTGTTGACCAATCCCACTAGGGGTTTGTGTGTTTTTTTGCCCCTTTTCTTGGTTAAATCTGTTTCTTTGTCACAGCTGACCCCAGTTTTTACACTAGCAGAATACTCAGCCTCCCACAAGACAAAGGAATAGAAATTTCAACCCGGCAGGGAAAGGCATTCCCAATAACAAAACCCTAAAGTAATAAGGACTCTGGTACAGTTTAACGTACATATCCTCACAATATCCTCACCGTCTTTCTGTGCGCACCCTGACATTGTAAATCTCCTCTCTCACAGTTGACATTGTAAATCTCCTCTCACAGGTGACACTGTAAATCTCTCCTCTCACAGGTGACATTGTAAATCTCTCCTCTCACAGGTGACCTCAGGGTTCGACCATCTCCTACTCAGCCCCGATTGCTCAGTCCAGCTCATCAAAAAGGTGAGGCATATCAACAGGACTGGCCAGAGCTGTATGTACACTGTATTTGACTGTTTGTATGGTATATATGACATGAATCCCATGCCAAGTTTACCGTATACACGCTGTAGTACGTACTTATGTGTGGTTTTGACCAACTCTTCATAATAGGAACAGGGTAAGAAACTGTAGCAGGGAGTGTGGGTCACTCCACCCTTCCCATGAGGCATAGTTAATACATAAAAAGGCTTTTCATGATGTCGATGGCTGCTTGCAGCCTAAATACTAAATAATAGGTATATAGAGGCGGTTGGCACGGGCGGTTGTGGCTTAACGATCGTACAAAGCCTGTTGTCAAAGCTTGTTGATTCCGTCGGTCTGTATATATAACTTGGTTGTGAGTTGCAAACAATGTTAACTAGGAATATTAGCCTTTCAATCAGGTTTTGACTAATAACCCATCCAGGCCCGATTACTAAATGCTGTTCCCATCTATGATCGCAAAACGGAAACGGCTGTGTTACATTCTATTTTCCTGTGCGTTTAAAAGTGCTTTACTTTTCTCAGCACGCAAGCAGCGCCGTTTACGTGCGTGCGAGGCTGTGCCACCTTTGGTGTGCACCCTTATTACTGTGCAACAACACAGTGCCCGAGGTGGCATTGCTCATGCACGTTCTTGTGTTTCTTTTACATAACGCTCATGTGTGTGTGGCCATGTGTGAGCGCCACAGCGTGTAGATCGCATCATCCAGTGCCTACCAATGTATCGGCTCCAAAGTATGCAGCACTTCTATTTCTTTTCTATTACTGATTCCTCCCCTTCTCCTTTTCTGTGGTCGAGGTGTTAACGGAAATTGGTACTTTATGGTACTCAGTACACCAGTGGCTGCCTTCCTAAGTTCATGCAGGGAGTGTTTATCCTTGCCTGTTCAATTATTCCTTTTTTTTCCAATCTCTACGTCTTTCCTTCCTGTACACATCATGTATGCAAATGTATGCTAATGGTTTTAAACCATCCTTTTAGACCTTAAACATAGCATTGTGCACTTCTTTCAATCTATCGACACCTTATTCCTTCCTCGCCATCCAAAACGTGTGCAGCTGGGCTTTGCAGTCATCCAGCGCCTACCAACTAGCATTCGGCCAGATCAAGCGCGTTCATTTTTGTTTATCATCGCCTTCTGTCAGTTCGGCATCACCCTTTTCCTTTCCATCCAAAACATGTGCAGCTGGGCTTAGCAGTCATCCAGCGCCTACCAACTAGCATTCGGCCAGATCAAGCGCGTTCATTTTTGTTTATCATCGCCTTCTGTCAGTTCGGCATCACCCTTTTCCTTTCCATCCAAAACATGTGCAGCTGGGCTTAGCAGTCATCCAGCGCTTACTAACTGCAGTCAGCCAGGCCAAGCATTCATTTTGGTGCATCATCCTTTTCCTTTCCATTCAAAACATGTGCAGCTGGGCTTTGCAGTCATCCAGCGCCTACTAACTGCAGTCAGCCAGTCCAAGCATTCATTTTTGTGCATCGTCCTTTTCCTTCCCAATCAAAACGTGTGCAGCTGGGCTTTGCCGTCATCCAGCGCCTATTAACTGCAGTCAGCCAGTCCAAGCATTCATTTTTGTGCATCGTCCTTTTTCTTCCCATTCAAAACGTGTGCAGCTGGGCTTTGCCGTCATCCAGTGCCCTGACCCAGTCCACTACTACTCCCTCTTTTCTCACACGTTTGGAACGGATGTGGTGCTGACCATGTACGACAGGAATAGGTGCGTTGTGCGCGCACAAGTATGCATGTGTGTACTTGTGAGAGAGATGTGTGTGTGTGTGTTCAAGTGTGTTTGTGTGTATGAGAGTGTATATGTGTGACACACTGTGTATGTATGTGTGTGTGCCTGCCTGCCTACCTGCCTGCCTGCCTGCCTGCCTGCCTGCATTTCATTTCATTTCAGCGCTCAGCTGTGTTTTTGCAGCTGTTTACTTAGTTGCTTTTGCAAAAACAAGTCACAACATGGACTGTTTACTTAATTGCTTTTGCAAAAACAAGTCACAACATGGAAGTTACGTGCCCGTCTGAATTTTTTTAATTTCCTCTCTCTCGTACTTGGACTGCAAATTCCTCTGTTTTGTGGCTGAAGTGGGGGTGCATGGTTACGGACCTGCCTTGCTTGCATGACCTGCCTTTGCTCGCAAATAAATGCATGTACATCTTGCAAAAACCTGAACCATATGTACCTAGTTCATATGCACCTACCCTTTTTCAAGTATGAGTTGGCATGCGGAATCGTGATCCCACCTCAGAAACATCTGTGTCCCTGCTCCTCTCCTTCGCAGGTATGAGCTGGAATGCAAGTATACGCAGTACATTCAGCTCCGCTCCCGCCCTGTGCAGCCGCGACTGGACCTTGCTCCCTTGGTACAAGTGCTGAATGTGCTGGAGCAGGTGAGGGTGTATCTCTCTATGTTGTGCTTGTGTACTTCATGACACTGCATGCTTCTGGAAATGGCTGAATGTGCTGGAGCAGGTGAGGGTGTATCTCTCTGGTTTGTGCTTGTGTACTTCATGACACAGCAAGCTTTCAAAAGAGTGATGAATGTGCTGGAGCGAGTGAGGGTGTATCTCTCTGTGTTGTGCTTGTGTACTTCATGGCACAGCATGCTTCTGGAAATGGCTGAATGTGCTGGAGCAGGTGAGGGTGTATCTCTCTGTGTTGTGCTAGTACACTTCATGACACAGCATGCTTTCAAACAACTGCTGAATGTGCTGGAGCAGGTGCTTGTCTCCAAAGTACTGTAGCCGCACACAATGTCTGTGCTCAGACTTTTGTGTGGAAGCAGAGGGCGTGGCCATTATTACTTGCAGCTCCGATCAGGACTCTGTGTTCCAAGGCTACACCCAATCTTCCCTAGAAGACATATTGGATATGACGGAGGGCAGATTGGCTGTGCTTCTCTGTGGTGTGTCTGCAAAACTCATGACATAGTATGCTTCCAAAAAATAGCTGTATGTGCTGGATCATGACATAGTATGCTCTCAAAAAATAGCTGTATGTGCTGGATCAGATGAGGGCTGCCTCCCTCTGTGATGAACTTGCACACTTCCTGACATATCTCACCTGCAAAAAAGGATCTGCAACACCCCGCGTAATTCCAGCGTTGCAATGTCTGCATACCAGGCGTGGCCACTACCATCATGCAACTTTATTTTATACCCAAAATTTTGAGGGAAGGGCTCTCCGACAGAATTCTTTTTTATTTTAAAACGTACGCCCTGGCTTGTTTGATGTCTGCTTGTTTGTCTGCTTGTTTGTCTGCTTGTTTATTGTCTGCTTGTGATGTCTGCTTGTTTGTCTGCTTGTTTGTCTGCTTGTCTGCTTGTGATGTCTGCTTGTTTGTCTGATTGTTTGATGTCTGCTTGTTATGCCGCAGGGTCGTGATATACAAAAGCTGTGATGAAATCATTTAAAGTGATAGGGAACCTTTGGCCGTCCATTTCACCTGAATTTGAGATATACACTTGTCTAAACCTATGCCCTGCATCTATTAGTGTAATTAACACGTTGTGTAAACACACAGAAACACACAAGACACACATAAACACAAATAAACACACATATACACTCACATACTTACACACACACGTACACTCACACACACATACACACACACACACACAAACACACACAAACACACACACGCATGCATGCATGCACAGGGGTCCCTAGATCAAACTGCGTCAGCCTTGAAAACTGTTCATTCAAAGGGCATGTCCAAAGGGTCCCGCACGCTGAGCAGCAACGGCCCCTTGAGTGCAGCAGCAGTAGAGGCGGCAAGAGGTCAGTGGATTGGTTAAAAAGTATAGGTATGTTACATGCATTAGAATGCACTCGTATGTTTCGGTCATTGTTAAGGTCCGAGCAGCAACATTCCCTTGAGTGCAGCAGCAGCGGAGGCGGCAAGAGGTCAGTGGATTGTTTGGAATTTGTAATGTAGGTATGTTTCATGTATACTTACTATAATACTATAATGCACGCGTATGCTTCATGCATTATAATGTGTGCGTATGTTTCATGCATTAGAATGCACGCGTCTGTTTTGGTCATTGTAACGGTCTGAGCAGCAACAACCCTTCGATTGCAGTAGCAGTGGAGGCAGCAATAGGTTTGTCGATTGCTTGAAAGTTATAGTTTAGGTATACTTTATGTATACTATAATACTATAATGCGCGCGTATGTTTCATGCATTATAACGCATGCGTATGTATCATGCATTAGAATGCACGCGTCTATTTTGGTCATTGTCAAAGTCTGAGCAGCAACAACCCTTTGATTGCAGCCGCAGTGGAGGCAGCATGAGGTCAGTCAGCTAGAAAGATTCAACCTGTTTTGTGTGTTAACCTGCCCGAACTCTGAAAGCCCTTCAAAAAAAACCTGCACGCAGAGCAGCAATGGCCCCCTAAGTGCAGCAGCAGTAGAGGCAGCAAGAGGTCAGCTAGTGTTTCATGTTTCGTGCATTAGCATGCACAAGTATATGTCAGTCATGGTCTACGTCTCAGCAGCAACGACCCAGGGGGCTACCCAAGTGTAATTTGTAATGTATAAGTCCATTCATTGGTTTATTGTGGTTGCACGTGTGAAGCCATTTGACGAGTCCTGCACACTTGGAATTAACGCACACTCAGAAACATCGCACACTCAGAAATAACTGACCCCCTGAATGCAGCAGCTGAGAGTCGGTGCAATTTGAGTGCTGCTGTATTTGCGCTCAGTTTTGCAGTAAATGAATCATTGTTCAGCCCCTTGCAATAAGGAAAGCCAAGAGGTTCCATTTCTTCCAGCTCGGCAACACTAAAGCATAAGTTTTGTTTGTTAGGTGTGTGTGTGTGTGTGTGTGTGTGTGTGTGTGTGTGTGTGTGTGTGTAGGTGTGTGTGTGTGTGTATGGTGTGTGTGTGAGTAGGTGAATAAGACATTGTGCACAAGGGTGTGTGCGTGTATGTGTGCTGGATAGCTGGATATTGCGTAATATGGTAGCTTGATGTTGCGTGCAGACGTCCTCACTTTGTGCATGTACAGCCATAGCCATTTTTATCACTATTTAAGTCTAGGTGTGCATGCTTAAATGAATGAGCAGCAAGTTTTTCATATGTTCAGGGTTCAGGCGCCATTCGCTCATGCATTCAATTATTCCTTGCCTTTGTTTACAGATGCGGACGCGGCAGCAGCAGACGCAGCCTCAGGGCAAAGGAGAGGGGATGGCACATCAGAGGAAGTCCCGGGAGGCTTGAAGATGGGTGCGCCTGGCGTTGCAGCGGCAGCAATGACTGGAGGGATTGGTGTGTGCGTGATTGTGTGTGTCTGTGTGCGTGTCTGTGTGCGTGTGAATGTGTGTGTGTATGTGCGTCTGTGTATGTGTGTATGTATGTGTGTATGTGTGTCTGTGTACGTGTGCATGTGTGTATGTGTGTGCATGCATATGTGTGTGCATACATATGTGTGTGTGTGCAGGCCTGCATTTAAGGAGCATGTTTGCTTGCCATTTCCTTGCCATGACTGTGAGTGTGAGTGTGAGTGTGAGTGTGAGTGTGAGTGTGGGTGTGAGTGTGAGTGTGAGTGTGAGTGTGAGTGTGAGTGTGAGTGTGAGACAGTGTTTCTCACGGTTTGGTGCCCCTTCAATGGCAGGAGGGAGCGGGGGTGGCGTAGCTGGGACAACAGGAGGAGGTGGATCTGGGGGGGAGGTAAGCTGTATCTGTATGTGTGTGTGTGTGTGTGTGTGTGTGTGTGTGGATTAGTGTGTGTTTGTGTGTGTTTGCGAGTGGCTGATCTCTCATCATGCAGCTAGCGAGCACAAGCAGCAAGGCGGTGAACAAGCTGAGTGGCCAGCAGAAAACTAGGGTAGCAAAGGCAAATACTACGCAGGCAGTGAAAACCACTCCCCACATTAACTAAGGAAAAGGAGCCACTTAGGGTAGCACAATATCTAAAGGTGTCTTAAAAATCCAGATGTGCGGGAGGGAAAGAGGGGGAGGGGGGGGGGTGGGGCA
>Ga0307945_1002451_pt1 | contig 15002 bp, 18 predicted proteins | sample OrgLakmetagen228_FD_201818 | JGI IMG/M metagenome (GOLD analysis project Ga0307945, IMG submission 201818) | Saline water microbial communities from Organic Lake, Antarctica - #228 | ecosystem: Environmental > Aquatic > Non-marine Saline and Alkaline > Saline | place: Antarctica: Organic Lake...
AACCTGCAAGTTGTGTGTGGGTGGGGGTGGGGGTGTAGCTGGGGGGGGGTGTGTGTGGGGGGGAGGGGCTCACCTGCACAAGACCACAGCGTGCAGTCTGATGCTGAGGTGAAAGTCTGTGGGCATTTCTTGCTGTGTTATGTGGAACTGCTTGCCTCAAATTTGCTTCCAGCCTCGTCGCTATTTGAAGGACATGCATTTTGTTCTGCATTTGATCTTCTGATCCTTTTGGAAGGGTATACACGTATACACAATTTGCGGGTTGCGTGCGTGCGTGTGTGTGCTGTCTACCATAGTTTGCCACGAAAAGGGTGCATTGAGACAAGCCTGTTTGTTTTAAACTTCCTGCCCCTTTTATGTCAGTCTACTTGTTCTAAGGCCACTGATATACGTGCTACATAAACACTATGCAAACACACATACACACACTTGCGTATACACATGCATGCACACACATACAAATGTGTGCACACATATGCACGCAGGTGGCTTGAGCTGTGTGGTGCAAAACACGGGCACATGCATGCACACACACACAAACACACACACACACACACACACACAAACAAACAAACAAACAAACACACATGTGCACGCAGGTGGCTTGAGCTGTGTGGTGCAAAACACGGGCGCTCTTCACAAACAGCGGGAGCCGCTGCTGCAGCTGTCAGTGCTTTCATGGACGTTGAAAGAGATGCTTGAGTGTGAGTTTGTTTGGGAGCACTTTTGGGGATGATCAATTGTGATAAGATTGGGAATGTGTAGCTGTTCACGTGTATCTGCAGCGGCCGGCTCATCACATATAGGCTGCTGTTATTAGAGAATGGACATCACACCGCAGGATTGCGTTTTTGTCTTCAAAACGCGAAATGAGAGTGTGTGTGTGTAACACAAGTATGGTGTGATGTTTGTGCAAGGGCTGCCTTGGGCGTGGCATGCACTAAGAATGCAGCGTCGCGCAGCGTGATCTATAAACGTAGGGTTGGCCAGAACCCTATATCTGCACCGTATATGACCGTATGTATGGTGATTTCCTTGCTGAAACTACCATATATACACCGTATATATATGGTTCTGGCCAAACCTATGTATAAGTCCCTGGGCTTTTGTGGACACAAAGCATGTGCAGGGTTGGCCAGAACCGTATGTATACACCGTGTATGACCGTATGTATGGTGATTTCCCTGCCAAAACTACTATTCATACACCGTATACCGTTTACATATAATTCTGGCCAACCCTATGTTTATTTGGTCCTGATTACGTACCATGTATAAATAAGGTTGCCCATAACCGTACTTAGGTATACACTGTATAATTAGGGTTGGCCAGAACCATATATATACGGTGTGTATACGGTATTTTTGGCAGAGAAATCATAAATATGCGGTCATATACGGTGTATATATACGGTTCTGGCCAACCCTATGTATAATGCCTTATAGATGGATATTTTTCTGCAAAAAATGCCATACATACACCGTATATATGTGGTTCTGGCCAACCCTAAGCATATGTGATACATATGTCTATGTTTGTGGTTCTGGCCAACCCTAAGCATGTGTGATGCATGTGTCTTATGTATGTGATACGTGTGCCTATGTTTGTGTACGTGTGTTTATGAATGTGATACGTGTGCCTGTGTATGTGGTTCTGGCCAACCCTAAGCATATGTGATGCATGTGTCTTATGTATGTGATACGTGTGTCTTATGTATGTGTATGTGTGTCTATGTATGTGATACGTGTGTCTGTGTATGTGGTTCTGGCCAACCCTTAGCATTTGTGATACTTCTGATCATGTATGTGATGCGTAAGTGATTTGCTTAAGTGTGGCATTTGACCGGAATGCAGCGGTTTCAGTGTGAACGCATATATGTGGTTCTGGCCAACCCTAAGCATATGTGATACTTCTGATGATGTATGTGTTACGTGTGTTTTATGTATGTGTACGTATGTTTATGAATGTGATACGTGTGCCTATGTATGTGGTTCTGGCCAACCCTGAGCATATGTGATGCATGTGTCTTATGTATGTGATACGTGTGCCTATGTTTGTGTACGTGTGTTTATGAATGTGATACGTGTGCCTGTGTATGTGGTTCTGGCCAACCCTAAGCATATGTGACGCATGTGTCTTATGTATGTGATACGTGTGTCTTATGTATGTGTATGTGTGTCTATGTATGTGATACGTGTGTCTGTGTATGTGGTTCTGGCCAACCCTTAGCATTTGTGAAACTTCTGATCATGTATGTGATGCGTAAGTGATTTGCTTAAGTGTGGCATTTGACCGGAATGCAGCGGTTTCGGTGTGAACGCATCAAGCAGGCATATTTCGCATGTAGAAACTTTCTAAGAGAGTGCAGCAGGTTGTACGTCTGTGCTTCTACTCAGGGGCAGAATGCAGCGGTTTCGGTGTCAACGCATCAAGCAGGCATTTTTCGCATGTAGAAACTTTCTAAGAAAGTGCAGCAGGTTGAACGTCTGTGCTTCTATTCAGGGGCAGAATGCAGCGGTTTTGGTGTCAACGCAACAAGCAGGCATTTTTCGCATGTAGAAACTTTCTAAGAGAGTGCAGCAGGTTGTACGTCTGTGCTTCTACTCAGGGGCAGAATGCAGCGGTTTCGGTGTCAACGCAACAAGCAGGCATATTTCGCATGTAGAAACTTTCTAAGAAAGTGCAGCAGGTTGTACGTCTGTGCTTCTACTCAGGGGCACAGTCATGCGTGTGTGTCTGCAGTGGCTGGTTTGGGCGCGGCATCTACCGGTAATGCAGCACTCTTTATGTCAATGCAATGAGCAGGTATACATCACACTTAGATGCGCGTGACATCACATTAAGATGCGTGTGTCAATATAATGAGCAGGTTTACATCACATCTAGATGCGCGTGTAATGCGTGTGTGTCTGCAGTGGCTAGCTTGGGCGTGGCGGCTGCTGCCAAAGAGTGGAGCACCGCGCAGCAGGTAGTGCTGTTTTGTGTGTGCTTGCAGCGCAGGAGGTGAGCAAATGCCACCTCCCACGCTTAACACACACACAAACATACACACGCACACACACGCACACACACTCGCACGCACGCACGCACGCACATTCACACACGCACACACACGCACACACGCACGCACACACACGCACACACACGCACACACACGCACACACACACGCACACGCACACATACACACACACATACACACACAATACTCTCACGTGTAAAAACGCAGGAGGTGAGCAAACGTCACCGCCAGATGCTCAACACTTTGGAGGACCATGACCCCAGTGCGACGGACCCTGCAGGGGAGTTGGCTTGCATGCTCGCAGCAGGTAGTGTGCTGTCCCGTGTGTGCTTGCAGTGGTTAGTGGCTGCCTGCGTGCTTGCAGTAGGTGCAGATCATCTGCAAGCTTGTGACTGGTAGTGCTGCTCTGTTTTTGCTTGTGGCAGTGGAGGTTTATTGTGTACTTGCAGCAAGTGAAGATTGTCTGCATGCTCGCAGCAGGTCATGCTGACCTGTGTGCGCTTGTGGCAGGGTAGTTTTGTCTGCATGCTTGCAGCAGGAATGCTTGCTTGCTTGTGTGTTTGTGGCAGTTGGATATTTATTGTGTGCATGCAGCAGGTGCAGATCGTCTGCATGCTCGCAGCAGTGATGCTGGCTTGTTAGTTTGTGGCTGGTGGATGTTTATTGTGTGCATGCAGCAGGTGCAGGTCGTCTGCATGCTCGCAGCAGGGATGCTTGCTTGTGTGTTTGTGGCTGGTGGATGTATGATGTGTGCATGCAGCAGGTGCAGATTGTCTGCATGCTCGCAGCAGTGATGCTGGCTTGTGTGATTATGGCAGTTGGATATGTATTGTGTGCATGCAGCAGGTGCAGATCGTCTGCATGCTCGCAGCAGTGATGCTTGCTTGTGTGTTTGTGGCTGGTGGAAGTTTATTGTGTGCATGCAGCAGGTGCAAATCGTCTGCATGCTCGCAGCAGTGATTCTGGCTTGTGTGTTTGTGGTTGGTGGAAGTTTATTGTGTGCATGCAGCAGGTGCAGATCGTCTGCATGCTCGCAGCAGTGATGCTGGCTTGTGTGTTTGTGGCTGGTGGAAGTTTATTGTGTGCGTGCAGCAGGTGCAGATCGTCTGCATGCTCGCAGCAGTGATGCTGGCTTGTGTGTTTGTGTGCTTGCGTCAGGTAGTGCTTACTTGCGTACTTGCGGCAAGGAATGGTGCGGCAGTCAATAAATGCCTGCATGCTTCGACAGGTAGCAAGCGCAGTAGGTATGCAGGAAAAGGAAAAGGAAAAGCGTCAGTCAGTCAGTCAGTCAGCCAGTCAGTCAGTCAGTCAGTCAATTAATTAATGTCTGCATGTTTCGACAGGTAGCAAGCGCAGTAGGTATGCAGGAAAAGGAGACGCAGTGAGGCCAACTACTTGGTGTTGCTGCTCATCCTCATCGAAGCTGAGTATACACTTTATCTACTACCGCACGGCAGTAAATTGCATTGCTGACATCAGCGTGCAGTGTTGTCTTTCAAACCTGGCTTAGATTAGGTGATGTGATGTGAATTGCAGTTTGCCTTAAACCGCTGTTTTTAAACATTGCAACAGATTCCTTTGACCGCGCTCTGCGCCACCACCATTGTTTCCTACAGGCTCCATGTCTCCTGACATGCAATGCAACTGTACGTTAATTGTATGCATACACGTGTTAATGGTATGCATGCACGTGTCGTATTGTATGCATGCATGTGTCATAATTGTATGCATGCACATGCCATAATGGTTTGCATGCACGTGTCGTATTGTGTGCAAGCATGTGTCATAATTGTATGCATGCACGCGTCATGAACGTTGTGTCCTGTGTGCATGCATGTGTCATAATTGTATGCATGCACGTGCCATAATTGTATGCATGCACGTGGTGTCCTGCATCTCTGTTCAGCACCACATTGAAGCGCATTCACACTTCCTCTGTGCTATATAATCGCAATCCCATGCAGGCCACGTGTGTCCTCCTGACATACATGATGATGATCCCTGCACAGTATTCAGACAACACGACGGAGCGCTTCACATCCCCCCTGTGTGCTGCAATCGCAATCCCATGTAGTTGGGGTTGGCCAGGACCGTATATGTTCACCGTATATGGCCGTATGTATGGTGATTTCCCTGCCAAAATTCCGTATACACACCGTATACACCTATAAATGTATGGTTTTGGCCAATCCTGCATGCAGGCCACGTGTCTCCAGGCATGCATGCTTACTTGACCGGCACCTTGACAGAGCACGGACTGAGACGCATGGCAAAGATGGTGGACGGCGCGATTCAAGCAGTGCATGCGATTGTTCTGGATCAGGTGTGAAACGTGTGTCGAGGTAGATTAGAAGATGTTGGGGATCAGGTGTGAAGCGTGTGTTGGGGTAGATGTTGGGGATCAGGTGTCAAACGTGTGTTGGGGTAGATGTTGGGGATCAGGTGTAAAGCGTGTGTAGAGGTAGATGTTGGGGATCAGATTAGTAATTCGTAAGGTGTGTCAAGGGAAATGCTGGGAATCAGGTGTGAAGCGTGTGTCGAGGTAGATGTTGGGGATCAGATTTGTACTTTGTAAGGTGCGTCAAGGGAGATGTTGGGGATCAGGTGTGAAGCGTGTGTCAAGGTAGATGTTGGGGATCAGATTTGTACTCTGTAAGATGTGTCAAGGGAAATGTTGAGGATCAGGTGTAAAGCGTGTGTCGAGGTAGATGTTGGGATCAGATTTGTAGTTTGTAAGGTGTGTCAAGGGAGATGTTGGGGATCAGGTGTGAAGCATGTGTCAAGGTAGATGTTGGGATCAGATTTGTAATTTGTAGATGTGTCAAGGGAAATGTTGGGATCAGGTGTGAAGCGTGTGTCGAGGTAGATGTCGACAACCTGCTGTTGAGGCAGATGTCACCAGTCTTAGATACATATGCTTTTGGGTATGAAGGGCTGGTTAAAAGAATGTATGCATACAATGTACCTGACCGTCGATGAAAACAAGTCTTATTGGGATTTCTTATTAGGGAGGGCCTGATCACCCGAAACTCTTGTATTCATACGCATGGACAGCTGCATTATACGCATGGACAGCTGCATTATATACAGGATTGTGCTCAGACAGTCAGACAGTACGGTACCATGAGTACGGTACGGACCGTCCTTCTGTAAAAGACGGCGTATTTTCCAATTTTGCGACTATACTAAATCGTCTAGACGGTAAAATACGGTACAATGTACGGTACGGTGCCAAGCTGGCACTGCCAGTGCAAAAATGGCCTCAGAAAGGCCTGTCTACCCCGAAACCTTCCTTTTCCACCTCCAGCGTACTCCTCTCACGCGTTGACGCCACACAATGCTCCCCTGAACGACCCTGAGGCTGGGTTGGGGCTGCATTAGCTCGGGGGAAGGGCCCAGCAGTACCTTGCATGGAAACTCAAAGTCGGACGCAATACTTGATTCCTGGTAAACAATTTGCGTTTTATTCATTTATGTTGCAAAAAGAAAATATTTGTTTTGGGCCGAAATTGGAGCCAAACATCCAAATTACACCAGAATTGCACTGTACGTGACCACCGTCTTGCACGGTTTGAGGCTGTACTAGTCAACTCCACCGTCTTAGTTCAATACGGTACGGCGTAATACGGTCAGTGTTGTGCACCTGACGCTTGACGGCGTCAATGGTAAATGACGCTGACGGCGTAATTTATGTCCAATTGACGGTGAAAATAGTAAATTACGCCGTCAATCGTCAGAGTTTAGTGACGGTAACGCCGTTATTTACGATTGTTATTTACGGTGCCATTTTTGAATAACGCCGTATGTGCACAACACTGAATACGGTACGGTACCGTAAATACGGTCAGAATTGCTCTAGTAAGGCATAGCCGCACAAGCCTGGTTATTTAGGTGCATGTATGCCTAGGTCCGTGCACAAAGTTAGTTGTGTTGTCACACACATATACAGACACGCACAATACAACACACACACACACACACACAAACACACACACACACAACACACACACACACACGAGGTGGACAGTGCATAATGGGCAGTTTAGGTGGCACCACACTGCCAAAAGCTGTCCACTGCAATGGCGCAGATGGCAGCAGCCGTGGAGGTGGCCACTTTCATACTATATGTTGTCCACTGCAATGATGCAGGAAGCGCCAGCCGTGGACGGAGGTGGCCACTTTCATACTAAAGATTGTCCACTGCAATGGTGCAGGTAGCACCAGCCGTGGAGGTGGCCACTTTTATACTAAAGATTGTCCACTGCAACGGCGCAGGTAGCGCCAGCCGTGGAGGTGGCCACTTTCATACTTAAAGCTGTCCACTGAAATGATGCAGGCAGCGCCAGCCGTGGACGGAGGTGGCCACTTTTATACTAAAATTTGTCCGCTGCAATGGTGCAGGTAGCACCAGCCGTGGACGGAGGTGGCCACTTTCATACTAAAAATTGTCCACTGCAATGGTGCAGGAAGCGCCAGCCGTGGACGGAGGTGGCCACTTTCATACTAAAGATTGTCCACTGCAATGGTGCAGGTAGCACCAGCCGTGGAGGTGGCCACTTTCATTCTAGGCGAGCTGCGTGGCTTAGCAACAGGGCTGGGGACATCCAAGGCTGCTGCTCTTGGACTACAGGTGTGTGTGCATGCCTGAGTTCGTGTCAACGTTGTTTGTTCAAATTGTTAGTGCGATCGGATCCTGTCACCGTATAACTTGGCTCAGGGGCCCAATTTACTGCTTTCATTGACAAATTGACAAACGATGATGCATTTATGCATTTGGCCGCGGCTTGTGATGCGTAACGATCTGTTAACTTTATGATTATGGATGCGCAATCACGATCTAGGTACGATTGCCTGCTACTCTCCTAGATTGTAGGTCGTGGCTCATGTTTGGTGGTGCCACATGACCTTCGTTGGTGTGCCACGTACTTAAGTTGTGAGTGGTGCCACATGAGTGTGCCACATACTTTAGTTGTGAGTGGTGCACATGAGTGGTGCCACATACTTTAGTTGTGAGAAGTGCCACATGACCTTAGTTGGTGTGCCACGTACTTTAGTTGTGAGTGGTGCCACATGACCTTAGTTGGTGTGCCACGTACTTTAGTTGTGAGTGGTGCCACATGAGTGGTGCCATATACTTTAGTTGTGAGTGGTGCCACATGAGTGTGCCTCATACTTTAGTTGTGAGTAGTGCACATGAGTGGTGCCGCGTACTTAAGTTGTGAGTGGTGCCACATGAGTGTGCCACATACTTTAGTTGTGAGTAGTGCACATGAGTGGTGCCGCGTACTTTAGTTGTGAGGGGTGCCACATGAGTGTGCCACATATTTTAGTTGTGAGTAGTGCACATGAGTGGTGCCGCGTACTTTAGTTGTGAGGGGTGCCACATGAGTGTGCCACATATTTTAGTTGTGAGTGGTGCCACATGACTTTAGTCATGAAACTTTGGATCGAGTGTTGGTTGCATCGCAGGGACCAGCATAGCAAACGCTTTGGCATTGTGCAATGAGCTTTATAAGCAAAGGGGCTCGAGGCTGTCTATTGAGCCCTCTTAACCCCCGTTCCCAATTGCCTCTATTTCCTCTCTCATTTCTCTGTTCCCATTTTTCTCTCATTTCCTCTCTCATTTCCCCGTTCCCAATTCCCTCTCATTTCCTCTCTCATTTCCTCATTCCCATTTTTCTCTCATTTCCTCTCTCATTTCCCCGTTCCCATTTTTCTCTCATTTCCTCTCTCATTTCCCCGTTCCCATTTTTCTCTCATTTCCTCTCTCATTTCCTCATTCCCAATTCCCTCTCATTTCCTCTCTCATTTCCTCATTCCCATTTTTCTCTCGTTTCCTCTCTCATTTCCCCGTTCCCATTTTTAACTCATTTCCTCTCTCATTCCCCCGTTCCCATCTCACTTCCTGCGGCAGGTGCCTGCTTGCAGGGCAGCAGAAGTAGAATGCAGCAAGCTCGTCCTGCAAGCTGAAGCCCTGCGCCTTTCCCTTACCCGCATTGGCTGCCAGTACCGAGCTTACCACACGTGGCTGCTCAAAACAGGTCAGTGGCTGCCTTTGTAAAGCGCGAATGATTGTGTTTGTGTGTGTGTGTGTGTGTGTGTGTGTCAAGCATGCACGCGGCGACTGCTGTGCAATAGCTGTTGATGCCGTGCGCTCACGACTAGTGGCTGCTCAGAACAAGGGAGTTGCTGTGTTTTCTGAATATGGGCGTGCACAAGCATGCGCAATACGTTTAATGTATAGGGTTGGCTTGGACCGTATACATACACCGTATATGACTGCATTTTTGGTGACTTCCCTGCCAAAAACACCGTATATACACCGTCTATATATGGTTCTGGAAAACCCTATTAATGTATGAAAAGACCTTTGATCTTCGTAGCTGCTTCATGGACATGCGCCACTTGTGTCAAACGCCTGCAATGCTGTTGCATGAGGAAAAGCTGCCTTCAAAGTTGTTTTTGTATTCCACAGGAGCCTGCAAAGCTGTTTTTGTATTCCATAGGGGCCTGCAAAGTTGCCTGCAAAGCTGTTTTTGTATTCCATAGGAGCCTGCAAAGCTGCCTGCAAAGCTGTTTTTGTATTCCATAGGAGCCTGCAAAGCTGCCTGCAAAGCTGTTTTTGTATTCCATAGGAGCCTGCAAAGCTGCCTGCAAAGCTGGATTTTCCATAATGCTCAGCACCAACATTGCCCTGTAAAATGAAGTCCTACTGCGGGAGGAACAGGAGACAGGAGCCTGCAAGAAGTTTCCACATATTTTCTCCGTACTGCTTGTAACGCTTATTGCCCTCACTGATTCCCTGGTCGCGGTTTTGCTGCTGGAGGAAGGGGAGCCCTTAGACGGCCAAGAAGTTTCCACGTGTTTCCTCCGTGCTGCTTGTGACGCTTATTGCCCTCATTGGTTGCAGTTTTGCTGCTGGAGGAGGAGGAGCCCATAGACGGCGGCGAGGCTCAACAATCCAATGACGCTGCCTTGGTAGGTTTAAAATGGATAAGACTGGCAAGATAATGCGGTACTTACGATGCAGGGACTTGCTGGGTCAGAAACTGCTGTGTATCAATGAAATCTGGTTTGTTTGGCTGGACCGAGTGTGAGGCGCAAGGCGAATGGTTTGAAAAGAAGCAGTGTCCGGTTCTGGCCAGACCTACAGATGCAAACGGGTGGAATAGCAGACGTGTCAGGTGTTTCATATTTAGGGTTGGCCAGAAATATATATATACACGGTGTGTATACACGGGGTGTTTTGGGCAGGGGAATCACAAAATATACGGTCATGTACGGTGTATATATACGGTTCTGGCTAACCCTATTCATATCCAAGTGATGCAGGCAGGAAAGGGCTGTGTGTATATCGTATGAGATGTTTGGATGTATATCATGGTTCTATGTCAAACATGCGCTGTATTGGGCCATCCTACTGCTGTATTGGGCCATCCTACTTCTTGTTCATACGACAATCCAATGGGCCATCCTACCCATCCAATGGGCCAATTCAATGGGCCATTCATACGACAGTTCAATGGCTGTATTGGGCCATCCTACCCATCCAATGGGCCAATTCAATTGGCCATTCATACGACAGTCCAATGGCTGTATTGGGCCATCCTACCCATCCAATGGGCCAATCCAATGGGCCATCCTACCCATCCAATGGGCCAATTCAATGGGCCATTCATACGACAGTCCAATGGCTGTATTGGGCCATCCTACTTCTTTTTCATACGACAATGGACGATCAGCAATCGTTATTGGCCACCTTGAGCTACGTGTGCAACCCAATTAACTGCAGTTACGGCATCGTTGCAAAATATAAGGTAGATTGTTAAATGGAATTAATCAAACACAATTGTATGATGTGCACTTTCACCTGCAGGTGGAAGTGAGTGTGAGGAAGGTACTCGATTTCCTGTCTGGCCAGTTTCTAGAAGATGCGGTGGCACCAGATTTACAGGTTAGTTTTGCTTACATGAATTGGAGTGCACGCTCGCGGCTCTGTAATTCTTAGCGGATAAAGGGTTTTATAGTAATTCTTGTCGCGCTTGTCTGAGGCTGCTTCTAGCCCTCTTTGCCTATTGCTTGTGGAACCTACACACACCACAACAACAGCCTGGCTCGGTCTGGGGTGTTCTCGGTATTATAGCAGTTTTCTGTTCCTTACTTTATGCGGGGAGTGGTCTTCTCTCCTTTGTCTGACACGGTGGGATGCTGCATGGCTCGTTCTTTTGGAATTATTGTCTGAAGGACTTTGGTTTCCTTTTGTTAGGGTTTAGCACTATCCTAATCCATGCCGGAAGTGTTTACACCATGGCGTTATTTTTCTTTACTTTACTCCTTAACTTATGCGGGGAGTGATCATTTCTGTAGTTGTTTACTTCTACTCCTGACTCGGCCTGGCGGCAATATGAAAGACTTGCATGCACACCACGTCCACCAGGATCTGACAATTACAAGACGGGCTGTCGTTGCAGATATCTGTGAGGCTGCCCATTAATCTGCACATCTATGAATGTGCTATTTTTTTGCTATTTGCACACACATTACTTTGCCGACACATTCACTACACTGCTAACACACCCATCAATTTGCTGGCACACAAATTAGTCTCCAATTTTGATATTCGTACACACATGACTTTGCCAACACACCCGGTAGACTGCTTCCACACCCATTAATTTGCTGGCACTCACATTGGTTTTCAATTCTTTTGCTATTTATACACCCATGACTCTGCCGACACACCGGCAGCTTACAACCCACAATGCTCTGACACTCACCTACCATCTACGATGATCCCTGACTACACACACACACACACACACACACGCACACACACGCACACGCACACACCCTCCCCCCTACTGCACTAAGTACGCAGCAGCAGGATTTGTTTGTCTTGGTAATTGTGCGGGCTGTACACCAAAACTTCGAAAATGCACTTAACGATGTGCGACTACCTGACAAGCAGCTAACCGTGCCTGCATATTTTTTTCTGTCAATCACACAGCAACAGCCTGTCAGTTTGGCGCCTGCACACCAGATGCACACCAGATGCACACCAGTTGCACACCAGATGCTCACCAGATGCACACCAGATGCACACCAGATGCACACCAGATGCACACCAGATGCTCACCAGATGCTCACCAGATGCACACCAGATGCACACCAGATGCACACCAGATGCACACCAAATGCTCACCAAATGCACACCAAATGCATCCGTTCATGTTTTTGTCACCCTATCGCTGTCACCTTGAATTGTCCAGAACCATACATTTATAAGTGTATACGGTGTACATACGGTACTTTTAGCAGGGAAATTACCATACATACGGGCACACAGTGTAAGTGTGCGTTTCTGGCCCACCCTACTGTCACCCTGTCAACAGCTTCCTCAAAGGCCACCTCACGCCAGACATAAAAATGACCTTCAACCGCTACCCCACTACCCTACACAAGAATGACCTTCAACCGCTACCCCACTACCCTACACAAAAATGACCTTCAACCGCTACCCCACTACCCTACACAACAATGACCTTCAACCGCTACCCCACTACCCTGCACAAGAATGACCTTCAACCGCTACCCCACAAATAATGTTACAGGAGCCTGTGGGGTCAGGGAACTACGAAGGCTGCGCACCAGCGAGCCTCGTGTTTGACCCTGTGTTCCCTTTGGAAGAAGTCAAGGGTCTGCAGGAGCTAATGGTGGGTTTGATGCTCGGTCTGCAATGAGCTCCTTGGAGTACTGTGGACTGTAATTAATCCTGTTGGATGCCGAGGACCTGCAGGGGCTCACGGTGGGTTCGTTGCTGACCTGCAAATTCCACTGTGAAAACGAGATGTACAGTAATTGACTTTTGGCTGCAGGAGCTCACGGTACGTTCGTTGCTGACCTGCAAATACCACTGTGAAAACGAGATGTACAATAATTGATTTTTGGCTGCAGGAGCTCACGGTAGGTTCGTTGCTGACCTGCAAATTCCACTGTGAAAACAAGATGTACAGTAGGTTTTTTTTTGGATGTTCAGGCTGCAGGAGCCCACGGTAGGTTCGTTACTGGTCTGCAAGTTCCACCATGAAAAACATGTGTACAATAAAAGCTACCGTTGGATGCCAAGGGCCTGCAGGGCCTCACGACAGGTTGCTGCTGGTCTGCGTACTCTCTGTGTAAAAAGGGGTAGCAAATGCCATCGTTGGATGCCAAGACCCTGCAGGGCCTCACGACAGGTTGCTTCTGGTCTGCGTACTCTCTGTAAGAAAAAGGGTTAGTAAATGCCATCGTTAGATGCCAAGGGCCTGCAGGGCCTCACGATAGGTTGTTGCTGGTCTGCGTACTCTCTGTGAGAAAAAGGGTAGTAGATGCCATCATTAGATGCCAACAGCCTGCAGGGGCTCACGATAGGTTGTTGCTGGTCTGCGTACTCTCTGTGAGAAATAGGGTAGTAAATGTCATCGTTAGATGCCAACAGCCTGCAGGGCCTCACAATAGGTTGCTGCTGGTCTGCGTACTCTCTGTGGAAAAAGGGGTAGTAATTGCCATCGTTGGATGCCAAGGGCCTGCAGGGGCTCATGGTACGTGTATACGGTCGGCCAGAACTGTATATATATATACATTTATATATTTTTATTTTTATTTTTATTTTTATATGCGCCGTATATGACCGTATATTCAAGGAAATCCCTGCAAAGGATACCGCACATACATCGTATATATGTATGGTATCACTACTTAACCTGTACAGCGATCAGTGAAAACACCTGGACTGCTGGCTGGGCTGCTTCTTTACAGCAACCTACCTAGACAGCATCAAATGCCTTCCAACGCAGGTTGGGACCTCCAATGAGCCACCTGCAGTGCCTCAGAGCGTGAGTGCTCATCCTGAAGCGTGCAGGGACCCTACCAGCAACAGCAAGGATGCTGATAGTGTGATCCCAGACGCGGCAGCACCAGGTGAGAAGTCGTGCTGCTGGATGGCAAGTAACTAGTGTGCGTGGATCCAAACACGTGAACGGCACAGGCAGTGGGTTTTCTTAGAAGCACCAGCACCAGGCAAGAAGTCGTGCTGCTGGATGGCAGGTAACTAGTGTGCGTGGATTACACACGTGAACGGCACAGGCAGTGGGTTTTCTTAGAAGCACCAGCACCAGGTAAGAAGTCGTGCTGCTGGATGGCAGGTAACTAGTGTGCGTGGATTACACACGTGAACGGCACAGGCAGTGGGTTTTCTTAGAAGCAGCAGCACCAGGTAAGAAGTCGTGCTGCTGGATGGCACGTAACTAGTGTGCGTGGATTCAAACACGTTAACGGCACAGGCAGTGGGTTTTCTTAGAAGCACTAGCACCAGGTAAGAAGTTGTGCTGCTGGATGGCACGTAATTAGTGTGCGTGGATCCAAACACGTAAACGGCACAGGCAGTGGGTTTTCTTAGAAGCACCAGCACCATGCAAGAAGCCGTGCTGCTGGATGGCAGGTAACCAGTGTGCATGGATTACACACGTGAACGGCACAGGCAGTGGGTTTTCTTACAAGCACCAGCACCATGCAAGAAGCCGTGCTGCTGGATGGCACGTAACTAGTGTGCGTGGATTACACACGTGAGCGGCACAGGCAGTGGGTTTTCTTAGAAGCACCAGCACCAGGTAAGAAGTTGTGCTGCTGGATGGCAGGTAACTAGTGTGCGTGGATTACACACGTGAACGGCACAGGCAGTGGGTTTTCTTAGAAGCACCAGCACCAGGCAAGAAGCCGTGCTGCTGGATGGCAGGTAACCAGTGTGCGTGGAATAACACACGTGAACGGCACAGGCAGTGGGTTTTCTTAAAAGCACTAGCACCAGGTAAGAAGTCGTGCTGCTGGATGGCACGTAATTAGTGTGCGTGGATCCAAACACGTAAACGGCACAGGCAGTGGGTTTTCTTAGAAGCACCAGCACCATGCAAGAAGCCGTGCTGCTGGATGGCAGGTAACCAGTGT
>Ga0307945_1002457_pt1 | contig 14987 bp, 17 predicted proteins | sample OrgLakmetagen228_FD_201818 | JGI IMG/M metagenome (GOLD analysis project Ga0307945, IMG submission 201818) | Saline water microbial communities from Organic Lake, Antarctica - #228 | ecosystem: Environmental > Aquatic > Non-marine Saline and Alkaline > Saline | place: Antarctica: Organic Lake...
GTGGGTGCGGGTGTGGGTGTGGGTGTGGGTGTGGGTGTGGTGTGGGTGTGGGTGTGGGTGTGGGTGTGGATGTGGGTGTGGGTGTGGGCGCCACTCTGTATCTGGACGGATACGTGCAGCTGCATGTGGGTGTGGTGCACGGCACTTGTCAGGCAACCGTGTATTGGACAGGTTGTGGAAGGTGAGGCACAGGTTGTGTGTGTGTGTGTGTGTGTGTGTACAGGCTGAAGCGAGTTAAGGCATGGGAAGGCCGGTTGAAGCGGCAGGAACTGTGTCCCCAAATGACTACAGTCGGTCTGTGTGTGTGTGTGTGGGTGTGTGGGTGTGGGTGTGAGTGTGCAGGTGGGCTGGTGTTGAGTTCATTGAGATTAGGACTTTGGCAGCTGTGAAATGTGGGCCACAGGCTGAGTAGGGTCAGGGTTGGTGGTCAAGCTGATCAAAATGGGAACCGCTCTCATCCAGGACGCTTATATGCAGTGGCGAGTTTGGGTTGACTGCTGGGTTTGTGTCACGTTTTGTGTTCTACAACCAAGCAGATGAATGTGCTCTGAGCCATACACCACAATGCTTGAGCCAGAGAGACTGAGAAGGACGAGAGCTGCTCCGTGTTCAGACGCCGTGTCGTTGGATGGCGTCTGCACAAGTGAAGAAGAGCTTACATGCAGCGCTATAGAAACGCAGCTTGGTGTTGCGAATGAGCAGAATAGTCCTAAACTATTATGCAGAATGAGTAAGGTTGGCCAGAACCATACATTTATGGGTATATGCAGTGAACATACCGGATTTATAGCAGGGAAATTTCCATACATACGGTCATATACGGTGTGTATATACGGTTCTGGCCAACCCTAAGAATGAGCTGTCATGCAGCATACTCACGGTTGCTCCTTGGTTTGTGACAGTTAGTTTTGAATGGAGTTGGTTCCCAAACAAGTACAGTCCCTTTTGGTACTTATTTCTGAAGATTTATATAGGTGCACACCGGTGTGTTAATTTATTTCTTTGTGTTTGGATGCCTGGAATTTTTTCATTCTGAGTGTGGGGCATGATCTAGGAGCAGCACAAGTGGTGGGATACCTGTAGTCAAAATCGAAGGTGAAACATTATGGACGTTGACAGCCTAAGTCCTCCTTTGTGTTTGAGTGTCCTGGAGGGCAGCCCTTGAAGAGCCCTTGAAACGTTCCGTGCCTTTTGTGTTTCATACGAGTGTACGGTTTTCCATCAAGCAATGAACGATAAGCGACAAACTATCTGTAACATGTCACCAAGCAACCAGCGCGCTTAGGTGCTGTAATCATAGCTTCTATAGCGTTACTTATCTCTTTATGCAAAATTCAAGTACCTGTGATCCTGCGATCTGGTGATGCACGATCTGTTGACGGCACTCTTGAAGCGCGCATGCCGCAAGCACACACACACAGTTACGTAGACACACAACATAAATGACGTGTGTGTGTGTGTCAGCCTGCAGTTTCTTTATTCCTTAACGCTAGCGCAACACCATTTGTGCCTGCGTGCCTGCAAACACAAACACGTACGCAAACAACAGTTAAAACAAGCGCGTGTATATGTAGGGTTGGCCAGAACCGTGTATATACTCCGTATATTACCATATATTTGGTGATTTCCCTGCCAAAATTACCGTATATACACTGTATATATTATATATATGGTTCTGGCCAACCCTAAGCATGCCCAATGCACAAACGCAGGCAGATGTTTCCAGCCGTCTATCCCAATAGTTTGCTTGATTTCATTATACAGGCCAAGCCATTAGGCTTAGAGCCAGAATGGCTAGGTTTACAGTTGTCAACTCCAGCTAAACTGAGCTTCTGGTTCTTGTATTGATGCCAAATTCAGAATTTGCTGGTGGACTGTTCCAGCTGTACTGAGCTTATGATCCATGTATGGATGCCAAATCCAAATTATTCTGGTGGACAGTCCCAGCTGAACTGAGCTTATTATTCATGTATGGATGCCACAATTAGATTTTTCTGGTGGACTGTTCCAGCTGTACTGATGCCGAGACTCCTAAATGCATGCCAGTATTGCTGAATGCTAAATGCAAAAACCAAAAACGTCTGCCTACGGTTGTATGACCCCCACGTTGCTGCATACCATTATTTTTCATGGAAGGCGCCAGGTGTACCGACCTCATGCACTTCTGTGCGCAAGGCAGCGCTGGCTACATCGCAATCCCTCTGACCTACAGTATAAAAGCTGAATGTGTCTCCTCAGAGGGAAGGTGCCAGCTGCACCGACCTCATGCACTTCTGTGCGCAAGGCAGCGCTGGCTACATCGCAATCCCTCTGACCTACAGTATAAAAGCTGAATGTGTCTCCTCAGAGGGAAGGTGCCAGCTGCACCGACCTCAATGCCCTGTGCATGCCTTAATGCAATGCTACAACACACTCCTTATCATCATACAGCCTGCTTCATATGTTAATGCTGGATGCATTTCCTCTGGTGGGGGGCGCCAGCTGTACCAGCCTCATTGTCCTGTGCATGCCAGCAATGCTACAACACACTCCTTATCGCCATACGACCTGCTTCATACGTTAATGCTGATTTCAAATCCTTAGGTGGAGGGCGCCAGCTGTACTAACCTCAATGTCCTGTGCATGCCAGCAATGCTACAACACACTCCTTATCGCCATACGACCTGCTTCATACGTTGATGCTGATTTCAAATCCTTAGGTGGAGGGCGCCAGCTGTACTAACCTCAATGTCCTGTGCATGCCAGCAATGCTACAACACACTCCTTATCGCCATACGACCTGCTTCATACGTTAATGCTGATTTCAAATCTTTAGGTGGAGGGCGCCAGCTGCACCGACCTCATGCTTTCTCGTGCTTTAGGAGGCGCCCACATTAAAAAGGGGACGCTGCGTGCAAGCCCCCTCACCGACAGCTACCAACAGATGCTGTGTAGCAACAGCTGTCAGCCGCATCGCCACACCGACAGCTGCCGACAGATGCCCTCCCAGCAAGCCACTGCCCCTCCCTCCCAGCTGGTCACGATGCCGTCCGCAGGCAACCAAAACGTTACGGACGCAGTGACCACAGCTGCAAGTGCAGGTGGTGTCGTTGGTGGTGTTGGGGGTGGCTTGGTTTGCACCTCAGATGTAGCAGGACCAGCAGCGTCCCCTATGGTAGAGGCAGATCGGGAATGTGTACGCCAAGGTGTGGCACGGCAGCAGAAAGTGCAGCATTCAATACAGCCGAATGGGAAGCAGCCACTACAGCATAATCAGCAGCAGCAGCAGGATGCGCAATCGAACGGACAGCAGACACATCAGCAAGAGCTCCTTGGGCAGCAGGAGCAGCGCAAACAGGCACAGAGGTTTAATCAGGAGCAGCAGCAGCAGCAGCAGCAGCAGCAGGGCTTTGTTGCAGCGCCGCCTATGAACGCCATTAAATCAATGCCGGGCTGGGCAACAGCCCGGGGCCACAGCATCTGCCACTCCTGCTCTGGCAGCAAAACAAGTGACCCAAGTCGCAGCTGTTCTTCCCGTGTCGCAGCTGTTCTTCCCCGTCTGCCCTCTTGCTCTGTCAGCAAAAGCGGCAGCAGAACAGCTGTTGATTCACCCCCTGGTGCTCTCCCCTGTTCTTCCGGAGCAAGGGTCAGCAAGCCTGACACAAAGAGGTGAGCGTGGGGTGGGCTGTCGTGAATTGGATTCCAGTCACTGCTGCAGCCGATGCTCTGTTTTTGACAGGCACAACTCTGCTGGCGGGCAGATGAATCTAAAAGTGACCTGACAAGGTACACAGGATGCATGCCTGCTAGCACAAGCAGACGTAGGCAGTCGTGAAGAAAGGGTACAACTTTTACTGCTGCTACTGCTGTCGTCAAAGACAGCAGCAAGCCAGGCACCAGAAGATGCACGCAAAATGTGCCGCTGTGAATTGGAGTCGGTTCTTAGTTGCTGCAGCTGCAGCTCTGGTTATGTCTGTCGCTGCTGCTACTGCTGCCATCAAAGACAGCAGCAAGCCGGGCGCCAGAAGGTGCGTGTAGTATGTGCCGCTGTGAATTGGAGTCGGTTCTTTAGTAGTTGCTGCAGCTGCAGCTCTGGTTATGTCTGTCGCTGCTGCTACTGCTGCCATCAAAGACAGCAGCAAGCCGGGCACCAGAAGGTGCACGCAGAATGTGCCGCTGTGAATTGGAGTCGGTTCTTTAGTAGTTGCTGCAGCTGCAGCTCTGGTTTTGACTGTCGCTGCTGCTACTGCTGCCGTCAAAGACAGCAGCAAGCCGGGCGCCAGAAGGTGCGTGTAGGATGTGCCGCTGTGAATTGGAGTCGGTTTTTAGTTGCTGCAGCTGCAGCTCTGGTTTTGACTGTCGCTGCTGCTACTGCTGCCGTCAAAGACCGCAGCAAGCCGGGCACCAGAAGGTGCACGCAAAATGTGCCGCTGTGAATTGGAGTCGGTTCTTAGTTGCTGCAGTCGGTTCTTTAGCAGTTGCTGCAGTCGGTTCTTTCTGCACTGCTACAGCCTGCCTACCTGTCGAAGCTTGTGTGGTGTGTGTGTCTTTGATGTAGGTGCTGTTGCTCATTCTGTCCGCTCTAACCTTGTGCGTGTTTCTGCTCGTGCTGCTGCTGTGCAGTGTGTCTCAAGGCAGGACCATGCATACGCACAGTGTGTCTCAAGACAGGACCATGCATACGCACAGTGTGTCTCAAGGCAGGACAATGCATACGCACAGTGTGTCTCAAGGCAGGACCATGCATACGCACAGTGTGTCTCAAGGCAGGACCATGCATACGCACAGCACCTCTCCATCTCATGCATAAAACTGGTGCTGACTCTGCACGTGCTGTTCCGGTGCAGCGCGTCTAAGGAAAATGCATACTCCCATCACCTGTTTGCTCCATGCATGAACTCCAACTCCTCATGCGTAGCTCTGCACGCGCTAATGCAGTGCAGCAACTACAACCCCTCATGCGCACTTCTGCACGTGCTATTACTGTGCAGCATGTCGTGCTATTGCTGTGCAACAACTTTAACCCCCCCTGCGCAGTTTTGCACGTGCTATTACTGTGCTGCAACTCCAACCCCTCATGCGCAGTTTTGCACGTGCTCTTACTGTGCAGAGTATCTGAGGAAAATGCATACTCGTATCACCTGTCTGCTCCATGCACGAATTCCAACCCCTCATGCACAGCTCTGCACGTGCTCTTACTGTGCAGCAACTCCAACCCCTCGTGCTTAGCTCTGCACGTGCTACTGCTAAGCTGCAACTCCAACCCCTCATGTGCAGTTCTGCACGTGCTACTGCTGTGCAACAACTCCAACCCCCCATGCGCAGTTTTGCACGTGCTATTACTGTGCTGCAACTCCAACCCTTTCATACACAGTTCTGCACGTGCTACTGCTGTGCAGCATGTTTGTATGCATGCTTGTAAAACCTTGGTACCCTTTACTACCTGTTTATTCTGTGCATGAACTCCAACCCCTCATACGCTATTTTGCACGTGTATACTATGTGCATGAACTCCAACCCCTCATGCGTAGTTTTGCACGTGTTGTTGCTGTGCAGTGTATTTCGGAACAACGCCATGCCAAAACTCCAACCCCTCATGCGTAATTTTGCATGTGTAGTTGCTGTGCAGTGTGTTTTGGAACAACACCATGATGCCTAAACTCCAACCCCTCATGCGTAATTTTGCACGTGTATACTATGTGCATGAACTCCAACCCCTCATGCGTAATTTTGCACGTGTATACTATGTGCATGAACTCCAACCCCTCATGCGTAATTTTGCACGTGTTGTTGCTGTGCAGTGTGTTTTGGAACAACGCCATGCCAAAACTCCAACCCCTCATGCGTAATTTTGCATGTGTAGTTGCTGTGCAGTGTGTTTCGGAACAACACCATGATGCCTAAACTCCAACCCCTCATGCGTAATTTTGCACGTGTATACTATGTGCATGAACTCCAACCCCTCATGCGTAATTCTGCACGTGTTGTTGCTGTGCAGTGTGCTTTGGGACAACGCCATGATGCCTAAACTCCAACCCCTCATGCGTAATTTTGCACGTGTTGCTGCTGTGCAGTGTGTTTCGGAACAACGCCATGCCAAAACTCCAACCCCTCATGTGTAATTTTGCACGTGTTGTTGCTGTGCAGTGTGTTTTGGGACAAAGCCATGCCTAAACTCCAACCCCTCATGCGTAATTTTGCACGTGTTGTTGTTGTGCAGTGTGTTTTGGAACAACGCCATGCCTAAACTCCAACCCCTCATACGCTAATTTGCACGTGTATACTATGTGCATGAACTCCAACCCCTCATGCGTAATTTTGCACGTGTTGTTGCTGTGCAGTGTGTTTCGAAACAACACCATGCCTAAACTCCAACCCCTCATGCGTAATTGTGCACGTGTTGTTGCTGTGCAGTGTGTTTCGGAACAACGCCATGCCTAAACTCCAACCCCTCATGCGTAATTTTGCACGTGTTGTTGCTGTGCAGTGTTTTTCGGAACAGCACCATGCCTGGAGTTCAATCCTCCAGCCAAGGTAACCACAATCATAGTAAGGAAGAGGGCAACCGTGGAAATGGCAGCACTCGCAGTAGCGGCCGCCAGGAACGTACCATGCAAGCAGGGGAGGAGGGTGCGAGTGCAGCCTGTACCATGCAAGAAGGGGAGGAGGGTGTGAGTGCAGCCTCGACAAAAACAACTCATTACTGCACATTTCAGAGCAGCTCTCTGTCTAGTCAGTCCGCGTTTTGTGCGATCCAGGACCGCGTGCGGCAGCAGCACATGCAGCTGCAGCCATTACAGCAACATCTGGAGCCGCCGCTGCCGCAGGCCTCTCAGCATGAGCAGCTGCAATCAAGGCAGCACCAGCAGCAGCCACCGCAGCAGCACCAGCAGCAGCAATTAACACAGCAGCACCAGCAGCAGCAAACAACACAGCAGCACCAGCAGCAGCAATTAACACAGCAGCACCAGCACCAGCAATCAACACAGCTGCACCAGCAGCAGCAATCAACACAGCAGTACCAGCAGCAGCCACAGCAGCAGCAGCAGCAGCAGCAGCAGCAATCAACACAGCAGCACCAGCAGCAGCAATCAACACAGCAGCACCAGCAGCAGCAATTAACACTGCAGCACCAGCACCAGCAATCAACACAGCAGCACCAGCAGCAGCAATCAACACAGCAGTACCAGCAGCAGCCACCGCAGCAGCACCAGCAGCAGCAATTGACACAGCAGCACCAGCAGCAGCAATCAACACAGCAGCACCAGCAGCAGCCACCGCAGCACATGAAGCAGCAGCAGCAGCAGCGCTTTCAAGCAACCGCTTTTCCACGCACACACTCCTACCAGCATTTGACGATCGGCTCTCTGAACTCCCACTGTGCGCACTGTGGATCCCCTCTGCTTGCCGCGTTGCCCTACACACCAACTACATCGTTGGCCCTGCCACAAGGCTATCCAGGTGCGCATGCTGCATTAATTTCACGTGTCAGCTTGTTTGTGTGTGATTATTCACGTGTCAGCTTGTTTGTGTGTGGTTAATTTCACGTGTCAGCTTGTTTGTGTGTGATTAATTTCACGTGTCAGCTTGTTTGTGTGTGTTTAATTTCACGTGTCAGCTTGTTAAGTGTGTGGTTAATTTCACGTTTCAGCTTGTTTGTGTGTGGTTAATTTCACGTGTCAGCTTGTTTGTGTGTGATTGTTTTCACGTGTCAGCTTGTTTGTGTATGATTAATTTCACGCGTCAGCTTGTTAAGTGTGTGGTTAATTTCACGTTTCAGCTTGTTTGTGTGTGGTTAATTTCCTTTGTCAGCTTGTTTGTGTATGATAGATTTCACGTGTCAGCTTGTTTGTGTGTGATTATTTCACGTGTCAGCTTGTTAAGTGTGTGATTGATTTCACGTGTCAGCTTGTTTGTGTGTGGTTAATTTCACTTGTCAGCTTGTTTGTGTTTTCCCGCTAGTCACGTATTGCGTATTGCTTTACCAAGCGCGTGGGTGCTTGTTTGTGCCAGGTGTCTTGTATGTGTGCATGGCAATGTGTTTGTGCGTGCTTTGTTTTGCTTGTTAAGTGCGCGTGCCCGCCAGTCACGTACTGCTTTACCAAGCGCATGGGTGCTTGTTTATGCCAGGTGTCTTGTATGTGTGCGCGGCAAAATGTTTGTGCGTGCTTTGTTTTGCTTGTTAAGTGCGCGTGCCCGCCAGTCACGTACTTGCTCTATCAAGCGCGTGGGTGCTTGTTTGTGCCAGGTGTCTTGTATGTGTGCGTGGCTATTTATTTGTGCGTGCTTTGTTTTGCTTGTTAAATGCGCGCGCCCGCCAGTCACGTACTTGCTCTATCAAGTGCGTGGGTGCTTGTTTATGCCAGGTGTCTTGTATGTGTGCGTGGCTGTTTGTTTGTGCGTGCTTTGTTTTGCTTGCTAAGTGCGCGTGCCCACCAGTCACGTACTTGCTCTATCAAGCGCGTGGGTGCTTGTTTATGCCAGGTGTCTTGTATGTGTGCGCGGCAAAATGTTTGGTTGTGCTTTGTTTTGCTTGCTAAGTGCGCGTGCCCGCCAGTCACGTACTTGCTCTATCAAGCGCGTGGGTGCTTGTCTGGTGTGCTTTGCTCACTGTCTGCTCTTGTATGTGTGTGTGTTTGTGTGTGTGTGTGTGTGTGTGTGTGTGTGCATGATGGCGTGGGTGCACGCGTGTGCACATGTGTAGGGTTGGCCATAACCATGTATACATACACTGTATATGACCGTGTATTTGAGGACTTCCCTGCCAAAAACACCATTCATAATCTGTATATATCATTCTGGCCAACTCTACATGCGTTTGCACATGTGTTATGGTGCGCATGTGTGCTTGTTAGTGGTTGTGTGTGTGTGTGTGTGTGTGTTAATAGAGCATGCACGTGGATTGCCATGCACTTGCAAAACACTTACTGTAAAGTCGCACAGCTGCCAAGGTGCGCGTGCACATTACCTTTGCCTAAAAGATACATATCATTTTTATATCGTACATACTCGTACTCACCACCCCCTGGGAAGTATATTCATTTCCAGCGACCACCCATAGAAACGTTTGATTTTTGGCAACCTCCCCCCTGCCCTCTCTAGTATCTTATCATGGGTCATAAGAGCTAGGGAGTTAAATTTATGCAACCTCCCCCCTGTTCTCTCTAACATCTCATCATGGCCCATGATTCATGGGTCATAAGAGCTAGGGAGTTAAATTTATGCAACCTCCCCCCTGTCCTCTCTAGCATCTCATCATGGGTCATAAGAGCTAAGGAGTTAGGTTTATTCACCCAGCCAAACAACTGTTGTTGCAGGCGTAACCTTTCCGCTTCACATCTTTGAAAATGCCAAACATCAATCATAAAAATAAATTCCATTCTACACTGTGCTACGCCAATCATCTTTAATAGCTATGAAGACAGTCCAAATGACTGTTTTGAGCAGATTATTTACCGCTTCCCCCCAAAAACGTTAACAAGGGCTTGAACGTTAAATAGGGTTATAAGGGGTGGTAATGTAATTTTTGTACGGTATGTAAATCTATCTGTAATTTGCACCTTCATTTTACTTATAAATCTTCACCTTTCTCCATGAATGCATGGAAGCTCATACTCAACAAACACATACACACGCCAACGCCCACACACCCCAATACACGCGCAATCACACACTCCCCAATTCACGCGCAATCACACACACACACACACACACCAATACACGCACAATCACACACACACATACACACACACATACATGCACATACACACACACATACATGCACACACAGGAGAACACGGATCCAAATCTCCTGGCATTGTCATACCTACACCAGATCTCTTCAGTTACGCTATTCACACAAACTCTGAGTTCCTCATTCTGGCATCTGATGGCGTGTGGGACAAGGTGCGCGCGCGTGTGTGGGTGGGTGGGTGGGTGGGTGGGTGTGTGTTTGCGTGTGTGTGTATATGTTTGTTCATATATATGGATGTCATTGTACAGAGGCAGGCTCTATTAGTTGCCAAGGAATTTTAAGGTGTGCAGCTAGTGGAAACAAAAGATTTTGTTCTAAGGTGTAGTTCATCTAAGGTGTACAGCTAGTGGAAATAAAAGAGTTTGTTCTGAGGTGTAGTTCATTCTAAGGTGTACAGCTAGTGGAAACAAAAAGTTCATTGTAGGTTTACAGCTTGTGGAAGTAAAAAGACCATTGCAAGTTATGGCTTTTCTTTCAAGCCAGATGCTGACGCTCGCAAGCTGGCCATGTCAGCAAGCGCAGTTTTCTTGCTCTCTGCTTACCTATTGTCCCGCAATGATAAGAAGCATTGCATCTACCTGGTCTCAGTTATATTCCCGCAATGTTCAGAAGCATTACATCTACCTGGTTTCAGGTAATTGTCCCGCAATGTTCAGAAGCATTACATCTACCTGGTTTCAGTTAATAGTCCCACAATGTCCAGATTAATTGTCATACACTGGTTTAATTCTCTGCATAAAACCCAATTTCTCCATCAGAGATGGTTTCTGCAGTGTGTAATGGAGAACTTAAAGGAGGCAGCTCAATTGTTGAGTGAACTAGATTGACCAGATTATCGTCAAAGCTTGAAAGAACGTAGTTTTAGTACTTTGGCCAAAGTGCAGATGCCCTTAAAGGTTTACAAGGTTTACAAGAAAAAGGCCTTCCGTCAAGAAGTATGACTGCTCGCCTTTTTATAAAGTAAATAAGTTCATTAAGGAAGATAAAGTCGAATGCCTCTAACTTCACATGCATTACTAAGCATGGGTAACTAAGGTGTACGATTTTGCCAGCGAGGCTCGTCGATATAGGCCCTAGTTGGTGCATTACGGTTCGAAACCACTTTCTGAAACTTGCGCGAATTGAGCCAGAAATTTTTCTGGAGTTTATTTATTATTAATAAGTAATTGTTGTGAAGAGACCGGACTGAAAAGAGCAGTAGGAGGTGTTTGGAGAATCTCTCATGGTGCATTGCCTGGACAGGCATACGCACAGCAGATTGGCCGGAAATAAGTTCTATGTATTCTAAACAATATTTATAATATTAAGATAATAATGTACAAAATTACTGCCCATTTTGGTCGAGAAATGAAAGTCTGAACTTCCCTGAACAAGACTGTGACATCGTGATGTACCATTTTTCACGTTTACATTACCCCAAAATACTTTATATTATTGTACAAAATTTTGTACGCGGTCAACTTTCCCAGTTTTTAGGAATTTCCAGGGAATTTTCCCTGATTTACCCCCAAACATTGACACCTCAGTTGCCGTCTAGGATTTGGCAGCAGTGACGTTGAGCCTCGACTAGAGGCTGGCACACCCTTATGCATTACATTAGTGTTTTACTGTGAATCGAATGTGTGCGCGCAGTATTCGTCAAAGTTTCTCATGCATGTGCAAGCTGCGTCTCAGAGGCTGTGTTGTGCTTCGCCTCATTGGCAGAGAGAGTCATGATAGACCAAATGAACTTCTTCTAGCCCACCTTTACCACGTCCAGTGTGTTTGCAGTACAACATTGTGAGATATACCATTGTGATACAACATTGTAATAAAGTATTGTGATACGACATTGTGATATAACATTGTGATACAACATTGTAATAAACCATTGTTGATATAACATGCAGATCCAACGTGATAGGACACGCAGATCCACAATTATAAAGCCACGTCATGCGTGCTTTGCTGATGCTGTTGATGCTCTAACTTCCTTGTGCTCGCCTTTAGCGTGTTAAATATTTACCAAACAAATAATTTGTACATGTGCACAACCATAACCACACACACACATACACATGTGCACAACCATAACCACACACACACATACACAGGTGCACAAACACACACACACACACACACACACACACACACACACACATACACACACACCACACACACACACACACTGAGACACACACACGTACACAGGTGCGCAACTCAGAAGCTGTGTCACGTGTACGACGTTGGTTGGATGAAGGCTGCACGCCATCTGAAGCAGCGCTGCGCCTCACTGACTACGCCATTAAAATGGAATCAGGTGTGTGTGTGTGTGTGTGTGTGCGAGGCTTAGCAATAATGATTTGTGGTCGGGTGAAGGCTGCGCTCCGTCTGAAGCAGCGCTGCGCCTCACTGACTACGCCATCAAAATGGAATCAGGTGTGTGTGTGCGCGTGTGTGTGTGTGTGTGCACGATTGGGTGTGGCTGCACTTTGTTCGAAACCCTGTAATGTTTTCCAGGTTGGGGGTGAGTACAGCACGGTTTGTGAAACGCTTAGCAGTCCTGGTTTGGGCTGGATAAGGGCGTATGCTATCTTAAGCAGTGCTGCGTCTTTCAGCACTAAAATCAAAATCAAAACTCAAATGGGTCAGCAAAAACAGGAGCAATTAGCAGGTCTCATGACTTGGCTGTGATGCAGCAGCATGTGGGCAAGTTGGATTCACAAGATGGAGCCCACCCTTGTGATACATGTATAGGGTTAGAACCAGATATATGAACCTACACATACATGCACAGGCAATGACATGCGCTCAACCTACACATGCATGCGCAGGCAATGGCATGCGTTCAACCTACACATGCATGCACAGGCAATGACATGCGTTCAACCTACACATACATACACAGGCAATGACATGCGTTCAACCTACACATACATACACAGGCAATGACATGCGTTAAACTACACATACATGCACAGGCAATGACTTGCGTTCAACCTACACATACAAGCACAGGCAATGACATGCGTTCAACCTACACGTACATGCACAGGCAATGGCATGAGTTCAACCTACACATACATGCACAGGCAATGACATGCGTTCAACCTACACATACATGCACAGGCAATGGCATGCGTTCAACCTACACGTACATGCGCAGGCAATGACATGCGTTCGACCTACACATACATGCACAGGCAATGACATGCGTTCAACCTACACGTACATGCACAGGCAATGACATGCGTTCAACCTACACGTACATGCACAGGCAATGACATGCGTTAAACTACACATACATGCACAGGCAATGACATGCGTTCAACCTACACATACAAGCACAGGCAATGACATGCGTTCAACCTACACATGCACACACACACACACATGCACACACACACACACACACGCACACACACACAGGCGATAACGTGGCTGTGGTGATCCTTCGCTTCAGCTCCCGCGCATTTGCAAACCTGGGCAGGAACACAAATTCCGTGCTGAGGCGTGCACGCAGGTGAGGAGCTGCTGCTGTGCTCTGTGTTTTAAGCATCATAATTATGTCGTAGGCAATAGGGTGAGAGTGTGTGATTATGCAGGAGCACAAATGCCGTGCTGAGGCGCACACGCATGTGAGGAGCTGCTGCTGTGCTCTGTGTTTTAAGCATCATAGGTATGTCGTAGGCGGTAGGGCTAGAGTGTGTTATTATGCAGGAGCACAAATGCCGTGCTGAGGCGCACACGCACGTGAGGAGCTGCTGCTGTGCTTCAAGAGTACATTTAAAATAATGTAAGCTGCTGTGCTTGCGTTCTTTTTTATGTTGCAAGCTCTAGGGCTGCAGGGTAAACAGGTTCTAAAAATATATACAATGCTATTTCTACGGAACGACATAGCGGCATTTTTGCATAACGACATAACTAGGGTTGGCCAAAACCATATATATACGGTGTGTATACGGTTGATTTGGCAGTGAAATCACCAAATATACGGTCATATACGGTGTAGACATACAGTTCTGGCCAACCCTAGACATAACGATATATCGACACATTCTTACGTAACGACATGAATTATGTGCTGAGGCGCACGCAGGTGGGGAGTTGCTATTACAGCTCCTTGACAAGTGTGTGTTGTGTGTGTGGGTGTGTGTGGGTGTGGGTGTGGGTGTGGGTGTGGGTGTGGGTGTGGGTGTGGGTGTGTGGGTGGGTGTGTGTGTGTGTTTGTGTGTGTGTGTGTTGTAGGCACTGAGGCTATGTTGTGTGTGGTGGTGTGTGCTGCGCCAGCATACATATACACACTCATACACACAAACACACGCACGCACACACACACACATATACCTGCGCAGCACACACACACACACGCACACACACACATAAATATACATTTCTGCTGAGGTGCTGATGCAGGCTTGGTTGCGGGTTGGTCACAAATACGCACACACACACACACATACACACTCACACACACAAACACATACACACACAGAAAACGGTTGTGTGCAGTATTGCCTGTGTGTGGTCTGGTTGTGGGTTGTGGGGTGTAGGCTGTGATCAGTTATGCATGCATGTGTACACACACACTCACAATTCCACTGTGCAACAATGTTATTGTGTGTGTGCCCATTCATACAGTGAGGCGGTCATGCTACGTACGACAACGAGCGAGCCTGGAGACACTCCACTCCCTCCTCCATCAGCCCGGTTACAGGTAGATGCAGTTTCGAGTCTGAGTGTGGGTGTTGGTAGGCGTCACATCTCTAACCATACTGGTTGCCCTGTCAAGCTGATGGTGTGGTGCAGTTCCAAGTATGAGTGTGGGTGCTGGTAGGCACCATCTAACCAGACTGGTTGCCCTGTCAAGCTGATGGTGTGGTGCAGTTTTAAGTATGAGTGTGGGTACTGGTAGGCACCATCTAACCAGACTGGTTGACCTGTCAAGCTGATGGTGTGGTGCAGTTTCAAGTATGAGTGTGGGTACTGGTTGGCACCATCTAACCAGACTGGTTGACCTGTCAAGCTGATGGTGTGGTGCAGTTTCAAGTATGAGTGTGGGTGCTGGTAGGCACCATCTAACCAGACTGGTTGACCTGTCAAGCTGATGGTGTGGTGCAATTTCAAGTATGAGTGTGGGTACTGGTAGGCACCATCTAACCAGACTGGTTGACCTGTCAAGCTGATGGTGTGGTGCAGTTTCAAGTATGAGTGTGGGTGCTGGTAGGCACCATCTAACCAGACTGGTTGACCTGTCAAGCTGATGGTGTGGTGC
>Ga0307945_1002458_pt1:0-10000 | contig 14987 bp, 17 predicted proteins | sample OrgLakmetagen228_FD_201818 | JGI IMG/M metagenome (GOLD analysis project Ga0307945, IMG submission 201818) | Saline water microbial communities from Organic Lake, Antarctica - #228 | ecosystem: Environmental > Aquatic > Non-marine Saline and Alkaline > Saline | place: Antarctica: Organic...
TCTCTCTCTCTCGCGCGCTCTCTCTCTCTCTCTCTCTCTCTCTCTCTCTGTCTCTCTCTCTCTCTCTCTCTCTCTCTCTCTCTCTCTCTCTCTCTCTCTCTCTCTCTCTTCATTTCCATTTGCCAGGATCAAAACTTCCTTGAAGGACACGCATGCCATTAAAAGGTGTTCGAATTCTTCTCCTCTCTTTTACACTCTCTTACAGGTACCAGCTGTGCGCTTGTGGGTGGCAGTGGCGGAGGGAAGAGCACAATACTGAGGTTGCTCTTCCGCTTTTACGAGCCCAGCCAGGTGTGTGTGTGTGTTCAATCAATTTCGGTGGTCGGTACACACTTGTATGGTACGACGCGCTTTCCATTGGCGATGGGAAACGATCCATTTTGCGTGCATGTAACAATACTCTGCTTGCTGTAAATCATGTTAGTCGTTGCACGGATACATCACCTACCTAACCTACCTGGACTCTACTTGTTTTAAACCATACTAGTCGTTGCAGGGGGAAAATGTCACACCTACCTGGACTCTACTTGATACAAATCATACTAGTCGTTGCAGGGGGAAAATGTCACACCTACATGGACTCTACTTGTTTTAAATTATATGAGTCGTTGCATGGAAACATCACCTACCTGGACTCTACTTGTTTTAAGCCATATTAATCATTGCATGGAAACATCACCTACCTAACCTACCTGGACTCTACTTGTTACAAATCATATTAGTCGTTGCACGGGGGAAATCCACACCTACATGGACTTATTACAGGAGTACATTATTTTACTCTCTTAATTACATACTAGTATAAGCGTTAAATGTACACAAGTACACTTAAACTGTTTGATCTACCTCAGTTTTTTCCCCTCTTTGTCTGTGTTTCTTCTTGCAGTAGAACAACCTGCCTTTGTTCACCGTCTGGGTCCTGATGCCCTTGCTTAATGCGTTTGCGTGTGTGCAGGGGCCCAACTGCGCCACGTTTCACTAGCTGTGCCTCATCACTCTTGCGTGTCTTTGTGTATGTGTATGTTGTGTGTGTGCGTGTGTGTATGTGTATTTGTATTTGTGTTCGTATGTGTGTATGTGTGTGTGTTTGTGTTTGTGTGTTTGTATTCATGTTAGTGTGTGTGTCAGACCATCATGCTCATCAGGCAGTGTGCAGATTTGTGAAGCAGGAGTTCCTTTTACCGACTGTACTAAAAAGTCATCGCTCTTGCTTAAAATGTGTTTGTCACTCTTGCGCACTGTGTGTGTATGTGTGTGTGTATGTGCGTAGGGGATCATCATGCTGAACGGGCAGCGCGTGGAGGATGTGACTTTGAGCAGCTTGCGAGCTGCGATAGGCAGCGTCCCTCAGGTGAGGGCACGCCCAGGAATGTCCTTTTAGAAAAACAACTATTGCTTTTGTGCGTCAAGCTTGAACAGGGTACGCCCAGGAATGTCCTTTTAGAAAAACAACTAATGCGTTTGTGCATCAAGCTTAAACAGTTGCGCAAGGCATTTTCACGATAACTACAGCAGCCTAAAAGTGATCAATCATACGTGCGCCTCTGCTGTACCCAATACCAGAGTAGTAACCCTCTTTCTCCCTATACTATGTGGGGCATGGCCCTCTCTGCCGCAGCGATATTCCTTGACGTTATGTATCTTTCTTGGGCTGGCCTGGCTTTAACTGGAATGTCAGCCTGCTGTATACATGGTCTAAATGCTGGAGCCAGATGTAGCACCCTCAACCTGCAGGGAGTAAATTTCAAAGGGAGTCAAGGGAGTAAGGGAGTAATTGCCGTAAGGGAGTTATTGCCGAAAGGGAGTAAATTAAGGGAGTTATTGCCGAAAGGGAGTAAATTACGGGAGTTATTGCCGAAAGGGAGTAAATTTCAAAGGGAGTTATTGCCATAAGGGAGTTATTGCCGTAAGGGAGTAATTGCCGTAAGGGAGGTATTGTCGCAATGGAGTGAATGTCCTAAAGGCATAGGTGACGAACGTGATGAATGTGATGAGATGATGCCCTTGCCCTTCAGACAGGATGATTGCAAATGTTGTGCAACGGTAGGGGTGCACCTTTCCTATGCCCATTCCCTCTGTATGAAACGAATGATGGTATGTGTGTGCACCTGTTCTATGCCCATTCCCTCTGTATCAAACGAATGATGGTATGTAAGTGCACATGTCCTTTGCCCATTTACTCTGTAAGAAACGAATAATGGTATGTGTGTTCACCTTTCCTATGCCCATTCCCTCTGTATGAAACGAATGATGGTACGTGTGTGCACATGTCCTTTGCCCGTTCACTCTGTAAGAAACCAATGGTGGTATGTGTGTGCACCTTTCCTATGCTCATTCCCTCTGTAAGAAATCAATGGTCGTTTGTATGACCTGTGGCGCAAAAACATGCATAACACACTTTTGCACCTTGGCTGTGTATCCTTCTGATGTGCAGAGGTATTGTGCCTGACCAAATGCCTGCACGGCCTTGCCCTGTGAAGCTCTGTGCCTGCCCTATGCCTGCACGTCCTCGCACTGTCAAGCTCTGTGCCTGATTGAATGCCTGCACGTCCTCGCACTGTCAAGCTCTGTGTCTGCCCTATGCCTGCACGTCCTTGCCCTGTGAAGCTCTGTGCCTGCCCTATGCCTGCACGTCCTCGCACTGTCAAGCTCTGTGCCTGATTGAATGCCTGCACGTCCTCGCACTGTCAAGCTCTGTGCCTGACCGAATGCCTGCACGGCCTTGCCCTGTGAAGCTCTGTGCCTGCCCTATGCCTGCACGTCCTCGCACTGTCAAGCTCTGTGCCTGATTGAATGCCTGCACGTCCTCGCACTGTCAAGCTCTGTGCCTGATTGAATGCCTGCACGGCCTTGCCCTGTGAAGCTCTGTGTCCGCCCTATGCCTGCACGGCCTTGCCCTGTGAAGCTATGTGCCTGACCCTGTGCCTGCACGTCCTTGCCCTGTGGATCTCTGTTCCTGCCCAATACCTGCACGTCCTCGCACTGTCAAGCGCTGTGCCTGACCGTATGCCTGCACGGCCTTGCCCTGTGAAGCTCTGTGCCTGTCCAAATGCCTGCACGACCTCGCACTGTGAAGCTCCGTGCCTGGCCACGCCTGTGTGATCTCCCTTTGCCTGTGCGTTCTCATTGTGTGCAGGACATGGTGCTATTCAACGACAGCATCTACTACAACATCGCGTACGGTGACCTGGATGCACCTCGTGAAAAGGTAAGGGGTTACTGCAAATTGTTTGCCTGTTTTTTATGAAAATGGATGAACAAGCTTTTACTAATAACTACGAATGACCAACGCTCCATTCCTTGGTTGTTTCAGTCTTTCCAGATTGCTGTCTATGCTTCCAACGGGAATACTGACTAAAGCATGTTACAAACGCGATGCATACCTGAGCCTGAGTCTCGTACCTACATTGTCTGCCATGCAAGAGGTCGTAGCAGATACAGAAACACACATCTGGAAAGCTTTGACCATCTCAATGACCTCAGGTTGAAGCAGCAGCGCGCGCAGCCCACATCCATGAGACCATCACAGCGATGCCGGATGGCTACAACACACTTGTAGGGGAACGAGGGTTGAAGCTCAGTGGAGGGGAGAAGCAACGGGTGGCTATTGCAAGGTGGGTGTTGAAGAGGAAGGGAGGAAGGGGACACTAAAGAGAGTCAAAGAGGAGGAAGGTAGGTGTTGGAATGTTGATCCTCGAAAAAAGGAGTTGTATTTCTAACTGTGCTAAATATATATTTTGGTTTTTTATTGATTTTTTATTGCGAGTGTTGAAGAGGAAGGGAGGAAAGGGAAGGTAAAGAGAGTTAAAGCGAAGGAAGGTAAGTGTTGAAGAGGAAGAGAAGAAAGGGAAGCTAAAGAGTGTTATAGAGGAGGAAGGTAAGTGTTGAAGAGGAAGGGAAGAAAGGGAAGCTAAAGAGTGTTATAGTGGAGGAAGGGAGGTGTTGAAGAGGAAGGGAAACTAAAGAGAGTTAAAGAGGAGGTAGGTGTTGAAGAGGAAGGGAGGAAAGGGAAGCTAAAGAGGGTTAAAAGTAGCTAGCAAGGAAATCGAGGCTGCAGGCTTCAGTAGCTGCTGCACTGTGGGGCAAGGAATGGACAAAAGCGTGGAAACCCCATAAAGGGCAACCCCACATTCACCTTGCCGTCAGTATCGGTGTCCTCTATGGTGTTGCAGCCGTCCAGGTGAGGAGGCAGGAGCACCGAAGCACAAAAAATGCGTGCGTGGGCACCAGGTGGGGAGGCAGAAGCGCTGAATTACTCATATGTAGGGTTGGCCAGAACCGTATTTATACACCGTATATGACCGTATATTTGGTGATTTCCCTGCCAAAAATACCGTATATACACCGTATATGTATGGTTCTGGCCAACCCTACTCATATGCGTGCATGAGCACGGGACCAAGCACACTGCCACTATGAGCAGTGCCTTGCGCAAGAACCACATCACCAATTTGTGTGGTGAGGTACAAAAAAAGGAGAAAGTAGTGGGTGGTCAGTTCGGTCACAGTAGGTGCCTTTAAAAATCTGGTCGCCTATTTCTCACCTGGAAGGCATTTCCTGACCCCTTTAGCATTTCAAAACGCTCACTCACCTTATAGGCATTTATTAACCACCCTAACATTTGGTAACGCATCTGCAGCCTGTTTTAAGCTAGGCAGCTCTGCATCCCATTAATCACAAATTTGCCATCTAGATTTGCAGTGAGGTGCATTTTATGACATTTTGCGTTTAGCTTGTGGGTGTGCCCCTCCATGTCAATGCCTCCCCCCAAGAATGAAAAAAAGTCTGCACTGATATGGATTAGCGTTAGCGTGCGTATAAGTATAGAGGAAGGGCTCTAAGGTAACGCTCACGCCAGCCAGGGCTCTAGTAAAATATTAATAACCCTTATTGCACATAATTATTTGGAAAGTATTTCTCACAACCTGCGTGGTAACTATCTGCATGGTAGCTTAACTAAATCTTCTGTGATCTCGCTACAGCTTAATCATTTGTTCAGATCACGCCTCTCCTTTGTCCCCTTCAGGGCCTTCTTGAAAGCTCCCCCCCTGCTCTTATTTGACGAAGCCACTAGCTCCCTCGGTGAGTGAGGCATGCCCTGCTGTGCACTAATGTATGCTCAAAGCGTTGTGTGTGTGTGCACGGCTGTGTGCTAATGTTTGCTCAACGCATTTCGCGTGTGCACGGCTGTGTGCTAATGTGTGCTCAAAGCATTACGTGTGTGCACAGCTTTGTGCTAATGTGTGCTCAAAGCATTTCGCGTGTGCACAGCTGTGTGCTAATGTTTGCTCAAAGCATTTCGCGTGTGCATGGCTGTGTGCTAATGTGTGCTCAAAGCATTTTGCGTGTGCACGGCTGTGTGTTAATGTGTGATCAAAGCAGTGTGTGTGCATGGCTGTGTGCGTGAAGTATACCGTACCCCACAAAGCAATACAAGTGTGGCTGGCCAGAAGCGTACTTGAATATCATGCGGTTGTGTACATGAGGATTTCCTGCAAAAGCACTAGATAAACCAACTTTATATGGCTCTGGCCGACCTTGGATGTATGGCATCATGCAATATGCCTTGCGTAGCTGCCCCTATAGACCGCAGCAGCAAATGGCAGATGAAATGGGCCTACTCATTACGTCCCCTCTCGAAGTTTGGGACAGTGCTTGCTATGCTTGTACAGATGCATACAAACAAAGCCGCAGCACCTGAAGCTCTGACTGAGCAGCTGTCCCACGCAACCTTGCAGCTCTAGAGAAAATCCGGCCGCCGTAGCTTGATTTGAAAGGTTGGCCAGAATCATATACACAGTGTTTGTATGGTAATTTCTGCAGGAAAATCTCCAAATATACGGTCATATACGGTTTAAATATAAAGTTCTGGCCAACCCTAATGATTTTCCGTAGGGTGATGCTGATTGCGAGGATGAAAAGAAAAAGAAGAACTACGCAGGCATTGAAAACGACTCCCTGTATTGATAAAGGGAAAGAAAGCCGCTTTGGTGTTCAGTACTGTAGAATTGATGCATTGCCATAGACATGTCAGACGAAAACATATGACTGAAAATCAGAACAACTGCGCTTTTGCCTTACCTCTTCACGCATTCGTTGATTTCGCTTCCTCGCCCGCTTTGACCCGAGCCATCTGGCTCCTGTAATAAGCAGCTGGTCGCAATTTTTTGTTGTGAGGAGCTTTGCAGGACCTGTTGCTGACATTGCTCCTTTTCCTTAATTCATGTGGGAATTATGGATTCGTTTTCTGTTCTTTTCTATCTCATTGCCCTCTTACCCTCGATTCCTTTTGTGCACTTTGCTACCCTCAGATGCGGCCACAGAGCGACATGTGCTGGAGGCCTTGAAAGCACTGGCCATGGTATGTGGAACGTGTGGTTTCTTTTTAAAGCCTGGGTTTGATATTGGGTGGGAGTGAAGGATGTTGGGGTTGGGTTGGGGGTGGGGTTGGGAGTCAGAGTCAGAGTGAAAGATGTGGGGCTTGAGTGGAGAAGGGAGTGGAGGATGTGGGGGTTGGGGGTGGGGGGTGGTACAATGGGCAACGTATTGAGGTCGTGGTGTATGGCCACGTCTATCATTATCGCAATCTCCTACCACCTAATCAAATGCTGCTGACACTGCTGGTCAGTGAATTTCCTTGCCTGGAAGTGCTCTAGTCATACGCCTACCTCTGTGATTTAAGAGTATTTTTAACGAGATAGCCTCAAGGTCATTCTCGTAAGTCCAACTTCAGCATTAGGGTGAAAGGATTCATCCAAGCTCAGCAAAAGGGTGAAAGGATTCATTTAAGCTCAGCAAAAGGGTGAAAGGATTCATCCATGCTCAGCAAAAGGGTGAAAGGATGCATCCAAGCTCAGCAAAAGGGTGAAAGGATTCATCCAAGCTCAGCAAAAGGGTGAAAGGATTCATCCAAGCTCAGCAAAAGGGCGAAAGGATTCATCCAAGCTCGTGGCTAGACAGTTAAAAAAGCCGCCCTGAAGAGCTGCTCCCCTGCTTGCGTGTGGAGGAGATGTAAACCTCGTTTGCAATCTTGTTAGACAGTCTGTTCGTTAACACATACACACATAAGCACACTCACACGATTGCACACACACATGCACACATATGCACACTCACACACTCTCATATACACACATATAGCATGTTTGTTAGACAGTGATGGAGAGTTGCAGTTTTGTTTCTCACACTCTACATACCTGTTCATAATAGGTGTGTGTGGGTTGCCCATCACACGCTGGGATGGATTGTTGCATCCGCTTGCAACATCAAAGTCCATACATGCTTTTACGTGCACGTCCATCTTTGCAACCCATCCGCCTCTCCAAGGCTGTGCAACACGACCAGATTGCGCATTAGGGTAGCATTGCACCTCTGCGCCCAGTCGCTTTGGGTTATGGGCATTTTCTTTGCACCCACTTGCAAATCCAGACGTATGTGAACGTGTACTTTTGCACACAGGGGCGCACGTCATTGCAAATCCAGACGTATGTGAACGTGTACTTTTGCACACAGGGGCGCACGTCATTGCAAATCCACACGTATGTGAACGTGTACTTTTGCACACAGGGGCGCACGTCAATCTTTGTGGCCCACCGCCTCTCCACGGCTGCGCAGTGCGACCAGATCGTGGTCCTTGACAAAGGGCACGTCGTCGAGTCAGGTGTGCTGATGGAATGCCCAGTCAATTGAGGGAAAGCATAGGTTTGGTCAGGACCGCGCATACCACACATACGGATGTGTCCCAAAACTCGTGTACCTGAGTACAATTGCAATTCTGGCCAAGACATGTCGAGGAAAAAAACAACACGGGCAGTGAAAAGCCGCTCCTCGCAATAGTTAGGGAAGGGGAGCCACTTTAGGAACAAGTTCCGTAAACCTCCACCAAAGGGAAAAAAAGTATCAATGGGAAGCAGGAGGGGTGCAGGCTTGGCCTCAAAACGGCTCCCGGTAAGAGTTGATAATGGTACTGGAAAGGGTGCATCTGGAATGGAAAAGTCTAGCGGCATAGTCGAAAGAATGCCTATGGAGCATGGAAGCAAGTTTCTTAAGAAACTCTTCGAGAATTGTACCCAAGTGCTTGAAAGGCTCCAATGCGTGTGATGTAAGTGATGCCACTCATACCCAAGAGGATGGCGTGGAGGGTAGTGAGGGGTACTTGAACAATGTTGCAGAAGTTCTTGCACTTTTTCTTTGCGGCTTACGGCTGGTTCTGAGGTCTAGCGCAGTACAGCTGGTTCTAAGGTCTAGGCACTGTTTCTTTGCGGCGTACAGCTGGCTCTGAGGTCTAGCGTCCTCACAGTACTTGATCTTAGCGAGGTGGATGTTACGTTGAAGTCTACTGTTATCTTTAGGTCGGTGCTGTCTGGAGAAGGTGGATATGCTGGTGGCTGGCGGTGTTGCTCTCAGCTGCCCCCTGCCTCTCCGAAGAACCCACCCTCCTTGGATGGTTGTAAAGTTGTGGCTGTGGTAGCAGGCTGCAGTAATTAAGTGGCTTGTTGGGGCCTGCACAACATTTGGGACTATGAGGACGGGAGATACGCCGGACAGGAGGGTGTGTGTTGATGAGTCAGGTGCATCAAATGAAGAAGTGCTGGCTGAAGTGCAGCCATTGACTCTAATGTTTTGTTGAAGGAGATATTGTGTGTGAAACTGACAGCAGGCTATCTTAGTAGCAAGTTAGGTGGGAGTCTTAAGTCCAGAGGTTTGTAGAGCGGGTGACAATAAGTCAAACAATGCGGTGCCAATAAAAGGTGGCTTGAGGTGTGCTGCAGACAGTACGCTGCCAGATTTTTGCTGGGTTTCAATTGGCAATCCATTAAGCTGCTCAAAATCCAGGATAAGAGGATAAGTAAATGATTGCATCTATGAAGGCTCCTTAGCGGGCGCCTCTTTAACACAAATGGCAGGATGATGGAGCTGAAACAGGCAAAAAACTGGTTTGCATTTCTTTTATCCATGCAAACATATGTCAATGCCTTTCTGGATAGGGCAGACAAATGTTAAACACAGATGAAGGTATCAGGTCAATACTTGAATTAGGGGTAGCATCCCTGAAAGCCAAGTGACCCGTGGTCAGGCCAAACTCTTCGGGGCCGTGGGTTCAAATCCGCCTGGTAGCGTGAGTACTTCGCTGTCCGGCAGCTCCGTCTTCATGTTTGAGATGTATCATCCATGCGGAGTTTTTCTTCTTCTTTCTTTTCCCTTCTTTTTTAAATTACGTGCAACATTTTGCTTGCAGGATCGCATGCGGAGCTTTTGCAGAAGGGAGGACGCTACGCTGAGCTGTGGTGGAAGCAGGCCTCTGGAGCACAGTAGCAGTACTGCCGTCGCTTTTTGCTGAAGCTGCCTTTTCCTTGCCGGAGTAATTCTTTTGAGCAAGTCACAAACGCAACATCCAATACCATTATTAAAACAATTGTATTGGAACTACACTAAAAGCTATTTTTTCTAGGGTTTTCTGACCCTACAAATCCGTCTTTTCTTTTCATTGTTCATATATTTGTGTTTAACCAGGCCTCGTTTGTCCAGTCCTGTCTCGCTGTAAGACACATCATGCTCCTCCAAAAACAACTCAGGGTTGGCGGGCACGGCAGCACCGGCCGAGGAAATACAGCATCCGTTCCTTCCTCTGGTCTGTGCGCCCCTCCTCTTGCCCACCCCGTCCTCTTGCCCCGAAGCGTCCCAACTGTCCACTGCCCTTGCAATGCGAGCAGCAGCAGGAGCACCGTTTCCACGCAGGTAGCCCTGGTGAGTTTTTCGGAGCGATGCTGTGTGTTTTTTAGCCGCCTGGCAGCAGCCGGGACGAAACATCGTGTGTGTGGTCCCGCCGTCCCTCCAGGCCAGGCCTGAAATGAGCGAGCCGCTGCTTCCTGCTTTGTTGTAAAGTGCGTAAAACGCAGAGATTAATCCTCTGGTCCAGGCTAACCAAATTCGTTTGTCCAACGTGTGGTCACAGGCCGACCCCGCTACCTCCAGTTTCATGAGGTAGGTGGCCGTATTC
>Ga0307945_1002458_pt1:12500-14987 | contig 14987 bp, 17 predicted proteins | sample OrgLakmetagen228_FD_201818 | JGI IMG/M metagenome (GOLD analysis project Ga0307945, IMG submission 201818) | Saline water microbial communities from Organic Lake, Antarctica - #228 | ecosystem: Environmental > Aquatic > Non-marine Saline and Alkaline > Saline | place: Antarctica...
CCCAGGCCTCAGTGTTGTCAGTGTGTACGGTGGCACCTCCATCAGCATGCAAATCTCAGACCTGCGCCGCGGTTCCGACGTTGTGGTGGGCACGCCTGGCCGCATCATTGACCTCATTGAGCGTGGCTCGCTCGCTCTGGATAAGGTGAGTGTGGTGGATGTGTGGTAGAAACATCAACCATTGCTGTGCGTACGCACCATTGCTGTACTTGCGCACCATTGCTGCATTTGCGCATCATTGCTGTACTTGCGCACCATTGCTGCATTTACGCACCATTGCTGCATTTGCGCACCATTGCTGTGCATACGCACCATTGCTGCATTTGCGCACCATTGCTGTACTTGCGCACCATTGCTGTGCATACGCACCATTGCTGCATTTGCGCACCATTGCTGTGCATACGCACCATTGCTGCATTTGCGCACCATTGCTGTACTTGCGCACCATTGCTGTGCCTGTGCACCTCCTCCCTGCCTTGCATGTGTTCATGCACCATTTAAGGCCTTGATGCCCTCATGGCAAACAATAACAATATAACCCACTACGCACCACTGTCACTGCACCTCTGTCCCTTCACCTCTGTCACTGCACCTCTGTCCCTTCACCTCTGTCACTGCACCTCTATCACTGCACCTCTGTCACTGCACCTCTGTCACTGTCACTCTATCACTGCACCTCTGTCACTGCACCTCTGTCACTGCACCTCTGTCACTGCACCTCTGTCACTGCACCTCTGTCACTGCACCACTGTCACTGTCACTCTGTCACTGCACCTCTGTCACTGCACCTCTATCACTGTCACTCTGTCACTGCACCTCTGTCACTGCACCTCTGTCACTGCACCTCTGTCACTGCACCTCTGTCACTGCACCTCTGTCACTCTGTCGCTGCACCCCTGTCACTCTGTCATTGCACCGCTAATACTGCACCTCTGTCACTGCACCTCTTTCGCTGCATTGGCTGCACTGGCTGCACACACGCGCCTCACACAAACTATGCTCTGATTTGAGGCTTCTAAGTTGCTGAATCTGAGGCCTTTAGGTTGCTGATCAGATGACTGTCAAACCTCAAAACACCATGCACCCTCTGTCACGTCAAACCTCAAACACCATGCAGCATGACAAACACCATGACTGTCAAACCTCAAACACCATGCACTCTCTGTCACGTCACTGCTGCTTGCCCCCCATTCATGCGTGTCATTTATCCAAGAACACCTTGGTGCCCATAACACAGTTTGCAGCCTTTGGTTTGTGGATGGTAATAATCATGGAAGGTTGTAATCAAGAAGTTCAACAAGCAAGGACTATGGGTGTTTAACCTTCTTTATAAACGTGCCATCTTATTCTCAGGTCCGGTATGCCATCCTCGACGAGGCTGACCAGATGCTTGACATGGGCTTTGAGGAGGACATGGAGAAGATCCTGAGGTGTGTGAGGGGGTGTGCATAGAAATATGGGCTCACATAACGTGCAAGCCCCGAGCGAAACCTGCACACACATGACTGAAAGTATGGAGAAGATTTTGAGGTTTGTGAAGGGGTGTGCAAGGAATTTTGGGCTCACGTAACGTGCAAGTCCCGGGCTCACATAACGTGCAAGTCCCGAGCGAAACCTGCACACACATGACTGAAAGTATGAAGAGGATCCTGAGGTGTGTGAAGGGGTGTGCATAGAAATATGGGCTCAGATAACGTGCAAGTCCCGAGCGAAACCTGCACACACATGAGTATCTTTTCATGAATATCTTCTCATGAATATCCTCTCATGAATATCTTAAAAGGTTTGGAGAACATCCTGGGGTGAGGGGTAGTTTAGTTTAGTTTGGATTACACAGGCATTCAACCTGGAAAGGCTGCTCAACCTATGAGAACGAGTTAAACCTCAAAACAAACCAAGTAAAAAAAGGGCTGTGACACAACTGGAAAATGCTATAACCTTAAAGACACGAGAAGAAGTAGGCAAATGCACATCTAAGTGATGAAGAAAATCCTGAGGTGAGAGGGGTAGGGGTGCAGGCCAACATGGACCCACATAACGTGCAAGTCCTCCCCACATGGTAACACGCACACAGCTTGGCTGGGCGTGGCGAAGATTGTGAGGGGGGTGGGGCATGTCATTATAATGGGCACACAAGATGCTGATGCCGGGTGCAAAACCTTGATTCCGACATGCACACAGTCATTACAGCACATGGAGGAGATGAGCTGAGATGGGCGAGCGTGGGGTGACAAAAACAACCACACGCTCCTCAACCTGGGGCGCTGGGTAGCTTAACATTGTGCTGCTCCATTCCCCCCCCCCTCTCCCCCTCCAGTGTGTTCTCCACACGTAACCTACTTCCATCGAGCTAGTTGCTTTTAGACGAATTCCTTAAATCAGCACACCTTTCGCCCCCTGCCCACCCAATTCACAGCTGTTGGACCTCCTCTCCTCCTCTTCTCATGACTCTGCATGCCTCCTCTCCCCCCCAACATTTGCAGAGTC
>Ga0307945_1002463_pt1 | contig 14974 bp, 13 predicted proteins | sample OrgLakmetagen228_FD_201818 | JGI IMG/M metagenome (GOLD analysis project Ga0307945, IMG submission 201818) | Saline water microbial communities from Organic Lake, Antarctica - #228 | ecosystem: Environmental > Aquatic > Non-marine Saline and Alkaline > Saline | place: Antarctica: Organic Lake...
CACACCTGCATGGGAGTGAGACACGGTTGCGTATCTTGTGATTGTGATTGTTGTGTGTGCATGTGTGTGTTGTTTTGAGGGGGGGGGGGGGGGAACAGGGTGATATTTGTGTGCCCTTTACGTATGAAGTGAGAGCATTTGTGCGTGTTTGCGTGTGTGTGTGTTTGTGTGTGTGAATGCTCGAGCACGTACGCTTGATGTAATTAGATGCTTTTAACGCACTTAGCAGGGTAGCAAGGTGTACGGCAGGTTAACGAGCTGCAGATACATAGGACAACAAGGAGGCCTGCCTCTGACATTTTTTAATCTGAACTATCAGCAAGAATTGCAAGACTGCAAGGCACTCCGAGGAACTGGATAACCTTTTGAGTATTATGAATTATGATCATAATGTGATTAGGCTTGGCCAGAACCGGACAGACACAAAAATATGACTATTTGTATGGGAATTTCCCAGGAATTTCCCTGCTGAAAATAGATTATGTACCTGAATATGGTAAATGTATGGTTTTGGCCAACGCTAGAGGGGCTAAGACGGTCAGCAGTAACCGTCCCTCATAATTTGCACAGGTTGGCCAGGGAGAAGAATATCCCATCTCTCTTGCTTTAACGGGTACACAAGCATTGTACGCATATGTACCAATGCATACAAGGTCTAAACATAACAGCCTCAAAGCGCAACGTTGCAATGTTGACATTTAAATAACCTGCATCGGGCTTGCTGAGAAAAAACCACTCAAACACACACGCACACGCATGCACGCAAACTTACACACACACACACACACACCTGCAGCGCTGGTGCATCGCTGCTCCCCTGCTGCTGCCCACTTGCCTGCTCCACTGCACCGCTGCGTCTCAAGTGCTGCTGCCTCAGCTGCGCAACCAGGCTCAACAGACTGTTGGGATCACTGCTGCTCACACCTGCATGACATATCATTTTATGTTTACGCGCATGTGAGCATACGTGGGTGCAAGTGTGTATGAATGCACACAAGTGTACATACTTGTGTACGTGCACGCGTGCATGCCACTGTCTGTGTGAGAGCTCATGGTGTGTGCATATTTACAACATTTTCCAGCCAACAGAAGATGTCTCAACCGATTGCACCCTGTGAGTGTCAAGTCATTCCATCGCACACGTGCAGCGCTCGGCTGTTGACAGCAGGGTCTCACAGAAATAAGTCAATCGTCTAACTTACCTGCTGCACTCGGCATGTCACAGCAGGGAACATTAGAAACAGTCACCGCAGGGTACATCAGAAAAAGTCCTGTCGCACACCTGCGCCTCCCAGCTGCTCACCGGATGGTCACATTTAATCAAGTCAATCCTTCGATTCACTCGGCGCAATCAGCATTTCACGGCAGAGTAACTTACATAAAGTCAATCCCATTGCACATCTGCGGAACTTGGCTGTCTATAGAGGGGTCACAATACAACAAGTCGGCCCTCTCACGCACCAGCTGCAATCGGCTGTTGGCCCTCCTGCTGCTGCAACTGCTGCTGCAGTGCCAATCCAAGGAGCTGCTCGCTCCTGCTCTCGCTGCTAGCCGCTGCACTTTGAGAGTGATCTGAGTGATCTTGCACGGCATGCGCCACAGAACCCTGCTCCTGCTGTTGCTGAGGCTGATGCTGTTGTGACACCTTTCTGTGAGATTGATCTGAGTGATCTGAGTTGTCTAACAAGGCATGCGGCTCACAACCCTGCTCCTGCTGTTGCTGTTGTGACATCCTTTGATTAGATTGATTTGAGTGATCGATAAAAGTGTGCGGATCAGGAATTTGAAATTGCTGCCGCTGATGTGACACCTCCTGCGCGTTCCTTTCCCCTCCCAGACTGCCTCCCCCAAAGCATGGATTGACGCCCTCATCTGCCTCAGATCGCCTGTCCCTGTCCGCGTGCGTGCTGCTAGAGCTGCTGCTTTGGGCACTGCCAGCAGCGTTGACCCTCTGCTGATGTTGCACTTGAGCTGCCTCTCCTAACTCACTGCCTGCATGCCGTGTGGAGTGTGTGTGGGCTGCTTCATTGTGTATAGTCATCCCAAGGGAAAGACGCATTTTCCCTGCACTGTTTACATTGCGTAAGCTGCTTTTCTGTATGAGCTTTACAAAGCAGGCTGTGCCACCGCCCGCACACAATTTTTAAGTGTGTTCAGTGCATTTGTGCGTGGGCATCTCAGAGCAGGGTATTTTACTGTCTGCACACTGATAAGGGTGCGTGGGATGAATAAAACAATGGGCTCTGCAGGGCAGAGTGTCTTAACCCTGTAAGGCTAGCCTTGCGTACGCATTGCATAACATACTGATACTCTTATTTTGCAAGTCCTATATTTTGCGAGGTACCAAAATAATTATCATATTGATTTGCGAGAAATAAGATTTTGCGAGTACCCTCAGTAATTAAGCAAGTTTGGGAGCTTTACAATTTTTGGGGAATTCTCCTGTGCTTCCCTCTCTCTTCTCTCTTACACCTCTCCCTGTTCAGTGTTATGACATCCAAACCTTGAACAAGTTCTGGAGCTTTTAGCACCAGCTGCAAAGCTACTAACACATTGCCTCCTCTCCCCCCTCCCCCTTCCTGTCGTCCTCTGTCTTCTGAAACCCCCAGGGTTTTAAGGCCCCTGCCCCTGCTTCTGCCCCTGCCTCTGCCGACGGGCCTCTTATTCGGGGCAGGGCGGGATGCAATGCTGGCAGCAAAAGTGGCACCCCTGGTTGCTTCTGCTTGCTTTACATCAGGCCTGAAGTGGATGATGAGCTCCTGAGCGAGACCATCGTCCTCTGTGCGCTTCCGTCTGGCAAAACCAAGGTCTTCTAGTGATGCCTGTGCCATAGGGCAGTTGGGGTCCATTGGGGGGACCCAGAAACTACCGCTAGATTGTATAAATTTTACGAGGATTGCAAAACTTCTTTCTGTATTAATTTTGCGAGGAGCCCAAACAATTACTTAATTACTTGCAAAACAAGCAGTATAACTCACATAATATAAAAATAGAAACTGCCGCTTTGAGCCAGTGTATACAAATATCCAAACAGGACAAAAAAATGCACATCAATGCTTTTAACATGCATTATGGCAAGTATGGATGTGTGCAAAGAGGAGTTAGAAGGAGAGCACGGGAACACACGTGGTCAGGCAGCCCAACATTGAAATGGCCAAAGCTATGTCCTGCTTGATTAAAAACGCAGCGCGCCACACAAGTGGTCTGCCGGCCCCACATGGCAACAAAAAGCTCAACCCTACCTGTATGCGAAGGATAGTCGCTCGTGGCCTCATTTGTTTGTGGCTCCTGATTGCTCATTTCTGGCGACAAAGCACCTGCGCGTGTTGGAAGGTGGAGGATTAAGCCTCTTTCCTGCTTGTGCAGAGGTAGGCGCGATTTGCCTGCGATGGAAAACAAGGCTTTGGCAACCCTGCGCCTTGCCTGAGCACTGAACCGATTTTACCTGTTAAAGCAAGGCTTGGGTGGCGCAGTGTCTTACCTGAGCACTAAACAGATAATCCATCTATATTGCTTGTAGCACCAGCAATACGGCTGATTCATTCCAGCGTCAGCGTTCTGATCACAGGGCTCATTCATGTCGCATTGCAGATAAACAAATCATGAGTGGGCCTTTAAACCTGGCCACGGACAGACTTGCCCTGCCCAGCAGGCTGAAACGCGCTTCGCTGTATCACAGGGGGTTGTTCTCTTGTTTCCCATACAACAGGTCGTAGGAGGCAAAAGAAGACAAAAACCGGCATCCAGAGGAGCTGGCCTAGTCCAGCACAACAGAGTTCTCTCCGTGATCTGCTCATGTAAAAATTGCACAACCCCCCTCATCATGAGTAGAGCCTGCAATATGGGTTGGCTGCACCTCCTTCGCCATCAGACTGCTTCACTCTACCTCTTTGTAAACTCAACCAGCATGCGTGACGTAAGTTGTTTGTGTACCCAACAGGGAACATCAGGGGATTTAAAAAACCTTCGGTTCGCCCGCAACTAAAATTTTCTTTCTTTTTTGCGGGTCGCCCGTAGCTGGTTTTCTATAAAGTGAAGAAATGTGCGGCTGCCCGTACGGGATGAAGTTCCCTGGTACCCAACATGCTTGACCCTGGCTGTACCTACTCGTTGGTGGACACCAATGTATGTCCAACAAGATCATCCCTGGACAAACTCACCTATCAGCAGACGTCTAGTCTGTGTCCAACAAGCTTGACCCTGGCTGTACCTACTCGTTGGTGGACACCAATTTATGTCCAACAAGATCATCCCTGGACAAACTCACCTATCAGCAGACGTCTAGTCTGTGTCCAACAAGCTTGACCCTGGCTGTACCTACTCGTTGGTGGACACCTATGTAAATCCAACATCATCCTGGACAAACTCACCTGCTGGTGAGCGTCTAATCTGGGTCGAACAAGCTTGACCCTGGACAAACTCACCCATTGCGGTCATTGTATGTGTCCAAAAAGTTCGACCCTGAGTGACCTCACCTTTTGATAAGCATTCATTCTGTGCCCAGTGTCCAACAAGCTCGTCCCTGGACAACTATCACCGGTGAAATACACACTGAGTACCCCCCTTTTCTTACCTTCTCATTATTAAAAAAGATAGAAAGGAGTGTGCATTTTATGTGTGCCAAACAAGCTCATCCCTGAGCAACTCACCTGTTGGTGGGCTTGAGCTTGAGCAAGGGGAGGGAGAAGTAGGGCAAAGGTCAATGGCGTGGCTGACAGGTGGCAGTGTAGGGGCCCAACCCGCGTAACTCCCACTCCCACCTTTGACACCACCACCACCACCACCACCACCACCACCACCACCACCACCACCACTACCACCACTGCCAGCACCACCACTAAGGGCTTGAGCACTGTTACCTGGCCCTACGTGTCATGATGTGCATGTAGATTTGTACGCGTGGGCATGAGTGTGTGTGTCAAGTGCACCTGTCTAATTACATCAGCGCTTGCTGCCGTGCAGCTTCCAGGGGGTTAAAAGGGTGAGTGCACGCTTGGTCAGCACGAGAGCATGTGCAGTTATATGCAGTTAAGCCAACACACCTACACATGTAAGAAGCAAATCTAGGCCAAACAAGGTCAAACAGACACAAGCACACTATATGTAGGTTGAACTGAGACATGCATACGTATGCATGCAGGTAGATCAAACACAAGCTGTAGGCGGTCTCACCTGCAGTTAAGCCATCCGGCAGTTCTGAAACGCGATGGCGCTTGCGTACATGGCCCTCTTGCGCAAAGTCACTGTCAGCTCCCCCTTCAGCACCTTGATAGTGAGAGATTCGGAAGTGTGTGTGTGTGTGTGTGTTTGGATGACAGGGTCGCTGTTGAAATCTGAGCACAGCTTTGGAACGCCATAAGCATGATACAAACTTTTGATGCACGAAGCATGAACAATAAAATAAAATGCATAATTCTTCATACAGTGCTCTGGGCATTGTAAATCCTACTGAATGTGAGGTGGCCAAACAAGGGCACTCATTAGCGCTATAAAGGAACTCAATTTAGCGAGCACACACACACCCACACGCACACGCACGCACCCATGGACCCATGCACCCACGCACACACACACACACACACCCACGCGCACACACACACACGCACACACACACTCACACAGGCACAAATATACAATTTACTCACACAACAATACGCACGCATTGTAATAGCACCTGTGACAAGACACCTTGAATCATCTCAGACATCTCTTGCCTCGTGTCCTTCCTCTGTCTAACTACAACATACGTACAAGATAATCTATGCCGATGGAGGAAATAATAGTGCCAAAGTGACACTTTTTACAATTATTTGTGGGAGAGGTTTTCCATTGCTTGAACATTTTTTGTTGCCTGTATTCATGCTAATGACTCACCAGTCCCCCCCTTACCTTCCTCATCCACTCCTTTGTAACCCTCTTCTTTTTCTTGCATGAACACATAGATTGATCATGCACATATGTGTGTGCATCAACATGCGCGCTACCTTTGACAAGCTTACAGCCTTACCTGTCTCTCTCCTCTTGTTCTCCTCCTCTTCATGTATGCTGTGCGAGGCTGCACGCACACGGCTGCTGCTAGGGGGGGCGCCTGCACAGTATATTAGATAGAAGCGTTATAGACTCAATGGAATCTCGGACCACGACAATTGCTGTTGCCCCAAATCACCCTCCATAGTAAACAAAACTAGACAAAATTGGGCGCCCACAGGTGCAATCTGGAAAAGGTTACAATAAACTAATCCTTATCGACTTGCCCTCCATAGCAAACAGAAGTAGACATACTCGGGTGCCCACAGGTGCAATCTGCAAAAGGTTACGATAAACTAGTACTTATCGACTTATCGACTTATCGAGCATAAAGCCTTTGACAAATCGGACGTTGGAGGCCAACCCTTTCAATGAAATACATGAGCATCTGTTTAGCAGAAATAGACGCAAAGCATAAACTACAAGGCATGAAGGACTTGACAACAGAACCATGGAGCAGTGAGACGCGCAAAGCAATTAATAACGGTGTAAGGGAGCCGCGCATATTACAGAGCCCAATAACTAAAACAAGCTTCCTGCTACTGTTGCAGTTTATAATTATCTTTGCGCATGCTTGCGCACCATTCTTACACACACATGCACACACAAATCCATATAAACACACACACCTGTGTGTACATACACAAACACGCACACACGCACCTGAATGGCCCTCCTGCTGATCCTGGCTCTCTTGTGAATGTGGCTCTCTCTCATCCCTGTCCCCACCCACCACGTTGTCCTGCTGCTTGCCACTGTCCTGGCTCTGTGCGCTACTGCTAGCAGGGATGGCACCGTCCGGGGGAAGAGATGCATGGACGGCCGAGCCCTGTGTTGGCATTGGTATGTGTTCTGTGTGTATATGTATACATGGATTTGTGTGTGTATGAATCGTGTGTGTTTGTGTGTGCGTGTGTGTTTAAATGTGTGTGTGAGTGTGTGTGGGATTATGTGCATGTGTGAGTGGCCTCGCTGTGTCTGTGTGGTGCAAACTTGCACACGTGCAGGTTCTGATGCTTAGGTACGTACACATATGTGGGTGTGGACACGAGGCTAGGTGCGGTTGTACTGCTTAGGTACGCACGTTGGTGGGGTGTTTGAAACGTGCTGTGTGGGTGCAAAGGGATGGAGGTGTTTAAAGAGGAGCACACTTATTGATTCCTTCTTGTTAGCTTAGTAAGACAGCTTCACTTGATATAGCTTAAAGCGTAGCTAAACAAGACAGTTGACACCCGTTGTAGCGTCTGCAAAGCATGATCCGTGTCCAACCTGCTTGGAGCTGCGCGAGGCCCGTCGTGCACGGCCAGCGGCCATGCGGCTGGCTAAGTCACCACTGAGGCCTGCGTAACTGCTGCTGCTGCTGTGGTGGCTACTGCCGCCGTTGGGCTCCACACACACATCCGCCCTGCTGCTGTGTACCGCTGGCACGGAGGAATGAGGTCTGCCCGGCTCCAGGCTGCGTGTATGGTTGAAGTACGCACTGTTGCTGCTGACCTCATCCGCCTCCTGCGAGGCTCCCGAGCCATACGACGCGCCACTCGTGCCTTGTTGGCTGTTTACACTGCTGCTTGACTGGGGCACAGTTCCTGACGCTGCTGCTGCTGCTGCTGCTGTTCGTCTGCCCGGACTGTGCCACCCGGTGCTGCTGTAGCTGGAGCCTGCTGCTGGCTGCCTGCTGTGCTCTTTGCCACTGTGAGCCCCCCCTGAGCGTGCAGGAGACAGCAGGCCCACTGAACTCGAGGGAGATAGCAGACCATCACGGGGCAGGGAGCTCATCCTATTTGTCTGGGGAGCAGGGGGGGGAGAAACGTGTGTTGAGGTGGCCACGTGGCCTGTGTGAGCACTTGTCTGCGATGGAAGCGGTGGGGCTTGAGGCACGACCTTCCGGCCATCCTGCTGTTGCTGCAGAGGCGCTGTTGCACCTTCCTCGTCAACCCCTTCGTGCTGCAGCTGCTCGCTCACGGAGCTGGCTTCACTGCTGCCACTGCTGCTCCTCCTGCTTCCGTTCCTTTGCTGCAGGCGCTGCTGCTGCTGCTGGTGCTGCTGCTGCGCGGCAGCTACCGCTGTAGCACGATGCAGTTGCTGTGAAACCTCACTCTCCTGGCTGGCAGTGCTGCTACGGGTGGGGGACCAGGGGCTGCTGGCTGTGGCAGGAGCGGCGCGTCCACCCCCCTGCTCAAGTGAGTCTGACAGCTGCTCGGAAGCAAAGCGTGAGTGGCATGGCCGAGCGCCCACTGCCTTCTGCTGCTGCTGCTGCTGCTGCTGATGCTGCGTGGGATCAACCCACTGTAGCTTGCGTGCTACACTACTAGGAGAGGAGGGTGAGCCGGCAATAGGGGCTGGCGCAGTGGGGGGCAGCCTGTAAGAGGCAGACTGGGTCCTGCGAGGAGGGCCTTGCTCCTCCATCCTGCTGCTTAAGCTGGCCTTGCTGCTGTTTGCTGCGTGTTGTGCAGGTTGAGAGCTGGAGTGCCTGCTGCCTGCAATCCCATACTCAGTGCTAGAGGCCGCCTGTTCTCCGCCCAGGTGAGGGCTGGAGTGCAGGCGCTTGTGGCTTGAAACAGCAGCTGCAGCCTGCACAAATAGGTAGTAGGTGTGGGTATTTTGGGTGGTAAAATTCGCATCCTTTCGCTTTGCTCTACCTAACTCATATTTGTGTAAGTGTGTGTGGGGGAGGTTATATTTGCATGTGTTCGTATTTGTTTTTGTGTTTGTAGCTGTAGGTTTATGTGCGTTTGTGTGTGCATATGAGTGTGTGCATGCTCATGCAAGCGTGTGTGTATGTATGTGCGCAAGAGCATGTGTGTTTGTACGTGTTTATGGTGTGTGTGTGTGTGTGTGTGTGTGTGTGTGTGTATGTGTGTGTGTGCTTGCATGTGCCTGTGTGTGTTTGTGTGCAAGTGTGCTTGTGAATCTGCACGCATGATGTGTGTTTGTGCGTGTTTGTGTTTGTCTGTGTGTGTGTATGTGTGTGTGTGTGTGTGTGTCTGCTTGTGCGTGCTTGTATGTGCCTGTGTGCGTTTGTGTTTGTGTGTGTATATGTGTATGTTGTGTGTGTGTGTGTGTGTGTGTTTGTGTGGTGTGTGTGTGTGCGTGTGTGTGTGTGTGTGCGTGTGCGTATGTGTGCGTATGTGTTTGTGAGTGTGTGTGTGTGTGTGTTTGTGTGTGTGTGTGTTTGTGTGGTGTGTGTGCGTGTGTGTGTGTGTGTGCGTGTGCGTATGTGTGCGTATGTGTGTGTGAGTGTGTGTGTGTGTGTTTGTGTGTGTGTGTGTGTGTGTGTGTGTGTGCGCGCGTGTGAGGATATGTGTGTATGATAGTGTGTGTGTGCGTGCGTGTGTGTGCGTGTGTGCAGGTGTACCTAATTACCTGCAAGCTGATGTCTTCCTGGTCAACGTGCCTTCCTGAAGGTTGGCGCGACTTCTGGCTCAAAAAGCGAGCCGTTGCGTTGGCCAGGTTGTCTCGGTCAGGGCGTCTGTTGTGGAAGAGCTGTGGGAAACGAGGGAGTTCATGCCAACATATAACAATAACCCTGGTGCTCGGTGCTCAAACCATCTTAATAAATCAACCTACCTGACTGTGCTCATCCTGGATGCTGTCAAGCTGCTTGGTCAGACGTGCCAGATGCGAGGTCAAGTCTCCCCCAGTCATTTGGGTTCTATTATCGAATAGTTTGTCTACATAAAAATATGGAGTTATTACATAAGTGAAATGTTCCGAAATGTTCACTCCGCCGTTCAGGTTTTAAACATTTACAGCTATTATTCTTCTTTTATTTACATAGCTTTACAGGTCATCAGTAAAACGTGCCAGATTCAAATCCGGAAACCCCAGCTACCTACCGTTACATCATGTGAGTGCAATGTTTCAAAAACCCAACGATGCGGTGCCCCAGCGGTAGTGTGAAGAAATTATACTTGTGAAGATGGAGGAAGCTATTGACTGGAAGTTGTTTTTTCCACATCCACACAAAACAACACGTGAAGGCAATAACGAGGTGGTATGAACTGGGCGCTCCCTTGAAAAGGCATCACAAAGTGGACCTGGAAGGTGGACTAGTCTAGCAGGCAGGAGTACTCGACAACTAGTTGAAGATGCTTTTAGAATAAATATTGAAGATGTTTTAAATCAGCTTCATATATATCAAGGTGGATCGAATTGTTTGTTGCATTTTAGTTTTCTTTGTTACCTCCTGGCCGGATCACTGGCTGTAACTACCAGCAGCTGATGGTCAATTTTTGCAGGAAAAACTGTCCAATCTCTTTATCTTTGTAGCTTCCAAAATTGAAAAGTTCCAGAAGTATTAGCAGTGCAATATAAAAAGCATATTCCCCATGTTCCCCGTAACATTTGCATTTATTTGTCCACGGACGACTTCTGTGCTCCAAGGAATGTGAACAAGTTGGTCATGAAAGAGCAAGGCCTGCTACAGCAGCCAGTCATCATTGTTGTCTGTTGATTCTTGTTGCTGCTGCTGCTGCACAGCTTCACTCCGCACAGGCCGTATGTTGTACAGCTGCTGCGCTCGCTGCAAAAGGTCGTTATCTCTGTGAGAGGCTGGTTGCTGGTGGGTTGAAGAGTAGTGGTTTGTGTGGGTTTGAGAAGCCATATACCCTCCCCCTGTGGTATGTAAGGCCACAGCGGACAGGTTTGTAGGGTGCTGATGATATGGCACGTGAGCCGGCTCCTCTATCATGGCATCGCTGTCTGGTTGCTGCATGTGGCACAGATCCCCCTGGCCCGCTTGCATGCTCAAGCTGAGCTGTGGGAACTGGGATGAGGAAGGCACTGGATGATGATGAGGGCCAGCGGCATCGTCGATGTAGAGCAGGCCTGGTGGTGTTGCTGCAGTGGCCAAGGGACGAGCACGTTTGCACGGGCGCTGGAATGATGGGTACGGCAGGATGGAGGTAGCGGGCATGGAAGACTGGGCCTGCCCCTGATGCTGCTGCTGTTGCTGATACAGCTCCTCCCCCTGCTGACTGCCCCCTCGCCCTGCTGCTGGGTTGACGTCTGTTGTGTTGGGCCCTATATGCTGGATTTCCTGTTGAAAGGAAAAGGAGGTAAGAAGCGTAATCGCTCTTGTGTTGTCAGGCAAACAGGAAGGTATGAGCAAACAACAGGAAGAAGCACGGCATGCACACAATGTGACAGAAAAAGCAGAATGCAGTGAATAGAAAAGATATAGTTGCACCTGTTGCTGCGTGGGCCATACAGCAGTGCTCAGTATTTTAGACTTAAATTGGCATACTTTGCAGACGCTCTTTTCCCAAGAGATTATAAATTGTGCAGGTGCAAAGTGCTCTTAAGCGGGAGCAATAGTGGCCATGAACAAAACAACAGAGAGAAGTAAGAGAAGGACATACAAGAACAAAGCAGATCAGATCTGAAACGTTTTCAAGAGTCGTGTGCGAGCTGCAAGTCACTTGGACTGATGACTTACAGGTGTTCACCTTCTACTGCTAGACCATTGTCATAGCAAATCACTGTCACTGCAAAGTATAAGTCTCAGCACAACAATCTATTGTTTTAAGCCAGGGTCGAGTCTCTCTCGAGCAAAGGCTGGGAACAGCACTACAGACTGCAATTCTCCTGATACTTTCTCTCTTTCTCTGCTGTTTCTCAAATTCGACTTGCTTGACACACTGACATATACTATACCACACACACTCATCTAGTAGTCGGCTGCCCCGCCTCTCCTCCCCAGGGCTGAGAAGTTTACTCAACCATCTGGCTGAGCATTGTGTAGTTTACTGAGCTAATTGAATACCGCAATATCAAAACCAGAAAATGCTATCTTCAAGAAACTGGCTTCGCCAGCTTATTGAACGAGACTAGGCAAAACAACCTCAACTGAAAGACCAACTAACCAAATCACACAAATCGTCACTGCCAACAATTGAGCGTGACACCATTCTTGGGTGATTTCCTCCCTCTTGCTTTGATCTTCAGGCTTTATGGATTCTATATATGCTGCCTCATTTACAAGCATACACATCAAATTAAAAAAGGCAACCCTGGACTTTCAGCCTTTACCCTTCCCGCACACACCTGGGCAACCACCTCACAGATCTTGTTGTGAAGCCTAACATGCAGCTCGTCACTATCACAAGCAAGGATATTGCATGTGAAAGGCAGCAGGGCGCTGGCAGCGTTCCTGCAAAGCAGCAGGTGGTGGGTGGTGGGTGTTGGCATATGGAGGCTTGCGTGCACATTTCACAACAATGGATATTTCACATACAATGACAACAGCATAGGTGCAGGAGTAGTTGCGTTGTGTGATAACATGGACAAATTACTTGTGTGCAATGCTGGTTGGTAAGTCTGCACCAGCCAAAATACAGGACTCTGTGGTTTTCTCTTGTGGCTAATGCGGTGGAAGGAAGCTGCTTGTCCGAGTCCTCAACGTAAACAAGTAAACTATGCTGAAATATCAGACGTAGTTTAGCTTTTTCTTTCATGACAGACGCTACTTACATGATGGTGGCAGACAAACCAAAAGCCAGTGCAGGGATAGCAGCATTCATACGGATCTCGACCTTGTTTAGCCCAAACATGCCATCACCACGTGTTTTCAGATCCTGCAAAATAATAGTAGTGCACAGTAAGCGGAAAGCGGATTGTAATAATTGGTGCTCACTAAATTTGAGCGGTGCAATTTCACAAAATGACGCTCCATAGAAAAAATATTTTAGCAAGCGGCAGCAGCGACAACATGAAACCTTGCAGGACACTTTTTTTTATGGCTGGCTATAATTATGCTTTGAAGTGAGTTTCAGCAGGAAAGACAAATTTCTGGCATGTTCAGTGCATCTTAATCGATCTGTCCAACCCTGCTTTTCTAAATGAGGTGAGAACCGTACATTAATACCTGCAAAGCCTTATGGAGCGCAGTTTGCACCAGCTTCTGCTCAGACCTCTGCAAGCAGTAATCAAAAAGTTCAGGTACGTAAGATCCTTTCCTTTACAAGTCGTTTCCTTGCTTGCTCTGTCACAAACTTGCTTGTTCTTCTACAGACAAGCACTTTAAATGACAGCTATCAAGCAAAGTCAAGACACGAGTCTACAGGTCTGGTTTCCCTCAAATGTCTGTGCAGCGGAAGCTAGCTCATCTACATGACTCCACACCTGGGATAGCTTGGGTACTTTGACCCTCCTTTGGGCAGCTACCGCTCTTGTAGTCAAGGCATCAGACACAGGCTGGCTGCGTTCATATTGGACTGAGCTTGATTCAGGAACGTCCCTCCCACCTGCTCCTTGCCTGTTGGCTGCCTGATTGCTGCTCGCTTGTTGAGCTGCTTTTTTAGGCACCTCGGCTTCGTTGAAGACGTGCAGGGCCACAGCAAGCACGCTGTTTTGCATACTATCACCTTCAACGCCAGACAGCTGCTCATATTGCAGGACACCTGCAGAGCACACAGAATAAACAGCAAAATTGTGAAGAACTGAGTTGACTGATACAAAATAGAAACCAGCTATGCTAATCCAACAGCTCACATCAAAGCAATTAATTGGAAGATGGTCCAAAATTGTTGTGTCCAGCTCTAACAAAGCTGAAGTGATCAACAAAACCAACCTGCCAAGTTGATATAAAAGTGTAGGCGTTGCACAGTGTTTAGGTGTTGCAGTTTCTTTTCATCCATCTGTCAATAAACACTTACCTTCTCCAGGCCTACTCTCACTGCAGGTCAGATCTTTGAGATCCATGCCAAACTGCGTCCAAGGAGCTGCGCAATGTGACAAAAAGGGAGAGGGTTTGGGGTCAACAGTTACCAGGCTTGTCAGTATGGAGCTTAATTAAAATGCATACCCAAGCAACGGCAAAGATGTTGGATAAACACGCATGCAAATGCCTTCAAAGGTGCTTTCTGCAATTACGTGAAGTGGGCCACAATTAGGCTGAAATGTGAATTTCACTATTTAACACGTGAATGTAATCACCACAGCACAGCAGTAAACAATCACAATCGTCACCCACCTCTTTTGAAGCCTGCGCTGCTGGCGTCACCCAAAGAAGCCAAGCCGAAATCGACAAGGCTGTAGAGCTTGCATGTACGTGGGGTGCATTGTTTTTCTCCTTCCTGCTGATCGTCTGGCTCTGGCACACTCTCGTGGAAACCCTCAGGTGCTTGTGTGGCTTGAGCGTCAGCGATCCCACCTGCCGCTGCAAGTGGTACAATTGCGTTTGACGTCAGTTTGTGGGCCCTTGCTTGGCACAAAATTGCAGCGTGGGCAATCCAGCGCTTGTGCTTATGTGCGCTGCTGGTAAATGTGGCAAATCCCAGTCCCGAGAGGGGGGCGCCTTCTGGCTGTGCAAGCGCGGACGCACAGCCGTTGTTCAGCTCATCAATTTGATGCCGGCTCTCATTGGCTGCAGTTGCACCTGCTTCACTGCACCCCAGGGCATCATGTAAGCTTTGAGAGGCTTGTGCTGCATCTGTCAAGAGCTGAGGCAGATGCTCTGCAGGGATTTGTCCCCCTGCGTATGCGCGTGATTGTGAACAGTGTGTAACGATTATGAGCGTGCGTGGTCTGTCGAAAGCTGTCGAAAATTCAGGTCATGGAGGTTGATACTGAGGCTTGTACATGGAGAACGTATCGCACATAAAATCTTCGCAGTTGTGTCCATAGGCAAGACTTGACATATCTGGACATATCGCATGCCCACATGCCTGATGTTTGCCTGAGGAGAGAAAGGAGGTTGAGTAGGAGCCCCTCCTCTGGGACTCTTTCTTCCATTGGCCAGACTTGGTCTTCGTCTGCTGGCCCTCTAGCATCTCCACCTGCCTCCTGCCTGATGTGGTCCTCTTCCATGCTAGTCACACCCACAAACACACATCACCACATACAACTATAGAGACGGCCAGTTATGTCTGGAATGGGGAATTCAGGAGTCCCACAGATATTTTAATGGTGATCTTGTGACATGAAAATAACATATGGGTGGTCAAAC
>Ga0307945_1002465_pt1 | contig 14968 bp, 22 predicted proteins | sample OrgLakmetagen228_FD_201818 | JGI IMG/M metagenome (GOLD analysis project Ga0307945, IMG submission 201818) | Saline water microbial communities from Organic Lake, Antarctica - #228 | ecosystem: Environmental > Aquatic > Non-marine Saline and Alkaline > Saline | place: Antarctica: Organic Lake...
ACATCATCTTGGTGCCGGCTGGCTGCACAGGTGTTGCTCAGAGGGGAGTGAGGAGGGGGGCAGTGGAAAGGGGGGCAACGAGGAGAGGGATGGGGAAGCAGATGGTGATGATACTTGAGTTAAGAAAGACTAGAAGACAAACCTAGTGCCAGTTGACGTGCAATGTACAATGGATGACAGAGTTCAGCAGAACCAGACTCAGTTTGATATTTCTCAGTGCACTTGGACAAAAACTATGTTATTGTGTTATGGAATGCACCTCTGAGTCCCTTGGTAAGGTTCTGAGGGCATTTTGCCCCTGCGGATTGGTGTGGCAAGCACTAAATTATATATTGAGAGGGGTGCGGATTGGTGCGGACAGGGTAAAAATAACTCTTTTTTTGAGGGGTGCGGAGCGAGTACATGTCCCTACGGTATCACTCAAATATCACTCTTTACGTGTATAGGCCAGGACACCTACCAGGCCCCCCCCCTGAACTTAGCCGACCGCTCCAAGCTGGACGTGGCTGTGGACCCTGCCTCAAACCGCCTGCAGCTGCTCACCCCTTTCAAGGCGTGGAGTGGGGAGGACATCAAGGACTGTGCCGTGCTCATTAAGGTATGTAGATTGCAGGTGTAATCAGTGGAGGCAGGAGGGAGGTGTGCTGCCAAAATGTGGACAAAATCAACTCAGGGACTGTATGAGGAACGATTATGAGCTTCATAACGTAGAAGTGATGTCATCTTTGGGGTCTTTTTGTGTGACGTGTTTGTATTTTTCGCAGTAGCTTCATGCAGCTTCAATGCAAACGCAGGAATTGCAACCTATTTCATGGGCAATTAATGCAAAAGGCCTCAGCTGCTTGTCTTGCTTCAGCCTGTCCTTATTTTTTGGTCTGCAATGAGAGACCGCAACAAAGAAGCTTGCCGTCCGCATCCCCAATGCTGAGCCCTCGCCCTATTGCCATACACGTCACATCAGCAAGCAGCACGGTTTTAGGTTTGACTAGAACCATACATTTACACAGTGTCCGTGTCCGTGCACATGCACAATGTCCGTGCATACAATCACACAGTGTCTGTGCAAATATTCCTGCTTACCGATTCCGCACATCCATTTATGGTCTCATCAAACCCTGCCCTTGCACGCCTTAATTTTTCACATCATGGATCCCCATTACCATCACACATGTGTTGTCCCTGTGTCATAAATTTGACTTTTTTTTTCTTTTTTAACGCAGGCTAAGGGCAAGTGCACCACCGACCACATTTCTATGGCCGGCCCCTGGCTGAAGTACCGTGGCCACCTGGACAACATTTCTAACAATTTGCTCATTGGGGCCATCAACATGGAGACCAACAAGCCCAACTGTGTGATCAATGTGCTGACCAAGGAGGAGGGGGCTGTGCCCGCCACAGCCAGGTGAGGCCTCTGTTGAGATCATCAGGAAGGCGGCGGGCTCATGATTTTGTTGACGTGTGATGTCGGTTTCTTTTTTTAACTGGACACGTAGACTTGTTCTGAGGGGAAGGGGGAGGGAGAAAAAGTGTCTGTCTTTCGCTTTGTCGCTGACAGATGTCAGGCAAGAAAGTTCCTGTCAGAGGGTGACGTGAAAAAGCTCAAGATAATCTTGAGGGTTGGGAAAAGGATTGTGGGGGCAGAGATATCCGGTTTGGTGGTGGGAGCTTTGATGCGCTTGCCCCCTCAGGGAAGGCTCATTTTTGTGCCTTAATAAAAATTAATAGGTAAGGTGATGAATACCTACCAACTGCACTTAGCTGTGTGTGTTGTTCCTTTTGTGTTGTGTATTCTTGAGCAATGCCACCCCCATGCACACAAACACTCAGCAAGCTTTGGGATGCCTCGAAAAGAAAGTGTGTTGGATTATTAATTTACCTGAAACTGTACTATATCCTCAGAGGGGGCAGACTGGGGAATGTCCAAATATGTGCCCTTTTTGCACTCTTAATCCAGCCATTTACTGCCCACTCAGCCAACTGACACCATTCTGGCTTTAAATGAAAGCTGATATTGTAAGCTGCACGAGGATGTGCTTATATCCATGTAAGTCACAGTGTGCGCAACTTGACGGGGGTCAAAGCCCACCTTGACTGCCCAAACCTTAATTTGGTGCCTTTTTATGATAAAACAGCACATGTTGAGCCACATCACCACGCACTTCATCTTTTCACTTGATTTTTTTTGCAATCGTGTTTGTTTATTACAACAACACCATACCACACAAAAGTATGCCATTTGGTGGAGTGGGTGATCTGCTGTGAAGATGTTGTGGTGAAAAGTGGGGTCCATGCCGCGGAAAATCAGACACGTGCGCCCTTAGTTGCTATGTTCAAGCTTAGGTGCAAATAAAAATTCAGAGCAAGGGCTACCTCTGGGTGCTAAGCTTAAACATAGCGACTTAGGGCGCACGTGCTCAATCCACGTTTATAAAACACCCTTATTTTTGGCTCAGTCAGCCCCCTCTGCTATATCCTCCTGGTTTTCTTGCACCAGTCGCTTTCCCAGTGCAGCAATGTTCGGCTTGGCATTCACGCACATACATGCATATGTACACGTGCATACACACACGCACACACACACATACACACACACACATGCGTGCTCACTTGCAGGCACTACAAGAAGGAGGGTCTGCAGTGGGTGGTCGTGGGTGACGAGAACTACGGAGAGGGAAGCAGCCGTGAGCATGCAGCCCTGGAGCCCAGGCATTTGGGAGGTGGGGAGTCAGGGTTGACCCATTTTGCACCTGTCCACTGCAAATGTTGTCATTGCCAAAAGAACAACATGTTATTTACAAGCCAATTCAGACGTTTGTGAGGGCAAGTGGGCTTCTCAATGATTAATCAAACAGCCGAAATGTTCCTGATGTGTAGGAGATGTTCCTGCCATGCGCATAGTGTGCATATATACGACGAACGAATCCAAATTTGTGGGTAACCTACCTACTCGTGTGTTCCTGAGCAAACATACACCCCCAAATATTGTGCCACACTAAACACAGCTGGCAAATGCTTGCATGCTTGCATTTCAATACAGTCAGACAAAAAACATGCTTGCCTTTAATCACAGGCAGGCAAGTCTTGTCTGCAACTCCTGTCTCACTAATCTGTTGCTCACTACGATGCTCTGTAGGTGTGGCGGTCATAGTCAAGTCCTTTGCCCGAATCCATGAAACCAACCTTAAGAAGCAGGGTATGCTGCCCCTCACTTTCGCCAACCCTGCCGACTATGATTTGGTGGGCTCCCACGACAGGTGCTTGTGCATGTGTCTCTGAGGGGGGGGTAAAGGGGGGAAATGTCTTTAGACTCCGGTGTGTCATGTGTTAGGTGTAAATTAGCAAACAGTTGTGCTTTACACCAGTATGTATGCTGTGGCTCAAGCACGTCCGTCACCTTCAGCCTCTCTTCATTCTAGCCGTGTACCCTGCAAGCGTTCCTGACCCACCTGTTTAGATCTCCCCCTCGCCACACTTAGTTTTTAAGCCCGTGTTTCACTCATCCAGGCTGTCCATCCTAGGCCTCAAGTCCTTCACCCCTGGGGTGCCCCTCAAGGTCCAAGGCAAGCGCCCTGACGGATCCAGCTACGAGTTCCCTGTGAACCACACCTTTAACGACAACCAGATCGGCTGGTTCAAGGCTGGCAGGTGTGTGCTGTGCGTGTTTGCAACGCTGCTCCGCGTCGATGTTAGTATACGTGCAATGCCCATGTGTGCATGTGTTCGAGGGAGGGGATCTGTAAAATTGCGTCTAACGCTTGTTTTCTTGCTACACCATTGAGCTGTGCTTGTTGGGGTTACTGTAGCTTTGCAGCTTGACAACAAACTGTGTGCTTTTACTGTGCTCACTGATTTAACAATTCCAACATAATACTTGTGACTTGCTGCAGTGCGCTGAATGCCATGGCCAAGGCCTTTGAGGAGGGCAAGATGTAAAGCATCCCTGTCGCCTGGGTTGTAGGTTTGAAGTGCGTTCACTTGACGCGCCAGAGAATATTCACAGCATGGAATGGTATATATGGCAGTGGCAGGCGCCTTATGGGCTGGCTTCCACCGATAGTGCGTTCTGGATGATCAAGCAAGAACTGTCTATCGTGCTTTCCATCATCCATTCTGCGAGAGCTTGTTGTAAACCCTCTGTACACGTAAGCGGTGCTGTTTAGGTGCTTAGGCCCTGAGTCAAGGCTCGTTCCATAGGTGGTATTGGTGAATTGTAGGTGCATGAGTGATCAGCATGCCACGATCACTCAAGAGGTTTCCACGGTCCTTTTTTCTTCGTGTTATTGTATTCCTTTGTTCTGAGACTCATCTGCTTTGGCTGCAGACAGCACATTTCTGGCGCACTTTGCCATTCAGTGTAAGGTGGCTTTGGCATTATTACTGCAAAGTCAGGCGCATGCAACTGCAATTGTGCGACAGCATTTGTGTTTTGAGTTTTTCAGGTGCAAATGATGTTGTCTGTTGTGTGACTCTGATCACTGTCACGATGACCTATCAAGATATGCATGCTCGTGTGCAACGTCTGCGGGTTATGATTTCTTTGGTATCCAGCAAACGTGTGATTAAATGGTTCATGGTATACATAGCCATGCAGCATTATCATCCACGGATATTACGCCATCTCCCATTATTTGGTGCTTATGTACCCCTGTAAGTTTTCAGATCAATTCAGACACTTATTAAGCATTAAGGAGAAACCATTCATATTGGCTGATTGGTCAAACAAGACTCTCATATACTGAATAAGAGTAAACAGTCCTTGATTGTAGTGGAAACGCATAGCTGCATCAAACATGCATCGTCCCACAGCTTGGTGGTAATTTATGGTGGTATTGTTTTGCGTAAGACAAATAAAGGCACCATAATGACAGGTGGAGCCTTCCTCGTCTTTGCGCCGGCAATATTAGGTTTACAAGGTTTACAAGAAAAAGGCCTTCAGTCAACACACACGACAGCTAGCCTGCTCATAATAAGCAATCAGTAAGAAATAATGGAGTTTGTTGTTGTTCTGGTGCAAAAAGGCAAATACGTCTTGCAGTCTTGTCTCTGAGAATAAGGTAAGGTAAGGTAAGGTTACATCGCTATATATGCCTCTGGTGGGCATCTGAGCGGAAGCTTGGAAAAAGCCTGTACCCAATTTAAAAAATAAACGCTAGAAAAATCAAGGGAACAGGGCTAGGCACTTAGCTACAAAAGAGCCAACACCAAAAATATCAGGTTGGTCTTGTCTCTGAGAATAAGGACGCAAATCTCCAAAAGAGAAACCACATGAGGATGCGTGCAGTGAAAAATGATATGCTGCTCATCTTGGACATCATCTTCAGCTTCACACAAATCACAAGCAGGGGAGGACCTGGGGTTCCATGTCACAGTCTCACAACAGAGGGTGTGGACACGCAGTCGGAAACGGGCAACACTGCGAATGACATCTGTGGGAGGTTAAGGGTAAGGGGTAAGGGTAAGGGTTACACAGCAATATCCGCCAGCGAGGGCAGTTGAGCTATAGCAAAAAAAAAGGCAGCTTCAAGAAGAGAAGGAGGCCAGACTGAACAAGACACCAGAAAAAGAGACAAGGTCAGTGATCAAACAGAGCAAGGCATTTGTCCGCAAAGTCAGCTACTCCTACGGCATCAGACTGATTGATGAAGTCTCTCAGGCGAGCAGTGCTACCTGCTGGTATGGGAGGTTAAGGAACATGTTTTTGGGAAGGCTGTAAGGAGAATAAGTTGCCATAGCCTTTCTTGGAGGTAATGCACACCACACCATCTATTGTAGGAAATTTTTTTGCTGTTGCGCTCACGTGGGTGGCCATCAGATTAAGGCGTCCAAAAATTCAGGTGTCACTCTCTAAGGTCCACGACAAAACGGCTGACGTCAATCGGTTCACAATTCCGCAGCTTTTCTTTGAACATGTAATCTTGAACCAGGCCAGTCATGGCTGAGAAAACGTGGGAAAGCAATCATCAGACCTGGAGCTGAGCCGCATATCAGCATGTAGAATTTTTTTGGCAGTGGCTGGTGCTGTTGCATTGAGTCAGAGAATTGTAGAGCCCAACGTCGCACAAAACCAGTTGAATTGTAAGGGCTCGAGGCCGCACTCACGCATGACGCACCAAGAAGGAGTGGTGTCCCTGACCCCAAGGATTCTTTTCAGCACTGTCAGCAGCCACTTCTGAACGGGGTTGTCCATCTCGTTCTCTGGCCTGTTGTTTAGAAAGGTGTGGACCAAATCTGACTTGCATACATGCCAGCGGGAATTGCATAAGATTTGAGAAGCCAGATGTGAGCATGCAGCCGGGTGGAAAGGCCGTTTTCTTGGACAAAATGTTTTGCCCTGAAATTGCCAGCCGTAAAGGGTCTCAGCGCTGCATCAGCTGCAGTATTCAAATTGAAGCTTTTGTCACACAGCATGCCCAGGTATTTAGACTCGTTGGTGTAGGAGAGTGGAGTGCCATCGTAGTAGAGAGTAGGCAAATCATCAGACCTGGAGTTGAAGCACATCACCTCAGATTTTTGCGTATTCATGGTTAGGCTCTGAGCTTGTTGAGCATGGTCTGCAGCTGGTCGTGGGCATTGGACAAAAGAGAAATGTCGTCTGCAAACAGCAGCTCTGGCACAGTGAAATTAGGGATGCCCGTGAATGCGCCCTGCACCCCCTCAGCCACATTGTCGACATTGTTCAAGTAGATAGAAAAAAGCAGAGGGGAGAGGGGGCAGCCTTGCTTCACACCAAACTCTGGCTGTACACTTGCTTGTTTGTCCCCGTCCAGCAATGAGTATTCATCTGTGTGATACAAGTCTTGAAGGATGGAGAGTAATCGATGAGGCATGTGGCAGCAGCACAGGTGTTCCCACAGTTTGTCACTGGGTATGAAATCGTATGCCTGCTTGAAGTCGATGAAGGCAGCGTACAGACGTGAGGTGCTTGTTTGTAATTTCTGGGCTGCATCCTTCAAGTGTCTCAAAATAAAGAGGGGCTGGAGTGTGCTTCTGCCCGGAAAGAAACCAAACTGGAAATCAGGGATCTTGTTGTGCTGAACACACCAGTCTTGAATGATGGAGCGCAGTACATTTGCGTATAGTCGGTACAGGGTGCCACTCACATAATCATTCTGTAGTTGCCTGGGTTTGTGACTGGACCTTTTTTATGAATAGGAGTGAGCTCAGCAAGGCTTGGCCTCTTTGTAACATATGTAAGGAATACAATTCCTTATCTTTACATCTCGAGTATGCCTTTTACAACGCACTGCTACACTTTCAAGACCCGGGAATGCGTGCTTGTGCCATGAGCATGTGGAAAAGAGCAGCAATGTGTGGAGGCAATATTAGGCAATATTAGGCAATGGTTATGCCTAAGCTCTTGCTAGGAAGTCACTCACAACATTATATTCTGACGTTCTGGTACCTCCATCAAGACAGCAGGTCCTGAGCAAGGGGGATTTCTTCTGCAACGTCTATTGGATTGCAAAAGAAGCTGAAGATCACCAAATCATACAAACCCATACTCAAATACGGACTTCTAAATACAGCCCAGCCTCCCTCCTCAACGATTTGGCATCAATTCAGGTATCATCCTGACCCTTCTTTCAAAGAGCGGCTGCCAATGATTCCACAAGCAATGCTTGCCTAACAACGTCAAGACAAGTGGGTCATTGTGACATTATACAAAACAGGAACCCTTTATATTCCAGTATGCAGCATGGTTTAGCGCTCAACATTCCTGACCTGGTGCGGCCCCCTTTGCCCACCACAACTAGAGAGGCCCCAAACATCCTCTCTGGGTGCCGACACACGGATATTTGGAATTCTATTGTTGAGAGGCATACAATCTCGTGCAGCATGATTGACTTCATCGACTCCCGCAACTCTCAATGACAGGCAACAATACAAGGCTAAATGCTCACATTATTGGGCTCTGCTCACCCATTAGTACATGACAGCCATTTGCAACCATATCCTGGTCACAAAAGAAAGAATGGCCTCACCTCTAGACTTTATCCCAGAGCTTCAAGAGTTCTGGACAGCCCACCCAGCAAGAGACAGAGTATTTGGTCCCAGAACAGATGTGTTTAAACACCCACACAGTTCACTGGATTCTCCATCTGCCATCCGGCCGATGTATGACGATAAGCACATGCTCAAAGTAGTGCAACATGCAACCCCATCTGCCTTGAATAAGAACCAAGAGGCGATTGCTACCTTCCTACTGCTCCCGAACTGGATGGAAAATAGCACCAACGCTTTCCACAAAATTTGCACTGACAACAAGGATGGCACTTTTCTTGGAAACATCCCAAAGATAAACTGCGCTACATGCCACTCCTATACCAGCAAAGCAAAACACCACCCCTGCTAGAAGCAACATGGGGCATGTGCATCCTAGCAGTCTAGAACAAAGCTGCCAGGGAGCAACTTATTACAAACAACACATTTTGGCTAGTAAAAATAAAACAATACCTATTACCAGAGGCAATTTGGAATTTAAGCAATGCAGGCATTTTTTTGAACCACCAACTAAAAGGATACTACCAAGAATGGCAAAAATATGTAGGCTCCCCAAAGACTCAAGAAACACAGTTATCAATGCAAACATTGGCGACACCACCGATACACACAGCCAGGTCCTTCCATCATATACAACAAAAGCGCTTGCTTTCATTGATATAAGCAAGCCTAGTTCTATCCCGCTCGTATCCACCGAGGTGCTGGAGGGGGATTTTACACTTGTGCCGACACCAAGAGAGACACCTAACTGGCTAAAAAGAGCCCTCCTAGAAGAGAAACAAGAAAGAAGCATCTGGGCCGTTGACACCCATACCTGCCAACAAAAACAGCAAGAGCAGGGGCTTAAAACTAAGCTGCAAACTATCTAAGGCACAAGCATAAAAAGGACAGTTTGCACAGCGCAAGCTGTGCCAAGAGAGTACCAACTGACGTTCGGTTCCACTCGCCTCCAAGAAGTAGAGTACTTCTGCATGCTGCAGAGTACTCAGCAGGATACCATTCCAAGGGATACACTATGGAAACACCTTACGTGTACTCGCATCCCTGCGCCTTCGTTGTCTGTGATTCAAGACATGTACAGCCGTGATGAGTATGTCTTGAAGGATGGTGATAAGACTGCTCATGTGCATCCAACTCGTGGGGTAAAACAAGGTTGCCCCCTGTCCCCCCTGCTTTTTTCCCTTTACATTAACGATATGACGACATTGCTGAGGGGGCATCAGGGGCTGTCACCAGAACCGCGGGTGTGCACGTCTCACACATGTTGTATGCCGATGATCTGACTTTGCTGGCTAATGAGGCCCGCGATATGCAAATCATGCCGAGTCGGTTGGCTGTGTACGCCAGGAATAAACATCTGATTGTCAACACTTCCAAGTCCGAGGCTGTGCACTTCAACTCCGCAGGTGAAAATGTTCCTGTTTTTGAGGTTAGCGGTGCCACCCTTCATCACAAAGATTATTTTAGGTATCAGGGCATGGTTTTCTACAGGACCTTAAACATGGCTAAGTCTGCTGAACACGCGTCCCATCCTTTTCTTGCCTCTGCCTATAGGATACGTAGATTTGTGCGTGAACACGCTTTGGCAGACAGACCGCACACTTCTTTGTGGCTTGCTAAGAATATGTATGTTATTTCTGATTTTGGCATGTAATAATACTATCATAGTATGGTAGTCAAGTATGGGGTACTGTTTTTTTTGCAGGCAAGCAGGGAATTCTCTCTAGCTTGCTGTCTACGCTTCATATGCATTTTCTGAAGGGCACTTTAGGTATGAAGCAGTTTTCCACAAACTGGGCTGTACTCCAAGAATGTGGACATGGATCGTTGCAGATCTGCTGGTTTCGGTCAGCTGTCAAGCTTTTTAATAGTATGCTTAATACCAATAGTGTCACTTTGCGGAAGTCAGTCCAGACTGATCTCAATTCACAGCCTCGTTCAAGTGCCTGCTGGACTGCTCAATTGCTGAGCGATTTTCAAGGACTGTGTGGGTGTGACTTGTACGTACAAGCTGTCCAAACTGAGAGTACTATTCCCATGCAAGAGTTTACTGCAGATTTGAAGCATAGGATGAGAGGTGTTTGGAGAGACGCTGAGTTGGTGGACCCCAACACGCACAACAACAAACTGACCATTTATCATTCTTGGTTTGCCATCCCTTTTTCTAGAAATAAGCGTATGCTGACTATTGTACCACGGTATCCTCATCTTGATCTGTCTAAACATGTGATGCGCAATGTAAGTAGACTGTGCTTGCGTGCGCATACTTTGAAAGTTGAGGCAGCAACGTGGCTTGAAGATGGTTCTCGCATATGTGACCAATGTCCTGGTGAAGATGAACATGTTCAGAACGAGGCGCATGCTCTTTTAACTTGCCAAGACCTTCGGGTATGTGAGCCGAGGAAACATTTGTCCTTTTTGTTTCCGCCTTATTTTGAGGACTTTTCAGCGGCCCAACCCTTTTCGCTGCAACAGGTCAACAACCAACTTGTTCATTATTTCCTTTTCTAGCAGAACATTAAACTTCTTCTCTTTCTTTCGGATTTATTTGTGGCTGGCTGAGACCAGTCAGCAGCCGATCAGCCAAACAACCGGGCTGAAGGTCACCCCCCAATGTAACCATTGTAACCATTAATGAAAGCGCTTGCTGGAGCTCAAGGCCCCAAACTGGAAAGAGTGGGCCTTCAAAGATAGAAGTTGTATTACAAACAAAACAAATGGATCTCAGTTTGATTGGAGCTGGAGTGTTTACCTTCAATCCATCAGAATTACCACAGTAAATCCTGGAGGGACAAGCAACAACAAAAGAATAAATAGATCCAAGCTAGCAGGAACTTGTTGCTGCTTTGATTAATGATCACGCTCATACTGCAACAGACAGTACGATACTGGTTCACTGTGGCAAATAAGAAACAGCGTCCTCTAAAACCCAGCGCATAAAACGGCACAAAAACAGCAAATTGCTAGAAAACATTGTTCAACATATCCAGCAATCGAAATACACCATCCCCCCCTACAAGGTTAAAGCTCATGCTGGCAACCTAGGGAATGAGTGCGCTGATGCCATAGCAAAATACTCTGCGGAAAATCAAAGTGGCCATGACTCAACACCGACACCCATCCCCATTCTCCGTTTTCTGGCCGGCAAGGGTGGAACACCCTCCCCCAGTTTGCCTACCAGATACTCCAAACTCCTGTCAACCAGGGCCTCCGGCAAAAATGTTCTACATTTTCTCAACTCTCGATGCTGTAGAAGCACACGTGAAGCACATGTGACATGCACAATCAACACAAACTAGGTCCTAAATCAAAACAGGTTTTAAACCATCAATCCACCAACAAGAACTGATCAAGGAAGACAATGTCCTCGAAAAAGACATGAGTAACTCATATTGGAGAAATGCTCTGGAGAAAAGAAAAGTGTCATGCTCTGCCACACAGGTTTTGATATACAACCAACAGTGTGCCGCTCAGTACAACCATATAGAGGGGCCCCCATCTGCCAAAAGCTAGATGGCACCTACCACATGCTGTCAGGCTGCAGTAATCTCATTTTAGATAGAATGCTTATTAATAGGCAAAACGCTGCTGGAAAATGATTATGAAAGTGATCCAACAAGGTACACAGCATGGGAGGAGTCAAACCTGCACCACAACCGGGAGACTACACAAGTTACCGCCTGCAAAAGAGCGCCTTTTTTGCAGGCGTTAGGCGTTAGGCGTATTTGCCTGCCAGCACAAGCAGATGTAGGTAATCGTGTAACAATGGCATAACAAGGCATCATGCACCTTCCAAGGAGACACAGACAGGAATGAATCCGGTCTGGCTCTTACTTTCCAGCCCCAATGCGTAACAGCGACGGGAATTTAGTGAAGCCAGTTGCAGTCATAGTTACTCTGACCCAGCAATTACGCTCTCCCCAAAAAACAACAAACACATTTCAAACTAGGTCAGCCAATAATGCTATCTTCAATAAACTGGCTTCTCCAGCTTATTGAACGAGACTAGGCAAAATAACTTCAACTGAAAAACCAACTAACCAAATCACACGAACCGTCACTGCCAACAATTGGGCGTGACACCATCCTGCTAGAAGCAACAGGCACCATTTACAGCAGCCACACAAGGAACCCACTCCACATCCTCGGAGTTACTGGTCTACATATCACTACAGTACTCATTTAAAAACTAAGCCTACTTGCAATCGGACCCGACAAAAGCCATACAGCTGAGACAAGACGTTGAACACAACCCCAACAAATATCTGAGCAACACTCCTGATTATGTGCATGCTTCTGCCTCCCAACCACCTGATCCTTACTGAAAAGCCTCTCCTATTTTTATCCTCCAGGTGGGATGTTGTGTGTCTCTGCATCCATTGGGTGTTGCAGAACACAAAACAACATCCTTTCCTTATCCAGGCCGGTAATGTTACACTACCTGCGTTCTTTTTCTTTTCTTCCTTCTGAGATACCGGTATGGGAATTTGGACAAATTACGCATTGTTACACTTCGTGTGGATCCACCTCAGTTGGCAAAGCACATTGCAGAATGCTCAAGCAGCTGCAACAGCAGGATTTGGGTTGGCGGGACTGTGTTGGTGGGAAGTGGCCCATGCAGTAGCAAGAAGCGGACTTAAGCAGCGGAGGAAGGAGAGGCATAATTTTGTGCTAGTGGAGTGGCTTTCCTGTGACAGAGTGATGGGTGAGGAACAGACCCTAAAAGGCATTTGATCTTAGGACTTGTGATTACGTTGGCAGGGACATTTTGTGCGCTGTCAAGCTCTTAATTTCTTGCCAACAAATGCATCCCTACTTAAAAATTCCATCATGCCCACGGAATGTCTGGTTTTCTTTTGCAAGTCCATCTCTTTATGTACCCTACTCTCACAAAGACATTCGTGTCATAACGCTGTACATTACCTGCGATTTCACTGTGTGCACATGCACGCACCCTCACGCAACTCATTCCCTGCACCAGCAGAGCACAACTATTATCTGAGAGAATACCTTGATAAGAATACTGGATTGTGCCTCTATTTCAGGCGGCCAGGGTGGTGGAGGGAATGAGGAGTACTACCTGCTGTAGACCTGCAGCTGCATCAGCAGCAGCCTCTGCTACATGTTGGGTAGAATATTTCTTGATTGTATCATTGGATTTAATGAGGGGAGTGGTGGTGGTAGCAACTGGAACGACAGAGCGCACAATTCTCAACCAATCTAGTGGTTGCAAAACTTGTCTTTTTGCGACGTCATAGATGAAAGTTGAGATTCACGAATCACTAAAATAAAATTGTACCGGCTCTCGATGAGAGTTGATAAAGAGGAACTGGAAAGTTTATATATGAACGCTTCTCAGATAAAGAGAGATTTACCTCCAGCCGCCCAGATTTTGTGCTGATTACTCCAATCTCTGCAAAAACACGAAAAGTACAAACTACTGCATGGGTTCTTCGGAGTGGCAGGGGGCAACTGAGGGAGACTGGGAGCACCCCAGCAGCACCGCCAGCCACCAGTAGAGCCACCAGCCCCAGACAGCACCGACCCAAAGCTCGGCGTGACATCCACCTCATCGAGATCAAGTACTGTGAGGACATTAGACCTCAGAACCAGCTGAACGCCGTAAAGGAACAGCAGAAAGACCTTTGCAACATTCCAAGGAGCCTCCGTTACTCTCCACATCATCTTTTTGGGTGTGGGCAGCACCATCTACAACACTCACACTCTGAAGCCTTTCAAGGAATTGGGTCTTGATTCTCAAAGAAGCTTGCCTCCAAGCTCCATGTGCATTCTGTGAATTTCGCTGCTAAACATGTCCATACCAGACGTGCTCTTTCCAGTACTGTTATCAACTCTCATCAGGAGCCGGTTTCAGGCCAAGCCTGCAATTCTCTTGATCCCCATTGATTTTTCCTTTTCACAATGGAGGAGCTTTATGGTACTCGGTAGCTCCTTTTCCTTAATAAATGTGAAGAGTACCTTTCACTGCCTGCGTAGTTTTTTTCTTCTTCTTATGGAACAGATGAATGCTTTTGGAGATAAAGTTATGAAGTTATGAATCTGACATTAGACACGAGTATTGAAGACAAGCCATATAAAGGGATCCATTTATGGTTTATGCTAAAGACTGGGACAGATCACTGAACTTTTGATTACTATACCTTCATCATGGTTTAATTCAGGCGGCGGACAGTTTGATACGGAACTAATTTTAACTGCAACCCGTATCGGTTGCGGTTACTTCATGAATATGTCCTATAGCTATAGCACAAACGGTGTGAGCAAATAATTTTCTCACTGGCAGATTAGGCACGGCATCTTTCGTTGAGGCAGAACATCATTATCGTTCAAATCAATTTTTAAGAGCAGGTGCATCCTTTGTTGACCAAACATTCCAAACGGCTTGCAATTATACCAAAGTGCGTACAGACCTTGAAAGCAAAGGGGAATTCTGCCCGATTTCAGTATTGGTAGGTATGCAAAATCAATCTATTCATGTTGACGCTGCTAATATTCCCGAGACAACTTCCTCGGCCATGGTCCTGCCCAAGACACCCCTCAAGTGCATTCCACCATTCTCTCTATTCCCTTGCTGGGCGTTTTGCAGGGGCACATCCTCTATCCTGCCCGGGCCTTTCTCTAGCTGCAAAATCTGATGACCTGCACAATTGCTGTCTTTGTGACTCTGCTGCTGCTGCTGCTGTTGCTGCTGCTGCTGCTCGTTTGCTCTGAAATGGTGCTCGTCCTGTGTTTGCTGCTGCTGCTGCTGCTGCTGCTGCTGCTGCGTTTGTGTGCATGTAACTCCTGCCTGCAAAGTTGCTGTCTCAAAAGCTGCTGATGCTTCTGGCTTGCTATAATGCAGCATGGTGATACGAGACAGGTGATCAGCTAGCGCAGGGGATAAAAGAGAGGAGCGCTGAGCAATGAGCTCCGTGGGGCCCCAGCGCAGCATAGAGTAAGGGGCAGG